>Ga0187887_10004565_pt1 | contig 10289 bp, 9 predicted proteins | sample June2016WEW_7_10_FD_132977 | JGI IMG/M metagenome (GOLD analysis project Ga0187887, IMG submission 132977) | Peatland microbial communities from SPRUCE experiment site at the Marcell Experimental Forest, Minnesota, USA - June2016WEW_7_10 | ecosystem: Environmental > Terrestrial > Soil > Wetlands... | reverse complement strand
GCCGAGCAAGTGGATGTGTTGAACGGCATCGCTTACGATGCCCTGGGCAATCGCCTTTTCGTCACCGGAAAGCTCTGGCCGAAATTATTCGAGATCAAGGTCGTTCCAAAAACCGCGAAACATAAATAACCAATTGTTGGCAGGCGGAAGCGCCCAATGCCACTTAGTTTTTGTGCCACCCCGACAAAGTATTGAATCCACTGTGGCGCAGGCACTTCTGCCTGCCGCGTCGGCACTCTTGCCGACGCTTGGCTTGCCCGGTGGCGAGGGCTACGGCGAAACATCGGGCGGTTCCTCAAACAACATAAGTCCTTTAAAATGTTTGCGGCATCAAAAACTAAGTGGCAGGCGGAAGCGCCTGCCCCACAGCGAACGAGTTAATGAAACAAGCGCCGCACGCTATCTTTCATCCGTACGTACCAGGAACGCTCCTTCGGCGCCGACGGCGCAGGCGCGGCAGCAGCCTGGCTGGGAGGGTCCACCGGTTTCGCGACATGGTAAGGCTCCTTGTTCACCATGCGAACCCGATACCCTTCGAAGGTGAAAGTCTTGCGAACTAGTTGTCCACCATCGCCGTCCAGAATCAGCGAGAATCTTGGCACCGCTCCGGAGTTGTCCACCTCAACCGGATAGTGCCCCACTACTTTTCGTTCGATATACGCGGTCTCGTAGCGGTTGTGCTTGCGGCTCCAGACAAACACGCGGAAGCTATCGAATTCGTATGGCTCCAGGCCTTTGGTTATGGTCGTCCAAAGCCAGTCGTTCTTGCTGGAATCGCCGCCCTCAATGTGTCCCAGAGCGAAGTAGGAAGTAATCCGGTGGCCCTCCGCGTATTGCGCCACTTCGTCGGGGATAGCCAAGTTCAGCGCGCGCGTCAGAACCCAGCCCACCTTACCGTCTTTGGTGCGAACCAGGTTCCAATCATCCATCGGGACGGGCGCCACGAGTTTCTGTTCGGGTTTGGGTGTACCGGGTTTGGTTTCTTCGGAGCCATCTTCTCTGGGAACGGAGAGCTCCAACCAATTGTCAGGAGGTTTAGGACCCGGGGGCAAAGGCGGAGAGGCCATCTTCGATTGAGCCTTATCCTTCGATTTTCGGCGCGGCGTTCGAGGCGGTTGTTTCACAACCGACGCGGCAGGTTCAGCAGCCTGCGTCCGAGGCGCAAGCTTGTGGCCGATGACATCCACTCGGGCGGTGTCTGGTATTTGCCAAAAACTGGGTGAAGCTCGGTTCGGCTCCGTGTGCATGTTCAACGGCTCATAAACTGTGGCTGCGCCTTGCGACATAATTTGCGATGCGTTCTCCGCCATACGGCGAAGCCCCGCCATCATCTCGGGCGTTAGCAGCTGCCGGTTGTCGGTCCAACCTTCGGCGCCCTGGGCGGTGCGAACCTTGACGAACCGGCGTCTGTATTCGAGAATCTCCAGCTTATCCCCGTGTTTCACCGTCGCCGATACGGCTGCTTTGGGTGTCAGCTCCTGCCGCAGCAGCAGGGTGGCGGGCCCTACGTAGGCTTCGCCAATGGAACGCGTCTCGCTAGATGGATTGGAGCAAGAAACCAGGAAGCTCAACAGCAAAAAAATCGCAGCGCGGGGCAATGTCACGAGCAGCAGTTTCTGCTGCTAGTGTAACAGTAATGGCCGACGAGGAACGCAAACAGGAAATCGAATTGTATTGCCCGCGTTGTCACTTGGCGGTGACGGATCCGTTGGCGTGCGGCGACTGTTCTGCCATCATTTGCCGCCGCTGTGGCGCACCGCTGGAGCAGGTGGACGAATTGGGGATCGGATAACGTGCCATCAATCAAACTCCCGCACCGCCGCCTTCTGCTCCGCCCCCACGCGCCCCGCGGCAATGTCTGCCTTGAAATAATTCTCGCCCCGAATCGGCGCCCCCGCCAGCCGGCGCAGCATCGTCAACTGACCCACGTGCGTGAGCGCATCGGCGATCGGCCCCTGGAACAGGCTCTCCGCCGGGACGTGCAGCGGCTGATCGGAAGCCAGGTACGCATCGAAGGCTTCGAGCGCCGCATGGAATCGCTGAACCCCAGCATCCCACGCGACTGGCGCCGACTCGTGCCACTCCTGCTTTCCCGCGGCCATCGATAGCGCCCAATCCAGCAGATCGCCGATATGGCCCACCAGTTGGCCAGGAGTGCGCGTCTTCTCCGATGCATGAAAATCCGCGAAGTGCGCGGGCGCACCGCGCATCGCCTTAGCGCCACGATAGGCCAACGTCGCCACTGTATGGCGCAGCATTTGACGCTGTGAGTCTTGAACTGGAGCTTGGCTTGCCATACAAATAGATTACTCGTATCGCAAAGCCTGAATCGGATCCACTCGCGACGCCCGCCGTGCCGGCACCACGCTCGCCAAAAACGCGATCGTTCCGAATAGCACCACTACCGCGCCGAACGTCACGGGATCGGTTCCGCTCACGCCCGCCAGCGCCCTCCCGGTGATCCCACCCGCCGCCAAGGCAATGCCCACGCCTGTGACCATTCCCGCAGCCACCCACAGTAACGATCGCTGCAACACCAGCCGCATCACCTGGGGCCGTGGAGCGCCCAGCGCGATTCGGATTCCGATCTCGCGCGTCCTCCGCGCCACGGTGAAGTGCAGCACACCGTAAATTCCCACCGCTGCCAGCACCAGCGCCATAATTGCGAAAGTTCCAATCATCGATGCGCCCATATCGTAGACCGACGTCACTCGATTCAGGAATTGCGGCATGCTTCGCACGCCGAACGCCGGCACCGTCGGATCCAGCGCGCTCAGTTGCTGGCGTAGAACCGGCATCAATGTTTCCGTACTCCGCTTCGAACGAACCAGCACCGTCACGCGCCCCTGATAGCCCTGGGCCAGCGGCGTGAAATAGTAAGAAGTCGCGCGTTCCCCGAATGTCACATATGTGCCATTCTTGGCCACGCCGGCAACTTCCAGCAACGGCTTGTCACGACCCGGAGCGAACTTGTGTCCGATGGCTCGTTCGGGAGTTTGCCAGTAGCGGCGCGCCATCGTCTCGTTAATCACCGCCACGCGCGGCGAGGATTCCGTATCGCGGCCGTCGATGGCCCTTCCGGCCACAATGCGCGTGCCCATGGTTTCGAAATAATCCAGTCCCACCACGCTCAGCATCGCCAAGTTTTGTTCGCTGTCCCCGCGCGGCACGTAGCCTTCGGGCAGCACCGCGCTGGAATAATCGTAAGCATCCAGCGGGAGAGGAAAAGCCATACTGACCGCGTCCACTCCGGAAACCGTGCGCAGGCGATCCATCAGATTGTGTTGAAACGCCCGTCCGTGTGCCTCGTCATAATGCCGCAGATCCAGGTTGACCGAGAACATCGTGATGCCGTTGCGATAGAATCCCGGATCGGTGCTGTTGGCGAACTGCATGCTCCGAAGAAACAGCCCGCCGCAAATCAATAGTACACAGGAAAGCGCCACCTGCAGCATCACCAACAGATTTCCGCGTCCAATGCGGAAACCTCCCACGTGCACTGTAGTGGATTCCCCCTTCATCGCCGAAACCTGATCTACTTTGCTCGCCCGTAGCGCGGGAAAGAGTCCGAAAAACGCAGCTGTCGCCAATGAGACGAGAAAAGTGAACGGCAGCAGCCGAAGATCGAACTTCGTATCGTAATCCAAATCCGACGTCTGGAAGTCCAATGTCGGATAAAACCGCCTGGATTGATCGTTAAACCACAAAGCAAAAAGCAGCCCCAGCGCCCCGGCGGCGAGTGAGAGCAGCACGCTCTCAGTAAGCAACTGCCGTACCAGCCGGAAGCGGCTGGCGCCGACGGCTACTCGAATCGCCATCTCTCGCGCCCGGCTTCCGGCGCGTGCCAACATTAGGTTCGCAACATTCGAGCACGCGACCAACAACACGCCCAACACCACCACAGCCAGGATGCCGGTGGTCACTGAAATCATTCCTTTCGCAACCATATACGGTTGCGTGCGCGTGCCGCCTGCGATCAGGTGCGCTCTCAAATCCTTATCTTCTTTTGGATATTGACGCGCCAACTGCGCGGCCACCACATTCAACGCTGCCTCAGCCTGCTTCATCGTCACGCCCGGCTTCAGCCGCGCGCGAGTATTAATCCAGCGATTGTCTCGCCCCTCCAGAAAATTCCCTTCCGACGGCGCGACGCTCTGCTGCATCATCGCCGGTACCCAAACATCCGGTACGAATTGAAACAGGGTAGTGCCGATGAATCCGTGCGGAGCCACTCCCACCACCGTCAGCGCATGATCGTTGATCTTGATCGTCTTGCCCACGATCGCCGGATCGCCCTGGAATCTCCGTTTCCAGAAATTGTAGTTGAGAACGCACACCGGCTTCTGACCCGGCACACGATCCTCCTCCGGCAAAAATCCCCGCCCCACCACAGGATGCACGCCCAGGCCGGAGAAATAATTCCCCGTCACAATCTCGCCCCAGATCAACTCGGACTCCGCGCCGTTCGTCATGCTCAACGGGATTCCCGTGGAACCCATGATGTCCCTGAGCCCGGTGTCCTGCTTCCGGTAATCCAAAAGGTCGGGATAGGACAACCAGCCCAGTTCGCTTCCCCACCGCGGCGCCGTAAAGTAGACAGCCACCAGACGGTCAGGATTGTCCACCGGCATGGGGCGCAGCAGATAGGCGTTGACGATCGAGAAAATGGCCGTGTTCGCCCCAATCCCGAGCGCGAGCGAAAGCACCACCACCAGCGTGAATCCCGGCGATTTCAAAAGCACGCGGGTAGCGTAGCGAAGATCCTGCCAAATCGTGGACATAGAGCTGCTCATGCACCTCGCGGTCCCAACATAACTGATAGCAGCGGCATGAGATGCCCCCTCCGCAGTGTCCACTTCTGGGAAGCCGTGTCTCGATTCCGGTGCGTTATACTGTGTGGGAGCTTATTCAAGAAATGAAACTTTACTTGTATCGCCTTGCGCTCCCCACGCTGCTGCTCTGCTCCACTCAGGCTTTTGCCCAGCAGCTGCACAAGCTGCACATCGATGACACCGGAAAAGTACTGAAGCAGCATAGCGAGATCCATGTGAAGGAGGGTCACAAAGTGACCTGGGTGCGTCACACCGGCGCCGCGAAGCCCTGGTACGCGAAGTTCGATGACAGCCCCTGCGCCGAAGGCAAAGAGTTCGGATCGGATCGCACCAAAACCTGCACCATCAAGGCTGCTTGCCACGCCAAAGGCGATGCGGGATGCCATGCCTATTCCTACAATAGTTCCACCGGCGCCACAGCATCCACGCAGGATCCGCACGTAGTAGTAGACCCGTAAAACAATTCGGGGACATGACGGGCTAGCGTCCTCGCCGGTTTCAAACTTCAACGAAAACAGTCGTGTCCCCGCAATTGTTTTTCGTCGGACCGTACGTATATGGTTGGTCGGACCATTTCGCATTTCGAAATTCTCGAAAAGCTCGGCGAGGGCGGCATGGGCGTGGTCTACTGCGCCCGCGACCTGCGCCTCGATCGTTTAGTCGCTCTCAAAATCCTACCGCCCGAGCAGATGTTGAATCCTCACCGCCGCGGACGCTTCGAGCGTGAGGCCAAAGCTGCCTCTGCCCTGAACCATCCGAACATCGTCACCATCCACGACATTGAATCTGTGGACGCCGGAGGCGGCCAGCGTATCGACTACATTGCCATGGAGTGGGTGCGCGGCAGCACCCTCCGCGAGCTGATCCCTCCCGGCGGAATGACTCTCGCGGACGTGCTCAATTACGCCAATCAGATCGCCTCCGGATTGTCCGCCGCCCATGGCGCCGGCATCGTACATCGCGACGTCAAGCCCGCCAACATCATGGTCACCAAATCCGGCCTGGTAAAACTTCTGGATTTCGGATTGGCCCAATGGGCCGAGGCTCAGTTCAGCGAATCCGCCGCCACCGGAACCGTCGGTCCGGCGTTTCTTACCAAGCCAGGAACCATTCTCGGAACAGCAGCCTATATGTCCCCGGAACAAGCGCAAGCCAAGGACATAGATCAGCGCTCCGACATTTTCTCCTTCGGCATCGTGCTGTATCAAATGCTCACCGGCTCTCTGCCGTTCCAGTCGAATTCCGAAGTCGGTCTAATGTACGAAATCGTCCACAGCCCCACTCCGTCGGTGTCCCAAGTACGCCACGATTTGCCGCCTGCGCTGGACCGCATCCTCTCCAGGGCTTTGCAAAAAGATCCCCAACTGCGCTATCCCAGCATGGATAGCCTGATCGCCGATCTGCTGTACGTCAGCCGTGAAATGCAAGTGGATGCTCCGCTCACCGCGCCTTTCACCGTTACTCGAACCAGGCGAAGCTGGCGACGGCCGCTCGAAATATCCGCCTTTGTCATTTCGCTGCTCCTTCTGATCGCGGTTTTGACCTGGAAGCTGGCACCGCGCTTCATCGCGAGCGTGCCTTCTGAACAGAAAATCGCCGTCCTGCCGTTCCGCAACGTTGGAAATAATCGCGACACCGAAGCCTTTCGCGACGGCCTGATGGAAGCGCTCACCACCGAGCTTACCGAGCTTTCGCAGTTCCACAATACGCTCTGGGTGGTGCCCGCCACCGAAGTCCGCCGCGAAGCGCCCGCGAGCGCCAAGGATGCCCAGCGCCAGTTGGGAGTCAACCTGGTAATCACCGGCAGCGTCGAGCGCGATGCCGATCACATCCACCTCACGGCCAATCTGGTGGACGCCAAAACCCTCCGGCAATTGCGTGCGCGCGAAATCACGCGCCCCGTCGGAGAAGTCGCCGACATGCAGGAAGCCGTGGTGCGCGAAGTGGCTGCCATGCTGCAATTGGAATTGGGCGCGAAGGACCGCCAGGCCCTCGCCGCCGGCGCCACCACAACATCCGGCGCCTACGATTTTTATTTGCAGGCCCGTGGACACCTGCAGCGCCGCAATCGCGCCGACGTGGAGCAAGCCGTCGATCTGTTCAAGCAGTCCACCGGCAAGGATCCCCGCTACGCCCTCGCCTTCGCCGGATTGGCCGAAGCCTACTGGTGGAATTACCGTTTTACCGGCGATACCGAATGGGTGGCCAAGGCCCAGGAAAACAGCAAAAAAGCGCTGGAGCTCAATGACAAGCTCGCACCCGTCTTCGTCACGCGAGGCATAATCGAAGCCGGCACCGGCCATAATGAAGAAGCCGTGCAGGCGCTCCAGCAAGCCTTGGATCTCGAACCCATCAACCCCAGCGCCGGCCGCGAGCTCGCCGCTGTGTATGAGGCCATGGGGAAACTCGACGATGCCGAATCCACGCTCAAGAAAGGTCTCGCTCTGCGCCCCAGTGACTGGACCAGCCTCTACGATCTGGGCATGTTTTACTACCGCCAAAACCGCTATCCCGAAGCTGTCTCGCTGTTGCAGCGTGTAACCGATCTCGCGCCCGACAATAACTCCGGCTACACCGGCCTCGGCGCAGTCTACTGGATGCAAGGCCAATACGAGCTGGCCGCGGCCAGTTTGCGGAAATCCTTGGATCTGCATCCCACCGCCTCCGCCTACACTAGTTTGGGCACCATTTATTTCTTCATGGACCGCTGCTCAGACGCCGTCACCCAAATGGAGAAGGCCGTGAAGCTTCTCCCCAAACGGGACCAATTCTGGGGTAACTTAGGTGACGCGTACACGTGCGTTCCAGGAAAAAAGACGGAGGCGGTTCAAGCCTACAAGCGCGCCATCGATCTCGCGCAAGCCAGCTCGGTGGTCAATCCCAAGGACGCCGACGTTTTGAGCCGCGTAGCTCTTTATCAAGCCCGGCTCGGCAACCATACGGAAGCCGAGGTTCACATCCGGAAAGCCCGCCAGCTTAAGCCGTCCAACCGCGACGTCCTCTGGAACGCCGCGCTGGTATATGAACTAGCCGGCCAGCGCGACCACGCACTCGATGCCTTGAAAGCGGCCATCCAAGCCGGGCAACCATTAGAAGAGGTCCGCCACGAACCAGCTCTGGCAAACTTGCGCAAAGACCCCCGTTACGCGCGTCTAATGAAATGACCTCCCTCGACGCACTCCTGGGCAAACTAATCGACTACGCCGGCCTCTATCCGCCCTCGAGCCTTCCCCTACCCGCCGTCATTCAGAACTACAACCAATATTTAGCGTCCAACGAAAACTGGATTCTCAACCGCCTGGTTCTCCCTCACTCGAAATTAAACGAAGTGCAGCCAGGCCCCAACTGGCACGTCACGCTGCTAACCGATCAAGATCCAGGCAAGTTGCCCCGCCAGATCGAGACTTTAGAAACCAAGGGCGATCAGCGCCTTTCCCTCCCCACCTATTGCGAAGCTCCGCTCGATCGCATCACCGACGCATTCGCCAAAATCCGCACAGGTGGTTTGACTGACGATGCCACCCCACCCGCTCCCGATCTCGCGGATTTCCTCCACCAGGCCGCCGCCCGCCGCATTCCCTTCAAGGCAACCGCCGGATTGCATCACGCCATCCGCGCCGGCATGCACGGCTTCATCAATGTTTTCGTAGCCGCCGCGTTCGCCTGGCACGGCATGGATCGCGAATCCATCATTCTGGTTCTCGAAGAATCCCACGCGCCCGCATTCGAATTTGGCGAAGACCAACTGTCCTGGCGTGGCTTGCAGCTCTCCACCGGCCAAATCTACACCGCGCGCCGCGATTTCGCCCACAGCTTCGGCTCCTGCTCCTTCGAAGAACCGCTGCAAGATTTACGAATGCTAGGTTGGCTTTAAATGATCGATCAAACGCACGACCCCGCGCTAAAAAGCTGGGTGGAATCCGCCAACCGCGAGGATACCGAATTCCCCATCCAGAACCTTCCCTACGCCACTTTTCGCAAGCGCGGCGAAGAGCGAACCCGCTTAGGAATAGCAATCGGCGACATGCTGCTGGACGCGACGGAAGCCTTCGACCTCGAGTCCATGCAGCGCGTGATGTCCATGTCTGGCGCCGAGCGCACCGCCATCCGGCGCACCGTGAGCAGCTACCTGGCGAGCTACTCCACCGCAGCCGAGCGTCACCTGCATCCAATCTCCGAAGTCGACCTGCTGCTCCCGTGCGACATTCCCGATTACACCGATTTCTACGCGTCCCTCCACCACGCCACCAACGTCGGCCGCCTGTTCCGCCCCGACAATCCACTGTTGCCGAACTACAAATGGATTCCCATCGCCTACCACGGCCGCGCTTCTTCGGTGGTCGTCAGCGGCACCCCGGTCCGCCGTCCCAGCGGACAAATCAAGCCGAATCCGGAAGCGCCGCCGACCTACGCGCCCTGCCGTTTGCTCGACTACGAAGTGGAACTCGGCGCGTTTCTGGGTCCGGGCAACGCAATCGGTGAGCCGATCCCAATCGCGAGCGCCGAAGATCATCTCTTCGGAGTCTGCCTGCTCAACGATTGGTCGGCCCGCGATATCCAGAGCTGGGAGTACCAGCCGCTGGGCCCTTTTCTCGGCAAGAATTTCGCGACATCCATTTCTCCGTTCGTCGTCACCATCGATGCGCTGGAACCATTCCGCAGCGCCACACCACCGCGCCCGGAAGCTGATCCATCCCCGCTGCCCTATCTTTCCTCCACCAGCGGCACCTTCCGCATCACGCTGGAAGTCTGGCTCCGCTCGGCCAAGATGCAGGACCCCGTGCGCGTGAGCAGCGGCGATTTTTCTTCCATGTACTGGACGCTCGCCCAAATGATCGCCCATCACACTTCGAACGGCTGCCCCCTGCGCCCCGGCGACCTGATAGGCAGTGGAACTGTCTCCGGCCCCGAAAAGCAAAATCGCGGCTGTCTGCTCGAAATCAGCGAATCCATCGAGCTGCCCACAGGCGAGCGTCGCCGCTATCTGGAAGATGGCGACGAAGTCATCCTGCGTGGCCACTGCGAAGCCCCCGGATTCCGCCGCATCGGCCTAGGCGAATGCCGCGGAACAATCCTCTGTGCGCACTGACGAAGCACTCCACCTTTTTCCGCTCCCGATTCTTCTTTCGATCCCGATTCTTCTTTCCGCTCCCGATTCTTCTTTCCGATCCCGATTCTTCCTTTCCGCTCCCGATTCTTCCTTTCCGACCCCGATTCTTCCTTCCGCTCCCGATTCTTCTTTCCGCTCCCGATTCTTCCTTTCCGATCCCGATTCTTCTTTCCGCTCCCGATTCTTCCTTTCCGATCCCGATTCTTCCGAGCCGCGACCGGAAGGAAGCGCAAAGGGTGCGGCGCGCACCGCCAAACGGACCAGGAACTGGCCCGCGCCGCACTCCGTTTTGCGCGAAGTTCCTTAGAAGCGCAAAGGGTGCGGCGCGCACCGCCAAACGGACCAGG
>Ga0187887_10004564_pt1 | contig 10289 bp, 7 predicted proteins | sample June2016WEW_7_10_FD_132977 | JGI IMG/M metagenome (GOLD analysis project Ga0187887, IMG submission 132977) | Peatland microbial communities from SPRUCE experiment site at the Marcell Experimental Forest, Minnesota, USA - June2016WEW_7_10 | ecosystem: Environmental > Terrestrial > Soil > Wetlands... | reverse complement strand
TTCGCCGGCCCGGGCCCGCTCCACCGCGTCCCTGGCCTTGTTGTAGACCTGGAAAACATCCTGGCCGTCGACGACAACACCGGGGATGCCGTATGTCTTGGCGGCTTCGGCGATGTCCTTCATTGGGCAGGAGTAGGAGTAGTGCGCGTATTGGTGGTAGAGATTGTTCTCGACCACATAGATAAACGGCAGTTTGAGCAGCGCCGCGTTGTTGAGCGCACTGTGAAACTGGGGCGTGGCATAGGTGCCGTCGCCGCCGAAATTGACCACGACCTGCTTGCTGCCGCGTGCCCGGATGGCGAAGGCCGAACCAGTGGCGATCACCGGGCCGGGTCCAATCATGCCGTCGGCACCCATGAAGCCGACCGACTTGTCGGAGATGTGCATTTCGCCGGCGTAGCCGCTGTTGAGACCGGTCGCCCGGAAATCGTACTCCGCGGCCATTTTCATGATATCCACGCCCTTGGCGACGGCGTGACCGGTCGGGCGATGGGTACTGTAGATCAGGTCGACTTCTTTGAAGGCGCCCTTGTTGTTCAGCGCAGCGCAGACGCCCGTCGCGACCGCTTCCTGTCCGGGATACATATGGTTGTAGCCGCGGTAGTTCGGCTCGGTGAGCATCTTGTCGACGACGGTGCGGTCGAACCACCTGATGCGTAGGATGGTCGAATACATATCGACCAATTTCTCGTTCGGCAGGTCCTTCGCCCAGTAGCCGATTTCACCGTCGGCCCAAGCGACTTTGCTGCTGATGGATACCGCCGCGCCTGCGGCGGCGAAACCTTTCAAGAGGGTGCGGCGAGTTTGAGATGGAAGCGACGTGCGTGCGGATCCATCGGCAGAGGAAGGAGCGCTTGCCATGGTCGTTCTCCGATAAAAAGGGAATTCGCGATGTCGAAAAGCTATGCCGCTCAAGCAAGCAAGTTTTGATCTAAGTCAAAAGCGACAACTATTTCCGAACTAAGATTTTTTCTGTTGAAGCACTATTTTTGCCGGCTTTTAGGCAGACAACCTCCGCGAAAGCCGGGGAAGGGTTGTGTCACTCGCGGTCATTTATGACGTTGCGATGACATTGACTTGGATCATGGCGCTGGGCGAGCCAAAGGGAAAAGGATTACTTTGTATTTGTTCGCTGAACTGGGATTGATGCCATGATTGCCCCGCGACAGCAGCCGAGAGAAATCGCAACTTCGACAGCGGCATCGGCCACCGATGCCGACGCGCCGATACAGCGGGTGCGGCGGCCAGGCCCGCCGACGAGCGTCGGCGGCCGAGTTGTCGTCGACGTTCGCCCGAGCCAGCCTGAGGACCGCGACCCCTACAGCGTGACAGCCCTCGCGGACATCACCGATCGCTCGCTCCACGCCGCCATGGCGCGTTTCACCGTCGGCATTTCGCCGGCGGCGCTCGCTGAAGCTTATTTGGACTGGGCAACGCATCTTGCCTACGCGCCGGGCAAGCGCGCGCAGCTCATCGGCAAGGCGATCCGCAAGGCGGCCCGGTTCGCAAACTACGCGAGCCGCTACGCGATCGAAGGTGGCCAGACGGAGTGCTGCATCGAACCATTGCCGCAGGACCGGCGATTCGCGGACGAGGGTTGGCGGCAATGGCCCTTCAGCGGCATCTACCAAGCCTTCCTGCTGCAGCAACAATGGTGGCACAACGCCACCACCGGCGTGCGCGGGGTGTCGAAAAAACACGAGGAGATCGTTGCGTTCGGCTCACGCCAGATCCTCGACATGGTTGCACCGTCGAACTTTCCCCTGACGAATCCCGAGATCCTTCGGCACACGATCGGTGCCGGCGGCCTCAATCTCTTCAAAGGCTGGCAGAATTGGATCGAGGATTGGGAACGTGCCATCACCGGAAAAAAACCGATTGGTGCCGAGAATTTTGCCGTGGGCCGTGACGTCGCGAGAACTCCCGGCAAGATCGTTTATCGCAACCGCCTCATCGAGTTGATCCAATACGCGCCGGCGACCGCCGCGGTACGACCTGAACCAGTTCTCATCGTTCCCGCCTGGATCATGAAATATTACATTCTCGACCTGTCGCCGGAAAACTCGTTGGTGAAGTACCTCACCGAACAGGGCTTCACGGTATTCATGATCTCCTGGAAGAACCCCGGGCCGGATGATCGGGATCTGGGAATGGAGGATTATCGAACGCTCGGCGTGATGAGCGCACTCGATGCCATCAGCGCCATCGTGCCGAACCAGAAGGTGCACGCGGCCGGCTACTGTCTCGGCGGAACGTTGTTGTCGATCGCGGCGGCCGCCATGGCGCGCGACGACGATGACCGGCTGGCGACAAAGACGCTTTTTGCCGCGCAAACCGACTTCACCGAGGCCGGTGAGATCATGCTGTTCATCGATGAGAGCCAGATCGCCTTCCTCGAGGACATGATGTGGGAGCAGGGCTTCCTCGATAGCCGGCAGATGGCTGGCGCGTTCCAGATGTTGCGCACGAACGATCTGATCTGGTCGCACGTCATCCACGATTACATGTTCGGCGGCCGCCTGCAAATGACCGACCTCATGGCGTGGAATGCCGACGCAACGCGCATGCCCTATCGCATGCACTCCGAATATTTGCGTAGCCTGTTTCTCAACAACGACTTGGCGGAAGGCCGTTTCCTGGCTGGCGGCAAGCCGATCGCGCTCGCAGATATCCGCAGGCCGGTGTTCGCCGTAGGCACGGAGCGCGACCACGTCGCGCCTTGGCGGTCGACCTACAAGGTCAACCTGCAGCTCGACACCGAAGTGACTTATTTGCTCACCACCGGCGGTCATAACGCCGGGATCGTATCGGAACCCGGTCACCCCCGGTGCAGTTTCCGGGTCAGCACAAAGCGGCCGAGCGAGCACTACCTCGATCCGGATGGGTTCTATGCCGAGGCGTCGCAAAAGGATGGTTCGTGGTGGCCGGAATGGGTCGCCTGGCTCGCCGATCGTTCCGGCGCATTGAGCTCACTGCCGACGATGGGCGCGCCACAATCGGGCTACCCGCCGCTCGGGGACGCACCCGGCGTCTATGTGCTCGAGCAATGAGGACTCCGTCGTGATCGCGTGCGGGTTAAGGATCCGAAACATTCGCGCGGCGATGATTGGCGGTGCGCTGGCGATGGTTCTAGTGTGGACCGCGGCAGCGTCCGCCGCGCCGCAGCAGCTCGATTGCGTCTTGACCGACACGGAGGGCAAACCCGGCTCCGAAAACCGGCCGATCGTTGTCGTGTTCGACGAAGATGCAAAGACGCTGACGGCAAAAGACGGCGCCAACAGTTACAGCTTCAGCAAGGTATCAATCAGCAACGTATCCATAAATGGTGCGGTCGACACCGTCAGCCTCGGCATCGACCGATCCTCCTTCGGCATCGTGTGGCAGCAATATGGGGCGGACAAGGTCAGCACCGAATTTGGGCAATGCCATTCAGCCCAGTCGCCGCAGTAATTGCGAAGGCCGTGTGCGGGGCATTGTCGCCTCGCCGAAGCAGGTTGCCGTGAGATGAAGCGCGAGCTCGCAAGGGAACTGAAAGTCGCCGGGTTTCCAATGCCGCCCTACCGGGCTGGGCATCACTTCTATCCGCATGAGGACGACGCCGGATGGACGGATGCCGCACGACGGCATGGCGTGACGGTCACGCATTTCGACCTGGAAGATCGACTGCAAGACCTCGAGAACGGCTATTACTGCCCGAACCTGTCCGATCTGATCGAGGCCTGCAGCGATAGTTTTTCGCGTCTGTATATTCTGAAGACAATTTGGACGGCGGAAAGCGACAACCCGGAACAAATTGCAATGGGTGACAGCGCGGAAGAGGCAGTCAGCGGACTGCGGCTGGCCTTAAACAGGCATCAATTGCCGGATACCCGCCCGGCTGCGCAAACTGGATGATCTGCGAGCGCGAAAGTTCGTCGCGGCTGACTTAGCCGCTTATTCGTAGCGGAGCGCGTCGATCGGATTGAGGCTTGCTGCCTTGCGCGCGGGGTAAAATCCAAAGAACACGCCGACCGCTGCGGAGAACAGAAAGCCGCCGGCAACGGCCGCCAGCGACACCGGCGCCGCCCAGTGGAACAGTAGCGAGATCGCCGCAGAAAACGCGACCCCCGTGACGATGCCGGCGAGGCCGCCGCTGACGCTGAGAAAGATCGCTTCGGCGAGAAACTGCAGCAGCACATGCAGGCGGCGGGCACCGATCGCCATGCGCAAGCCGATTTCGCGCGTGCGTTCGGTCACCGAGACGAGCAGGATGTTCATGATGCCGATGCCGCCGACGAGCAGGGAAATCGACGCCACGGCGGCAAGCAGAAGCGCCATGATACGGCTGCTGCTCTCCGCGGTTTCGGCGAACTGGCTCAAGTTGCGCACGTCGAAATCGTGGACGGCGCCGGGCTTGATGCGATGGCGGCGAATGAGCGTGTCGCTCGCTTGACGAATTGCGGTTTGCACCAGAGGTTGACTCACCGCCTGCACGTAGATCTGATTGGCATAGCCCGTCAGTCGCGCCTGCAGATTGTAAGGATTAGGCGGTAGCAAATATGGCCAATTGAGCGGCGTTTGCGCTTGCGTCGGCGCTGCGACGCCGAGCACTTTGCGTTCGGCCGTCGTGAACGGCATCATCACAAGATCGTCCTGATCGGTGCCGAAGGGCGACTGGCCCTTGGCGACCAGCACGCCGATCACCTGCAGCGGCACGCTTTTGACCTGGATGAAGGCGTCGATCGGGTTCTCGCCCGGACCAAAGAGCTGGCGGTACACCGTTTGCCCGATGACGACGACGAGGTTGGCCTTGGTTTCATCCTCGGCCGTGATGTCGCGCCCGGCAGCGATCCGCCAGTTCGTGATCGACGGATAGACGGCGCTCACGCCTTGGATATTTGTCGTCCAGTTTTGGTTGGCATACTGCACTTGGCCCTGCTGGCGGATCAGATAACCGACTTGCGCGACCGCGGGATCCTCGTGGCGGATCGCGCGCGCATCCGCGACCGTCAGCGTGCTGGCGCTGCCGAAGCCCGCGCGGATGCCGCCCGTGGTCGCCGCGCCGGGCAGGATCACGACAACGTTAGTACCGAGGCTCTCGATCTGCTTGCGCACCGCCTCGCTCGCGCCGTCGCCCACTGCGACCATGACGATCAGCGCGGCAACGCCGATGAACACGCCGAGCATGGTGAGCGCCGAACGCATCTTGTTGCGCCCGATCGCCTGAGCCGCGGCGGCGAGGATCATGAGCGCGAAGGCCAGGAAGCCGCTGGTCGGAAGCATGGGGGCGCGCGGCTCGGCCAGATGGAAGAAGGCCGAGCGTTCGATCTCGGCAGCGGCTGCCGGCGCTGCCGGCGTTGCCGACTTGGCCACCCGTTCGTCGGAGATGATGACGCCGTCGCGCACGGTTACGCTGCGGTCGGCATAGGCGGCGATGTCGGCCTCGTGGGTAACGAGGACGATGGTGACTCCTTGCTCGCGATTGAGCGAGCAGAGCGTTTCCATGATCTCGTGCGAGGTTTTCGTATCGAGATTGCCGGTCGGCTCATCAGCGAGAAGCAGGCTCGGTGCATTGATCAACGCACGGGCGATGGCGACACGCTGCTGTTGACCGCCGGAGAGCTGGCTAGGCGTATTGCGTTCGCGCTCACTTAGGCCGAGAAGGTGCAGTGCCGCGCGTGCTCGTTCGATGCGCACGGCGCGGCGCTTCGGCCCCGACGCGGCGTAGTAGAGCGGCAGGCCAACATTCTCGATCGCGCTGGTGCGGGCCAACAGGTTAAAGCTCTGGAATACGAAGCCAAGCCGTTCGCTGCGGATGCGGGCAAGGTCCGGCTCGCGCAGCGCCGCGACGTCGACACCCTCCAGGAAGTAATGGCCGCTTGTCGGCTGGTCGAGGCAACCGAGAATGTTCATGAGCGTCGACTTGCCCGAGCCCGACGAGCCCATGATGGCGACAAACTCTCCGGACTGGACGGTCAGGCTTACGCCGCGGAGCGCTTCGACCGTGACATCGCCGACGACGAACGTGCGGGTCACATTCTCGACCTTGATAACCGGGTGCGTCGCCTTGGGCGTGTCGCGCGGCATCGGGCACAACCTTAGAGGCGCGGCGGCGGCAATCCCGACTGGGCGCTCGCTTTACCGCGGCTTTCGGCGCTGATGACCTGATCGCCCGGATTGAGATCACCCTTGACGATCTCCGTGAAATTATCGTCGCTGAGACCGGTAACGACGGTAACCCCCACAGGCAGACCATCGCGCAGCACCCAGACTTCCGGCTGTTTGTTCGTCGGCGTGCGAGTGCCCCCGGCTCCAACCGCGGAAAGGCCGCCCGGCACATAGCGCAGTGCTTGGTTCGGCACGCGGAGCACATCGTTTCTTTGATCGATGATGATCTGCGTGGCCGCGGTCATGCCCGGTATCAGCGCCAGATCGCTATTATCGACGCTAACAACGACATCGTAGGTGACGACGTTCTGCACCGTCTGTGGCGACTGACGGACCTGGCTCACTGCGCCCTGAAAGACCCGCTGGGGAAAAGCATCGACGGTAAAAGTGGCCTTGTCGCCTTCCTTGATCCCGCCCATGTCGCCTTCGCTGGTGTAGGTATCCACCTCCATCTGTTTGAGGTCGGTGGCGATGAGAAACAGCGTCGGAGTCTGGAAGCTCGCGGCGACCGTTTGCCCGCCGGTTACGCTGCGTGAGACAACGGTACCGTTCACTGGAGAAATGATGTCGGTATAGTCGAGATTGAGCTTGGCACCTTCCACGAGCGCCTGATCCAGCTTTACTGTCGCCGCGTCCTGGTTGACGACGTATGCTTGGTCCTCGGCCTGCTGCCGCGCGATCGCGTTCTGAGCGGCGAGCTGCTGATAGCGCACGAGATCCGTGCGGTCCTTGTCGAGCACAGCCTGATCGCGCAGAAGCTGGCCGGAATATTGATCGAATATCGCCTGATACGGGCGTGGATCGATCTTGGCGCAGACCTGATACGCTCTCACCTGTGTGTTGTAGTCGCAGTAAAGGTTCTGAATTACGCCAGAGACGTAGGTCCCGACAATGATCGTGAGTACGGGATTGACGGTTCCCGTTGCGGTTACGGCGCGAGTAATCGCGCCACGCCCCGCCGGAGCGCTCACGTACTGCACCGGCGCGGTGCGATGCATGCTCCACCATGCCACACCAACGGCTACGGTAAGCGCGAGCAAAGCCACGACAACCCAGCGATTGCGGACGTCGATCCGGCGCCAAGTCGACTTCACGGCTGTGGGGGGCGATAAAACTTGCAGCAAGAGCAGCCTCGTTTCAACGTCATCTTTCCGCTCGCACGAGGATAAGCATGCCGCGAAACGTGGCCGGCCGCGTTGATGTAGCTCAAAGCTCGGACAGGCCCGGCCTAGCGGCCGTCGGGCGTGCGCAAGCCGAACCAGGCGTCGCGGACCTGCTGATAATGCACCATGGGATCGTAGATCGAGACTGGCAGTCGGAGTTCACGTGCCGATAAGCGGCCGACGGCCGACAACAGGCTATAGGACGCGACGACGCGGTCATGCTGCGCGACGATCAAGCTGACGCGGGCATTCACCAAAGCCTGCTCGGCGTTGAGCACGTCGAGGGTCGTGCGTTGTCCGGCCTGCGCCTCGTTGCGAACGCCTTCCAGCGCCCGCTCGGCGGCGTCGTTCTGGCGATGAGCCGCTTCGATCTGCGCCTTCGCCGCCTGCAGCTGGCCCCAGGCCTGAACGACGTTCGCGCGGGTCTGGTCGCGCACCTGATCCACGTTCAAACGTTGCTGACCGACCGTCTCCTTATCCAGGCGAATTGCCGAATATTCGGCGCCGCCCTGATAGATCGGAACCGTGAGGCTGAGCATCGCCGTGCCGAGGAACAGATTGGGCGTAAGGATATTGGGGTAGTTTTGCTGCTGGACGCTGCCCTGCAGCGCCAGCGTTGGCCACAGCGCGCCTTCCGCGATCTTCACTTGCAGTTGCGCGACGTCGACGCCGTAGAGCGCCGCGGTTACGGATGGATTCTCCACGGTGCCGACCGCGATCGCCGCGTTCAAGGTGGTCGGCGACAGCCGATCCACCGGCGAGGCCGCAGCGAGATTGGCCGGCTCGACCCCGATGATGCGCCGATAGTTGGCCCGCGTCGTCATCAGCGTCGATTCGGCGGCGTGCAAGCTCGCTTCACCGGCGGCCAGCTGTGCTTCCGACTGGGCGACGTCGGTCGTCGTCACTTGCCCGGCCGCGAAGCGATTCTGCGTATCCTTGAGCGTACGCTGTAAAACCCGAACGTTGTTCTGTTGTACTTCGAGGTTGGCGGCATCGCGCGACATGTCCATGTAGGCGGTCGCGGCCGACAGCAGCACCGACTCTTCCATCACGCGCAGCGTCTCGCGCGCGGCGGAGACTTGGCTCTCCGCCTTGCGCACTTTGTTGGCGGTTTGTTCGCCGTTGAAGAGCGTTTGCGAGCCGTTGACCCCGACCGCAGTCGGGGTGGTATAGCCTTTGATCGAGTAGGAGACGCCGTTCGGTAAGTTAGGCGGAATCGGCGGGATAACTCCCGTGGTATTCGTAAATTGGTCTGCGACCGAGGCAGTCGCCGAGAGGCTAGGCCGATACCCGGAGAGCGCTTGCGACACGCCCTCGTCGTTCTGGCGGACAATGGCCCGTTGCGCGTTGAGTTGCGGGTTGCCTTCATAGGCTTTCGCCAGCGCTGACTCCATTGTTTCCGCGGCGAGCTGGCGCGGCGCCGCCAAGAGCGCCAGCAAGATCAGGATCATTGCCGCTGCCGCACGCGAAAGCCGCTCTCGCGCCATGGCAGGCATGCCGTGAGCGGTAACCCGGCCTGGTTTGGCGTCAGGGAGATCGCGGGTCGACCGCGAGAGTGCCGGCGGGGATTGCGATCGCTTTCGAGCCCCTGAAACGATAACTCTACTCGTCACAATCTGCCTCAATCTGCGCGGCCAAACCTTAACGTGGGCCCACCGGCGTTACAAGGTTCCGTTCCGCGCAGATCACGCGCAACCCACAAGCGGTCGCGACTGCAAAGCTCAGACGTGATTTGCTTCAAGCGTCGCCGGCGCGGCGATCGCCGCCGGCGGCTACCGGCGCGCCAGCATTCGGACCTCCCGCAGCCCCAGCGAGAGGGAAGCGAGAAGCAGCGGAAGAACGAAGTAGAGCGCGCGGAACGTCAGCAGCGCAGCGAGCAGTTCCTCCCGCTGAAATTGCGCGAGCCCGACCAGCATCGTGGCCTCGATGACGCCAAGGCCTCCGGGTGCGTGGCTAACGGTTCCCAAGAGGGTCGCGGTGAGAAAAACGACCAACACGGTCACGAAACCGGCTGCCGGGCTCGGCGGCAGCAGTACGTACATCGCCAGCGTCACCAGAGCGAGATCCATCGCTCCAATCCCGATCTGCAGCAGGGTGAACCGCAGATTGGGCAGGGCGATGCGCCAGCCGGAGCGGCCGATGGTCCGCGGCTGCGGAGTGAGCCAGATCAGATAGCAGGCGATGGCGCCTAATCCCGCCAGTCCGACGGCCCGGTTGATCCACGACGGCAGGTGATCGACGGCGCTCGCGGCTTCCGGCGCGTATGCCGTCGCGCCGCCGAGCAGGAGCGCATTGCCCAGCCAGAAAGTCATGCCGGTGACGAAGGCGATCTTGGCGATGTCGACGACGGTCAAGCCCCAGACCGAATAGATGCGCAGCCTGACCAGGCCGCCGGTGACCACGGCGGCGCCGAGACTGTGACCGATCGTGGAGCTTGTGAAGCTCGCCAGCGCGGCGACCGAGTAGGGGACCTGATGCCGGCCGATCGTGCGCAACGCGAACAAGTCGTAGAAGGTCAGCGTGACGTAGCCGGCAACGACGAATGCGCCGGCGATTGCGATTCTTTGTAGCGATTGAACTTCGAGCGCCGTGACGACTTTGCCGAAGTCGATGTCGCGCAGCAGCGCATGAAGCGCAAACCCAGCCATAGCGAGGATCAACAGGCCGACCGCTGCGCTCATCCTGCTGCGGCTGAGCCTGAACTTGATGCTCTGCGCGATGCTGCTCGTCACATTCGATTTCGGCGTGCGGCGATAAAACCCCGGCAACAACGCCCTCACGCGATTCGCGGCTGCAAGTTCTCATTCAACTGTAACAGCTGTGTTACGCGCCGAAACGATTACCACGGCTGCTGGCCAGGCCGTCACACGATTGAGATATGAAATGGCAATTGTTGTCGCACGCGATTCGACAACACGACAGCCGAGCGGTTCTCGGCCGGAAACAGCGCTCGATGAAGGTCCTGATCGCGACCGATGC
>Ga0187887_10004563_pt1 | contig 10290 bp, 5 predicted proteins | sample June2016WEW_7_10_FD_132977 | JGI IMG/M metagenome (GOLD analysis project Ga0187887, IMG submission 132977) | Peatland microbial communities from SPRUCE experiment site at the Marcell Experimental Forest, Minnesota, USA - June2016WEW_7_10 | ecosystem: Environmental > Terrestrial > Soil > Wetlands... | reverse complement strand
TCCGCCGGGATGTCGACATGCGCGATGGGGTTGCCTTGTTGCTCCTGGAAGATCGCTTCCGACCGCCAGGTCACGCCGGCCTGGCCCAACCCCTGCATCAGCAACAGCGGCGTCTGCCGGTGATGGATGCGGGTCAGCACGGTCATGCCGGCCGCGACTTTGGCGTCGTAGGCGGTTTGCGCCAGCGACTCGCCGCCGGCTTTGACCAGCGACGCGCGGATCTGTCGCGCCACGCCCTCGAATGCCGGGTTCGGCATGATCACTGCCAAATCGGGCCGCGCCAGATCGGCAAGCCCGGTGATATGCGCGGGGTTGCCGGCCGGAACCATGATCGTCAGATCGTTGGTGGCAAACGAAATCACCGGCGCGGTGAGCCTGCCGTCATGGACCAAAGCTTCGCTCGCCTGTTGCTCGGCCATCAGGACATCGGGTTTGACGGTGAAGGTCAGATTGCCGGAAGTGACGGTGCCGCCCGCCTCGATCTGCTTGAGCAGCAGGCCGGGCGGCAGCGTCTCGTAAAACACCCGGCCACGATAGGCCGGATAGGCCTCGCCGAAGGCCCGCACCATCGCGGTGAGCGCAAAATAATAATTGCCCGAGGCATAGAGCACCAAGGCCGGGTCGTTCAGACTGCCGTGGAAGTCCGCCATGCTGTCGGCCGGGGGCACGGTGAACACGAAGCCCCGATCGCTCGCATCATTGTTGCGGCCGTTCTGCCATGGTGGATATTGCGCCTCGATGGCCTCCAAGCGGGCCGCGGGCGTTCCCGGCGGTGCCGCCGCGCCGCACAGCAACGCCACGAGCATGGCTGCAGTCAGGCGGATGAACTTGTTCATCGGGCGTAAGCGAAACCGGCGTCCGCCAGTTCGACCAGCGTGCCCACTGCGCCGGGCGTGAGGACCACGCCGGGGATCAGATGATTTGTAAGCTCGGCGCACAGCGCGTCGACGGAGACTTTGTCGGGATTTGTGCCCGCGGTGTTGAGCCGATTGGCGAGCTCCCAGATCGCGTTGTGGCAAGCCAAAAACACAGCGCCCCGTTGCTGCAAGCCGGCAATGCTGTTCGAGCGCGGCGAAAAAGCGCCCTCGGGGTTTTGGAAATCCTTGTCGTCCGGCGCCAACCCCGCCGGCATGGCGACGAAGCTGTTGTGCGTCACGGTGCCGCCGGCGATTTTCGCCAGACCATATTTCTCCCAGGCGGCATCGTCGTAGAGCGCGAGATGCGCGGGTCCGTGCGTGGCCGATACGCAAAGAAATTCGGGATGTTTGAATGCCCAGAGTTCCGTGTTCATCACGTTGCGCATCGTATTGAGCCAGGGCCCGGTAAGGTCGGTGTTGTCCCAGCTTTGTTTCGGCCCGCCGGCGTAATGGATCACGGCGTCCAATGCGTCGGCATCCCATTGATCGCGGTGATCGAGAATCATCGGCACCGATTTGAAGTCCCGCCGTCGCGGCAGCGCCGCGAGCCGCTTGGTGAGCGTGTCCAAAGTGTGGGCGCTCGCGGGTATCCCGGCATCTTCGGGTGAGGCACCCATCGTTCCGGTGCCGGTGGTTCCCGCCGCGATGAGGGCGAGGCCAAGCGCTTTGAGGCTTTGACGGCGTTGGGTAAGCATGAGTGTTTCCATACCGTTGTAGTATTGATCGGCACGACGTGCCGCGGCGTCAGAGTGTCAGTCGGCGCTTCGGGCCATGGCGCCGTTGGCTTTCATCCAGGCCTGGATCGGCGGCCAGGGGCCCAGGCGATGCTGCTCGGCCGAAAACGGGCCGATAAAAGGCGGATAGGTGGCGTCCACCGGCTTGCGCGAGCGGTCGGGGAAATCGGATTCCAGCCCGGATTTGTGCGGCCGAGGCTGTTCGCTGAGATAGGCGACGACATCGAACGCATCGGATACTGAAAGAGCGGGCGCTTCGAATGTGGTGCCGAGCGGCATGTTGGCATGCACGAATTGTGCAGCCGTAATGCCGCGCGCCATCCCTGCGCCGTCATTATAGCTGTCCGGTCCCCACAGCGGCGGGAACAGATAACGGCGTCCCGCCGCCTTGGCGGCGGCGGGGTCGAGACGCTGGCCCTGGCCCTCGGCGCCATGGCAGGCGGCGCAGGTTTCGGCAAACAGCTTGCGGCCATGTTGCGGATCGGAGGCTTTCTCGGGCAGCGGCAGCGCCGGTGCGCCGCGGCCATCGAGCGGTTTGCCGACGCGTTCGGCGGTGCTGATGAAATTGATATAGGCCAGCATCACTTTCATCTCAGCGCCGCCAAGCGGGAGAGCGCGGCCGTTCATGCTGCGCTCCATGCAACCGTTGATGCGTTCTTCCAAAGTGCGGACCTCGTTTTCGCGCGCGATGTAGAGCGGGAAGAGGCCCCAGATGCCGGCCAAGGGCAAGCCAAAGCGCTGGGTTCCGGCCTGCAGATGGCAAGACTGACAATCCAAGCCGTTGCCGGCATAGCGCATGGCGGGATCGGGCGCGTCGGGACCGATCAACGACGACGTTTTCACGATCAGATCGCGGCCGCGGCGAACGGCGCGGCCGAACGCGTCGTCCGGCAGAGTGTCGGGATCCGGCACGGTCCAAGTCGGCGCTGGCGCGGGCGTCGGCGCCACGGCCGGAACGGTCTGCGCCCGGCCGCTGACCGACAGCAGCGCTGCGAGCGCGATGCTCGATGCGACCCGGACTAGCAAAGATTGTTCTTCCTTGGCCTCATTATCTTGGGCTCATTTTCTCGGCCTCATTTTCTTGGACCATCGCACCGGGATTCCCCGGATTCTGCCCAAACCGGGATGAATGTTCGCGGTTTTCCAGTCCTGCCGCAAGGCTGACGCGACATACAAATGGCGAGCGGAACTTGGGCCTGCCCGAGCGGTAGTCCAATCTGGCCATTGTTCCTGCCAGATCGTGCCACCGCCAAATAGTGTTTCGTTCCCGACTCAGGACCATGTAGGGTGGCCGTTGGAGGCCCATGACCCGATCCCTCGATTCGTCTTTGCGGCCTCGACGCCGATTTTGCGTCGTGCTCATCAAACCATCGCACTATCACGATGACGGCTACGTCATCCGCTGGTGGCGCGGCTTGGTCCCGTCGAACTCGCTTGCGGCGCTGCATGGCGTGGCGCTCGATTGCGCCGAGCGTCGCGTGCTCGGCGCTGACGTCGACATCGAGATCGATGTCATCGATGAGACCAATACGCGGGTCAATGTCCCGAAGCTTTTGCGCCGCTTTCGCAAAGCCAAGGGTTTCGGCCTCGTTGGGCTGATCGGCGTGCAGACCAACCAATATCCGCGCGCGCTCGACATTGCGCGGCCGTTTCGCGACGCCGGCATCGCCGTCGCCATCGGCGGATTTCACGTCTCCGGCTGCATCGCCATGCTCGACGGCAAGGCCGTCGATCTCGATCATGCCCGCGAACTCGGCATCAGCATCTTTGCCGGCGAGGCGGAAGGCCGCTTCGATACGCTGCTGCAGGAAGCGGCGAGCGGCACGCTCAAGCCGGATTACGACTTCACCGACGATCTGGTCGACATGTCCGGGCAACCGAGCCCGTTCCTGCCGATCGAATACGTCAAGCGCACGGCAGGAACCAATTCGAGCTTCGATTCCGGCCGCGGCTGCCCCTATCAATGTTCGTTTTGCACCATCATCAATGTGCAGGGCCGAAAGTCGCGCTCGCGCTCGCCCGACGACGTCGAAAAAGTCATCCGCGAGAACTGGGCCGAAGGCATTTCCCGCTTCTTTTTGACCGACGACAATTTCGCGCGCAACCGTGAATGGGAGCCGATCCTCGATCGTCTGATCAAATTGCGCGAACACGACAAAATCCCGCTCGGCCTGATGATCCAGGTCGACACGCTGTGCCACAAGATTCCGAACTTCATCGAGAAATGCCAGCGCGCCGGCGTCACCCGCGTGTTCATCGGGCTGGAAAACATCAACCCCGACAACCTCAAGGCGGTGAAGAAACCGCAGAACAAGATCACCGAATACCGCAAAATGCTGTTGGCATGGAAAGCCCAAGGCATCTTCACTTACGCCGGTTATATCTTAGGGCTGCCGGCCGACACCCCGGAATCGATCCGCCGCGACATCGAAATCATCCAGCGCGAATTGCCGCTCGATATCGTCGAATGGGCGATCTTGACGCCGCTGCCGGGCTCCGAGGATCACACCGGGATGTGGAAGAAGGGCGTTGCCATGGACGGCAACCTCAACAATTACGATTTCGAGCATGTCGTGTCCGACCATCCCAATATGAGCCGGACGGAATGGCAGGCGATCTATAAGGAAGCCTGGACGCTGTATTATTCGCCGGCGCACGTCGAGACTTTGCTCAGGCGCGGCGCGGCCGCCGGCACGTCCCTGCTCAGTCTGGTCAAGGCGCTGGTGCCGTTCATCCACATGGCGCCGGTCGAGAACATCCATCCGCTGCAAGCGGGGCTGTTTCGCCGCAAGCATCCCTCCGAGCGCCGCTACGGCTTGCCGCCCGTGTCGCTGTGGGCGTTTTATTCAAGCCATATCGGCAATACCATCGCCAACAACCTCAAGCTCGTCTCGACCATCGTCTGGATACTCGGGGTCAAGCGGCGCATCGAGCGCGATCCGAAGCGGCGCTCTTATATCGACATCGCGCTTACGCCTGTGGTGGACGACGACGCCGCGCTCGACCTCTTGACCAAGACCACCGGCGCCAAATCCGCGATCGCGCACATCAAAAAAGTGGCGGCGCTGACGCATTAGGCCGTGATTTGTTGAAATCGAATCCTCACACCGCGAGCGCTCATATGCCCGGTGGAGGCGCCGTCCACGGCATCGGGACCAGACTCGTTTCCGGCAATGTTTCCTGCATCGGAATGAATCAGGCCCTCGCCTTTATTGCGGGATTGATGGAGGCAAGGAGCCCCTTGACCTCCGCCGCGGGCTGCGGCCGGCTGAACAGGTAGCCCTGCACTTCGGTGCATCCTTCCAGTTTCAATTGCTTAAATTGCTCGGGTGTCTCGACACCCTCGGCCGTCGTCGCTATGCCGAGACCGCTACCCATGGCGATCACGGCCCGCACGATCGCGAGGCTCTCGCTGTGATCCGACATGTCGAAAATGAAGGATTGATCGATTTTGATCTTGTCGAAAGGAAACTTGCGCAGATAACTCAGCGAGGAATACCCGGTTCCGAAATCATCCATCGATATTCTCACGCCGAGCCCCCGCAATTCGTGCAGGATCGCCAGCGTCGTATTACCGTCCTGCAACATGACGGATTCGGTAATCTCCAACTCCAAGCGGCTTGCCGACAATCCGGACGCCGCAAGCGCCGATACGACGGACAGCAATAGACTTTTGTTCTTGAATTGAACCGGCGATAGATTGACCGCGATCTTCACATCGCTCGGCCAAGTGGCGGCTTCCGCGCAGGCTTGACGCAATACCCAGTCGCCAATCGGTCCGATGAGACCGGTTTCTTCCGCAAGTGGGATGAATTCAAGCGGCGGGATCAAGCCGCGCTCGGGATGGTGCCAGCGAATGAGCGCCTCGAAGCCCGTGACATGCTCGGTCTGCAGGTCGATCAGTGGCTGATAGAACAGCTCGAATTCGCCATTCGCGATCGCTTCGCGCAGATCGATCTCAAGCGCCCGGCGTGCCTGCATGCGGGCATCCATTTCCGGCTCGAAAAAGCGATATAGGCCGCAGCCATCGGACTTGGCCCGATATAACGCGAGGTCTGCGTTTTTCAGCAGCCGTTCCGGATCCTGCCCATCGTCCGGAGCAAGCGCAATGCCAATGCTCAGATCGATCGTGACCTGACGGCCGCCGATTTCATACGGGGCGCCGATCACCTCGATCAGGCGCGACGCCAGCGAGGTTGCGTCTGTCGGTTGAGAAGCGCCAGCCTGCACAATGGCGAACTCGTCCCCGCCGAGGCGCGCCACCATATCGGCGTCGCGAATGCATTGGCGCAGCCGTCGTGCAACCGACTGCAGGAGAAGATCGCCAACCGGGTGACCGTGCGCATCGTTCACGTCCTTGAAGCGATCAAGGTCGAGACAGAACACGGCCACGGATTCTCCCCGCTTCGGCCGCGCCAGCATTTGCCGCAGCCGCTCGTAAAGCTGCACCCGGTTGGGCAAATCTGTCAGCGCGTCGTGCTGCGCCATGTATGCGATCTTCGCCTCGTTTTTCCGCCGCTCGGTGATATCTTCATGGGTGGCAACCCAGCCGCCGTCAGGCGTGGGCGAAGTTGTCACCAGGACCTCGCGGCCTTCCTTGCCTTCGACGATCAAGCTCGTGACCTTGCCCAGCGTCTGCGCCGCCAGGTTCCCGGCACGATAGTCCTCGGGCTCGCGATCCAGGAAATCGCCGAGCCCGGCTCGGTAGCGAAGAATTTCAAGGAATGAGGCTCCGGGCTTCACGATCTCGCGCGACATCCCGTACATCTTGATGTAGGAGTTATTGCAAACGACGAGCCGCTCCGCCGCGTCGAACAATGCTAGGCCTTGCGACATATTGTTGATGGCGGTGTCGAGCCGTTGCTTTTCCAGCGCCAGCCTTCGCATTGAGATGGTATGCGCTTGTGCCAATTGTCGCACGATCAGTAAAACCATGATTGCGACAGTCACAGCCGCGAGACCTCCTGCGCCGAGAAGGGTCTCTGTTTGCTCTTGCCAAATGGAGAGCGCCGCGGATGTGTCCTCGCCGACCGATAGTACAACCGGAAAATGGGCAAGCCGGCGGGTGGCGAGCAGACGATCCTTGCCGCCAATTTCGCCGATGAAGCGCGCGGCACCGCTCGTGCGGTCGCTTATAGCGGCGTTGACGGGAAGATTTAGAGTTTTTCCGATGGCGGACTCGATTTGCGGAAATCTCGTCAACAAAGCGCCATCGCTGCGAAGCAAGGCAATCGAGCTGCCCTCGCCGAGCGAAATGGAGCCGAAAAGCTTCTCGAAGTAGGATAGTTCGATGGATCCCAGAACAAGGCCCAAGAACTCGCCATTCGCGGCCACGACCTTACGGCCGAGAAATAGCGTCCATGCCCCGTCGGTGCGATTGTGCGAAGGCAGGCTCGTGTATGAAGTCAATCGCTGATCGGATTTAAGCGCGCTAAAGAATTCCCGATCGGCGACGTCGATTTTCGGAGCCGGCCAAGAGCGCGAGAAATTGATAACATGCCCATCGGCGTTTATGAGCGAAATGGCGTAGACCTGAACCACGCCGGTGATGCTGGTCTTGAGCATCAGGTGGACATCCTCGCCGGACATCCTGCGGGCAAAGTCCTCGCTTGATGCAATGCCTTGCGCCCGTATCTTCTCGATCACGTCGCTTTGAACCAGATCAACGGCCTGAAACGCTCGATCGATCTGCTCAGCGAGTATTAACGCTGTGTTCGTGAGCTCGCGCTCGCTTTCTAACAAAGCGCGATGGCGAAGGTTGCCGACCATAATTGCGGTGCCGACCACGATCACCGTAATGAGCGTCAGGCCGCAAAGGATGACATAGCGGATCGGTCGATTGCGCCACACGAAAAGCCCGGAAATGGCGCCAAGACGAATTCGGCTTTTGTCGGCTTGCGGCACACCTCTGCTCCCGTGCAGGCGAGACCGCGGTCGCGTCTGGCGGTCACTACAATGTTCCTAAGCGGGAGTGATGAATATTCGGATACTCGCGTTAGGTGGCCGGTTCGGGTCTTGGCGCGACGGCGCTACGACAGCGCAAGACGCCTGGATTCGAGCGGTTGTCGATCGGGGCTTTCCACCAACACAGTTAGGATGAGATGAAATGGTGGCGCCATGGCATGCGTAGAAATACTGATGCCGCTTGCCGCGGCTTCCGGCACATCGCTGCTCAGTCCGGTCAAGGCCCGGTTGCCGTTCATCCACATGGCGCCGGTCGAGAATATCCATCCGCTGCAAGCCGGGCTGTTTCGCCGCAAACATCGCTCCGAGCGCCGCTACGGCCTGCCGCGACGCCGTGCTCGATCTCATGACCAAGACGAGCGGCGCCAAGAGCGTGATCGAGCGTTCAAGAAAGTGGCGGCGCCTACGCATCGAACCCGCGTGGTCGAGACCGAATCCCAGGCCACCCTCCCTCTCATCTCACTGACGCGCGTAGCGATGACTCCTCGACAGCGATGCACTCACGTCGATGCGGGGAAGCCGTAAAGTGTTTGCGGGTTTTGTACGAGGATGCGATGGCGCGTCCCTTCGTCGGGTACCCAGGCCAACAGCAGATCAAACAGCTGCGCGTCGTCAGGCTTCTTGTCCCGTTCGGTCGGGTGCGGCCAGTCGCTGCCCCACACCATGCGCTCGGGTGCAGCCTTGATATAGGCACGCACAAGGGGGATCGTATCAGTGTAATCTGGCGGCCCGACCTTGGTGTCTTGATAGGCACCGGACAACTTCATCCAGGTCTTACCCTGGTCAAGAAGCTTGCTGATCGTGCGGAATGCCGGCTGCTCAAGTGGACCCGGCTGCGGGACATGCGCCAGATGATCGAAAATCATCGGCGAGGCAAGCCGCATCAACAGCCCCTCGTTGGCGACGATCTGGTCGGCCGACATGTTGAGCTGAACGTGCCAGCCGAGGTCGTTCACGCGCTTCGACAATGGTTCCAGCATGTCGATCGTCGTCGCGCCCGCTTGTATCAGATTGAAGCGGATGCCCTTGACGCCGAGATCACTCATGCGTTTTAGCTCCGCATCGCTGACGGTCGTATCGACGACGGCGACAGCGCGGGCCGAAGGGCCGATCTGCGCCATGGCATCAAGCGTGATGCGATTGTCGGTGCCGTAAGTCGACGGCGTTACAATCACGTTGCGACTTGTCCCGAGCCGCTTCTGCAGTAACTGATAGTCGGCGACGGTTGCGTCAGCCGGCTTGAGTGTCGCGAGCGGCGAGATCGGATAGCGACTGTCGTAGATGTGCATGTGGCAGTCGCAGGCATTTGGCGGTGCTTTGAGCTTCGGCAGTTCGGTACCCGACGACCAGGGAACCTGCTGGGCGGCGGCACTCCGCGCACCGGTTGTGCTTGCGGCAGCGGCAAAGGACATCGCTCCCGCGGTCTTCAACAGTCGACGGCGATCGATCAACATGCGGCCCATGAACGTCCTCCCTTGCTTTTCTGGAATTCTCCAGACTATTCCCAATTTGGCGTGAATATAAGCGCCTTTTGCAGCGTAACTTATAAACACGTCGATCGGTCGCCAGCGAGAGTGCGCATGAGAGTGCACAGGACGCGTTTATGGTCTTGGCTCCGGTGGAGAGCGTTAGAATTACATGAAATTCGAAACGCTGCGGTCAGAACGGCGGCGGCTCGGGCCGCGGCGGCTTCGGGCCGAAGGCGCGCGCCGTATCGCGTTGCGGACGGCTGACTTTGGCGATCGCGAGTTGCCGAGCGTACTCCTTATCGCCGAGCTCCTTATATTGCGGGCTGGTCAGGGAAGCGAGAAACGCGACCACGTCGTCGATCTCGGGCTCGGTCAGCGCCAGTGGCTGAATATCCTCGTCGAGCCAGGGGTCGGTCAGTCCGTCACCCTTGTTGTAGTGATCGACGACATCCCACAATGTTTGCATCGACCCGTCGTGGAAGTAAGGCCCCGTCACGACAATATTTCGCAAGCCCGGCGTCTTGTACGACGCGATATCACTCTGTCTCCGCGTCACAAGAAATCGCCCGAGGACCGACATCTCGCTGGTAATCGCCGCGGTGTCGATATCCGTAAGCTTACCTTGCTCAAGCTCGCGCTCGGCCTGCTGCGCCAGGGGAGCGACGCGATGCCGGAGGATTCCGATGCCGATGTTGTGAAAATCGTTATCGATGAAAAGGGCCGCATCGCGATGATTGTCCGTCAAAGCGTGGCAGAGCTGGCACCGGGCCTTGCTGTTGAACAATTCCCAACCGCGTTTGGCCGGCTCGCTGATGGCGTTTGCCTCCCCCGCCATGAAATGGTCGAAGGACGAATCGAACGAGGCCAGCGTGCGTTCGTAGCTGGCGATAGCACTCAACAGATCCTGCTCGTTCACATCTTGGCCGAAGGCCTGCATGAATTGGGTCTGATAGTCCTTGTCGCCGGCGATCCTGGACACGGCATCGCCGATGCTGGTCGAACCCATCTCGAACGGGTCGGTGATCGGCAGTGCCGCCTGCTGTTCCAGGGTGGCGACCCGGCCGTCCCAAAACTGATTTTTGTTATAGAGGGCATTGAGAATAGTTGGGGCGTTGCGTTGGCCGATGCGGCCCTGGATGCCGATTGATAACGGCCTGCCATCGGTGAAGGCGCGGTCCGGATCGTGGCAGGTGGCGCAGGCGACGG
>Ga0187887_10004562_pt1 | contig 10292 bp, 10 predicted proteins | sample June2016WEW_7_10_FD_132977 | JGI IMG/M metagenome (GOLD analysis project Ga0187887, IMG submission 132977) | Peatland microbial communities from SPRUCE experiment site at the Marcell Experimental Forest, Minnesota, USA - June2016WEW_7_10 | ecosystem: Environmental > Terrestrial > Soil >... | reverse complement strand
GTTCCTGGACAAGTCGACCAAGTTCATTCCCACCTGGGTCAAGGTCGCCGTAGCCCTTGCGCTCGGCCTCGGCACCATGATCGGCTGGAAGCGCATCGTGGTCACGGTAGGCGAAAAGATCGGCAAAACCCACCTCACCTACGCGCAAGGTGCCGCCGCCGAGATCACTGCGATGATCACCATCGGCCTCGCCGACGGCTATGGCCTGCCGGTCAGTACCACCCACGTCCTGAGCTCCGGCGTGGCCGGCACCATGGCGGCCAACAAGAGCGGCCTGCAGATGTCCACCATCCGCGATATCGCCCTCGCCTGGGTCTTCACCCTCCCGGCGGCGGCGGTGCTCTCCGGCTGTCTCTTTATGCTCTTCAACAAGATCGCCAGCTAGGTCCCGCTTTTGCACCACATCTGCACCTCCTCCATGGGTGCAGGGTTGATACACTCAACCCTGCACCCATGAGTCTTAAAGCCAAGATCGAAGCTGTCATCTACGCGTCCGAAGAGCCTGTCACTCTCGCCCAACTCACCGGCCTGCTCGGTGAAGAAGGCCAGGCCGAACTCGACGCCCTCGCCGCCCAGCAGCACTCCCTCGCCCTCGAAGACGAGCAGGCCGATGACGACGCCGCCATCGAGCCCGTCGAAGACGCCGACGCCCTCAACGCTGAAACCACCGGCCGCACCGAGTCCGACGCCGCCCCAGAGGTTGCAGCCAGCGAAGACTCGCCCAGCGAGCAAGAAGACGCTGTCATCCTGAGCGACCTTGAGCGCAGCGAAGGGGAGGAAAATGCTGTCATCCTGAGCGAAGACTCGCCCAGCGAGTCGCAGCCGAAGGACCCCGACGCTGCGAGCCCCGCCGAAACCGCCGAGCCCATTTCCGGCGAAGAAGATCCAGCCACCGATGCGCCGGTAGCCACCCCCGAAGCTCCGGCCCCCAACGCCAAAGCCCTCGCCGCCGAACAAAAGCTCGCCGCCCGCAAGCTCCGCGACTACTTCCGCTCCCTCCTCGACGAGCTCATCGCCGACTACGCCAACGGCAACCGCGGCCTCGAGATCCGCGAAGTCGCTGGCGGCTTCCGCCTAGGCACCAAGGCCGAGTACCACGACGCCGTCCGCGGCTTCGTGAAATCTCTCAAACCGCCCCTGAAGCTCACCCTCCAGGCCCTCGAAACCCTCGCCGTCGTCGCCTACAAGCAGCCCGTCACCGCGCCCGAGGTCTCCGAAATCCGTGGCGTCGACTCCGCCGGCGTTCTCGGCTCGCTGCTCACCCGCAAGCTCGTCACCACCGCCGGCCGCAAACAGGTCATCGGCCGCCCCATCCTCTACAAAACCACCAAGGACTTCCTCCTCCGCTTCGGCCTCAAGGACATCAACGAACTCCCCAGCATCGAGGAGTTTGAAAAGATGGCCGGCGAGCTCAACGACGCCGTCCAGGAAGAGATCCCCATGGAGGCCCACGCCGCCCAACCCTCCGCCCTCAGCGAGGAAGCCAGCGCCGACCCGGTCGAGCTGGAAACATCGGATGAAGCCAGCGCCGACCTCATCGAACTCGAAGGCCACAACCTCCAGCCCATCGCTCCCGACGCCCCCACGACCGAACCCGAATCCATCCCAGAAGCAGAGAGTCCCGCTGAGCTCGAGCCCTCTGCCGACCTCCACTCCCCCCAGGCCGATGGCGAACCCGAAGACACTTCCCCGGCGGACGCCGACGAAGTCCCGGAAGAGCCCGAAGCCTAACCCGCTGCGAGTCAAACACTCGCCGTCCGCGCACGACCGTTTCATATTCCCGTGCGTCCAATAGGCGTACGATTTAAGCAGGAGGGCATTATGGACAACCGCAATAATCCCATCATCATCGACGGCAGCGGCTCCCGCAACAACAGCGCCCAAACCTTCGGCCGGACCCGCAGCGCCTCCTCGCTGCTCAGCCAGGTGCTGGTCATCACCTCCGTCGGCTTCTTCACCTCCGCGGTCGGTGTGTACGTCGCGCCCGTCTCCGCGCCCGCCGGCATGTTCTGGCTCTACCTCATCGTCACCCTCGGCCTGATCTTCGCCATCCGCGCCGCACGCAACACCCCCGCGCTCGCCTTCAGCCTGTTCCTCCTGCTCACGCTCGTCATGGGCTTCGAGATCAGCCCCTACATCAACATGCTGCTGCACACCGGCCACACCGACGCAGTCTTCAACGCCGCGGTCACCACCGCCGTCGGCATGGCGGTTCTCGGCATGGGCGCGCAGATCTTTACCTTCGACTACCGCAAGGTCCGCAACTACGCCATGGCAGCGCTTTTCGGGTTGATCATCCTCGGCATCCTCGGCATGTTCTTCCACTTCGTCAGCCCGAACGTCTACTCCTACCTGACGCTCGCCATCTTCGGCGTCCTCGTAGTCGTCGACTTCATGCGTATCCACAAGGGCGGCGACGGCGCCACCGCCGTAGAACTCGCCCTCAGCATCTACCTCGACGGCCTCAACATCTTCCTCGCCCTCACCCGCATCTTCTCCGGCCGCCGCGACTAGCCCTCGCCCAACAGCACCAGTCACCGCCCGACCGCGATGAGCTTCTCCGCAGTCAGAAAGCACACCACCATGAGCAAGTCCCCCGCACCCCCTCCCAACACCGAAGACGCGCCCATCGGCGAGCGCCTGCAGAAAATCCTCGCCCGCGCCGGAATCGCCAGCCGCCGCGCCGCCGAGACCATCATCCTCGAAGGCCGCGTCCAGGTGAACGGCCAGACCGTCACCGAACTCGGTACCCGCGCCGACATCACGCGCGATCACATCCGCGTCGACGGCAAGCTTCTCCACGGTCCCGAGCCCACCAAGTACTTCATGGTCAACAAGCCCCGCGGCTACGTCACCACCCTCGACGACCCCGAACATCGCCCCACCGTCATGCAACTCCTGGGCCAGGACAAGCAGAAGAAAATCATCGGCGAACACTCCAAGTTCCCACGCCTCTACCCCGTAGGCCGCCTCGACTACCTCAGCGAAGGCCTGCTCCTCATGACCAACGACGGCGAGCTCGCCAACAAGCTCTCCAAGGCCGCCACCGGCGTCCTGAAAACCTACCTCGTCAAAGTCTCCGGCGCGCCCACCCCAGAGGCCATCGACCAGATCCGCCGCGGCATCATGATCGACCGCGGCCGCCTAGCCGACACCCGCTCCACCGGCCGCCGCGACCGCGTTCTCACCCAGCCTGCAAAGGTCGAACAAGTCCGCGGCGGCGATAACCCCTGGTACGAAGTCACCCTCACCGAAGGCCGCAATCGCCAGCTCCGCAAGATGTTCGAGGAGATCGGCCACCACGTCGAAAAAATCCGCCGCATCGGCTACGGCGCCCTCACCCTCGATGTCCCTCCCGGCGGCTTCCGCGAACTTCTCCCCGGCGAAGTCCAGGCCCTCAGCCGCGCAGCCGCCGGCAAAAAGGTAGAACGCAAGAAAGTCCTCCCCGAGGCCGCGCAACTCAAGAAGCCAGTCCCTCCCAAGCGGAAATTCCGCCCCAGAACCGGCGCGCCACCCCGCCGTCGGCCCTCATAAGCTTAGCCGCCTGGAGCGAGCTAAATTGCTCACGATCAATAATTTACATTGCCCTCCAGGACAACGAATACCACCTCCACCCACTCCTACGGTGTGAGGTATTCCGTCATGCGCACCATCAAGTACAGCCTTCTTACCGCGGCAGCGGCAGGCTTCTTCCTGCTAATCCCCGCAACTCCCTCGCACGCCCAGGTCACCGTAACCTTCGGCGCCGAACCCAACTGTCCCTACGGCTACTACGACTACGCGCCCTACAACTGCTCTCCGGACGGCTACTATGGCCCCGCGTGGTTCAATAACGGCGCCTTCGTCGGCACCGGCCACTGGTTCCACGGCTCCTCGGACTTTCACGGCGAGGTAAACAATACCTACGATCCCCAGCACGGCTATAAAGGAACCTCGCCAGCACGCGGCGAAAAGCCATCCCACCAGGGCGCGCCTCAGGATTTCAAAGGCAATGAGACCCGCGACGGTCAGGGGCACAACTCTCCTCAGGCTCACAACACTCCCAAGAATTAATCTCGTTTCACAGGCAACCCCTGCGTCCTTAACGGGCGCGGGGATTGTTATTTTTGGGCCAATATTCGGCAACTTCCCAGCAAAATTTGGTTTCTTAACCAACCGGAGGTTCCCATGCGTGGAATGAAAACAATCCTTGCAACATCCGCAGCAGCGCTGGCCATCGCCCTGATGCCAGCTCCTACAGCCAATGCCCAGATCTCGGTCGGCGTCGATATCGGCGCGGCGCCCGTGTGCCCGTACGGCTACTACGACTACGCCCCCTACAACTGCGCCCCCTACGGCTTTTACGGCCCCGAATGGTTCAATGGCGGCGTCTTCATCGGTGCCGGCCCCTGGTTCCACGGCCCGCACGGCTTCCGCGGCGGCGTCGATCGGTCGTATGACCCGCGCTGGGGCTACAAGGGCAGCTACCCCGAGCACGGCGCCCATTATGCGCCCCCAGCTAATCACCAGGAGTTCCATGCCTCGCACATGAGCGACGGCCATGGTCACTACAGCGACGCCGGCCACGGCGGCGGTGGTCATGGCCACTAATCGTTAGCCCATCTCAACCCACGCCCTGCGCCCGATGCCCCCCATCGGCGCAGGGCTTTTCATTTCCGCCGACTTCATCTTCCGCGCCAGGCCCGCCACTCCTCTGCCGTAACCTCCCATACCTCCGTCTGGAGCCGCCCCGATACATACTCCCTCTCCTTCACCTCCACCACCCGCATCCCCGTCTTCTCCGAGATCCGCCGCGACCCAACATTCTCCACCGCCTTCGGCACCCGCAACACCGGAAACCCCAGCACCCCGAACCAATAATCCGTCACCGCGATCACCGCCTCGGTCATTAACCCCTGTCCCTGCCACGGCAAACCCATCCAGAATCCACGATTGTCCTCACCCAGATAAAGACCAATCCTGCCGATGATCATCTCTGGTTCCGTCTTCAGCCGCAGCGTCCAGTCCCACGACTCACCCTGCTCGATCAGCGGCAGCGCCGTGTCCCGAATATGCCTCAGCGCACCGTCCGCGGGAAACGGCCAGGGCACAACCGCATTCAGCAGCCGCACAATCTCCCACTGCGGAAACAGCTCCTGGATCCGCGCAGCATCGGCCAATTCCAGCGGCCGCAAAATCAACCGCTCCGTCTCCAGTGTCGATAACATTTCGGCAGCATAGCATCTGCGCAGACACCCCCTCGCTCCAAAGTAGGCATGAATGAAGGCTGTCGTGCTATACTGGTCTCGCGTTGATAGATTTCACGCAGGGCACCGCGGGACAGATGACTCCTAATGGATTCGAGTCTGGCCAGAGACCGCGAGCGCCACATACTACCCCACCCATCGCCTTCAAGCGTTGGTTGCTCTGGCTAGCAGGCCGATCACAGGATCACGCCTCGCCGTGCAGCAGCAATGCTTATTGCGCCCCGAAGGGCATCTGGGCGACCAGAACCGAGCAATGCTGAAACAGGATCCACGCAACCGTTTGCATGCCGCACCTCGTGCGCCTGCCAACCGAACGCGTCACTGCATTCATTCTCCTTCTTCACCCATTGCAAAGGAAAACCTTGTCTACCCTTACTCTTGATTCCATCCTGAACCCTGAACCACTTCAGATCTCCCGCAACATCACCGCAACCGACGAGACCGCTACGTCCCTCACCTTCAACGACTTCCAGATCTCTGAGTCCCTCAAGGCGCGCCTCTTCGCGGCCGGCTTCATCACCCCCACGCCTGTGCAGGCTGGAGCAATCCCGCCCGCGCTCGAAGGCGACGACATCCTCGCCACCGCCTCCACCGGCACCGGCAAGACTCTCAGCTTCCTGATTCCCATGATCGAGCGCCTCGAAGAGATCTCGGTCCCCTCCACGCGCGGCAAGAAGACCCCTGTCCTCTCGCTCATCCTCCTGCCCACCCGCGAGCTCGCGATGCAGGTCCTCGAAGCCTTCCACAAGATCTGCCCGACGCTCAAGACCGACGCCGTGCTGGTCTGCGGTGGTCTCTCCGAGAACACCCAGATCGAGCAGATCAGCCGTGGCCCGCGCCTCATCGTCGCCACCCCCGGCCGCCTCGAAGACTTCCTCCGTCGCCGCGCCATCAACCTCAAGGACGTCGACATGCTCGTCCTCGACGAAGTGGATCGCATGCTGGACATGGGCTTCCTCCCGGCCATCAAGCGCATCGTAGCCTCCCTGCCAAAAGACCGCCAGACCATGTGCTACTCCGCGACCCTCGATGCGAACATCCGCGAGATCGTCAAGGACTACGTACAGAATCCAGTGCGCGTAGAAATCGGCATCACGTCGCATCCCGTCGACAGCGTCGAGCTTCGCGTCTACACCGTCATGCAGGACCAGAAGCTCTCGCAGCTCGACAAGATGCTGAATGAAGAGGAGGGCACCTACCTCGTCTTCTCGCGCACCAAGCACGGCGCCGACCGCATCGGTCGCAAGCTCGAGAAGCTCGGCCACGAAGTCGAGATCATCCACGGCGACCGCTCGCAATCGCAGCGCACCGCCGCCCTCAAGAGCTTCGCCACCGGCCGCAGCCGCGTCCTGGTTGCCACTGACGTCGCTGCCCGCGGCATCGACATCTCCAACATCGCGCACGTTGTCAACTACGACCTGCCCAATGGTTCCGACGACTTCGTTCATCGCATCGGCCGCACCGGCCGCGCCGGCAAGAAGGGCATCGCCAGCACCTTCATCACGCCGCTCGAGAAGGGGGATGCCCGCAAACTCGAGCGCGAGTTGAAGATCAAGTTCGCCTGGAACGAAGCCGACAAGAACCTCGCCAAGGAAGAGCGCAACAAGCCCATCGACTTCAACCAGTCCAGCGGCGTCAACGACCTCCTGCAGATGGAAACCCGCAGCTGGAAGAATGCCGACGGCTCCGTCAACGAGAACGCCCCCAACGCCAACGCCGCACCCCAGCGTTCACGCGGCGGCTTCGGCGGCTCCCGCAGCGGCTCCGGCGGACGCCCCAGCGGCGGTCGCTCCGGCGGCGGCAGCAGCCGTCCCCACGGCAGCAACGCCGGCCGTCCCGCAGGACGCCGCAGCAGCGGCACCAGCAGCAACCGCGGCCGCTAACCCCCAATCAAACCGCAGCATCCGCAAGGGCGAGGATCAACTCCTCGCCCTTGCTGTTTTCGATAAGAAATCTCGCTATAAACCTTCGGTCATTGACCTGAACCATCGAATGACGATAAATTCATGGAACACGATTGATTGAATTTTGCGGTTTTGTTTATTCTCCCGTAACGAACACACACTCTCAGACTCCCTCGAACTACCCTTCTCCATTTCATGATGGACCTATCCCTCACCCCAGCCGCTGGAGGTTCACTTGCGTCTTAAAGTTCTCTATTCTTTTGTCACGATTGCCATGTTTTTGAGCCTGGGCCTTGCCTTCGAGCGAAGGGCCTATGCCTACGTCGACCCGGGTTCAGGTTTGCTCATGCTGCAGGCCGCGGGCACTGTCCTCACCGGAGTGCTCTTTACCCTTCGTCGCCGCATCAAGTCGCTCTTCACCCGCAATCAATCATCCGAGTCGCCCGCCGTCGAAGCCATGAGCCCCGAGTCGGAAGCCTAACCTCTTGCGACCACTCCAAAGCTTCCCGGATTCTTCAGCATCGCTGCGCCCTGGCTCGCTGCTGCGAACTGCCCTCGTCGCGATGGGTTTCGCCACGCTGTTTTTCATGTGGATCATCAAACCCGCCGTCGAGCCAAAGCAGGACGCGCTGTATCACTGGAGCGGCCCCGCGAGTAACTTCTTCATCCCCACAGCTTTCGATTTCCTTGGCTTCTGGTTTGTCCTCGTCCTGCTTCTGCTGGCGGCGCGCTCGCCGGGCCGCTTCCGTGCAACGATCTGGGGTGGTCTGCTCTCCTTCACTCCATGGTTTGTTTGCCTGACCTTGCACCTCGTCGATCTCATCCCCAACACGCACCAACTGGATCGCCTCCTCTTCCTTCTGGGACTAACGACCACCCTCCTCATTGCGCCGCTGTGGCGTCCCTCAATCGCAGTCCCTCTGGAACGCGTCATCGACGTGACCAGCACCGTCCTCGTCTTCCCCGGTCTCTTCGGAGTCTATCTCCTCTTCCAGTTGGCCTTTCTCGGCTTGCAAGCCAGCCGACACATGGGTAAGTTTCCCCTTCACCACACCGCCGTCGCCACCATACAGCCCCATCGCGTTATCTGGATCGTCTTCGACGAGCTCTCGTATCAGCAGACCTTCGAGCGTCGTTTCCCCGGCCTCCAACTCCCCGCCCTCGACGCCCTCGCCGCCACCTCCACCACCTTCACCGACGCGCGGCCCTTTGACATCTTCACCGAGAACGTCCTTCCCGGCCTCCTCGCCGGCCAGCCCCTTGACGACATAAGGACCACCTCCAGCGTCGAACTCTCCGTTCACAACAAACTCAGCGGCAGATGGCAGACCTTTAACCCCTACGAGACTGTCCTTCAGGATGCACTCAACCGCGGCTTTAGCACAGCCGTCGCTGGCTGGTATAACCCCTACTGCCGGATCGTGGCCGCCGTCGTCGACAGCTGCTACTGGACCCTTCGCTTTCCCATAAGCATGATGGAGCCCTCCAATTCCCTGCTTTCCAACGTGCTCGCTCCCGTGAAGCGATTCGCCTGGGGAGTCCTGAGCGTCACCCCTGGGCCTGTATTTTTTTACCTCATCAAGCAACTGCATATTCCCAATCAGACTGCCCTCATCCGACAATCGCAAATCGACGACTACCTGTATCTCGAGACCCACGCCAACCAGCTCCTCCGCGACCGCTCCTACGGCTTCATCCTTCTCCATCTTCCCGTCCCACATCCCAGAGGAATCTACGACCGTCGCACCGGCAGATTCTCCACCACCGGCACCGCTTCCTATATCGATAACCTTGCCCTTGCCGACAGGACGCTAGGAGACATCCGACGGACACTTGAGCAAACCGGCCAGTGGGATTCCTCCACGGTGATCGTCATGGGAGACCACAGCTTTCGAACAAAGCTATGGGAGACCGCGCACGTCTGGACGGCGGAGGACGAGATCGCCACCCACGGCGGCCAGTATGATCCCCGCCCCGCCTACATCGTCAAGCTGCCCAACCAGACCACTGCCGCGCGCATCGACGCGCCCTTCCAGACCGTCAACACCCGCAAGCTCTTCGACGCCCTCATGTCCCACCAGATCAACACTCCCGCCGACCTCGCCGCCTGGGCACGCACCACCCACTAGTCCCAGCAGCCACGCCCCTCCCGCCACCGACATCTCAACCGTCGCCCATCCGCACAGAACCCAAGCCGCTCGCACTACCCACGCCCCAACTCCCGCCATCCGCGTAGGATTTGCGTTGGAAAGGGGTGCTGGCGCACAATCCACCCTATGCCGCTCGACCATCCGACCAAATCCGCCATCGCCACCACCGCCGCGCCAGCCGCCATCGGCCCCTACTCCCAGGCCGTGCACATCGGCAACGTCCTCTACACCTCCGGCCAGGTCGCGCTCGACCCCGCCACCGGCGCCCTCGTCCCGGGTGGCATCGAGGCCCAGACCACCCGCGTCCTAGAAAACCTCAAAGCCGTCCTCGCCGCCGCTGGCCTGGACTTCGCCCACGTCGTCAAAACCACCGTCTTCCTCAAAAACATGGCCGACTTCGCCGCCATGAACACCCTCTACGCCCAGTACTTGGCTCCCGAAGGCATCGTCCCGCCCGCCCGCTCCACCGTCCAGGTCGCCGGCCTCCCCAAAGACGCCCTCGTCGAAATCGAGTGCATCGCCGTCACCCCCTAATACCAGCGGCGAACGCAGTCGCCACCACCGGAGTAGCAGCGGGCTTTAGCCCGCGGTAATCAATGGCCCCCGCGCGTGGGCTTTAGCGGCCCTCGCACCCCGCAGCCCGTACAAGCGTCTAATCCCCAAGGAGTCCCCCATGCCCACCAAACTTCAAAAAACCGACGCCGAATGGCGCGCCGAGCTCACCCCCGAGCAGTACCACATCCTCCGCGAGAAGGGCACCGAGCGCCCCTTCACCGGCGCCCTGGTCAACAACCACGCCGACGGCTTCTATCACTGCGCCGCCTGCGACGCCCCCCTCTTCAAGTCCGGAACCAAGTACGAATCCGGCTCCGGCTGGCCCAGCTTCTTCGAGCCGATCTCCCCCGAAGCCGTCGAGCTCCACGACGACAGTACCCTCGGCATGCACCGCGTTGAAGTCACCTGCGCCACCTGCGGCGGCCACCTCGGCCACG
>Ga0187887_10004561_pt1 | contig 10293 bp, 9 predicted proteins | sample June2016WEW_7_10_FD_132977 | JGI IMG/M metagenome (GOLD analysis project Ga0187887, IMG submission 132977) | Peatland microbial communities from SPRUCE experiment site at the Marcell Experimental Forest, Minnesota, USA - June2016WEW_7_10 | ecosystem: Environmental > Terrestrial > Soil > Wetlands... | reverse complement strand
TCGACCACCGTTAACCCAATCGGATTCGGGCGCCGCGGGGAACGGGTCGCGAATACGCCGTGCGGGCGATCATCGCTCGGCGGCGTTCCCACCAGGCTCAATCCTTCGGAGCAATCAAATTCCCAGAGGACGATCAGGTGAGAGAAACCCTCAATGTCCGTTAGCCCCGGTTCAAATTCCGGGCGTATTTCTATAGACCCTTCCGCCTCATGCTTCGCGCCCAGTCCCTTTGGAATCTCCTTAGTGCTGGCGTAAGGACTTCTGACGTACCCGATAGGCTCCGGAACAAACACGTTGTTGGCACCTCTGGCTATTCCATTCTAAGCGCCGCCGAGGGCGAAAGCGCTGCCACGCGGCTCGACCGAATAATTGACGGCGACAAACGTCCACAGTTGCGCGGGCGACTGTGGCCAGCGCCGCCGCCCTCTCCTCCGCGCAACCATTCCACCCGCCGTCCTGCTTGTCATGGCGGTTGGGCGCGGCCGGGCTCGACGGCCGGCAAGACGGCTCCGCGGCCGTAACAAGATTCTCGACCGATGAGCCGGGACACAAATCGGGAGAATCGAAGTTGCCCGGCTAGTCGGATCAACGCATCTGCGTTTCTGCGCCCCTAGTCGGTTCATTCCACTTGCGGCGGCGCCATACGCGTTCCGGGCGTGATGATGACTTCTCCGGTTGACCTCAGGCAGATTTCGTACACCCGGTCGGGCTCCAGACGCATGTAGGGCGCGTCGCCGTGGATCGCCCGCACGCCGCGCTCCTTCGCCAGTTTCTCGTCGTTGGCAAAGTCCCAGAAGCGTCTCCAGAGATCCTTCTCAAATTCGCTGGTCGCTTGCCGCTCTGCGTAGACCTCGGGCACCTGGCCATCCTTGTCGATGACGAAGCCATCTTCGGGCCGCATGGTGCTCGAGAAGATCCGACGAAACACCATGAGCGCCCCGCCCTTAAGAGGGTCGCCCTGCTCGATGAAGTGGTCGTCGAACTTGATCACCAGGGTGTCAAAATAGACTTCTTGTCCCGGCAGAGTCATCTCTCGGGAGACATTGATCGGCTTGCCGGTGTCGTCAACCTCGGTGAACCGAATCGTGGTTTGCGGGTTCCCCTGCTGGTCCTTCGCCTGTCGAAGAACCTCAACCCGCGCCCGGCGGTCGATGCGCTTCAGAATCTTCAGGTAGGCTTCGAGGCGCTGTTTCTCTTGTTCGAGCTTGAGAATGGTCCCCTTCTGCTCGCGGATCTGGTCCTGCAGTGCTCGCCGCGGCTTGACGACCAGTTCATACGACAGATAGACGCTGGCGGCGGCGACTGCGGCCAGCACCACAGACGTGACAAAAGACCGAATGGGGAAATGACGTCCGCTGCTCACAGGAGTCTCGATATGGACCAGAATTCCTGATGGCCTCGTCTCTGCAATTGAGTATACACCGCCGCAGTGTAAATCGGAGTTGCTCAACTGCCAGTGCCCCCTATCGCGGGCCGGGCGAACAACGGTCAGTTACGGTGGCATAACGCGCCTCGCGCATCCCGCCGCCCACCGCGCGTGATCCGTCGCCGCGACCGCCGGCGGGCGGATGGGGATGCGCGCGGGGGGAAAGCACTGCATTCATGATCGCTGCGGCGTCGTTCGGCGGGCGACCACCTCACCGGGATGCCGACGCGCAGCCGGCACGCCCGTGGCGCGGGTGCGCCGGCGAGACCTTCCGGGTTCCCGGGCGCCCTCCGCCCGCGGTCCGTCGCCGCTTGCCGTCTGGCCACAGTGTCGGGTGTGGCGCCTTTCGAGACGTCACCATTGCCCCACCGCTGCAACCATACGCTCATGTTGTTTCTCCCTGTGTGGCCATCAAATGGCCTCCTTTCGAAGATTCACGCGCCCGCAGTGACGCGCGTGCGCAGGGCGACAGTTTCCCGGTGTCCGGATTGGGTGGCGTAACGCCCTTCGCACCGCCCGATACCACCGCCCCGTTTCCGGCGCCCGCCGCCCGTGGCCGCAACCGCCGGCGGGCGGATGAGGATGGGCGCGCGGAATGCGCTGCGTCCACGATCGTCGGCGAGCGGCCACGTCACCGGGATGCCTACGCGCCGCCTGCGGGTGAGACAGGTCTTACGTTTCCATGGGAGCGCCGTCCAAGGGACATGCGCGTCATCAAGACCCTTATCCTCGCCTGCGCGGGGGCAGCACTCCTCTGGCCGCAAGCCGCGGAGCTCAAAACCACCCAGGCGGTTCTCGAGAAATATCAGCGGGCGCTGGGTGGGGCGGACGCCATCCGGAAAGTCCAATGCGAGGCGCGCCGTGGCGAGGTCGAAGGGAACGCCATCCAGGGCAAAGCGACCTTCGTTGCCTACACCAGGCCGTTCAAAACGCTCAGTAGAGTCACGCTGCCCGGCGGAGCCGAAATCGTCTCCGGTTTCGATGGCAGCGTTTCGTGGTCAATCACACCGCAGGGCGCAAGCATCGACAAATCCAGCCCGGTCGAGGCTGTGCGCCGTGATGCCGATCTTCAGTACGCCCTCCATCAGGCGGATTATTTCAAAAAATACGAACTCGCCGGAGTTGTCGATTTTGAGGGCCGCCGCTGCTATTGGGTGCACGGCACCACCCACTGGGGCAAGGACAATAACCAATACTACGACATCGAAACCGGCCTGCTCGCGGGATACCGCTTTCAATCGGACAATTCATCATCGGCGGTCGTCACCACGCTGCTGTTTCAGGAGTATAAGAGCTTCGGAGGACCTTTGGTGGCTACCAAGAACATCGCCCGCACCGGCCAGGAGACACAGACAGTCACTTTCACGTCGGTTACGTACGAGCCGCTGGCCGATTCTCTGTTCGATTTGCCGGCTGCCGTGAGGGCGCTGTTGAAATAAACGCGGAAAGCGCGGTCGGAGATCGCACGCGCTACACCGCCTGCTTGGTGAGCGCCGACGCCGCGCACCAGGCGCAGCGCACGGCCGAGGAACTCGGCGATGACGGCGCGGTCGCGCCGCCCAAGGTGGCCACGATGTCCGGCGCGTTTCAGAAGCGCCTGCCGCGACCACCAATCGTCCTTGCGCCATCCGCCCGTCGCCGCGGCTGCCGGCGGGCGGATGGGGATGTGCGCGGCGCGGAAGGCGCCGCATCTGCCGGTGTATACTGAATCAGGTGCGGGCGCCCAAAATCGAAACTCCGGTCAGGGTCGGGGCGATGAAGACCGCATGGCCCGTTTTTCTGTGCGCGTTCATGCTTGCCTTCCTCCCGAGCAGTGGCGCACAAACCGTCATCATCGAAGGGAGCGGCTTGGGGCGCACCTTTGATGGTCTCGGCGCAATCAGTGGTGGAGGCGGCAACTCCCGCCTCTTGATCGACTACCCGGAACCGAACCGCAGCCAGATCCTGGACTATCTCTTCCAACCCAACTACGGCGCGTCGCTGCAGATCCTCAAAGTCGAGATCGGCGGCGACGCGAACTCGACCAGCGGTGCCGAGCCTAGCCACATGCACTCGGCGAGTGACGAGAATTACTACCGCGGCTACGAATGGTGGCTGATGGAACAAGCCAAGGCGCGAAACCCCGACATCAAGCTGGTGGGGCTCGAGTGGACCGCTCCCGGCTGGATTGGAGGGGGCTCGAATTTCTGGTCCCAGGACAATGTGGACTACATCGTGAAGTGGATCACGGGCGCTAAGACGGACCACAATCTCAACATCGATTATGTCGGTGGATGGAACGAGTGCTATACCGGGTGGGACCTCGGATGGTTCCAGAGTCTGAAGCAGGCGCTCGCGGCGAACGGGTTATCCACGAAGATTATCGGCCCCGACGAGTACTACGCCCACCTGACGCCGTCCGCGCAGGCCACCATATCGGCTCCGAGTTTCTACACAAACATCGACGTTCCCGCCGCGCACTACCCTTGCGATTTCGGCGCCGTCATGCAGTGCACCGACTTTCAGATGCTCTCCGGTCTCGGCAAGCCCATGTGGGCTTCGGAAAGCAACGGAGAGTCCGCCGCCAATATCGCCAGGGCGACCAACCTGCAGTACATAGACGGAGGGTTCACGGCTTCGATAGTCTGGCCGCTGATCGGCGCTACATATTCGAATTTTCCGTATTCGAGCTACGGGCTGATCCTGGCTGAAGAACCCTGGTCGGGAAAATACCTCGTCGGCCCGGGTGTATGGGCGATGGCGCATACCACCCAGTTCGTGCAACCCGGCTGGCAATACATCGACAGCGCCGTCGGGCGCACCGCCGGAGACACCGCCTCCTATGTCGCGATGTTGTCGCCCAACGGGAGCGACTACAGCATAGTCATTGAAACGGCTTACGCCACCAGGAGCCAGATCTTTAGCTTCGTCGTGACGGCCGGCCTTGCGAAAGGTCCGGTGCATGTCTGGTCCACCAACCTGAACTCGGCAAACCCGGATGACTGGTTCGTGCAAGCGCAGGATGCGGCGCCGGTGAACGGTTTGTACTCGGTGACCTTGCAGCCTGGCTTCCTCTATAGCATCACGACCACTACGGGACAGAGCAAAGGGAGTTCGTTTGCGGCCGTTTGCCGGTGCTCGCTGCATTTACCCTATGCGGACAGTTTCGAGGAGTACAACGTCGGCCAGGAGGCCCGGCTGTTCGCGGATGTGAACGGGGCGTTCGAGATTGCGTCGTGCGGCGGCGGCCGAATGGGCCAGTGTCTGCGGCAGATGGCGGCGGTGCAGCCGTATTTCTGGTGGGTAACCCCGCGCTGCGCAAGGCCAGCAATCCATACACGCTGATGGGAGATGTGAATTGGACTGACTACCGGGTGAGCGCCGACATCCTGCTGGAGCAATCGGGCGCTGTCCAACTCCTGGGCCGCGTCGGCGATCAATCGCTCGACGCTCCCTCGTGCCTGGCGTCCAACTACCTGCAGGTCGCCGATCAGGGGAACTGGGCTATCGTGCGGGAGGATATCGACGGCACAACGATAAACCTGGTCTCTGGATCGGTGGCGTCGCTCGGCACAAACACCTGGCATGAGCTGGCGCTCACCTTTCTGGGGACAACAATCCGCGCCGAGCTTGATCGGCACGTGCTCGGAACGGCGAACGACTCAGGCTACATATCTGGGCAGATAGGGTTCGGCGTTAACGGCTGGATCAACGCCCAATTCGACAACTTGATGGTCACGTCTCCCCTGGCGCTAAGGCGGCCTGTGCGACGGATGTGATTGCGCCCCTGCGGCGGGCCGCATGCAACCGAATGGTGGGACCAAGACAAGCTCTTTTGATCATCGGGGGGAAGGTGTCGGGAACCGGCTGAAGCGCAGGGTTCCCAGAGACAACTCCCGCTTAGTCGCCAAGTGTTTAGCTGGGTCTCAAAACCTCCGTTTTCAAGACTCCTGATGAGCTGTCCCGCTAAGCTTGCAAACCTGAATAAAAGCTGTTGCAATGCCTGTCTCGAAATCATCGTCTCAAAACCGGTTGACCCGAGTTGGATTAGGCTTCTAAACCCCGTGACCCCGGGAACGTCGGAGCGGCCACTTCACCGGGACGCCTACGACTACGCAGCGGTGGGCCTGCAGGCCAGTGGCGCGGCTGCGGCGAGGGATAAACTGCCGGATGGCCGAAGTCGCCGGGATTGGGCCATAACGCGCTTCCCGTAGTTCGCCGCCGGCCGCCAGGTCCGGCGCCACGCAGCGCGCGGTCCGGCGCCACGCCCGCCGGCGTGCGGATGGGGATGCGCGCGGGGCAGGGGGCGGAGGCGTCCAGCGCTTGTGCGATGCCGGGCGGCGGATGGCGTGCCATTTTCGAGCGCGCCATGATCCGGGAACGTCGGCGGGCGGCCACTGCACCGGGATGCCGACGCGCAGCCTGCCCGCGCGTCGCGCGGTTGCGCTGGACGATAGATCCGCGCGCCCGAGTTCGGTGGCATAACGCGCTTCGCGCAGCCCGATGCCTCCGGCCCGTCCCGCCGCCCGCCGTCCGTCGCCGCGACCGCCGGCGTGCGGATGAGGATGCGCGCGGGCGGACAGCGCCCAGCGCTTGCGGCCTGAGAAACCCAACTTCCGAGTGCCCGAAGCCTCCTTGGGAAAAGGCACGCGCATCAAAAGCAAAGATGAAACGTGACGCATCCAACGTCACCAACCGCAGCGGTGGCGGAGGTGCGCCCACGCTCGATCGGATTCGCGCCATCTTGGACGAAAGCGAGGATTGCATGCCGCGGAAATACCAGAACCCAAAGTTTAGAGATCCGGCGCGATGTCGAAGGACCCTATTATTTCGTTCGCGTGACCAGTGATAACGGAGGCAGGACGCGGATTGAAGCGCGAGCGTCGGATCCTTGGCTTTCTGGATGACACAACTGTAAAGCAAGCAAAGCAGGAGCTGCTCGAAATCGTGAATGCAGGCCGGGTCCTGACACAATCACAGATCCGGTTTAAGGACGTCGCGCGGCGCTTCCTCGATGTTCGCGTACCGCAACTCGGGTTTGTCACGCAAAACAAGTACCGGACCCAGATCGAAAACCACATCTCGCCGGCATTCGGTGAACTCCGAATGTGCGACATTGACCGGCCGGCAGTTGAAGCCTGGCTGAATGCGAAGGTTGAAGCAGGGCTCGGCGGGTGGTCTCGCATCTGTCTCAAAGGGGGTCCTATCCGCGATTTTCATCACGGCAGCAGACTGGAAACTATGGACCGGTGGCGATAATCCGACCAAGGGTGTGCGCGTCGGCAAGAAGCGTTTAGTATGTGAGAAGCGACTGCACAAAGTTGACGAACTGCGTGCGATCCTGGCGGCAGTCGGCGATCGGGCGCGGTTCATCATCTTGATCCTTTTTGGGCTGGGACTGCGGATCTCGGAAGGTCTGGGCCTCAAGTGGGCCGACGTAAACTTCGAGGGAGCGGAGCTTTCCGTGCGGCGCCGATGGTATCGGGGCGACCTGAGCGAAGAGGGCGTCACCAAGTCGGACTTTCCTGCGCAATCGTTCAACTCGGTCCACTGGTAGAGGAATTCCGCATGCGATACCCAGGGCCGCAGGCGGCCGATCAGTTCGTGTTTATTGGCGATGACGGGTCATGCCTCCGGACGACCGGGACTTTGCTGCGCTGGAAGTTCCGCCCTGTGCTGAAGCGCCCGAAGCTCTACTATCAGGGCTTCGGCTGGCAAGCATTCCGCCGACAGAATATCACTTGGAGACAAACCATCGGCGGCGCTTCGCCACTTGAAGCCCAGAAGGAGGGTCGTCATGGAAGTCTAGACATGAGTTTCCTGTGCTCGCTCAAAGACCCTTTCAGGCACTGTTAGAGAAGCTGATGGAGACACCGGAGGGAAAACCGCAGTAAGCCCGGACCCGAAAGGAAGTGGCCCGGTGGCCCGAGAGCAAAACCTCGCAACTGATTGAGAAATCTGGTGGACCTGGTGAGATTCGAACTCACGACCTCTTCCATGCCATGGAAGCGCGCTCCCAACTGCGCCACAGGCCCGATTGCGTTTCATTCGAATATACCACGGCGCACGCTCGATTTGACACATCGCTCGCCCGCTTGCCTACAATGGTATGATGCCTCGCAGGCGCACGCGCGCGCTTCTTCTATTGATCTGCCTGTCGGCGCTGGACTTCTCCGGTTGCTTCGTCCGCAGACGCATCATCACGCGGAAGGGCGGCAATGCCACACCTGTCCTGATTACAGCGGATAAACAGACCCTCATCGACCGCGTCGCGGCTAATTACCGGGCCATCCAAAGTTTCAGCGCCACGGTGGATATGACCCCCGCGCTGGGCAGTTCCGAAAAAAGCAAGATCACCGAATATAAGGACGTGCGCGGCTACATCCTGTTCCGCAAGGCCGCCGAGATTCGCATCATCGGCTTGTACCCGGTGGTCCGCAACAAAGCTTTCGACATGGTCTCGAACGGCACGGACTTCCGCCTGTACCTGCCCGCCAAGAACCGCTTCGTGACCGGCTCGAACCAACTCATCGGCCACTCCGCGAACAAGATCGAGAATCTCCGCCCGCAGCATTTTCTGGAGGCGCTCCTGGTCTCGCCCATGCAGCCGGACGAAAAGGCGGAACTGGTGAATCTCACCGACGAAGACAACGCCGTCTATATCTTGCACTTCATTCGCCTGGGGCCGGGCGGCGAGATCCTGCCTTCGCGCAGCGTCTGGTTCAGCCGCATTAACCTGCATCTGGCCCGTCAGATTGTCTACGACCCGGCGGGCAATATCCTGACCGACGCCCGCTACAGCGATTGGCAGAACTACGATGGCTTGTCCTTCCCGAAGTCCATCGATATCGCCCGCCCGCAAGACGAATATGCCGTGGTCCTGAGCTTGGTGAAGATGGAGATCAACCGCGGCGTCTCCGACGACAAGTTCGTGCTGGAGCAGCCCGAAGGGACCCAGCTTCAAGTGTTGGGCCAGCCAGCCCCCACGCCGCCGCCCGCGCCGCCGCCTCCGCCAAAAGGAAAGAAGAAGAAACCGTGACGGTAAAACTCGTCCTGGAGAACTTGAGGCACAAGCCCATGCGCAGCTTGCTGAGCATGTTTCTGATCGCCGTGCCGGTGACCCTGATCCTGTGCCTGGTGGGTCTCAGCCAGGGGATGCTGGCCGATTCCGCCCGCCGCGCCCGCGGCATCGGCGCCGACATCATCGTGCGGCCGCCCAAGACTTCCATGCTGACCCTCAGCGGCGCTCCCCTCCCCGAAAAGTTGGTCGATGCGATTCAGCGGAAGCCCCACGTGGCGCTGGCCATAGGCGTGATCGTGCATCTGGTTACCAACGTGACTTACGTCAATGGCGTCGATCTGGCTGGCTTCGACAAGATGAACGGCGGCTTCAAGTACCTGGAAGGCGGTCCGTTCCGGGGTCCCGACGACATCATCGTCGACCAGTATTACGCGCAGCAGCATAACCTGCATGCGGGCGGCCACGTAGACGACATCCTCAATCACCACTGGCATGTCTCCGGCATAGCGGAAGGAGGCAAACTTGCGCGCCTGGCCGTCCCCATGCGGACCTTGCAGGATCTTACTGGAAATACGGCCAAGGTCAGCCAGATATTCGTGAAGGTCGACAACCCCGCCAACATACCCGCGGTGATGGCGGAGTTGAAGGCCCCCGATTTCCTGCCCGATTACAACATCTACACCATGGAGGAGTTCACCTCGCTGCTGACCGTCGAAAACGTCGGCGGGTTGAGCACCTTCATCCACGTGATGGTCGGAATAGGCGTGGTGATCGGGTTCGCCGTAGTGCTGCTGTCGATGTACATGGCCGTCCTGCAGCGCACGCGCGAGATCGGCATTCTGAAGGCGCTGGGCGCGTCGCGCTGGTTCATTCTGAAGATTATTCTGGCTGAAGCGGCGATCATGGGGCTGGGCGGCACGGTGGTGGGAATCGGCCTGAGCTTCGCGGCGCGCGCGCTCATTCTGGCCCTGTACCCGGCCTCGCTGACGCAGGCCATTACGCCGGATTGGTGGCCCATCGCCGGCGCCATCAGCCTGGCTGGCGCGCTGCTGGGAGCGCTCTATCCCGGCTTGAGCGCCGCGGCGCAGGACCCCATCGAGGCGCTCGCGTATGAGTGAGCCGCTCATCGAAATCCGCGGGCTGCGCAAGGTCTATCGCGTGGGCAAAGTGGATGTGTCCGCGCTGCGCGGCGTCGATCTGGACGTCCCGCCGGGCGAATTCCTGGCTATCGTGGGGCCATCCGGATCCGGCAAATCGACCCTGTTCCACATTATTGGCGGGCTCACCCCGGCGACCGGCGGCACGGTGCGCATCGGCGGACAGGACATCTCGTCGCTCACCGACGCCGGCCGTACCGCGCTGCGCAAGAACAAGGTAGGCTTCGTGTTCCAAAAATTCAACCTGTTGCCGAACCTGACCGCGGCCGATAACATCGCCATCGCCCGCTACATCGCCGGGCGCGCCCCGGCACCCGAGCCCGAATTCGAGGAAGTGCTCAAGCTGTTGGGGATTTCCGAGCGTCTCAACCACCGGCCCGCCGCGCTTTCCGGAGGCGAGCAGCAACGCGTGGCCATCGCCCGCGCGATCGTGAACCACCCCGCCATCCTGCTCGCCGACGAGCCCACGGGCAACCTGGATAGCGAAAACTCCGCCGCCGTACTGGACGTCATGCGCGACTTGAACCGGCGCCTGGGCCAAACCATTCTGATGATCACGCACAATCCGGAAGCCGCCGGCTATGGGCATCGCATCGTGCGCATGCGCGACGGACAAATCGAATAGATAGCGCCCCGCCATGGATTCAGCAGCACGAAGGCCTTGCTGTGAACTATCTCAACGCCGTTGCCTTGGGCGTAAGCTGAGGTGA
>Ga0187887_10004557_pt1 | contig 10298 bp, 9 predicted proteins | sample June2016WEW_7_10_FD_132977 | JGI IMG/M metagenome (GOLD analysis project Ga0187887, IMG submission 132977) | Peatland microbial communities from SPRUCE experiment site at the Marcell Experimental Forest, Minnesota, USA - June2016WEW_7_10 | ecosystem: Environmental > Terrestrial > Soil > Wetlands... | reverse complement strand
GTTAGGTCGAGTCTTTTTGATCAGGGTCGTATCTCTGGCCAAGTCGAGAGAAATAGGGAGAAATAGGGGTGGATAGAGCGCCCCCTTTATTCTTTTATTCATCATTTCTTCTTTTTAAAAATCCAGCAGCCATTAGAATTAAACCCAAACAAAACATAAGAACTAATGATAACAGTAATATTCCACGAAACCATCCAGTTGAGAAAATTGTTGCATCCTCGTTAATGCCTTGAGGGAAGCCACCGCTAAAATAATAAGCAACATAAGGGATAACGAGAAACACACCTATAAAACCACATACCTTTTTATTTTCTTTTTTGAGAAGCCATTCCAGCAAAGCACCCATATGTTATATCCAATGTTTTACATTCTAACGACAAGCTGAGCCGGAGCAGCCCAGCGGGCTGCAATCGGCTCTAGCGGCTTGTTGGGTTGTCTGTAGATCAATTTTCATTGTCCCATGGTTGCCTAGTTCGGCTTCGCACATAAGCTGTTCCAGACATCTTCACTTTTAGCCAACGCCCCACTAGATAGTTATGAAACTCTTTTGCAGAACTGCTATTCTTCACTAATTGCTGTAGCTCTTGCAAATCGACGATATGAAAGAGAGTTCTATATTTTTTGTTATCACTCAGCAAATTAACATCTTTCTCAATCTTTTTCCAATCCACTGACGGATATAATTCGGAGACAATACTAATTCCGTGTATTAGTGCGTGAGAGTATTCTGGGATTTTAATCTTGTTATGATTGCAGTCATAAATTTGGTTACCCGAACGAATTTGCTTGATTGCACCTTCAAGCTGCTTCAAAGAGGCTTTCACTTTTTTCTCTATGGAAGAGGAGCGTTTCGCGCCAGATTTATCTAAACGATCAATGAGACTAGCAGTTGCCTTGGCTTGAATGAGAATGATAGTGTTGTCACTATGATTCAAAGCCATGAAATCGGCGAGTTCCCTCTCCTTTTTCTCGACTATTATGATCGGACGCAAATAGGCATGCTGAAGATGGAAATCCCGCAGTGTGAAAGAAATCAATTCCTCAAATACAGCCCCTTCGTCCTTTTGGGTCAAAGTGAATTCCACTGTGTTACCCTTGTCGTCTACAGAAAAACCATTGGGCGGGTCATGCACAATCAGAGATAAAGGGATAAGGCAATTAGTATCGGGCACTGAAATGGTTGAACGCCCGATCTTGATTGCTTCTAAGTCCCCTTGAAACATATCAACACCTTTGACAACTGCATGCCCAAAATCATTGATACTGTCTGTATCAGAAGCAACAGACTCAAGAACTTGGGGCGACGCACTCATTATCTTCTCAAATACGTTGACTGCCATTGTCGGATCGAAATTGCAATCTGCCCCAAGGAGGGGATGGCAGAATTCATCGAAAATATGTAACTTGACTGAAGAGGTTGTAAACATTTGTTGATATTCGGTCAAGGCTTTTTCAATACCGACAGGTTGGATAAGAACCAGTGGATTGTCGGCATCGTCACAAACAATAAAACCCAAGTAAAGTATGCTATATTTCTCAACCTTCATTACATCTGTAACGAGTTTGCATTCGACACCACGATATATCCTTTTTATAATTGTTTGTGGCAATTTTGCAACAAGCGCAATAGAACCATCAAAAAGCCGCTCAGTCCAAATTCCCATTTCTGCTCCATGAAGTATTTCAAGGAGACCTATTGATGGAATCAACATTGACCACTCCCACACATTTGAATTTAGCAACCTAACATCGTTTATATGGATTGGTTTTAATACTACAAATTTTAACGATAGTCGGTTGTAACTTAGCATAAAAACAGAAATATGAAAATTGAAGATACAGGAAGTCACCGATTGCGTTGACACTCATCGTAAGGTCAAGTTCTGTTCAGGGCAGTGAAAGCTTTCGGCAGGAAAAGCCTTTTGGATGTTTCATGAGTTATTGACCTGATCAGTTTACATAAACACCAACCTTGGGGAAATTATATTTGACAAAAACAGTTTTGAAAAAACCATCTTCATGGAAAGAACAGTTATCCAGTTGTGATGTGATGTCAATGCCCGCTTTAATACCATGATGCTCTCCATCCTCCCATTTGGATGATACATCATATACAATGCCTTCATAAGCAACATATGCGGCATTGCCATTCCTGCCATCGAATTTTGCGAGTTGTGTTTTTGTAAATGTTTTTTCGCCGGGTATCTTTGTTTTCTGCGAGGTTTGGGATGTTGTTGGGCCTGCATATGATATAACCGTCCTGGCGGGGGTATCCGCGCCAGAATAGCCGCAGACCACAATGCCGAACATTAAAAGCATTGCCGCCAATGATAAGATGATTTTTGTTTTTATAGTAATACTCCTTCGCGTCTTTGCCATTTTTCAATGCGCTGCCCGTCTAAAACATACGCTCACCATAAAAAATATTTAATCCCTTTCATCCCTTCTACATAATTATTCTTTTGGATATCCCACTGTCTGAGCCAGAATAATTTTCTGATTATCGCCAAGTTTCATCGCTTTTGCCAGAGATTCCCTGTCAATAGATCCTCTGACAACGGTGGCCAAACCTTCCGATGCGCAAAACAGATAAACATTTTCGCTTATAAAACCCGCGTCCGCGGCCGAGTAGAAAATTTTTTCTTCATCTGTTATGTTTCCCATCTTTTTGAAATCGGCCACATAAATCAGCGTCAAAGGCGCATCAGCGACAAACGCCTGTTTTCCGGTAAGGGCACGGATATCCTGATTGATGATCGGCTTTAAAGCGTGCCCCTTGGGATCATATAAGGAAAGTCCCTCGGCGGTAGCCACGTAAACATCGATCGACTGGCGGTTCATTGCTGAAGGCGCGGTACGTTTCCCGTCTTTAGGCCGATTTATTCCGCAGGCGGCCCAGAGCATGTTGGATAGCACATTTACAGGAAGTTTTTTTGGACTGAAGGCTCTATCTGATTTTCTGTCTTTAAAAACACGCATCAGATTTTTACCGCTATCCAATTGAGGCGCTGGAAGTTTCATCAAATCAGCCGCAGCGCATAAAGAAAATCCGAAAGTTAAAACTACAATCGCAATAAATGTTTTTTTTAGCATGATTTATCCTCCATTTAAAAAAATATCTATAAAGTAACAGTTTAATTATTTTTAAGTAACATGCCCTGGAAACTTTTGCCAATTGTTAAGTCAGAATCCTTTTATTTGGCAATATTATTGTCTGCTAATTTTTCTTCAAAAAAATCTTTGTGCCAGTTAAGCTGCGTCCCGGCAGCCTGCAGCGATGAAAGAAGTATTGCCTCCGCGACTTCTGCTTTGGTTGCGCCGGCATTTATCGCGTCATTAATATGATGTTCCGTGCAATGTTTGCATCGGAATACCGAGGCGACAGCCAAACGAATAAGCTCTTTTGTTTTCGCATCAAGGACAGTTTCACGGCCGGCAGCATTTGAAAAATGCTGATACGCCGCGCCTAAAGGCGACTTTCCTACATACCAGGGTGATTGCTTTTCCATTTTTCCTCCTCATATAATCATCTGAATAAGGTGGGGGCCCGGTTCATTTAGCGCCCTACCAAGCTCTTTTGACAGTTCATCGGCGGTGGTTACTTTAACGGACGGCACGCCCATTCCTTTGCCCAGGCTGACCCAGTCAATGCCGGTAAGGTCGGTCAGACGCAACGCGCTCTTGCCGGGTGTTACTTTCAGCCTGCCATACTCGACTTTCAGTATGTCATAGCTGCTGTTGGAGCAGATGAGCGTTGTGACATTGAGTTTCTCCCTTGCTTCCGTCCATAATGCCTGCAGGGTGTACATGCCCGAGCCGTCCGCCTGAAAGTTTATTACCGGTCTGTCGGGGCAGGCGATGGCCGCGCCCATGGCGCATGGCGCGCCCTGGCCGATTGCTCCTCCCGTGAGCGTCATCAGGTCAAAAGGCGCAACGCCCAACGTAACGGTGTAGTACATTAAACCGGTTGTGACGGACTCCTCAACGACAATTGCTCCCTCCGGCTGAAGAGCGGCGATAACCGCGCAAATTTTGTTGGGGGTGAGAGCGCCCGTGGGGATTTCAGGTATTTTTAATGAGGCAAGCAAATTGGGATTAATAATTTTTGGCGCGTCGAGTTCATCGGCGAGGATGTCCAGGACATCCAGCAGGTCCTGATCAGGCGTCGACAGGTGAAATTTCTGTTGCTCTTCTTTTAAAAAAGCCGGCGGAATGCCTTCATAGCCGAAGAAGGAAACAGGCTCTTTTGCTCCGGCAAATACAAACACTTCGTACTTCGATAACATGTCGACGGCCATTTCCGGAAGATAGGGGACGCGGATCACGTCGGGCAATCCGGCGCCGCGCATGATGTGTGCCGGAAAATTTTCGGTGATAAGATCGCATCCGCAGGCCTGTTTGATTCTTGCCGCGGCCATGAGCTCTTTTCTTCCGATATGTTTGTTGCCGAGCATCAGGGCGGTTTTTTTACCTTCTCGCAGCAGGGTCGCCGCGGTTTTGACCGCACCTATGCTGACGGACTGTTTGTCTTTTTTATGAGAAACGACTGCGCCGCTCCCGCATTTTTCCGTCTGAAGATCGAACGGGACGATGAGCGTCGCAATTTGTCCTTTGTCCGCGGCCTCGACCGCATCCGCCATATCTTGTCCAAGCCAATCGCAGGAGACACAGGTGCGCTGCCATCCGGAGACGGTTTTTGCCAGGGATTCAATATCCATGGCCAGGGGCGGGTCGGACGCGCGGTGCCATGTGGAATGCTCTCCCACTACAGTTACAATTTTACTGTGCGCTCTTTTGGCATTATGCAGATTCGCGATTCCGTTGGCCAGGCCGGGTCCGAGATGGAGAAGCACCATGACGGGTTTCTGGAGCATTCTGGCATAACCATCGGCAGCTCCGGTACACACGCCTTCAAACAGACCCAGGACAGGCCGTATGCCTCCCACTGTATCAAGGGCAACCACGAGTGGAAGCTCGGTCGTTCCCGGGTTGGCAAAACATACCTCTATTCCTGCATCCTTTGCAGCTTTCATAGCACATTCCGCTCCGTTCATGATATCCTCCTCGATTTATTTCAGAATGATTTAGTTAATCAGTGATTCCGGCTTTTCCCCTTTGAGTATTCGGGCGATGTTTGCCGATGCCATATTGATGACCCTACCGGCCGATTCATCCGTCACGCCTGCCACATGGGGCGATAAGATCAGCTTTTCACTTTCCACGGCAAGCAGCGGATTATTCATGGGCACCGGCTCTCGGGAGAAGACATCGATGGCCGCGCCGGCAATCTTGCCCTTCATGATCGCCGCGGCAAGAGCCTTTTCATCCACAAGTTCGGCGCGGGCTACATTAATAAGATAGACGCCGGGCTTCATGGAATTGAGGGCGTCTTCATTGATCATGAAGCGGGTTGAATCCGTGAGAGGCGCGTGAAGACTGATGATATCGGATTGACTCAAAATGGTAGCCATATCCGCATATTCAACACCGAGTTGTGCTTCGATGGCCGCATCCGGTCTATACGTGTCGTAGTATAATATCCTGCCCAGCCCGAATGGTTTGAGCCTTTGGGCAACCGCCTGGCCGATGCGTCCGAACCCCACGATGCCCCAAACCTTGGCCATAAGCTCCGCGGGTTTTATATTCATTTGTTCCCATTTGCCCGCCTTGGTGCTTGTGTGGGCATGGAACATGTTTTTGAGAAGACACAGCCCGGCGGTGATCGTGTATTCGGCTACACTGATCGTATTGGCGCCCGCGGTATTGGCCACTTTGATTCCTTTTGCGGTGCACGCCTCCACATCGATGTGCTGATAGCCCACGCTGGGCTGCTGGATGAATTTCAGCTTTGGCGCCGCGGATACCATATCCGCGGTAATCTTTTTGTTGAACGTGTAATCTCCTAGTATTATATCAACCCCGGAAATGGCTTTTTTAATTTCTTCATTCGACATTTCATGACCGGCGATGACATTGAAATCAGGCACACCAGGCGTTTGCTGTATAAGCAACTTCACAATTTCGGCAGATAAAGGGGCAAGGGACAGCACTGTTTTGGACATATTGTTTATCCTCCTCATAGAGATACTTGATTAAAGTGTTTTTGTTTTCACATTTACTTTTATCACGTGTGTATCCGCAAGTTCAAGGTCAATTATGTCAGTTATTAATTAATAATACTACCTGATAAATAAATAGTGAAGGGGGAAAATTGTAGCGCGAACCTTCAGGTTCGCTTATATTGAAGCCCTGCCATCATAGGCAAGCGACAAGCAGTTGTCGAACATATCGGATAGGGCCTGTACGGCTTCCTCGCCCCTGCCTTCTTCCAGAAGTGAAGTGAAGCGCTCTATATGTTCAATGCTTTTTTCGACACCCAGGATTTTAATGGAGGTTTCCCAGAGAAGCAGGCCTATATCCCGAAAAGCGTTCATCAGCACGGGAAAGAATGTATTGCCGCTCTTCAGGCAGATGAAACGATGAAAGTAAAAGAGCATCTGCGCCATTTCATGCAGGTTTTTGTGCTCCTGCTTCGATACGTATTCCCGGATATCGTCAATGATGCGTTTGAGCGCCGCAATATCCTCTGGTGTGTGTGATTTCGAGAAAATCCGCATAGCCTGTCCCTCAATGGCCAGGCGCATTTCCAAAAGCGATTGGGTGGTTTCGCGATCCAGCCGCCCCCCATGGAATTTGAGGATTGTTGCCAGAGTTTCGAATGTTCCTTTTTCCGCGTAATTTGCCACAAACGTGCCCTGGCGTCCGCTTACGTTTACAAAACCCATGCGCTCCAGATCTTTCAGGCCGTCGTGGATAACCGTTTTGGATACCCTCATCTGCCCGGCGAGTTCCCGTTCTGAAGGCAGGCGTTCACCCATCGAAAGTTTTCCGGAAAGGATCATTTCTACAATCTTATCCACGAACAAATCCCGAATAGTGGGGGCAACAATCACGCCGAATTGCATAAAATATCACATCCTGTATTAAGGTCTGACCACGACCATTGATTATTTATATCATAATTATATTCATAAATCAACATTTTTATTGACAGTACCCATTCATTGCGTTATTCTAATTATGCCCTGGTAAGACCATAGCTGTATTTCGAAAACCTTTATGAGGAACATTCGAAAAGACAAAACGCCAATGCTATCGTTTTTCCAATTGCGACCAAAGCCGGAAAGGAACCGGAGATGGAATTGACGATCGGATGCATGGCTTTAATGACCGGGTCAAGGCCCGGTGGGAATAAAGTAAGGAGCATATCAATATGGAAACGAGAAAAAAAATCGTGGCGCTTGCGCAAAAGATCGCAAGCTCCCCAAAAGAGTTCACCCAAGAGGATCCGGAATACTACGCGCTGGAATGCGTGGTAACGGATGAACACGCGGATGTGGCCCTCCAGATGGATGTCCGAGTCCCGATTTCGCCCGCGAAGCTTTCGCAAAAGTCCGGCAAATCCCTTGAGGATACAATGCGGATTTTAGAAGAGCTGCTCGTCATAGGCGTTGTTGAAGCGACAAGGGAGCATGGCGAACTGGAATATACACTGCCCATTTTCGTGCCGGGTGTCATGGAATTCATGGTGATGAATGTCAAGCAGGTGGAAAAATATCCTCAGATCGCCCGCGCGTTCGAGCAATTATCGCTGCAACCCCTCAAGGGGGCAACCCCGATGATTCCCGTGGGCGGCGGCGGCCTTGGCATGCACGTCATCCCTGTTGAAAAAGCCATTCCCGCTGAAACTAAAACAGCCACCTACGAACAACTATCCCACTGGCTTAAGAAATACGACAAGATTGCCGTCGGCGACTGCTCCTGCCGCATTTCGCGCCGTCTGATGAGCGAGGGCTGCGGCCATCTGGAAAAAGACATGTGCATCGCCCTTGGCGATATTGCCGAATTTGCCGTAAGCAGCGGCAGGGCGCATGAGATCACCTATGAGGAGTGTCTCGATATCCTCAAAAAGGCTGAGGACAACGGCCTTGTGCATCAGATTACCAACGTTGACGGGTCTGAAAAGATTTTCGGCATATGCAACTGCTGCCGCTGTTCCTGCTTCGGCCTGCGCACGTCGCAGTTTTTTAACACGCCGAATATGTCCCGCTCGAATTTCGTGGGGAAGATTGACGACGAAAAATGCGTTGCCTGCGGTCAGTGCGTGGAATACTGTCCCGCCAACGCCGTCAAGCTGGGTCAGAAGATCGCCTCTAAAACCCCTATTGTGCAGCCGGAGACCATCCTGCCGGACGACCACGAATGGAGTGAGAAGATGTGGAACCCCAACTACCGCGACAGCAAGGTCAACGTGGTTCCCACCGGCACCGCGCCCTGCAAGGTCAACTGCCCCGCGCACATTGCGGTGCAGGGCTATATCAAACTCGCCGCTCTTGGCAAGTACAAGGATGCGCTGGAACTCATCCGCAAGGAAAATCCTCTGCCGGCTGTCTGCGGACGCATCTGCAACCGCCGCTGCGAGTTCGAATGCACCAGGGGCGACATCGATCAGCCGATTGCCATCGACGAAATCAAGAAGTTCATCGCCGATCAGGAACTTAATCCCGCGACGCGCTTCATCCCGGAGAAGATGCACAACTACGGCAAAAAAATCGCCATCATCGGTTCCGGCCCGGCGGGTCTATCCTGCGCCTATTATCTGGGGATAGACGGCTATGATATTACGGTATTTGAAAAAGAAAATAAACTCGGCGGCATGCTCACGCTGGGCATTCCGTCTTTCCGATTGGAGAAGAATGTCATTGAAGCCGAGATCGACATCCTCAAACAAATGGGTGTGAAGTTCAAGACCGGCGTTGAGGTCGGGAAGGACGTTACGATTCCGGCATTACGCACAGAGGGCTTTGAAGGCTTCTATGTCGCCATCGGCGCGCAGGGCGGCCGGAAGCTTGGCATAGAAGGCGAGGGGGCGCAGGGCGTTATTTCCGGCGTGGATTTCTTAAGAAAAATCAATCTGGGTGAACCCGCGGGAATCAGCGGCAGAGTTTTAGTTATCGGCGGCGGCAACGTCGCGATAGACGTGGCAAGAGCCGCCGTCCGTACGGAGGCTGCTTCCGTTGCCATGTACTGCCTTGAATCCAAAAAAGAAATGCCGGCCTCCGCCGACGAGATCGAGGAAGCCCTTGAGGAAGGCATCACGATTAAAAACGGCTGGGGACCGAAGCGCATTATCGTGCAGGACGGCAAAGTCAAAGGCGTGGAATTCAAGAAATGCACGGCCGTGTTTGACAAAAACGGCAGGTTTGCTCCGAAGTATAATGAGAAAAAAACCGTCACCGTTGAGGCCGATTGTGTTCTTACTTCCATCGGGCAATCCATTTTATGGGGCGACCTGCTCGTCGGGCTTAGCGTGGATATAAACGGCAACGGCACCGTCAAGGCCGATGATCTGACGTATCAGACGCGCGAAACGGACGTATTCGCGGGTGGCGACGTTTACACCGGCCCGAAATTCGCCATTGACGCGATTGCCGCAGGCAAGCAGGCCGCGATTTCTTTGCACCGCAAGGTATGGCCGGGTCAGAGCCTGACCATTGGACGCGACCGCCGCGTCTACAAGATGCTCGACAAGGGCGGCGTTGTGGTGGACGATTACGACCATACCCCGCGCCAGAAGCCAAACCTCACCCCCGGAGATGCCAAAGCAAGCTTCCATGACCAGAGGCGTACCTTCACCGTGGAGCAGCTTAAGAAAGAGACGGAACGCTGCCTTGGCTGCGGTGTAAGTATTGTAGACCAAAATGTCTGTCTCGGCTGCGGCGTTTGCACCACCAAGTGCAAGTTCGACGCTATTACACTGGAAAAGAAGTTCGACGGCAAGATGGTTCCGCTTGAAAAAACAGTGGAAACCGTGATGACCTACGCCATCGAGCGCCAGCAGAAGATTGCCCAACGTCTCCAGAAAGAGCAGGCCGAAAAGAAATAGCATAAAAAAGGGAAGAGGCGGTTTCAGTCGGTTCTTCCCTTACAACTTTAATTTGACTGTTCTGATACTTGCACAAAAAAAGACGTCCCGTTAAACATACGGACAAATCCGGCGCTGTTGTTCCCTATTTACCGTAACAATAAAGGCATCCTAGCATGCAAACAACAGATCTCTTTCGAGTTCTGTTGTTTGCAAGGTCATCATCATAGTAAATGTTGATGAGAACTAGGATTCTTTATAAGAATATGGGTTTAATCAACCCTTATGACGACTGCATCCCCCTGTGCCAGGCCTCCACAGATACCGCATACGCCGTAACCGCCCCCGCGGCGACGCAGCTCATACATCATCG
>Ga0187887_10004551_pt1 | contig 10303 bp, 7 predicted proteins | sample June2016WEW_7_10_FD_132977 | JGI IMG/M metagenome (GOLD analysis project Ga0187887, IMG submission 132977) | Peatland microbial communities from SPRUCE experiment site at the Marcell Experimental Forest, Minnesota, USA - June2016WEW_7_10 | ecosystem: Environmental > Terrestrial > Soil > Wetlands... | reverse complement strand
TGACATGTCAGCTACCCCGGGCGCGCTGCAGCAGGTCATCGCGCGGGTCCTGCCCGGCGGTGGCCTCCCGGAAGTCCTCCAGGGCCTTCCTGGCCTGGCCGTTCACGTGCTGGGGCACCTGAACCTGCACGGTGACCAGGAGGTCCCCGTTGGTCCCGTCGCTGCGCCGCACACCCTTGCCCCGCACCCGGAAGGTGCGGCCGTTCGGGGTGCCCGCCGGGATCCGGACGCTGACCGGGGCCCCGCGGTGCGACGGCACCTTGATCTCCGCGCCCAGCGTGGCCTCGGGGAACGTGACCGGCACCGTGACCGTGAGGTTGTACGCGGACCGGCCGAATACCGGGTGCGGCGTGACGTGCACCCGCACGTACAGGTCCCCGGCGGGCCCGCCGCGCTCGCCGGGCGCACCCTTGCCCTTCAGCTTGATCCGCTGGCCGTCGGCGACGCCGGCAGGGATACGCGCCTGGATGGTCCTGGTGCTCATCGCCCGCCCGCTGCCGGAGCACACCGGGCACGGGTCGTCGACCACGAGCCCGCGGCCGCGGCACTCGTGGCACGGCTCGGAGAACGCGAAGCTGCCCAGGTTCTTGCTCTCCTGGCCAGTCCCCTCGCAGTTCGGGCAGACCCGCGGTACCGTACCGGCCTTGGCGCCGGTGCCCTTGCAGGTCGGGCACGGGCCCTCGCCGGCCAGCCGCAGGCTGACCGTGACACCGTCCAGCGCGTCGCTGAACGGCAACGAGGTCTCCGTCTCCACGTCGGCGCCGCGGCGCGGCCGGTTCTGCGCGGTGCGCGCCCCGCCGCCGCGGCCGAACACGCCGCCGAGGATGTCCCCGAGCCCGCCGCCGCCCGCGCTGCCGCCGCCGCCCGTCCCGCCGCCGAACAGATCGCCGAGGTCAAACCCGCCGAATCCGCCGCCCGCGCCGCCCGGGGCACCTTGGCCAGCGCCCCGGAACCCGCCGCCGAACAGCGAGCGCGCGTCGTCGTACTCCTTGCGCCGTTTGGTGTCGGACAGCGTGTTGTAGGCCTCGGAAATCTCCTTGAACCGCTCCTCCGCCTTGGGGTCACCCTTGTTGGCGTCGGGGTGGTACTTGCGGGCGAGCTTGCGGTACGACTTCTTGATCTCGTCCGCGGTCGCATTCTTGGAGACGCCCAGGACCTTGTAGTAGTCCTTCTCGAGGAAGTCCTTCGTGCTCACTTACTACCTCTCCCCGGGGTCAGTTGTTTCCCGCCGGAGTGCCCCGTGGCTGGCGCGCCTCGGCCGGGTCGTCCGGGGCTGATCCGTCACCGGGTTCCGCGACCGCGACCCGGGCCGGGCGGATGATCCGCTCGCCCACCTTGTAGCCGGGCTGCAGGATCTGGACCGCGGTCGGCTCCGTCACGTCCGGTGAATAGGAGTGCATCAGGGCCTCGTGGACCAGCGGGTCGAACGGCTCGCCGGGCTCACCGAAACTCTCCAGGCCCAGCTTGGCCGCGATGGTCTCCAGTGATTCGCCGACCGACTTGAACGCGCCGTTCAGGTCCCCGTGCTCGCGTGCCCGGCCGATGTCGTCAAGCACCGGGAGCAGCGAGCTCAGCACGTTGGACAGGGCCTGCTCGCGGACGGCCAGCCGGTCGCGCTCGACGCGCTTGCGGTAGTTGGCGTATTCCGCGTGCACCCGCTGCAGGTCCGCGGTGCGCTCGGCCAGCTGGGCAGCCAGGGCGTCCCCGCCCGGACCGCCGGGCTGGGAGCCGCCGGGGCCGGAGCCGCCGGGCTGGGAGCCACCGGGGGTGCCGGCCGACGGCCTGCCGCCGGCCGGCGCGTCCTGCGGCGTACCGTCCCCGGGCTGGCCCTCAGGCTGGCCCTGCGGGCTGCCGCCGCTGCCCCCGCCGGGGGGCTGGGCGCCCGCGGCACCGCCTGGTGCCGCGGGGCGCGCCCCAGTCCCGCCCGGCTTGGAGACCGAGTGCCGGCCCGGCCGGGCCGGCTTGCCCGGGGTGCCGTCGCGGCGCCCCTGCGGATCCCTGACCTGGCCGGTCACCGGGTCGATGCGCCTGAGGTCACGGATCACCGGCCCTTCGTTGGTGTCCTCTGGCGAGTTCATCAGGCGGCGCCACCTTCGCCGGCCTGCGGCTTGTCCTCGTCAACGATCTCGGCGTCGACGACCTCGTCGTCGTTCGCGGTCTCGTCAGCGGCCGCAGCCGTGGTGTCCTCGGACGCGCTGGCCTGGGTCTGCGCGTAGATGGCGGTCCCCATCTTCTGGCTGACCGTGGCGGCCTTCTCGGTGGCCTCCTTGATCGCCTCGAGATCGGTGCCCTCGAGCGCCTTCTTCAGGTCGGCGATGGCGGACTCGACCTCGGACTTGATGTCGTCCGGGACCTTGTCCGCGTTCTCGCCCAGGAACTTCTCCGTCTGGTAGGCGAGGGTATCCGCGCGGTTGCGCACCTCGGCCTCCTCGCGGCGGGCGGCGTCCTCGGCGGCGAACTTCTCCGCGTCGGCCATCATCCGGTTGATCTCGTCCTTGGACAGCGCGGACCCGCCGGAGATGGTGACCCGCTGCTCCTTGCCGGTGCCCAGGTCCTTGGCGGACACGTTGACGATCCCGTTGGCATCGATGTCGAAGGCGACCTCGATCTGCGGGATGCCACGCGGCGCGGGGGCCAGGCCGGACAGCTCGAACATGCCGAGCTTCTTGTTGTACGCGGCGATCTCGCGCTCACCCTGGAACACCTGGATCTGCACGGACGGCTGGTTGTCGTCGGCCGTGGTGAAGATCTCCGACCGCTTGGTCGGGATGGTGGTGTTGCGCTCGATCAGCTTGGTGAAGATGCCGCCCTTGGTCTCGATACCCAGCGACAGTGGGGTCACGTCCAGCAGCAGGACGTCCTTGACCTCACCCTTGAGCACGCCGGCCTGCAGGCACGCGCCCACGGCCACGACCTCGTCCGGGTTGACGCCCTTGTTCGGCTCCTTGCCGCCGAGCAGGTCCTTGACCAGGTCGACCACGGCGGGCATCCGGGTGGAGCCGCCGACCAGCACCACATGCTGGATGTCGCCGAGCTTGGTGTTCCCGTCCTTGATCACCTGCTGGAACGGGCCCTTGCAGCGGTCGAGCAGGTCGGAGGTCATCTTCTGGAACTCAGCCCGGGTGAGCTTGGTGTCCAGGTGCAGCGGGCCCTGCTCGGAGTGGGTGATGTAGGGCAGGTTGATCGTGGTCTCGGCGGAGCCGGACAGCTCGATCTTGGCCTTCTCCGCGGATTCGCGCAGCCGCTGCAGCGCCATCTTGTCCTTGGACAGGTCGGTGCCGTAATTGTTCTTGAAGTCCTGCACCAGCCAGTCCACGATGCGCTGGTCCCAGTCGTCACCACCGAGGTGGTTGTCGCCGCTGGTCGCCTTCACCTCGACCACGCCGTCGCCGACTTCCAGCAGCGAGACGTCGAAGGTACCGCCGCCCAGGTCGAAGACGAGGATGGTGGCCTCGCCCTCCTTCTCCAGGTGGTAGGCGAGAGCCGCGGAGGTGGGCTCGTTGATGATCCGGAGCACGTTCAGGCCCGCGATCTGGCCGGCCTCCTTGGTGGCCTGCCGCTGGGCGTCACTGAAGTACGCGGGGACGGTGATCACCGCGTCCGTGATCGTCTCACCGAGGTAGGACTCGGCGTCCCTCTTCAGCTTCTGCAGGATGAACGCGCTGATCTGCTGCGCGGTGAACTTCTTGTCGTCGATCTTGACGGTCCAGTCGGTGCCCATCTGGCGCTTGACCGAGCGGATCGTGCGGTCGACGTTGGTCACCGCCTGCCGCTTGGCGACCTCGCCCACCAGCACCTCGCCGTTCTTGGCGAAGGCCACGACGGACGGGGTGGTCCGCGAGCCCTCCGCGTTGGCGATCACCGTTGGCTCGCCGCCCTCCAGAACCGCGACGACGGAGTTGGTGGTTCCGAGGTCGATACCTACCGCACGTGCCATGTGTAGTCCCTGTGTGTGATGTTTACCTTGAGCCTTGTCGGCTCAAGTCTGCCAGGGACACCGACCCCTGGCAAATGAGTTGAGTGTACTTGGCTCAACTTCTGGGCCCGCAGAATGATTCCCGCCGAAAGCGCCGGGTTCGACAGCGCCGGGTTCGACAGCGCCGGGTTCGACGATGAGCCTCCCGCGTCGCCCGGGAGCATCCTGGCCGCCAAGTTACTCATCGGTAGGATGCCGGCGGGCGCGTGGCCCGCCCCTTGTCGCCGGGCCGCTGCGCAGTGATCATTGGGGCCAGGCGGCACGGCGTACGCTGGCATCCGGCGCAGCGCCGGGTCCTGCCTGCCCGGCGCCGCATGAGGAGGTTCTTCGTGGTCGTGCGGATCGTGGTCGGCCTGGTGTTGACAGTGGTGGCGTTCGCGCTGGCGGGGCGGCGGTTGTGGTGGCTGGCGCGGGTGGGCCGGGCGGGGCAGCCGGCCCCGGAGCGGATCGCGGCGGTGCGCGAGCATCCGGCCCGGGACGCCGGCGTAGAGGCCACCGAGGTGATCGGGCAGCGCAAGCTGCTGAAGTGGACGGTGCCCGGGGCCGCGCACGCGGCGACGTTCTGGGGGTTCATCGTCTTGCTGCTGACGATCATCGAGGCCTACGGGGACCTGTTCAGCAAGACGTTCGCAATCCCGGGGATCGGTCATTGGGCCTTCATCGGGTTCATCGAGGACCTGTTCGCGGTCGGGGTGCTGGCCGGCATCATCACGTTCGCGGCGATCCGGCTGCGCAGCAACCCAGAGCGGGAGGGCCGGGCGTCCCGGTTTTCGGGCAGCCACACCGGCGCGGCGTGGCTGGTGCTGCTGGCTATCTTCGGCGTCATCGCGACCCTGCTGATCTACCGGGGCGCGCAGATCAACACCGGCGACTTCCCGTACCCGCACGGGGCGTTCGCGTCGCAGATCGTGGGGCACTGGCTGGCGCCGCTGGGCACCGGGGCGAACAAGGTCATCGAGACCACCTTCCTGCTGGCCCAGGTCGCGGTGGTGCTGGGGTTCCTGGTGTTCGTGGCTTACTCCAAGCACCTGCACATCATCACCGCGCCGGTCAACGTGCTGTTCTCCCGCCGCCCGGACGCGCTGCGCGGTCTGGAGCCGATGCGCAGCAACGGCACGGTGCTGGACTTCGAGGAAGCTGACCCCGACACCGACGTGTTCGGTCTGGGGAAGATCGAGGACTTCACCTGGAAGGGCCTGCTGGACATGGCCACCTGCACCGAGTGCGGGCGGTGCCAGTCCCAGTGCCCGGCCTGGGCCACCGGCAAGCCGTTGTCGCCCAAGCAGGTCATCCTGGACCTGCGTGACCACGCGCTGGCCAAGGCCCCCTACCTCCTGGCCGCTGACGATGCGCAGCGGGAGGCGCTCCCCGACGCGGTGAAGTTCGAGGCCGGGCGCCCGCTGGTCGGCACCGAGGCGGAGCACGGGGTGATCGACCCGGACGTGCTGTGGTCGTGCACCAACTGCGGGGCGTGCGTCGAGGAATGCCCGGTCGACATCGAGCACATCGATCACATCGACGGGATGCGCCGCCACCAGGTGCTGATCGAGTCCGCGTTCCCGCAGGAAGCCTCGGGGATGCTGAAGAACCTGGAGAACAAGGGTGACCCGTGGGGCATGGGCAGCAACCGCCGCCTGGCCTGGGCGGAGGAACTGGACTTCGAGGTCCCGGTCGCCGACGGGAAACTCGGGGAGGACACCGAGTACCTGTTCTGGGTGGGCTGCGCCGGGGCGCTGGAAGACCGGGCGAAGAAAACCACCAAGGCCATCGCCACCCTGCTGCACCAGGCCGGGGTCAATTTCGCCGTCCTCGGCCCAGCCGAGACCTGCACCGGCGATCCGGCGCGGCGGATGGGCAACGAGTTCGTCTACTCGATGCTGGCCCAGCAGAACATCGAGACCCTGAACGAGGCCGCGCCGCGCACGATCGTGGCGTCCTGCCCGCACTGTTTCAACACCCTCGCCAACGAGTACCCGCAGCTCGGCGGGAACTACGAGGTGGTCCACCACACCCAGCTGCTCGCGAAGCTGGTCGAGCAGGGCAAGATCACCCCGGTCAGCGCGGTGGAGGAGAAGATCACCTACCACGACCCGTGCTTCCTCGGCCGGCACAACAAGGTGTTCACCCCGCCCCGGGAAATCATGGAGAAGGTCCCCGGCGTCCAGGCCCAGGAAATGCACCGGTGCAAGAACCGCGGCTTCTGCTGCGGCGCGGGCGGGGCCCGGATGTGGATGGAGGAGCGGATCGGCAAGCGCATCAACACCGAGCGGATCGACGAGGCCCTCGGCACCGACCCCGACACCATCTCCACCGCCTGCCCCTACTGCCTGGTCATGCTCGGCGACGCCGTGGCCGCCAAGAAAGCCAGCGGCGAAGCCAAAGACACCCTCGAAGTCATCGACGTCGCCCAGGTCCTCGCCCGCTCCATGCGGCCGCCCGCGCCGCCCGCCGGCGCCGCACCGCCTGCCGCCCCTGCCGCCCCCGCCCCGGCCGACCAGCCCACGGGCTGACCAGGCCGGGACGGGCGGCCCGGGGGCCATGGACAGCAGGCGCGCCGAGGCGTTCAGCGACGGGGTGTTCGCGATCGCGATCACCTTGCTCGTCCTGAGCCTGCGGCTCCCCGGACCCAGCGTGGCTCACCCCACGCTCGCCGATCAGCTGCTCGCCGCCTGGCCGCAGTACTTCGCCTACGTGGTCAGCTTCCTCACCATCGGGATCATGTGGATGAACCACCACACGATGCTGGCCCACGTCAGCCGGGTGGACCGGCCGCTGCTCGTCATCAACCTGCTGCTGCTGATGGCCATCGTGGTCATCCCGTTCCCGACCTCGCTGGTCGCCGATCACCTGCAGCACCCCGGCGCCGGCGCGGCGACGGTTGCCTACGGGCTGGTGCTGATCGCGGCCTCATTCGGCTTCGCGGGCTTGTGGATCTACGTGGTGACGCACGCGGAGCGGCTGGGCGGCCAGGCTCAGCCGGAGGCGCTGCGGCGCTCGATACCGGGATTCACCGGCGGCCTGCTCGTGTACGCGGCGGGCACGGTGGTGGCGGCGCTGGGGGCTCCACTGGTCGCGCTGATCATCTTCGGCCTGCTCGCGGTCTATTACCTGTTCGAGCACCTGCCCAGCCCGGCCGGCGCGCCGGCCGCCCCCGGCGGCCATGATCCCGGCCGCCCGTGATCCGGCCGGAAAGACCGTTAGAGGGGAAGATTCAGGATCAGGGTGCGGGCGACTCGGTAGGGAGCCAGATCCTGACCCGGGTCCCGTAGCCCGGCCGCGACTCCAGCACCGCCTGGCCGCCGTGAGCGGCCGCGATGGCCTGCACGATGGACAGCCCCAGCCCGCTGCCGCCCGGCGGCGCGGCGGCGTCATCGTCCTGGCCATCCCCGCCGTCCCGGCTGCCCCCGCTGCCCGGGCGGTCCGGGCGGTCCGGGCGGTCCGCCCCGCGGTGGAAGCGGTCGAAGGCCCGGGCCGCGTCCTCCCCGGACATCCCCGGCCCCCCGTCGGCGACCTCGAGCACGGCGCGGCCGCGGACCGGGGCCAGCCGCACCGCGACCGGCGTCCCGGGGGGTGTGTGCTCGCGGACGTTGCCGAGCAGGTTGGCCAGCACCTGCCTGATCCGTGCCTCGTCCACTACGGCGATGAGCCGGTCCGGTGCCTCCGCCTTGACCGGGCGCCCCGGCTCTACCGCCGAGGCGTCCGCGGCCGCGTCCCGGACCAGCACCGACAGGTCCGTTTCGGTCAGGTCCAGGGAGGAGGTGCGGTCGAGCCGGGCGAGTTCGAGGAGCTCGGCGACCAGGGTGCTCATCCGCTGTGATTCCTGCTCGATCCGGCGCATCGCGTTCGGCAGCTGATCCGGGCCGAGCGCGCCCTGCCGGTACAGCTCGGCGTAGCCGCGGATGGTGGTCAGCGGGGTGCGCAGCTCGTGCGAGGCGTCGGCAGCGAACTGGCGGACCTTCTGCTCCGAGCGCCAGCGGGCGCCGAACGCCTGCTGGATCCGGTCCAGCATGGCGTTGATGGCCCCGCCGAGCTGGCCCACCTCGGTGCTGTCGTCCGCCTCGGGCATCCGGGCGGTCAGGTCACCGCGTGAGGTGATCTGGTGCGCGGTCCTCGCCATCTGCTTCAGGGGGGCCAGGCCCCGGCCGATGAGCCAGCGCCCGCTGACCGCCAGCAGCAGGATCAGCGCGCCTCCCGTGATCAGCTCCGTGATGACGATCCCGCCGACCTGCCCGGTGACGTCGCTGACCGGCCGGGCGACCACCAGTACGCCGCGCACCCCGCCGTTGGCCCGGGCCGGGATCAGCCGGGCCACGGCGCGCAGCCGGGGCCCGCTCGTCCCCGGCCCCGTGGCTGGGGGCACCGTGAACGGCTGGTCGTCGACGTAGCGGCGGGCCACGTGCCTGGACAGCAGGTTTTGCACCGTGGCGGTCAGTTCCTGGGTCGCGGCGGAATTGCTGGTCAGCGGCCGGACCTGCAACGGGAGGGTAGTGATCTCGACCGCCACGTAGCCGCCGGGGTTGCTGGCGATCTGCTGCGGGCTGTGCTGCGCCGCCGCCACGAGCTGCGCATTGAACTCGCCGCCCAGCCGGCTGTTCAGCACGGCCGTGCTGACCACCCCCATGATCAGCAGGAAGGCCGCGGTCACGCAGATCAGCAGGACGAGCAGGCGGGCGCGCAGGGACAGCATCCCGCTGGCCCGCCGCGCCGGGGCGGCCAGGTCCGTGGGCCCGGGGGCGGTCATTCCTCTGGCCGGGCGCCCGGGCGCAGGCTGTACCCCACCCCGCGCTGCGTGTGGATCAGCGCCGGGCCCAGCGGATCGAGCTTGTGCCGCAGGTAGCTGACGTAGGTCTCGACGATCTGGGACTGCCCGGCGTAGTCCCAGCCCCACACGTTCTCCAGCAGCTGGGCCCGGGTCAGCACCCGGCCCTGGTGCCGCATCAGGTACGCGAGCAGCCGGAACTCCGTCGGTGACAGTTCCACGGGCGTGCCCGCGCGGTGCACCGTCCAGCGTGACTCGTCGAGCTCGAGGTCCCCGGCGCGGAGGATGCCCTGGTCTGCCGGGGCATCGCCGGTGGTCCGCGCCGCGCGCCTGAGCACGGCCCGGACCCGGGCTACCAGCGCCTCCACGGAGAACGGCTTGGTGACGTAGTCATCGCCGCCGAGGGCCAGGCCGGTCACGGTGTCGGACGAGGTGTCCCGCGCGGTCAGGAAGATCACCGGGACGTCGTTACCCGCGGCCCTGAGCCTCCGGCACACCTCGAATCCGTCCAGGTCGGGCAGCATCACGTCGAGCACGATCAGGTCCGGGCGGACCTCTTCCGCCTGCCGCAGCGCGTCCTTCCCGCTGGATGCGGTCGCGACCGCGCAGCCGTGGAACTTCAGCGCGACCCGCACCAGCTCACGGATATTCGGCTCGTCGTCCACGACGAGCACCTGGGGGATCCGGTCGTTGTCTGTCATCACCTGGGAGGGACGGTACGGCCAGCCAGCGAGAGGGCCGGCGGGGCCACCGGGCTGGCCACATCAGGGGCGGTCCAGCGCGGGCCGCGCCGGGTGTGGCCCGCAAAGATTACCGGCTCCCGCAGGCTGGGGCCTGCGGGAGCCGGCCGGCCCCCCGCCAGTTGGAAGTGGATTTGCCGGAGCTGGATTCGCCGGATGGTCAGCTGCCGGATGCGGAGCTGCCGGACGCCGAGGGTACCGGGGACGGGCTGAACGAAGGGGAGGAAGCTGACGGCGGCCGGATCACCACGAGCCGGGCATCCTTGGCTCCGGAGACCACCGGCCCGCCGACCCAGACCGGCTCGCCCGAGGTCAGCGCGCTCGTCGTGGTCTTCTTCCCGCTCTCCCGGACGACGGTGCTGCTCACGAGATCCCATATCCAGGTGGTGCCGTCGGTGGCCCGCACGACGATGCTGCTGCCGCTGACGGACTGGACGACACCCCGCTCGAACGCCAGCGTGCGGATGGCGCCGCCCTGGCCGCGGAACGTGAACTCCCCGTCGATGCCCCGCCGCAGGGCCGCCCGGACGAGCCGGCGCCGCAGGTCCCAGCAGCGGCGGCCTGCCGCACGCAGGGCCGCCCGGGCCGCGGCCGGGTGCCCGGTCCTCCGGGCGGCGCGGGCCGCCTTCAGCGCGTCGAGGCACGGATGGGCCACCGCGGCGGTCCCGGCGCTGCCGCCGGACCCGCCGGCGCCGGACCCGCTGCCGCCGGACCCGCCCGCGCCGGACCCGCCCGCGCCGGACGACGAGGTCGTCAGCGCCAGGGCGCCCGAGGTGCCCGCCGAGTTGAGCACTGTGTTCAGGGCGGCCGCCTGGGAGCCCGGCCCGG
>Ga0187887_10004547_pt1 | contig 10306 bp, 8 predicted proteins | sample June2016WEW_7_10_FD_132977 | JGI IMG/M metagenome (GOLD analysis project Ga0187887, IMG submission 132977) | Peatland microbial communities from SPRUCE experiment site at the Marcell Experimental Forest, Minnesota, USA - June2016WEW_7_10 | ecosystem: Environmental > Terrestrial > Soil > Wetlands... | reverse complement strand
TGCATTTGAATGCCTGAAGGCCAACGTTGCGCTGTATGGCGCGGATGCGCGCATCTTCCAATGCGGACTTTCACGGACTTCCGGAACGGCGGATTTCACCTTTTATCCCGGAAACACCATGCTGTCCGGTTTTCACGCCGACCCTGAAGGCGACCGGAATAATACTCGGACTTACCTGCTCAATAGCGGCTTCACGCCGCAGAACGCTGACCGCATGCTCGCCCTTCTTTTCAAAAAAGTTACTCTCACGTGTCAGCTCCGCACCCTCTCCGAAATCGTCGACGAGGAGCGTGTCGATGGCATCGACTTATTGAAGATCGATGCTGAAAGAAGCGAGCAGGACGTGCTGGCAGGAATCCGTGACGAGCATTGGGGCCGCATCCGTCAAATCGTCGTCGAAGTACAAGACGAGGCCGGGGCGCTGGATCGAATCCTGGGGCTCTTGAACCGCCATGGCTTTCAGGCTGTCGTCGCACAGGATCCGATGCTGAGTGGAACGCGGCTCTTCAACGTCTTCGCTTCCCGGCAGGATTGAAAAGCGCCGGGCAACGCATCTCGTCCCATGTCCGCTGTGGCCCGCTCCACTCCAAAAACCCCATTTCCACGAAGCTTCCCGATTGAACGCCCGCGTGGACAATGGCGTGGTAACGGAATCGCATTATCCCTTGGGCGGACCGATGCTTTCCACCAGCGCGTCGATCGCATCCACACTGTCCAGCTGCTCCCTGTCAAAACCGGCCTCCGAAAAATCGGTGCCGAACTTTTTCTCAAGGAACGTAATAATTTCGACGGCATCGATGGATTGCAACCGCCCGCTCGACAGCAGGGACTCGTCGTCCGCCAGCGGCCGGTCATCGCCGTTCTCGGTCAATAGTTTCTGCACAAATTGACGAATCTCGTCCTTTGCGTTCATGTCAGCACTCACCAGTGGATGTTGAACAGGCTAAGAAAATACTTGAAGGTCTGCGCCAGCGAATAAGTTCGGCTTTCGTCCACGAACACCATCGAAAGAATGTAGAACACGGCAACGCCGCATGAAGGCACAAACTGACCGCGAAGAAACCCCGATGGCCTGGTACGCCGCCTTCGCAATTGAGAGATACTCAGCGCTGCCGCCAGGACGGCGTTGTAAAAGAACAAACACTGATCACTGAGCACACCCTTCACCAGACCCATGTCCCTGAAGTAATACCAGTCTCGAATTACGTGATAAAACGAATTGCCGAAAAAGACTGCTGCAAAGGTCGCAAAAACGATCCTGAGCCTGCGGCGACTCTTCCAGTACCGAAAAAATGCAGGATAGTAGAAAAACTCGACTAATAACTCCTTGAAATAGTAGTAAATTCGATTGAAAAACTCAATGAGAGTTACTGAAGACAGCGGGCGGTAAGTGTTGCGCAAGGCGTTGAAGCCGGCAAATCGGCAGCAGGCAATAATCGAATGCCCATAAACCGAAAAGCGCAGGATGATTTCATAGAAAATCAGAATATGGCTGGCCCAACGCAGGTGCAAAGCCGGCGGCGTTCCGCGCGCCCACATGGCCATCGCCTCTCCCGGCGAAGGAATACCCAGGTAGCCATGAAAGAATCGGTTCCATTCCGTCTGAACCAGCCACAGGAGAATCGCCCATGCAAGCAGCTTCAGGCCTTTGACTTGTGTGATCGCCAGTTGTACGCTTTCCTTGGCCTCGATGCGGCGAAGGTAGCTCGCGCCCTTTGGATAAGGCGTATTTGTCGATCCCCAAATGGGGTTTAGGGCCGCAAATTCAAGCGTAAAATCCGCGACGGGCTTTGCGTTTCTGTCGGCCAGAGCGTAGGCTATGAACCACATGTAGCCCACCACTGCGCTCACTGCAAACCACAGGAAGAACCCCGCTCGCCCCGTCGGCTTCATCAGAGCGATGCATACGATGAACATGGTGACCCCGGAAAGCCAAAAAATGATTGGCCTCCGTCCGAAGATCGACTGCGGCCACCGCCGGGCGCACCAAAACAAAGTCATCCCCACTGCAATCACAGACAGATTCATTGCCAGGGGCGTTAGAACAATTCCTCCCCGAAAAATGTCCCCATGTCTGAAAAGCTGTCTGAAAAGCAACAGGGAGATTCCGATGCTCAGGATAAGTCGGCGGTGCCTCGGCAGGAATGTGGTCAGGGTGAAAGTCCCCATGATCAAACACCACCTCGGCAAACCATGGTCGTTGGCGAACCAAAACCCGCTGCCGAACATGCCCAGCAACACAAGCTTACCCAACGCGGTTTGCGCAAACGCCACCACACCGGGATAGGTTTCAATCCGCGGAATGAGACGAAAGTCGCGGTGGCTCTTGCACCAACTCCAGAGTGAGTCCGTCCAGGAACTGGGCGAGGCTGGCTTCATACGTGGGGATTTGTAACCCTTCTCGAAGTGAAAACGCGTGACCGGAGTATATCAAACCTCGCAAAACCAGCTTTTGTGCGCGCCGCACACATCAAAAAGCGATCAAGAGTTTGCGCTGTCGCTCACGCCCATAACTGCGGCGATGGTGGCGCTAGCCCTGCGGGCTAGGGCGGGCAACGCTCGCGCCGTCCAGTCGCGCGTGGTGCCGGCGTATCCTGAGGTCGCCAGGCGCAAGCACGTCAGCGGCGCGTGGCAACGCGTCGACCAATTCGATGGCGATCCGCCCGGCGGTGGCGGGAAGATTCTGCACACAATACGCCGTGAGCCGGTCTTCGAGCTCTTTACGAACCGCCTGTTGCCCCGGCGCGGTGGCTATCCGCACGAACTCCGCCGCGTCCGGCCGCGGCCAGTCGATCGCCGGCCGCTGCCCCTCGCGCAACATGCTTCGCGGCACGATCGCGGCATCGTAGCTTCCGTCGCGCCGGCACGCCGCCCAGCTCAAAAAAATAGCGCAGTCGCGGATTTCGTCCTGCATGTCGAGGAGAGCCTGCGGGTCGATCCCCTGCGCCGCCGACGTGCGCACTTCCTCCCGCAGTTGCTTCACGCTGCAATCCGCTGCACCGTTCTCGAGGCTGACCAGCGTCCGAACATCTCCTGCAATGCGCGCGTTCCGAATAGCCTCGATGCCGATGGCCTGTCCGGGATGGGAACACGCGAAGGAACGGATCTCGTCGAGGCCCCCTTGAGCCTCGCTCCAATCCGTAAACTCCATGGCAATGGAATCATCCTCCGCAGCGCCCACGTGGAGAATCGCATCATACCGGAAGTGCGTCATCTCGTTCCGCGCTCGGCCCCGCAAGGGCACGATTTCTACCCTTGAAATGGCCGGGAACGCGCTGCGCAACGCCAGAAAGTAAGCGGGCGAAATCACCAGTTGCGTCTCCCGCTCGATGCGTCTGCGGATGCGCGCGCGCAATTCGTCCAAACCGGTTTCCGGGGCGGCCTGGAATGCCTCTACCGAACAGGCGAAGACCGGCAGAAGCTGCAGGCTCCGGATGTCCCCAATCAACAGGCGCCCGCCGGGCTTCACCACTCCCACCGCTCCCGCGATGACCTTCGTCAGATAGGAGAGGTTGGGAAAGTGCTGAGTTACGGAATTCAACAGAAACGTGTCGAAGCAGTTTCTTTCGAGGCCGGCGAAGTCGTCCGCGCGACGCTCGAGAATCTCAATCCGGCCATCCAAAGCGGGGAGAGTTACCAGCTGTGCGCGGAACCTCGACAGCACGGCGGGCGCAAAATCGGAGGCGGTATAGCGCTCACAATGCGGCGCCAGTCGCAGGGCCAGCATGCCTGTGCCGCAGCCCGCCTCGTACACACGGCACGGTGAAACGCTGAGAATGTTCTCAACGCTCCTCTCCACCCACTCCCGCATCTCTTCTTCGGGAATCGGCTGCAGGGTATAGCTGCTGTTCCACCCCAGCGTGTTGAGCCCGACAGTCGCCGACTCCGCCCCTTTGGCAAGTTGACTCAGATCGAAGGTCTTCCGCCACTTCTGAAGCACAAGCTCCGACGCCGCTTTACGGCCCAGCTCATCGTCCAGGTAGCCGTCGTCAGGCACAACGAAGATGCGGATGATGTCGCCGTCGGCAAATACCGCGGCATCTCGGGCTCCGGGATGGCCGCGGAGCGTTTCTGCGATCCGCGCTTCCTCGTCACACATACCCCGTCTCCCTTGATGCCCGCCCACCGCGCGAACGGCATAGCGCATTGGGAGTCACGCCCGGTTCGATTGCCCATGCCCGGCCAGCGTCGAGATCGCATCCACGCTGTCCAACCGCTCCCTGTCAAAACCGATCTCGGCAAAATCTATGCCGAATTTTTCCTCAAGCAGCGTAACAATCTCGACGGCATCGATAGATTGCAACCGCCCGCTCAACAGCAGGGACTCGTCGTCCGCCAGCGGCTGGTCATCGCCGCTCTCGGTCAACAGTTTCTGCACAAATTGACGAATCTCGTCCTTTGCGTTCATGTTCACTCTCACCAGTGGATGTAGAACAGGCTAAGAAAATACTTGAAGGTCTGCGCCAGCGAATACGTTCGGTCTTCGTGCAGGAAGACCCCCGAAAGAATGTAGAATAGGGCAACGCCGCATGAAGGCACAAGCTGGCCGCGAAGAAATCCTGACGGCTTGATGCGACGCCTCCGCAATTGAGAGACGCTCAGCGCCGCCGCCAGGATGGCGCTGTAAAAGAACAGAACCTGATAGCTGAGCAGACCCTTCACCAGACCCATGTCCCTGAAGATCGACCAGTCCCGAATGAGGTGGTAGAGCGATTTGCCGAATAACACTGCTGCAAAGGTTGCAAAAACGATCCTGAGCCTGGGGTGATTCTTCCAGTATCGAAAAAATGCAGGATAGTAGAAAAAATCAGCTAATAACTCCTTGAAGTAGTAGTAAAGCCGGTTGAAAAACTCAATCAGAGTTACAGATGACAGCGGGCGGTAGGTGTTGCGCAATGCGTTGAAGCCCGCCAATCGGCAGCAGGCAATGATCCCGTGCCCGGAAACCGACAAGTCCAGAATGATTTCATAGAAGAACAGAACCTGGCTGGCCCAGCGCAGGTGCAAAGCCGGTGGCGTTCCGCGCACCCACATGGCCATCGCCTCTCCCGACCCAGGAATACCCAGGTAGCCATGAAAGAATCGGTTCCATTCCGTCTGAACCAGCCACAGGAGAATAGCCCACACAAGCAGTTTCAGGCCTTTGAGTTGTGTAATCGCAAGTTGTACGCTGTCCTTGGCCTCGATGCGGCGAAGGTAGCTCGCGCCCTTTGGAAAAGGCGTTCCTGTCGATCCCCAAATGGGGTCCAGGGCCGCAAATTCAAGCGTAAAGTCCGCAACGGGCTTTGCGTTTCTGTCGGCAAGAGCGTAGGCGATGAACCACATGTAGCTCACCAGTATGCCCACTTCTGACCATCGGAAGAAACCTGCTCGCCCAGTCGGCTTTATTAAGGCGATGCACACGATGAACATTGTGACCCCGGAAAGCCAAAAAATGATTGGCCTCCGCCCGAAGATCGACCTCGGCCACCGCCGGGCGCACCAAAACAACATCATCCCCACTGCAATCACACTCAGATTCAATGCCAGGGTTGTTAGAACAATTCCTCCCCGCAAACTATCTGAATGCCTGAGATTCTGCTTAAAAAGCAGCAGGCAGACTCCGAGGCTCAGGATAAGACGGCGGTGCCTCGGCAAAAACGTGGTCAGCGTGAAAGTCCCCATCATCACGGACCACCGCAACAAGTCATGGGAAATAAGGAACCAAAGCCCGCTGCCGAACGTGCCCAGCAACACAAGCTTACCCAACGCGGTTTGCGCAAATGCCACCACACCGGGATAGGTCTCAATCCGCGGAATGAGACGAAAATCGCGGTGGCTCTTGCACCAACTCCAGAGTGAGTCCGTCCAGGAACTGGGCGAGGCTGGCTTCATACGTGGGGATTTGTAACCCTTCTCGAAATAATGACGCGTGTCTGGAGTATATCGAACCTCGCAAAACCAGCTCTTGTGCTCGCACCCCACACTCGGCTCAGAGCCGAATGCGAGTTCTCTCGCCCACTCGCTCCCCTGCTCCCTCGCTCCCTTGCTTTTCCATTCCTTTCGTAACCAGATTCTGAAAATCCCTTCATGCCCGCCCGCCTGCCGCCGATAACGCTATTAAGTTTTTCTAAATATCGGGAGGGCCCATGCACAAAGTTCTTCTTGCAGCAAATGCCGGTGTGAAACGGAGGATGAGATTCTGGGTTTTCGAGATAGCCGCGTTGGCATTGATCGTCGCCTTCGCCCTGCCGGCCCGGGCGGGCGACGACCGCGCCGTCAAGTCGCGCGTGGCGCCTGTGTATCCTGAGATCGCCAGGCGCATGCGCATCGGCGGCGAGGTCAGGCTCGAAGCCACCGTGGACGCGCAGGGCAAGGTCAAAGACGTGAAGCCCGTGAGCGGCAACCACATGCTCGAAGTCGCGGCCGAAGATGCGGTGCGTCAATGGAAATTCGCGCCTGGCGACGGCGACGCGGTGGTTTCCGTCTCGGTCAGCTTCTCGCTCGCCCAGTGAGCATCCACTGCCGGTCCGCGGCAGGTGCCGGATGCCCTCGTGCTCTCAGTCGCCGTGTCGTGCGGCTCTGAGGCTGGTGCTCCGCACCGGGAAACCGGTGCGCGGGCATTTCGCATTTCTCTCTCTCGTGTTTCTCCAAGCCTCGACCCGCACGTTGCGATTTCCAATCCGGGGCCCCCACAGGCAGGTCTTTGTCTGTGGGGTGGAAGTAATCTTGAACCTCGTACGCCACAGGGACGGCTGCGATTGAGGGAGAAATGCCACCAAAACCGCCCTGCAGTGTGCCCTCTGATCGCATGCAGGGCGGTGCCTTTTCCACGCATTGAGCAGGCAGGAATTCGCCTCGTCCGCAGCCCCGCGTCGCGGCGCTCAGCCCCTCTCATAAAGGAATTTGCATGCCCTGGCATGCGCTCGCCGCCAGGCAGAGAACCTCAGCGTGCACTCCCGCCTGCGCTTGAGAGGATTCAAATGGAATATCATGATCTCTTGGGGTACCTTCAGAAAATATGTCCACTGAACGCAAGGGTTCCGGTACCGCCGACACCATGTCACTCACCGTAGCCGTTCTCGACCCTGATCCGCAGCGCCGCAATGCTGCCGCCGCGGTCCTCGCGGGGAAAACGAACCTGCACGTCACAGAAATCTCCTCCTTCCCCGGCAAGGTGGGAGATCTGGCGCAGTTGCTGCCGCAGCTTCCCAACGTGGTCCTGCTTAACGTCGACTGCGAACCGTTTCTGGCCTTCAATTTGGTCGAAAACCTGTCCGCCAATGCCCGCACCTACGTCATGGCCTACTCGTCGAATGCCGACATGAAGGTGGCCGTCCACCTCATGCGCGCCGGCGCGCACGAGTTCTTCACTGCGCCCATTGATTCCGCTGAGATTGCCGCCGCCATGGAGCGCGCGGCAGAGCATTATGCCGCAGCCAACCAGGAGGCCAGGGCGGCCAGCAGGTTGTTCGTATTTCTAGGTACAAAGGGCGGCTGCGGCGTCACCACGCTGGCATCGAACTTTGCCCTCGCGCTGGCCCAGGAATCCGAAGGTAACACCCTGCTGATCGACTTCGGCCTGCCGCTGGGCGACGTGGCCATCAACCTCGGCATCAAATCCGAATACTCCGTGGACAACGCGCTCCATTATCCCGACCGCCTCGACTCCAAGCTGCTCTCCACCCTCGTGGTCAAACACGCCACCGGATTATCGGTGCTGGCAGCTCCTTCCGAGTTCTCCGATTACACGGTGCCTGGCGATTCCATTGACAAGCTGATCTCCGTGGCATGTCAGGCCTACGACTTCGTGGTGGTCGACGTAGGTTCGCGCGTCGACCTGTTCAGCACCTCGCTCTTTGACAAGTTGGCCATCATCTACCTGATCACCCAGGTGGGCATTTCTGAGCTGCTCAACGCCAACCGCATGGTGTCAAAGTTCTTCTTCACGCGCGACCAGACCCTGCAGGTCGTGCTCAATCGCTACAAGCCCAGCGACCTGCTCTTCGACGAGAAGAAAATTGCAGAGGCCCTCACCCGGCCACCGCAGTGGAAGATCCCCGACGACTACGCCGCCACCCGCCGCACCCGCGAGACCTCGTCGCCCATGGTGCTCGTCGACTCCGCCATCGCCCGCGCCATTCGCGAGATGGCAAAGACCGCCGCCGGCCTGCACAATGAAAAGAATGAAAAGCGCGGCTTCTTCCGCTTCCTGCGGTGAAATGGCGGGCAAAAAGGGGATAAGAAAGCAAATCGGCAAGTCAGCGTCCAGCGCAACCCCGAATTGTCATCCTGATTCGCACTGCAGTAAAGTTGCCGTCACAGCGAAATTGTCATCTTGAGCGGAGTTCCAACGGGCCATCGCCAGGAGAATGTTTGGGGGGGCGCGCGACAACCAACCGACGGTGATCTCAGTCACCGATTCTGAGTGAAGCAGAGGCCGACACTCAGTCTCGAACGCATGAAGCATCTCTTTCAATCGGCGGTGGTTCTTGGTGCATTGGCGGCGGCTCTTGGTGCGGTGCTGGCCCTGCCCGCCTTGGCAGCTCCGACATACCAAGCTCAGGAGCATCTGTCAAAGAAGCAACTTGCCGCGCTCGTTGCCTCTGCCAACACGCCAGCTGAGCATGAGCGGATCGCTGCCTACTATCGCGCCGAGTCTGAGCGCCTGTCGGCCGAAGCAGACCAAAACGCCGACTTGGCCAGCAGATTCCTGGGCAACCCCGCAGCCAATAATGAGAAGTCGGTGCGTGGAACAGTGAGACATTGCATTTCTGTCGAGCGTAATCTGAGAGCAAAATCGAAGAAAGCCCGCGCACTCGCCGACGAGCACAGGCGCCTTGCGCAGGGGGCAGAGCAGAAGTAGACCCTTCAAACTGCCTTAACCCCGTCCCAACCGTCGGCGAGGATCCGCCAAGCCGCTGACTTACTTTCCTGTTCCCTCGTTCCCTTGGTCCCTTGTTCCCTGCTTTACGTCCCCGCTCCATGGCACTTCTTGTACTTCTTCCCGCTGCCGCAGGGGCAGGGATCGTTGCGTCCCACCTTCTCACCCGTCCGTCGCTGCGTGGGCTGGCTTGAATCGCCGCCGCCCTGCCGGCTGGCCGCGGCCAGCTCCCGCTCTTTCTTGCGCGCGAACTCCTTCTCGATCTGATCGATGGTCGTCGTGGGTTGGCGCGTGGGCATCGTAATCTCCCGCGGAGCCCCGTCGCCAGCTGCCAAGGGTCTCGCCGCACTCGCCACCGGCGGAGCGCTCGGCACCGGACCGCGCGGCTGCACCGGCTGTGTTACAGGCTGTCCATCGGGCCCCAGAATCTGCATCCGGAAGAGGAACCGCGCCGTGTCTTCCTGAAACTTCAGCATCATGGCTTCGAACAACTCAAAGGACTCGCGCTTGTACTCCACCAGCGGATCCTTCTGCGCATAACCGCGCAGATTGATGCCTTCCTTCAGGTGGTCCATCGACAGCAGGTGATCCTTCCACAGCCCGTCGATCACGCTCAGCATCACCATGCGCTCGTGGTAGCGCATCGTGCCCGCGCCCAGTATCTTCTCCTTCGCCTCGTAGCTCTCCGTCAGCTTGGCAAAAATCTCCTCGCCCAGCTCGTGCCGGCTCAGTTCCTCGTACTTGATGCCCGACCCCGCCCTGAGTCCGACCAGATCGAATCCGAAATGATCGACCAACTTCTCGCCCAGTCCCTTATAGTCCCACTGATCTGCCCGCGTCCGCTCGTTGCAATACTCGTCGAGCAGGCTCGACAAAATCCCGCCCACGTAATCTTCCAGAATCATCTCGCGCTGTTCGACGCCTTCTAGGAGTTGACGGCGCAGGCCGTACACCGCCTCGCGCTGCTTGTTCATCACGTCGTCGTATTCGAGCAGGTGTTTGCGCGCTTCGAAATTCTGCGCTTCCACGGCCTTCTGCGCGCCCTCGATGCGCTTCGAGATCATGCGCGACTCGATGGGCACACCCTCTTCCATGCCCAGCCGCTCCAGCAGCGTGCTCACCCACTGCTTGGCGAAAATACGCATGAGGTCGTCTTCGAGCGAAAGAAAGAAGCGCGATTCTCCGGGATCGCCCTGGCGGCCGGCGCGCCCGCGCAACTGGTTGTCGATGCGCCGCGACTCGTGCCGCTCCGTGCCCAGGATGAACAACCCGCCGGCCTCAATCACGGCCTCGTGGTCCTTTTGCGCGGCCGCCGCATGCACCTCATTCGTCTCCACCCATTCCGCGTGGGAGATTTCGAACTCCTGCCCCTGGTAATAAAAACGCTGGAACCCCGGCGGCGCCATGGGATTGATCGCGCCCTCGGCCACGCTGATGGCGCGC
>Ga0187887_10004546_pt1 | contig 10310 bp, 7 predicted proteins | sample June2016WEW_7_10_FD_132977 | JGI IMG/M metagenome (GOLD analysis project Ga0187887, IMG submission 132977) | Peatland microbial communities from SPRUCE experiment site at the Marcell Experimental Forest, Minnesota, USA - June2016WEW_7_10 | ecosystem: Environmental > Terrestrial > Soil > Wetlands... | reverse complement strand
GGACACCACTTTCGTCCACTTGGTCGTACCGGCACCCGGACCGCTGGTCGTGAAGTACAACTTCGCCTTGTGGAACGCCGCGTAGACCTGCGACTGATCCATGCCCACGACGTTGGGCACCGCGCGCGCGCCCTCACCGGCCAGCGTCGTCGTGGTAGTGGAAGTGGTGGTCGTGGTCCCCGCGGTCGACGTAGTGGTCGTGGTGGTGCCCGACGAGGGACCGGGTCCGCTGCTGAGTTCGAGTATCACGCTCGAACCCTTCGACACCGCGACTGGATTCGAATTGTTGCGGTAGAGGATGCGCGCGACCCGACCCGTCGCGATGTGCGTGCTGGCGATCTCCTTGGTCGTGGGGCACGTGGCGGTGACGCCAAGGCGGTGCAGGCGCAGCGTGGCCACCGCGCAGGTCTCGCCGAACAGGTACGGCCGCAGCGTTACCATGTTCGGTCCGTCCGAGACCCGCACCGTGATGGCCGCGCCCGTCTTGGCGTTGGCGCCCGCCGCGGGGTTCTGGGTCATGATCTCATTCGCCGCCACGCTCGACGACGACGCTGGCGGGTCGACCGTGAGGGTAAACCCGTCGGTCTTGAGCAGCGCAGTGGCCTGCGTCAGGGTCTTGCCCAGTAGCGACGGCACCGTCTTCTTTGACGAGAACAGGCCGAGTTTCCAGACCGCGGCGCCGCCCACGCCGGCGACCACGATAACGATGGCGGCGACCAGGAACCCGAGCCGTCGATTGCGCGGCGTCCGATTGGGCGGCAGGACCCCGTAGCCGCGTCCGGGGCTCGAGCGAAGCTGGCGGAACTCGCTCTCGGTACGCGGAGAGATTGGCGCCGCGTGCCGCGCGGTGTGGGGAAACTGCCCGGTGGCCGGATGCACACCGGAACTGACTCCGACGATCTGATCGGCCGACGGCGGGCGGAAGCCGATCGACGTGCGAGGTTCGAGCGGCGTGATGCGCTCGAGGATCGGCACGTCGCCGCGCACGGGAGCGACGATCAAGGGCGCCGAGTCATTCAGCACCGTGCTCAATCGATTGGTGAACTGCTCGGCGTCAAGACGTAGCAGGGGGTCAGGCACGGCCGCCTGGGCGAGCAACATGTCCAGCGTGCCCAATTCAGGTCGCACGGGCAAGGGAGAGTTGACCCGACTGCGCAGTACAATCTCGGCCGTCACGCCATCGAAGGGCGTCGTGCCGGTCGCCGCCTCGAACAGGATGAGCGCCAAGGAGTAGACGTCGGTCTTGGGCCCGACGATCTCGCCGGTCACCTGTTCGGGGCTCAGGTAGCGCACGTCGTCCAACGAGAGCCGCTCGCGGAAGCCGTCACTGAGGCCGGCCAACGCGATGTCACTGACGCGCACCCGGCCTTCGCCGTCGAAGAGCAGCTTCGATGGCGACAGCGAACCGTGGATGAAGCCATTGACGTGCGCGTAGGCCAGCGCGCCGCTCACGTCACGACCAAGTCGGGAGACGTCATCGAGGCTCAAGCGACGACCGGACGCGAGCACATCCTCGAACGACCCGCCCCCTAAGTACTCACTGATCATGAAGATCGATCCGGACTCCTGTCCCCCGTCGTAGACGCGGGCGAGGTGCGGATGGCTCAGTGTGGCGCTGCGAACGATGCGGTCACGAAAGGCCCGGCGCACCGACTCGTGGCCGGCCAAATCGGCCAACAGGACCTTCACCACGACGGTCCGATTGAGCGAGAGGTCGTCCGCGAGGTAGACCTCCGCGGTGCGTCCGACGCCCAGCAACTCGACGATGCGATAGCGGCCTGCGATCTCGTGGCCGGGAGAGTAGGTGTGCGGCGGCATGGGCGTAACCAACCCTACCGAGTCGCCGTCATGAGAGTGTGCTGGACCACGATCCGGTGTTCAGCAGTCGCTGGAAATCGGCCGCGCCGACCATGGGAATTCCGAGGTCTCGGGCCTTGGTGACCTTGGACGCCCCCGGGGCTTCGCCCACCACCACGCAGTAGGTCTTCTTGGACACCGAGCCGGGGGACGTGCCGCCGCGCGCGACGATGGCGGCCTCGGCCTCGTCGCGAGAAAAGCCCTCCACCGAGCCCGTCACCACGACCGCTCGGCCGGTCAGCGTCGCCGGTGGTCCGTCGGCGCTCGCGGACTCCTCCAAGCTCAAGCCGGCGTCGACGAGGCGAGCCATCCGCTCCACGCTCTCGCTCTCCCTGCACTCCTGGTAGACCGAGCCCGCGATCACCGGTCCGATGCCCTCGATCGCCTCGAGCTCTTCTAGAGGGGCGCGAGCCAGGGCCTCGTAGGATCGAAAGGCCCGCGCGAGTTCTCGCGCGGCGACGGGGCCTACGTGACGGATCCCCAGACCGACCAGCACCCGGCTTAAAGGCGCCGTCTTGGCCCGGTTTATCTCGTTGACGAGGGACGTTGCGGAGAGATCACCGAACCCTTCTAAGGGAGAGAGGTCGCTCACCGTCAACGTGAAAAGGTCCGCGACGTCGCTGATGAGCCCCTCATTGAGCAGCTGGGCGACGCGCTGCTCGCCGAGCCCCTCGATATCGAGCGCGCCGCGCGACGCGAAGTGGATTATCTGCTGCAGCTGCTGGGCGGGACAGGAGGGATTGACGCAGTAGGTGTCGCTCTCCTGGCCGACGCGCACGAGCGGCTCCCCGCAGTCCGGGCAGTTGGTGGGGAACGACCAGGGCTTGGCGCGCTTGCGACCCGCCTCGACGACCGCGCTCACCACCTCGGGAATGACGTCGCCAGCCTTTCGAACGACGACCAGGTCGCCGGGGCGCACGTCCTTGGCCGCCACCTGATCCTCGTTGTGCAGCGTGGCCATCGCCACCGTTGATCCGGCCACCACCACGGGTTCGAGCACCGCGTACGGCGTGGCCCGGCCCGTGCGGCCGATCGAGACCTCGATGGCGAGCAGGCGCGTCGTGCGCTCCTCGGGCGGGAACTTCCTCGCGATGGCCCACCTCGGCGCCCGGCTGGTGACTCCCAGCCGCGTGCGCTGCTCCAAATTGTCGATCTTGATGACGACGCCGTCGATCTCATAGAGCAGGTCGTGGCGATGGTCCTGGAACCACGTGCTTCGCTCCACCATCGCCTGCACCCCCGCCTCAAACTTCGTCTCGCCCGCGGTCAGGAAGCCCCAGGTCTTGAGCAGCGCCAGCGTGTCGGCGTAGCGGGTGAAGGAGAGGGCCCCGTCGAGATCGACGAGCTGATACGACAAGAACGAAAGCGGGCGGCTCGCGGAAACCCTGGGATCCTTCTGGCGCAGGCTACCCGCCGCCGCGTTGCGCGGGTTGGCGAACTCCTTGGCGCCGAGCTCGCGCTGGCGACGGTTCAACTCCTCGAAGTCCGCCTTGGCCAGGAACACCTCGCCGCGCACCTCGACGCGCCCTCGGACGTGGCCGCCCAGGCTGTCGGGCACGTTCGAGATCGTGCGCACGTTCTCGGTGACGTCCTCACCCACCCGGCCGTCGCCGCGGGTGGCCGCCTGCGTCAGCGCGCCGTCGACGTAGGAGATGGAGAGCGCCAGTCCATCGATTTTCGGCTCCACGGCGAAGGAGATCTCCTCGGAACCCGAACCCAGCGACTTGGCGCAGCGTTGAGCCCAGGCGGTCAGTTCGTCCTCGTCGAAGACATTGTCCAGGCTCAGCATCGGTTCGAAATGGGTCACGGCACTGAAGACGGTGGACGGAGGGGCTCCGACCTTCGCGCTCACCGAGGCGGCGTCTTTCAGTTCGGGATGCTCCGCCTCCAGGGTCCGCAGCTCTCGGGCGAGCGCGTCGTAATCGGCGTCGGGGATGAGCGGCGCGTCCTCAGTGAAGTACGCCTCGTTATGGCGAGCCAGCTCCTGGCGCAACCAGATGACGCGCTCCGCGGGCTTCACGATCCCACGACGATTGCAGCACCCTCAACGATCTCGGGCTCGCCGGCCCGATAGAACACCACGGTCTGGCCCGCGGCGACCGGACGGGCGGGCGCGTGCAGCATCAGCCGCCAGCCGCGGCCGCCCTCACGGCCGTGGTGGAGCGTGGCCAACTGCGCGCGACCGTGCGCGCTCCACTGGGCCAACACTTGCGTCTCGTCCGCCAGTACGTCGTGGCTGAACGTCAGGGAGGGCTCGTCGAGCAGTATCTCCGAGACGAGGATCTCCTCCAGTCGACCCACCTCCACGCGCTTGCCGGCGATGTCAACCTTGGCGACGTAGCGCTTTTCGCCGTCGCGCCCGGGCAGGACGCCCCGGCGCTGTCCGACGGTCATGAGTTCCGCCGCCGACGTGCTCCCGAGCTCCTCGCCGCTTTGTCGATCGACGATCGACGCGGGAGTGACGTCGATGCGGCTGCGCAGGAACACCTCGCGGCCCTTCGAGGCTTCGATGAAGCACACGTCCTGGCTGTCGGGTTTGTCCCACGTGCGCAGCCCCAGTCGCTCCGCCTCGCGGCGCACGTCACTCTTGCGCATCGCACCGATCGGTAGCAGGAGCACGGATAGCTGCTCGTTGCCCAGGTAACCGAGCACGTAGCTCTGGTCCTTCTGGTCGTCGGCGCCGCGCACGAGGAAATACTGCCCGCCGCGCGAGAGGACCTGGGCGTGGTGCCCGGTGGCCACCGCGTCGAAACCAAGGCGCGCCGCGCGCTCGAACAGCAGGTCGAACTTGATGTGTCGATTGCACTCGATGCAAGGGTTCGGGGATTGACCCGCCGCGTGGCCGGCGACGAAGGGGGCCACGACGTGGCGTTCGAACTCCTCGGTGTAGTTAAAGATATGGTGGTCGACGCCCAGCGTCTGGGCCACGCGGCGCGCGTCATCGACGTCCGCGACCGAGCAGCAGCCGGAGTCCGACGCGCCGCCCCACAGTTTGAGCGTGGCGCCGACGACCTCATGGCCCTGTTCGAGCAGCAGACCGGCCGCGACCGACGAGTCGACGCCGCCGCTCATCGCCACAAGTACTCTCATGGTCCCAGTCTGCCAGCCCTCGGGCCTACGCCTCGGCTCGCAGGCGCTCGACGACGGACGCCATGATCACGATCAACGCGTCGACATCCTCCTGGGTCGTCTCGGCGCCCATAGAGAGGCGCAGCGAACCCCGCGCCCGCTCGGGGGCCATGCCCATGGCGGCCAGCACGTGGCTGGCCACCGCCGCGCCGCTCGAACAGCTCGAGGCCGCGGCGGCGCACACGCCGGCTTGATCCAAAAGGAAGAGCAACTCGTCGCTGGCCAGGCCCTCGAAGGTCACGTGCACGGTGCCCGGCAATCGAGCGGTGCCCGGCGCCGTGATCGCGCAACCCGCCATCGCCCCCAGCGCGGCGAAGAGTTCCTGCTGGTAGCGCGCCACCCGTGCGGCGACCTCGCAGCGCTCGATGGCGGTGAGTCGCGCCGCCGTGGCCAGTCCCACCGCCGCGGCCACGTCGACGGTGCCGCCTCGACGTCCCCGCTCCTGTCCCCCGCCCGGCACCACGGCGTCGATCGCCACGTCGCTGCGCAGGATCAAGGCGCCCGAGTTGACGGGTCCCCCGATCTTGTGCGCGCAAATCGAAACCATGTCCACGCCCGCGGTGGCCTCGGCCAGGTCGAGCCACGGCGCGGCGGCGACGGCGTCGCTGTGCGTGAGGATGCCGGCGGGCCTCTCGCGCACCAGCGCGCTCACGCCGTCGAGCGGCTGGAGGACGCCGGTTTCGTTGTTGGCGCACATGACGCTGACGACCGCGGTGTCGCCGTCGAGCGCCCCCGCCAGGGATTCCAAGTCGAGCACGCCGTCGCTGTCGACGTCGACGTAGTGGACCGACACGTTCGGGTAGTCGCGCGCCATCAATTCGACGGCGTCGAGCACGGCGTGGTGCTCGATGCGCGACACGACGATCGACGTCGTCTGGTGATGGCGACGATGATGACTGGCGACGCCCGCGACGGCCAGGTGGCAGGACTCGGTCCCGCCACCCGTGAAGATGACGCCACCCGGCTTGGCGCCCACGAAGGCGGCAATCTCGTCGCGGGCCTCCTCAACCGCGCGGCGGGCCTCCCGGGCGGCGCGATGCGAACCGGACGGGTTGCCGACCACGCCGTGCTGCCAGCGCTGCATGGCGTCGGCGACCTCGTCGCGACGCGGGGCCGACGCCGCGTGGTCGAAGTAGTACTGGTTCGTCATGCGACGTAGAAGGATTTCACGTTGGCGAACTCCCGTGGGCCGAAACCGGCGAGCTCCCTCCCGATGCCGGAGCTCTTGATGCCGCCGAAGGGCAGCTCGGCCATCGACACGACGACGGCGTTGGCGAATACCATGCCCGCCTCCAGACGCGAGATGGCGAGGTCGATCTCCTTCTCATCCTGCGCCCAGATAGACGCCCCGAGCCCCCACGGCGACGCGTTGGCCCGCTCAATCGCCGCGCCCAAGTCGTCGACGACCTGCACCACCGCCACCGGTCCGAACAGCTCCTCTCGGGCCGCTCGAGAGCGCTCGGGCGCGTTGACCAGCACCGTGGCCGGGAAGTAGTAACCCGGCCCGTCGAGGGCGACGCCCCCGGTGCGAGCGACGGCGCCGTCGCGCACCGACGCCGAGACCTGATCGCTGAGCAGCTCGCGTTGGGTCCGTGACGCCAGCGGCCCGAGCACCGTCGAGGGATCCATGGGATCACCCGTGGGCACCAGGGACATCTCGAGGGTGAAGCGTTCGATGAACTCTGAAGCCCTCTCCGCCACCACGATGAAGCGTTTCGCCGCGATGCAGGCCTGGCCGTTGTTCTGCACCCGCGCCTCCACGGCCATCGGCACCGTGAGGTCGAGGTCGGCCGACGCGGCGACGATGAAGGGGTCCGAGCCGCCGAGTTCCAGCACGCACTTCTTGAGGTGGCGACCGGCTAGTTCGGCAACCGCCCGGCCCGCCCGTTCGGAACCCGTGAGGGTCACACCGACCACACGGGGGTCCGCGATGATGTCGGGCACCGTCTCGAGTTCGGCGAAGAGGTTGGTGACGACGCCGGCCGGGAAGCCCGATCGGACGAAGAGCTCCTCGATGAACTGCGCGCACCCCGGGACGTTCGGCGCGTGCTTCACCAACACCACGTTGCCCGTCATCAGGTTGGGCGCGACGAAGCGAAAGACCTGCCAGAGCGGGAAGTTCCAGGGCATGATCGCCAAGATCGGACCCAGCGGCTCGTAACGCACGCCACTTCGCGAGCCGCTGGTGACGATCGGCTCGGGCGCGAGCAGCGCCGGCGCGTGGTGCGCGTAGTAGCGCATGATGGCCGCGCACTTGGCGACCTCCCCTTTGGCGGACGCGAAGGTCTTGCCCATTTCGCTGGTCATGAGCTGGGCGATCACCGGCACTTCACCCTCGAGCAGTTCCGCGCAGCGCTCCATCAGATGGACGCGCTCCTCATTGGCCACGTCTCGCCATTCGTCGAACGCCTTGCTCGCGGTGGCGAGCAGGGCGTCAACCTCCAAGGGCGAGTGCGACGGATAACGAGAGAGCAACTCTCCCGTCGCGGGATTGACGGACTCAAAAGGCATGGAACCAGTCTGCCAGTTATCGCAATGTCGACGACCGGCGCGACGAGGTCAACGGCGGTTCGAGGGCTCCCGAACCAGCCCGGCGATGACGGCCCGCACCTCGTTCGCCAGGTCGGACGCGGGCGAGTAGACGTTCATGCGGGCGCCCGCGCGACCGTGAAGATGGGCCGCCATGGCCCCCGCGCTGAGCGCGTCGTGACCCCTGGCAATGGTCGCGGCGATGAGGCCGGCGAGCACGTCGCCCGATCCCGCCGTGGCCAGCGCCGGCGTCCCCGAATTCACGACCCGCAGCGTCCCCGACGGACTGGCCAGGACCGTGACGGGCCCCTTCAACAGGATCACGCACCCGGTCTCCTTCGCCAACGCGCGCACCGCCTCGAAACGGTTCGCGGGAACGGGCCGTCCGGTGAGTCGGGCGAACTCCCCGTCGTGGGGCGTAAGAATCCATCGGCCTTCGGCGGTCGATCGTCCGGGTAGCAGCGACCGGTCCAATCCGTCCGCGTCGAGCACCACGGGGACGGCCACGTTGGCCAATCGCTCGCGCAACCACGAGGCGGCGTCGAATCCGAGACCGGGTCCGGCCACGACCGCGCGACAGCGACGGTCCACGGACAACTCGATGCCGTGCACCACTTCCGGCGGCAACCGCACGAAGCTGGAGATATCGCCACGACTGGCCAAACGGATCATCGACGCTCCCCCGGCCAAGGCGCCACGCGCCACCAGTTCGGCGGCCCCCGGCATGAGGGGCGATCCAACGAAGGCCTCCACGGCGTGGACCCACTTGTGGTCGTCACGACGAACGTTGATCAGCGACTCGAGGTCGCCGTCCTGCATCAGGCCGTCCTCGAACCGCTCGACGATGCCCAACCCGGCGAAGCGAAGTTCACCCACCAGCGCGGCCGCCGGTCCGGTGAGATGGGCCGGCTTCACGGCGCCCAAGGCCAGCGTCACGTCAGCCGCCAACGGCGTACCGAGGATCTCACCCGTATCGCTGTTCACCCCCGACGGCAGGTCGACGGCCAGCACCAACGTGCCCGGCGCCACCTGGGGCGCGTGGTAGGGGCGCGAGCAGCCGAGCCCGAACGCGGCGTCGACGACGAGGTCGTAGCCGTCGAGCGACATCGGTTGGCTCGCCACGTCGTGGACGTGCACCCGCGCGCCGCGCGACGCGAGCCAACGTCCGGCCACGCGTCCGTCTTGGCCGTTGAGGCCAGGGCCGGCGAGCAGGGCGACGCGCGCACCGTAACAGCGGCCCAGCATCGACTTGGCGGTCAGGGCCACCGCGTTGCCGGCGGCGCCGACGAGCGCGTCCACTCCCCGGTCCGCGACCGCGCGCGCGTCGGCGTCGCGCATGGCCTCCACGGTGAGTATGGGGATCATCGCGGCACCCCGATCAACGTCCCCGCCCGCTTCATCGAGGGAACGGGGCACGCACGAGGAAAAGGTGCGTTACTGATCGTGCTTCTTAGAACGCGGCCGCAGCGCAAACCACCACACCGAGATGATGGTCGCCAAGGCCCCGAGCAGCCCGAGCGATGATTTGACGCCATTGCCCTTCGATTCCTTCGTCACGCACCCATCGTAACGAGCGAAACGCCGGGGTTCTAAACCCCGGCGTTTCGATAAAGCGGTCGTGCGAGTGGCGTTAGGCCGAAACCTCAGCCAGGGACCTGGCGGCCTCGACGGTGATCTCAATCACGATCTTGTTGCCGACGATCAGGCTGCCGTTCTCGAGTGAGCCTTCGAAGTTCATTCCGAAGTCACGTCGGTCGATCTCTGCGCGGGCTTCGAACCCCGCCACGGTGACGCCCGGCGTCATGCTGGGGCCCTCGCCGAGGAAGTCGAGGTCGAAGGTGACCGGCTTGGTGATGCCCTTGACGGTGAGGTTGGCTACCAACTCAAAAGCGTCGCCCTTGGGGGTGAGCTTCGTGGACACCAGCTCGATGGTCGGGTACGTCGCCTCTTCGAGGAAGTCCCCACTCTTGAGGTGGCCGTCACGCATCTCGTTGTTGGTGGTGATGCTCGCGGACTTTACGGACGCCTCGACCGTGGTGGTCTCGGGGCTGTCGCCGACGACGATGACGCCGGAGAAGTCAGCGAAACTGCCACGAACCTTCGAGGCGACGAGGTGGCGCGCGATGAAGCTGACGTTGGAGTGAACTACGTCCACGTTGTAAATGCCGGGAGCGGGAAGGTTGCTCATGGTAATTCTCCTATTTTTCCGTGCACTTTCTGTGCTCCCTGCAGTATACTTGCATATGCAACTGTTTGTCAAGCAACAATTGCAAGACTAAGAAAGTGGTAAGATTAAACCATGTCAGCACTGCCGTCGTCATGCCCCTCTGGGGACGAAAGGGTCAAACTCTTCGGGCTGCTGCTGGAGACCAACGCGCGATTGTCACGAAGCCTGGGTGCCCAGCTCGAAGCGGAATGCGACCTGCCCCTCGCCTGGTTCGAGGTCTTGGTGCAATTGCGCCAATCCCCCGATGGGCGTCTCAAGATGAACGAGATCGCCGACGCCATCGTCCACTCGACCGGCGGCACGACCAGATTGATCGATCGCATGGAAGAGGCCGGACTGGTCCAGCGTCAACTGTGCCCCACGGACCGGCGAGCCATTCACGTCGCCATCACTGACCTGGGCAACGTCAAACTGGACAGCGCCTTTGACGTGCACCTGGACTATCTGGAAATCAATCTCACGTCGCGCCTCTGTGAAGAGGAGCGCCACGCACTGGCCGGATTGTTGACCAAGCTCAACGCGTCGCGCTAGAGCCGCGTCACCCACGCCTTCGCCGCACGCCCGTCGT
>Ga0187887_10004542_pt1 | contig 10312 bp, 10 predicted proteins | sample June2016WEW_7_10_FD_132977 | JGI IMG/M metagenome (GOLD analysis project Ga0187887, IMG submission 132977) | Peatland microbial communities from SPRUCE experiment site at the Marcell Experimental Forest, Minnesota, USA - June2016WEW_7_10 | ecosystem: Environmental > Terrestrial > Soil >... | reverse complement strand
CGGGCACACGCGTGAAACAGTTGGTGGACAGCATCTCGCAATTTGCCGCCACCGAGGACATGCTGCACGAGCAGCTTGACCCGGCGGGAACTCCACTCACCAAGGTCAATCGCAAGTACGACTACGCCGCTTCGATTACGGAAGCCATACCGGGTTATTTGCAGATCGATGAGTACCGCAACGATCGTTATGGAATCCCGGATCTTCCCGACCGGATCGTCACCACCGGTTTTATAAGTCTGGCGCTGATCTTCCATCCCAGCATGCGGGAAAATTACGAGATTACGTGCGAGGGACTAGGCGATTGGCACGGACATGCAACCTGGCTTATGCACTTCCGCCAGCGCGATGACAAGCCCAGCCGGCTTGCTGATCTGGTCGTAGGGGGTAATACCTATCCGATCAATCTGAAGGGACGAGCATGGATTACCGCTGACAGCTTTCAGATTGTGCGCATCGAGTCTGAACTGTCCAAATCGCTTCCAGTGCTCGCCGTCCAGCATCAGATCGCCGAATACGGGCCGGTCCATTTCCAGAAGAAGAACATCGACCTTTGGCTGCCCCAGAATGTCGATCTGTTTTTCGAATTGAATAAGCATCGGTATTACCGGAGGCAAACCTTTGACCACTTCATGTTGTTTGCCACCAATGCGGAGGAAAAACAGCAGGTACCGAAGAAGATGCCAGCTGCCGAGAGACAAAACCGGTAAGGCTCCTAATCGAACATCCAGGGAGGGCTTGTTTCGAGCCCTTCTTTCTATTTAGAAACCCGCCATTATCGACATATTGCAGTGGCTGGGGTAAGATTTGTTTCCATTTCGGCCGGGTCGTCATGCAAACAAATGGGATCGCACAAGCGCAAAACCTCTTCCAGCGAGAAGCAGTCGAGGAACTGATCTCTCGTATCGACAGGCTTCGGCCAGAGTCGACTCGGCAGTGGGGCAAAATGAACATAGTCCAGATGCTGGCCCATTGTTCTGCAGGCTTGGACATGGCATCGGGGCGCCTCAATCCGCCCCGCGTATTGATCGGGAGATTGTTTGGCGCGCTCGCCAGGCCCATCTACATCAACGACAAGCCGTTCTCGCGGAATAGTCCGACTGATAAAGCCCTGGTCGTGTCCGATGCACGGGATTTTCTTCGCGAGCAGGAGCTCCTCAAACAGAAGCTGCGGCAGTTTCACGAAGGCGGCGAGCCGCGATGCACCCGGCATCCACATCCATTCTTCGGCGAACTCACTCCCCAGGAGTGGAGCCGGGGAATGTACAAACATCTGGATCACCACTTGCGCCAGTTCGGCGGCTAACGGAGCGTCAGACTTCGCGCGAAAGCCGTTTCGCAAGCCCGCAATATAATTCCACGGCTTCTTCGAGTTGCTTCTTCTCGATAAACTCGCCCTCGGTGTGAGCGACGTGGATGGAGCCCGGACCTGCCAGCAGCGGTTTGCCCCAGTTCGTCAGCGACGGCACATCCGTGGTAAAAGCGGCGACCATGGTGGGCAGGCCGTCGAGCGTATGCATGCGCATGAATGGAGCCTCGCGGGTAAACTCCACCTCCGCCAGATCGCCAACCGCCTGGACAATTTGCCGGCGGAGGTCTTCGCCCGGCCCTACCAACCGGTAGAAAAGTTCGGCGCGCGCAAAGTCGGGAATAATATTCCGGGCGCGCCCTCCTTCAATGATCCCGACGTTTTTTGTGCACGGTCCCACATCGTCGTCCTGTGGCAACTTCATCTCGTGCAGGCGGTGCAGTGCCTCGACCAGCTTGTCGATCGCAGACTCGCCCAACTCCGGATACGCGGAGTGCGCCATCTTGCCGCGAGCCGTCAGCACCACGTGCAGCGATCCCTTGCTGGCGAGCGCCAGACGATTATCCGTGGGCTCGCCGTTGATCATGAAACGGGCGCCGATCGGATGCCGGTTGGCTTCCAGTGCACCGACCGAGTCCCGCTCCTCGCCCACCAGAAATAGCAGGCCGGCGAAAACGCCCTCCCCGCGCAGCCTCTCGGCCGCCATGACCTGCGCCGCAATAATTCCCTTGGCATCGCAGGATCCGCGCCCGTAGATCCGCGTCGCATCTTCGGAGGAAGGAATGAACGGCGGCACGGTATCCAGGTGCGTGGAAAAAACGAACTCGGGCCGCGGTTGCTCTGACCAAGTCGCCAACACATTGTTGCGGTCGCCTTCGACAGGCATCTTACGGGCGTCGAAGCCGCGTCGTGTGAGCTCCGCGCAGAGGAAGTCGCCCACCGGTCCCTCGTGCGGCGTGGTGGATTCAATGTCAACCAACCGTCGCGTCAGTGCGAAAAGATCCATGTCCTAAAGCTTACCAGTCCCCGTCTACCCCCTTTCCCAGACCGAATCCAGGTTCCGGTCACGTCGCGGGCGCCGAGGCCGATGGAGTAAGCTGGATTTCGTGCTTTCCGAAAACGCTACGATCCGCTCGTTATTTCTCGAAGGCCACGCTGGGCGTCTGGAAGCGCTGCTCAATGCGGGCTCTGCGACGGCGACACACGCAGCGCTCGTATGCCATCCTCACCCGCTTTATGGCGGCACTCTTCACAACAAAGTCGTCTTCCACGCCATGAAAGCTCTCAACAGCTTCGGATTTCCTGTGCTGCGCTTCAACTTTCGCGGCACCGGACTGAGCGAGGGTGAGCACGCGCATGGCAACGGCGAAGTCGAGGATGTCCGGGTAGCGCTTGACTGGCTCGAGAGCGAATTTCCTCTTCCACTGATCTTTGCCGGATTTTCCTTCGGGGCCGCCGTCGGTTTGCGAGCCACCTACAACGATGAACGGGTGCGGGCGCTGATCGCCCTCGGCTTGCCAGCCGTGCCTGTGCCTTCCGACTCGGGAGAGGCCCGCGTGTACGATTTTGAATTCCTGCGCGCCTGTCTCACGCCCAAGCTTTTTGTCAGCGGGTCGCGCGATCAGTTTGCGCCGCCCGGAAAACTCGAGGCGCTGGTCGGCACCTTTGCCGAGCCAAAGAAACTGGTTCGTATCGAAGCCGGCGATCATTTTTTCGAAGGCCGCCTGCGGGAGATGCGGGAGACGGTCGAAGCATGGGTGAGGGAGGTTGTAGTCGGTGGTTTGTAATTTAAGAGACCAGGTCGTTGCGGCGACGGAGATTCGTTACGCCACCGCGGGTTAGACCCGCTACCGCCCATCCAATGGCGCGTATGGTGGGTTCTCTATAATCGTTCGGATGCCCGATCTGCCTCCCGAACGCGATCAGCAACGTCGCGGCATGCGCGATACAGCCCGCGAGATATTCTCCGAGGCGCTCCGGAACGCTTCCATTTCCAGCGCCTTCTCCCGCCACGTGCATTGCGAACGCGCGATATTGCGGATCCGGGAAGACCTCTACGATCTCGACTCTTACAACCGCGTTTTCGTTGTCTCTATCGGAAAAGCCGCACATACGATGGCCGCAGCTCTGGAAAGCCAGGTCGGCAGCCGGCTGGGGGGGATCGTCGGTTCCTCCGTAGAGGAAACGAACCAGATCCACGGCTTCCGCTATTTTCACGGAGGACACCCCACCCCCACCGCGGAATCCATTCATGCCGCCCAGGCCATTCTCAAATCGCTCGACTCGCTTGACTCCGCTTCGCTCGCGATTTTCATGATTTCTGGCGGAGGTTCGTCCATCGTCGAAAAGCCGATTGACGACGAAATTTCACTCCCCGATCTGGTCATGACCTACCAGAAGCTGGTCCATTCCGGGGCGCCGATTGCGGAAATCAACGCGATCCGCAAGCACGTCTCGGCCGTCAAGGGCGGACGCATGGCCCAGGCCGCGTATCCCGCGCAGCAGGTCTCCATCCTCGTCTCCGACGTGCCCGATGACACGCCCGATGCGCTCGCCTCGGGGCCAACCATGCCCGATTCCACGTCGATCCATGATTGCGAGCGAATTGCCGCGCAGTACAATCTGGTCGAGCAGTTTCCAGATTCCGTCGCAGATCTGTTCCGCCGTCACGCTCTCGACGAAACGCCAAAGTCCGACGATCCCGCTTTCGTTCGCGCGCGCTGGTGGACGGTGCTCTCCAACAAACTGGCTCTCGATGAAGCCGCCGCTGCCGCCACTCGCGCCGGGTTCGCGATCGAAGTCGACAACTCCTGTGACGATTGGGACTACCAGAAAGCCGCCGACTACCTGGTAGGCCGCGTTCGCCAACTCCGCAGCCAGAGAGAGCGCGCATGTCTGCTGTCCGGCGGCGAAGTGACGGTGACAGTGCGCAATGGAGGGACGGGCGGACGCAACCAGCAGTTCGCGCTCGCCTGCGCCGAGAAGATCGCGGGAGACAACATTACTATTTTGAGCGCCGGGACCGATGGCATCGACGGCAATAGTCCGGCTGCGGGAGCGATTGTCGACGGCACCAGCCTTGCCCGCGCAGGAGGGTCCGAAGTCGTGCGCGCCGCTCTCGCAGGCTTCAATGCTTATCCGTTGTTCGCGTCCGTCGGCGATGCCGTAGTAACCGGACCCACTGGCAATAATCTCCGGGACCTCCGCATCCTTTTAGCCTACTAACTGTCGGCGATTCAGTGACTTAGATGGAAGGGCGCGAACCGGTGGATTCTCCAGAATTTCATAGCTTCTTGAAGGTCACAATTCCCCGTAAAGTCTTGTAAAGAATAGTTCGATCCGCAGCGCAGGCCTGTTGTCGTGCATCTAACTACCCAAAATCTAAAAACACATTTTCGGAGGCTTTCTTGAAACCGACATTGCGTACCGCTCTATTCTCGTTTTTCGCCTGCGCGCTCCTGGCCAGCGTCTCGAACGTCGCGCAAGCGCAGAAGGTGGACCTTGCCTTTGGCATCAGCACCATGGACGCGCCTGGAATCGGCAACATCACTATTAGCGACACCAATCACGCACCCGTATCGCTGCCAAGCGGCGCTTATCCTGGCTTCAGTGGAGACGTGCTCTTCTATCACAACATCGGCGTCGGCGCCGAAGTCTTCTGGAGAGCGTCACAGGCCGACAATTATGCGCAGCAGGGCTTTAATTACCGTCCCCTGTTTTATGACTTCAACGCCGTCTATGCACCAAAGCTCGTAAACCACGTCTCTGCCGAATTGGTGGGTGGCGTCGGTTCGCTCAGCACACGTTTCTATACGGGCACCAGTTGCGGGTATTACTCTTGTACCAATTACCAGTCCAGCAACCACTTTGACGTGGATCTCGGCGGGGGCATTAAGCTCTATCCCACCCACAACTTCTTTATTCGTCCGGAAGCGCGCTTTTATCTGGTCAACAACAACACGGATTACAGCTCGAATCACCTTCTGCGTTACGGGCTGTCCATCGGCTACACGTTCCGCTAGTTTTCCATTGCGTCTCCGCAACGGGATGGGACTCGCTCCCATCCCGGCGGGTCTCCCGCAAAATCCTCCAAATGTTCTGCGCGTGCGTTTATCATGGCGAGGATGATTCTTGGATGAGCGGGGAGAGTCCGTGTTTTCCTCTCTGACACTTTTCGATCTTCAGACGTCCGACCAGTTTGCTGAATATCGGCTACTCGATTTACCCTCTCATGGATGGCTTCCGCCCCACTCCAACGAATTCCGTTGGGGAAAATGACAAGTTTGGATGGTTTGAATTGATAGTGATACCGATGCAACGCCTTGCCCTACTAATGCTTTTCATCTGCGCGGCCATGGCCGCTTTCTCCAACACTTCCCACGCCCAGCAAATTGACGCCGCGGTTGGCGGAGGATCCATTTTCGCTCCGGCAGGCAGCACAGCTACCGGCGATCACCAGCCCCAGTCATTGGGCGGCGCGGCTTACGCGACCGGCAGCGTGGACTACCTGTTCTTCAGAAAAAAAATCGGCGTCGAGGTCGAAGCGGCCGTGCGCGAAGACACTGGAACCTACGCGCAGAATTTCCTGAACATCCCTTTCCGCCCGATGTTTTTCGATGGAAACGCCATCTGGGTGACGCCATTGCGCAAACGGATTGCTCTCGAAGTGGAGGGCGGCGGCGGCGTGCTGAATACGCGCTTTCAGACGCAATTCTGCACCAGTTCGAAGTGCTACGCCAACAGCACGCACCCCATGGGGGACGTCGGTGGCGGCATCAAGCTCTATGCGTGGCGACGGCTCTTTATCCGTCCCGAAGGCAGATTCTATCTGATCAACAACAATACGGAGTTCAGTTCGGGACACGCGCTGCGGTACGGGTTCTCGATCGGCTACACCTTCCGGGCGCCGAGGCCGTGAGTCGGCTCGTAAAAAGGGGACGCTTATTCCGGAGGCTTCTAATCTCGCGAAGGCTGCGGAGTTTCGCCTGTGCTGGCGCAGTTTGAGAAATGAAACATCACCGTCGGTCTCCCGAAAATCCTCTGCCTCCTCAACCTTTTTCATCACATTGTTTTCGTACGTTCATCACAGACTTAGGCCGCCGTCGATGAGAAGATTGCTCGACCGTAAGCCGTCGAAAACGGCTCCCGTCTCCAGAGACGAAGCCTTTTACGGTCGCAATTTTTTCCTCGCTATTTGACAACTCATGGCCCCACTCCCCACCCCGCAAGTGCACGCCAAACGGAGAGATTCTAGGCTAAGTCCAATGTTTTGGATACTTTGGATTTAACTATATTATTATCAATTACTTAACTCATTTTGAGGTAGGGGGGTACCCCCCCACTTTTCTTGAATTCAGCCTCCGCCTCCCGCTGCGGTCCGCTCCAACCCTCAGGCTTCAAAAGTGTTTCGTGAGAACCAAAATCCTGCCAGACGCGTCGTTTAGAAACAAAGCAAGCGGAAGGTTTTCCTTAAGAATTTGGTTTCTCCGTGTCTCCATGACTCTGTGGTGAGAAAATGAATGTGGTGAGAAACTGAAAATCGAGACCGTGGTAGTCATCCCGCGCCCGGGCGCATTATGATAGCCATATGAATTTCGGGTTCTCCGGCGAGATGATCTTCCTGTTTTTCCTGGCGCTGATTCTATTCGGCCCCAAAAAACTGCCTGAGATCGGACGCCAGATCGGGCGCTTGATGAACGAGTTCCGCCGCGCCTCGAACGAATTCCGATCGCAGATCGAATCCGAAATCAACGCCGCGGAATACGGGACCAAGCCCCAGATCCTCCCCCCCAGTCAGGCGCCCCTCGGATCGCTCGCCAGCCGGATTTTTAATCCTCCGCCCCCCGAACAACTTGAAAACGCCGAAGAGAAGGCGGCAGAAACTACCAGCGCATCTGCGGTGGAAGTCGAACATGCAGCGGTCGCGCCCGAGAACGCTCCCCCGCCCGCGCAAGAGGCCGCCGCGATAGAAACTGGGCTGGCCTCGTCTCCCGCGCCGAAAGTTGCGGCCGATGCCTGAAGCGGCCATCTCGTCTCCCGTGACCGAATCCACCAAAGAGCCGATGCAGACCATGGGCTTCCTCGACCATCTTGAGGAGCTCCGCAAGCGCATCGTCTATTCCATCATCGCGGTCGCCATCGGATTTTTCGGCTGCTGGTTCGCTGCCTCGCGCCTGGTCGGCATCATGCAGCGTCCGATCGTCGATGTCCTGCACAAATACGGTCTGCCGGAAAAGCTCGTCTATCTCAATCCTGTCGATCCCTTCAACCTCTATCTGAAAGTTGCGGGCGTCGCGGGTCTCTTCGTCAGCTCGCCCTTTGTGCTCTACCAGCTCTGGCTTTTCATCGCGCCCGGACTCTACCGTAACGAAAAGCGCTACGTGATGCCCTTCATGGCTTCGAGCGTCGGCTTGTTCATGGCCGGAGGATATTTCGGCTACCGCATCGTCTACCCGCAGGCGCTGACCTTCCTCATCGATTTCGGCAAACAGTTCCAGCCAATGATCACCATCGAGGAATACACCTCTCTGTTTGTGACCATCATCCTCGGCATGGGCGCGATCTTCGAGATGCCCATACTGGTTTTCTTCCTGGCCCTCATGGGGATCGTCAGCGCAGGCTGGATGTGGCGTAACATCCGTTATTCGATCCTCGGCATCTTCATCGTCGCCGCCATCATCACGCCCACCCCCGATGTTGTGAACATGTGCATCTTCGCGGCTCCCATGGTCGGCTTATATCTTTTGAGTATCGGGATCGCATGGCTCGTGCATCCCACGCAGCGCAAGAAGCGGGCGGATAAAAAGGGCTCCTGACAACGAGGCACACGGGAAACATGGAGGAAGGCTTGAACCCGAGATCGGCTACAAGAAACATGGACGAACCGCACGAGATCTCGCAGCGCCGGGCTGCCCCCTGTGCTCCTCTATGCCACCTTTGGTTAAGGCTCGCGCTGGCGCTGTTGATGTTTGCGCAGTTGGGTTCACTGGCGTGCAGCAAGGGTAATCCCTCGGTTGTGGTCACGCCCTCGAGTGCCGCCGCAGCCGCCATTGCGAAATCCGAAACTGCGAGCATGGCGGAAGCAGCGCCCCCGGATACCAGTCCGCTCCCGCAAATCGACGCCAAGCGCGCCTTCGAATATACCCGCGAAGTTACGGCTTTCGGCGCACGCTACATGGGGAACGAAAACCACAAAAAGCTGGAGCGCTATATTGTCGATCACCTCAAAGGCGACCAGGTCGAAGACGACGCTTTTACCGCCGACACCGTGGAAGGCAAGTTTCCGGTGCGCAACATCATCGCGAAATTTCCCGGCAAAAAAGACGGCATCATCGTCATCATGGGGCACTACGACACCAACTATCCGCTCCGCAATACCGGATACGTGGGCGCCAATGACGGCGGCTCGTCGACCGCGATCCTGCTCGAGTTTGCCAATCAGCTGCGCGGCAAAACCCGCGATGGCTACAGCGTCTGGCTGGTCTGGACCGACGGCGAGGAGGCGGTAAAAAGCTGGTCGGACACGGACAGCCTCTACGGCACGCGTCATCTTGCCGAAAAATGGGAGAAAGATGGCACGCTGAAAAAAATCAAAGCGCTCATGGTGCTGGATATGATCGGCGATGCCGATCTGGACATTCAGCGCGATCTCAACTCGACTCCGTGGTTGCTCGACCTTATCTACGCAGCGGCGCAGCGCGAAGGCTACCAATCACACTTCTACGCGTTTCAGGGTCCGATGGAGGACGACCATCTGCCGTTTGTGAAACGCGGCGTGCCGTCCGCGGATGTCATCGACCTCGACTACGGGTACAACAACGTTTTTCACCACACTCCGCAGGATACGATGGACAAGCTCAGCCCACGAAGCCTGGAGATTACGGGCAACACAATTCTGGAAACGGTTCGAATGCTGGATCAGCGTTAGCCGTGAACACCGAGGCTCTTTCCCATCGGCTAAATGCCTGACGAGTGATCACGAGGAGTCAACCCGAGCCGAGCCAAGCCACGCCACCAGCGAACAGAGGAAGCAAAAGGGGTTGTAGTCAAGAGCCTTAATCCCAACGGCGTAGTTACCGCAAGAAATGCTTCTTATTGACCGATCGCTCCACCAAAACACCGCAATCTTCTAACGCCCTGCCGATTTTTCTTGATACAAGAAACGTTACCCATATACTTGGGTTTCGGAAGTGATGTACCTTCCCCACTCGCCCACAGGAGAACTCAAATGACACTCCCGGAGCCAAGCCAACCCTCACCACAATGGCATCCGCCTGATTTCGATCTTCGAAAGCGCGACGTATTCGACCTTGTCGAGGTTCTTCTGCGCCCGCCCCAACTTTCGGGAAGAGAAAGCGCGCCTTCCGAGCCTGGCAGCGCCGAGTCGCATGGCCTCGATGGCCCTGCAAAGCGTTAGGCGCACCTATCCCCGTCGTGTCGCGTGAAAGATTTCTGCGATTAGGGGTCAGAAAACCGACTCGGTAACCTTGCTAATTCTGGTGCTCGGCTATTGCTGACTGCATCCAAAAAACTTAGGATTTAACCTGCATGTTCAAAGAAATCTTTTTGTGCACTGCGCTGGCAGCTTCCACTTCTTTCACGTTTGCCCAGGCTCCCGAGGCACCGGGCAAGCCGCTTCCTCCCGGCCCGATGCAGGCAAAAATTAAGGCCGCCTGCACGCAATGCCACAATGCGAGTCGCATCACGGAGCATCACTTTTCCCGCGCGCAGTGGTCGGATGAACTCGACAAGATGGCAGGACTGGGCGCCAACGTGCCCGATTCTGAGCGCAAAGCCTTTCTCGATTATCTGACCAGGAATTTCGGACCGCAGAAAGCGGGCGTACGTACCACGCCGAAATCCGGCGCGAACTAGCAAGTCGCGGGCTAATAATTCCCAGTCATCTCGAGCACTGCGCCGCCGTCAGTCGCCATCTCCGACTCGTCGACTCCACGCAACTTTAATCGCAACCGCGCCGTCGCGCGGCTGTTATTCGAGACCTCG
>Ga0187887_10004538_pt1 | contig 10318 bp, 9 predicted proteins | sample June2016WEW_7_10_FD_132977 | JGI IMG/M metagenome (GOLD analysis project Ga0187887, IMG submission 132977) | Peatland microbial communities from SPRUCE experiment site at the Marcell Experimental Forest, Minnesota, USA - June2016WEW_7_10 | ecosystem: Environmental > Terrestrial > Soil > Wetlands... | reverse complement strand
CGTTGACCTTCTCAATCGGATCGGGCGAGCGGAAGCGGTGCTCGAACATGGCGCCAGTGCGCAGGTTGCGGAGTTTCGCCTGGATGAAGGCCCGCAGGTTGCCAGGGGTACGGTGCTCGACACGAAACACGGAATGCAGATCATTATTGTGCTTGATGATCATGCCGGGACGGAGTTGGGTCGCGGGAATCGACATTGCTCTTTCACATCTCCTTCACTCTGCTAGGAATGTTGGCAGCCGAGGCAGGTCCGGGTTCCCCGGCAGGCCTGTTCATGGCCAGATGGGGTGATGTCGCCGGAGGCTTCCGCCACACTTGGGATTAACTCCCTATTTTACACAGGCGGTGAGGATTCTGGGAACGGGCTATGAGATGGCAGATGCTGATCTAGCCCTTTCGCCGCAGAGACACGGAGAAGACCGAGCGCGTGGCGAAAACTTCTCTCGCTTTCATTGGTCAGCGTTTTCTCGGTGGCTCGGTGGCTAACGAGGCGGGAGATGGCTTGAACATTTTGAATTGGGCCGCCGCGTCTGAGACTGTTTTGCCCGGTACCGGCGTCGCGGGCGAATTCTGCGCGCGCGTCACATCCTGGGCGTCAGGGCCTGTCGCTGGTTCGTGGCCGAGGATGACGATATCCACGCGCCGGTTCATTCCGCGTCCGTCCGCATTCGCGTTGGTAGCGATCGGGTGGAATTCGGCAAATCCGGCAGCACTGAGACGTGCAGGATTGAATCCGTCGCGCACGATGAGAAGTCTCACAACCTCGGTGGCACGAGCGGTCGAGAGCTCCCAATTCGAGGAGAACTGCGAGTTGTGAATGGGAACGTTATCGGTATGACCTTCGATCCGCAAGCGGCATTGGCGCCGCAGCAGCATGTTGGCGATCTGATCGAACGTGGCCTGGGAGGTCGACTTCATCTGCGCAGCGCCGCTGTCGAAAAATCCAGCTTCCCTTAAACTTATGACCAGGCCATCCGGGTCGCGGCGCATGGCAATCTCCTTTCGCTTGATCTCCGCAGCCAGGAGCGTTTCGAGTTCGGTTTGTAACTGCGCCAGATCGCCGTTCTCCGTCCCACCACCAAGCGTGCCGTCGGGATGGGAAGCGATGCGCGCCACGCTGCCGGTATGTTCCACATTTTCGATCGCCTGCACGGTGCTGAAGGGCATGGGCTCGGCGAGGTTGATGGGCACATGCGTCGTCGATGCCTCAAAAACTCCCATCTCCTGAAAAGCAACCTGGATCGCCAGTGCCAGCCTGCCGACTTTTCTCTTATCGACCTGCGATGACGCATAGAGGACGACAAAGAAAGCAAACAGCAGCGTGATGAAGTCGGCGTAGGATACCAACCAGCGATCGTGATTGACATGCCCCCCGCGTTTCCTTCGTCGGCTCATTGGCTGGAAACTTCCGGCTCGTTCGACGTTTCGCGCGCCTGCGTCAGGAAGCCGAGCAGCGTGGCTTCCAGCATGTGCGAGTTCATGCCTTCGAGAATGCAGATGACGCCCTCGAGCGTCATTTCACGGATAATCTGCTCCTCGCGAATTCTGATCTTCAATTTTCCGGCGACCGGCAAGAAAAACAGATTGGCCGCGCCGACGCCATAAATGGTGGCAACGAACGCGACGGCGATCCCGCGCCCCACTTCGTCGATCTTGTCCAGATGCTGCATGACCTGGATCAGTCCCAGCACGGCACCGATGATGCCGATGGTGGGTGAGAAGCCTCCCGCCGATTCGAAGAGCTGGGGAATCTTTTCTTCCTGTTCCTCTTTATTGTCGAGTTCGAGTTCCATGATCTTGCGGAGTTCCTGCGATTCGGTCCCATCGACGGCCAGCATGACTGCGCGGCGAAGAAAGGGATCCCGGATCGTGGCGATTTCTTTATCGAGCGAGATCAACCCTTCGCGGCGTGCCTGGTTCGCATACTTGACGAGCAACTGGATTGTCGAGCGTGCGTCCTGCGCGGGCTCCACAAAGACATGTGCCAGACGCCTGAGCCCGCCGAGCGCGACTGGCAGCGGATATTGAATAAGGATCGCGCCCAGTGTGCCTCCGAACACAATCATGGCTGCGGTCGGTTGCACGATTTGACCTAAGTTTCCGCCCTCCAGCATCAAGCCGAGCAGGATGCCGCCAATCGCGAGCACCAACCCGGCGAGAGTTGCCTTATCCATCTGAAATCCTACTTCTCGTCGGCGCCGGCGCTGTCGATCTGGCAAGCAGGAATCGCGGCCCGGTTGTCCCACCAGAGCATGATTCCCTGCAGCACCGAGCGCCGGAACTGAACAACTCGATCGAGTACATCCTGCGAACTCTCACGCACCACAATCTTTTCGCCATTCACGAGAGTGATGACGGTGTCAGGAGCCTGCTCGACGAACTTGATCAGGTCGGAGTTCAGCGCCAGTGGATGATTGTTGAGCCGGGTGAGTTGAATCATGGAGCACTCCTGGCAGGACAAGTGACGATTCGACAAGGCCCACTCTACAAAGATCGGCGAACCGCGCGCCTGCTGGAGAAAGTGAAGAGGGAGGGGCAGTTACCAGGGGTCTAAGTCTGATGGCACTTGTGGAAATAAAGCTGGTGGGGAGCAGGCCGATGTCCAGAGTGAAGCACAAGAGGTTCCGCAGGACAAAGGGAACGAACTCCGGGCAGGTTTCGGGGACGGATCCAGGAACGGAACCAACCAAACCTAATAAGGAGCAATCTCAATGGCGCTTACTATTCTCAATAACATCGCCGCTTTGGCCGCGGAAAACCAGCTGAACGTCACTAGCAACAATCTCAACTCAACACTGGAGCAGTTGTCATCCGGTTCGCGCATCAACAGCGGCGCGGACGATCCCGCCGGGCTGGCCATCGCGAACGGCTTGGCGGCCAACATCAGCGCCCTCACCCAATCCGCCAGCAACGCTACCGACGGCGTAGGCGAACTGCAGGTCGCAGACGGCGCGCTCTCGCAGGTCACAACGCTGCTCGACCGCGCGGTCACGCTGGCCACCGAATCCGCCACCGGTACGGTATCCAACTCGCAGCGCGGCGCGCTGGACGCGGAATATCAATCGATCAAAGCCGAGATCAACAGCATCGGGGCGACGACAAACTTCAACGGAGGGCAGGTTTTCACGAATAACACGCTGAATGTTTTCTTGAGCGACGGCAGCGTCCAGGGCAGCAGCACGATTGGCGTGTCCACCGGATTGCTGTCACCCACCCAGCTCGGAATCGGTGGAACCCCGGCCACGGCCACCTTGGCCGAAGCTGTGGCGACACCAGCCGCGAAGGCGACCGACACATTGACCGGGGGGACCTTTGTCGGCTCGACACAGGCCACGAGTTTGCTCACCGCCAGCACGCAGTTCAATGCACTCACCAGCGCCTCGGCCACGTTTACGGCAGGCACCATCAACCTCGCCACGGAAGCTACACAGGCGTTGACGGGAGCCACCACCTGGGCCGGATCCACCAAAGGCACCAACCAGGTTACCTTCGGTGGCGGCGGTCTTATCGCTGCCGGCGACACATTGGCGGTAGGTGGCACCACCTACACTTTCGTAGCCAATGCTGGCGCCCTTGCGGCACCCAACGAGGTTGTCGCCGGAGTTTCGAACGCTGTCTCCCTGGCGAATCTCAACGATGCCATCAACCAGACTGCCGGCGCCGCCGGCACCAACTATTCCAACGGGACGGCCGTCAATAGCGCGGTCACCTCGAGTGGCACCGGGCCCATCACTTTTACTTCCAAGGTGAATGGCCTCGCCGCGCCGGTCGTGACCTATACCAACGTCTCGTCATCCGGAGCGACCGCTGCCACTTCCACGACCGCCGGTCTGGTTGGAACCGAAATTACGGCTGGCGGCCAGAACTACACCTTCGTCACCGCCCTCAGCACAAACACCGGCGGGACCGCCAATGAGGTACTGTACACCGGAACCGTAGCTACGGACCTTGCGGCTCTCAAGCAAGCGATCAACAACGGACCCGCTGGAACCGGCTCTGGAACCAACTACAGCACCGGAACTGTCGCCAACACCAACGTCACGGCGGGCTCGATAGCATCGGGAGTCCTGACCTTGACGGCAAACACCAACGGCACGACTCCTGTCATCGGTGGAGCGATTGCTCAGAATTCAGCAGGTGGAACGGGCGGGTCTTTTGCTTCCCAGGTAAACGGAACGGCGGGGAGCACGGTGACCGTCGGCTCCCAAACCTATACCTTCGTGACTTCGCTCGGTACGGGAGCGGGCGCGACGACGAATGAAATCGTAGGCGCCACGGGCGGCGGAGCTCTGGCAACAGAACTCACCAATCTGGTGGATGCCATCAACTACACGTCCCCCAACACGGGCAAATATAGCGTCGCCAACAGCCAGGCCAATGCCACCGCCAGCGCAGTTGCGACCCAGACCGGCGCCACCATCACGGCCACGACCGCCGGTACCGGCACGAGCGGCGCATCGACGGGCAACTTCGTGGGTGTCTCAGGCACGGCTGGCACCTTCACGAACGCGGCCGGAGCGGCCACCACCGACCTCGCTGGAGGCACCGCCGCCAGCACGGTTACGATTGGCAACCAGACCTACACCTTCGTAAATGCGACGCAGCTTCCGTCAGCCAACCCATATTCCGTTCTCATCAACACCACCGCGAGCGGCACAGCCGCCCAGATTCTAGGCAGCCTGACCAATCTTGCGGACGCGGTCAACGCGGGGGGCACTCCCGGCACTAACTATTCCACGGCTGCGGCGAACAGCTATGCCACAGCGGGAACAGCGACGGCCGGCAGTGGCAATACCTCAACTCTGGCCTTCACGGCGCAAGTCAACGGCCTGGGCACAAGCCAGGCGGGCACGGGCAACTACACCGTTTCGACCACCTCCGGGACGTCGAACGGCTTTGCGGCCGCGACCTTCGCTAACGGCACCACCGGCGACAGCCTGACCGTCGGCGGCCAGACCTACAACTTCGTGAGCGCGCTCAGTACCAACTCGGGCGGGACCGCTAACGAGGTCGTAGCCGGCACATCGGTCGCGCAAGACCTGATCAACCTCCAGGAGGCAGTCAACAATGGCCCGGCTGGAACCGGCGCCGGAACTGGCTACAGCGTGGGAACTGCAGCCAATACTTCCGCCTCCATCACCGGCACTACGGGCACCACGGCCACGTTCCAGGCGCTAAGCAGTGGCACCGGTGGTAACAACATCACCACGGCAATTAGCGGTGGGATCGGCAGCTTCCTCACCACCAACTTCACGGGAGGTTCCACTCTGCAGTCGGTTGGTGGACCCGCAGTCGCGGGCGACACTGTCACTGTGGGCGGGACCACGTACCGGTTCGTGACTGCGATCACCGCGTTCTCCAGCGCAAACGATGTCCTGGTTGGCGCGGGCACCGGAGCGGCCTCGGAAACTGCCAGTCTTACCAACCTGGCGGCAGCCGTGAACGGCGCGACCGGCGCGGGCGTCACCTATGGGCTCGGCACCGTCGCCAACTCATCCGCCTCGGCCACCCTGGTCTCCAATCCAAACAGCGGCCCAGTCAATCAGATTCTCTTCACAGCGTTGACTGGCGGCACGGGCGGCAACTCGATCGCCTCCACCAGCACCGGTGGCGACAACATCTTCAGCGGCCCATTATTCACGGGAGGTGGCGCATCCACCAACGACCTGCTCAGCAGCGCCGATGCCACCGCCGCCCTTACTCTCATCAACAACGCTGTCGCCACCGTTGCCTCTCTGCGCGGCAACATTGGCGCCACCGTCAACCGGTTGCAGGCTGCGACCAGCGTCATCACCAACCAGACTCAGAACCTGACCTCGGCGGAAAACGACGTCACGGCTGCCGACATCCCGACGGTGGTCGCGAACCTTTCCCAGTATTCGATCCTGGAACAGACCGGCGTGTCCGCTCTGGCCCAGGCTAACCAGCAGCAGCAACTTGTGCTGAAGCTGTTGCAATAGTGAAAAAGGTTGGCATGGGAGGGGGCGGCCAACCAGCCGCCTCCTTTGTGCTATTCCGGGAGTAGTGGGCCATGAGTATATCTCCAATTGAAAGCTTCCCTCCGGTCGCCAGCGCACAGCCACCGGCCTCGAGTGCGGGTTCTAACCGCGTCAATGCCGGCTCTGAATCGGGCGCGACTCAACAAACGGACCAGACTGTTTCGGGAACCCCGCCAAAACAAGAAAGTGTCCCCACAAAAAATCCGTCCCCTGCTTACCAATTGCCCGAAGATGTCGTCGAAGTGCATCAGGATCCTGAGAGCGGGGCCCAGATCATTGAGTATCTGGACCAGGCCAAGAGCATCGTCTTTCAGATTCCCAGTAACGAGGAACTGGCCGTGGAACGTGGAATCGCCCAGGAACTTCAGGAAGCGGCGAAACTGCAAGCCACCGCGGAAACAACGGCAACCGCCAGCGCAGGGGAGAAAAATCATGGGGATTAGCTTTAACGCTTCGAGTTTGTTGAGCGGCAATGGCATCAATGTGAATTCTGTCGTGTCCGAGATCCAGGCCGCCCAGAGCGGACAACTGACCGCCTGGCAGAGTGATGTGACCAACCTCCAGACGCAGGCCACCGCTATCACCAGCATCAATACGGATTTATCAAATTTGGCAACCGCCGTCCAAGGGCTTTCGAATGGAGCGTTGTCCACGCTGACGGCGGACTCGTCCGAATCTGCGATTCTGACCGGGACCGCCCAAAGCGGAGCCACGCCCGGGAACTACAGCGTGGTCGTGAACACGCTGGCGTCGACCGGAACCTTGTACACCGACGAACTGGCCAACGCGAACACCTCGGTGCTCCCCAGCGGCCAGACCACCGGCAACCTGACTGTGCAAATCGGAGGAGCGAGCGGCACGACGGCAAACATTGCCGTCACGGCAGGCAGCAATGACACGCTCACTACGCTCGCGAGTTCGATCAACGCGCAGAGCGCCACCAACCAGTGGGGTATCACGGCGAAGGTAGTCACCGATGCCCAGGGGGCACGCCTCGCCATCTACAGCCAGGCGACCGGGAGCGATGGAGCACTCTCGATTCCCGCGAACACCAATACCACGAGTCTGACATTCGAGCCCCCTGTAGGTGGAACCAATGCCGAGCTCACGGTCAACGGTATCCCTTACGCAAGTTCCACCAATACGGTGACCGGCGCGATCCCCGACGTGACGCTGACACTGGTGAGCGCTGATCCCGCGACTCCCGTCACTCTCACCGTCGGCCCTGATACCACTGCCATCACCAACTCGATCAATAACTTTGTCACCGAATACAACACGGTGATTGGCGACATCAACGCTCAGTTCGCCGCCAATCCCGGCACGAATGCGCAAGGGCCCCTGGGACCGGATACTTACCTTCGCACTCTGCAATCGAGTCTTGCGGCGGACGTGACCTACGCGACGACCGACCCGACCTCCGTCAGCAGCGGTCTGACCAACCTTGCGTCGCTCGGCATCGTCACCAACAGCGATGGAACGCTTTCCGTGAACCAGTCCCCAATCGATACCTCAACCGAATATTCACCCGGATTCCAGGATGTGCTTACCTCCAATCTGAGTGGAGTACTGAATTTCTTCCAGAATGCCAACTCGACCGGATTCGCGGACAATTTCAGCGCCAGTCTGACCAGTCTCACCGACCCTGTAGAAGGTGTTCTGAATCAGGATCTGGCTTCCAACCAAAATCAGCAGAGCGACCTTAATAACGAGATCTCCAATTTTCAAACTCAGCTCGCAGCCCAGAAAGTTCAGTTGGATCAGGAGTTTGACGCCGTCAATACGGCGCTCGAGCAATACCCCTTCACGCTTTATGAAGTCACCGCGGCTCTCGGTTCGCTGAGCACCAGCGGCACCACCACGGGTACGACTCCGAGCACAAATACCACACCGACCTCCGGGCAAAGCGTGGATGGATCCACCACCAGCAGCGCCGGCAACACCAGCGGCAGCAGTTAGCCGAAAGGGCAAAATTGATGAACATCCAACAGTCGTACCGCGAGGCGTCGGTTCGGGGCGCGAACCCCGTACGCCTGGTGGTCCTGCTTTACGAGCAGATGATCGAAGATCTCCGCCAAGTCGCCCTCGCCATCGACGAGAACAACATTCAACGGCGAACCGATCGTATCCGGCACGCAATCCTGGTCCTTGGACACCTGCAGTCGTCGCTCGACTTTTCCCGGGGCGGCCAGGTCGCCCGGGATCTCGACAATTTTTACAACACGCTTCGTCAAAGTCTGGTAGCCGTACAATTCCACCCGACGAAACGAGGAGTCGCGCAGTTGATCACGGACTTGCTCGCGCTACGCGCCGCCTGGATCAAAGTCGAGGAAACCGAGTATCCATCGGTCTCCGCCACACCCCCTGTCATTCCCACCGGCTCCGACACCCGTCAGCACGGCGGCGCCTACGAAGTTGCCTATGCCAGCCCGACCGATCCCTGGGCCGGCGCTCAAGGTGACATTGGGGACGCCAGGAGGGAAGAAGCGAGCCGGTTCGAGTGGAAGGGATGACGCCGACCGACGCGCTCGAAATCATGCGCCGCGTGAATGACAATCTTCGTTCCGCGCTCCTCCGGCTGCGTCCGGAACGCCGCCACTGCTCGACCCTCCGGCCCCAGGATTTTTCCGATTTGCTCGGCCACCTGGTTCAGGCGAGCGAGTGTTTGAAAAATATTCCCTCGGCTGAGTCGGCCATGGCCGCCCAGGAAGTCGCGCCAGAACAAGAAGCCTCGCAAAAAAAAGATCGGCTTCAACAGGAAGCGCTCGCACGAGAGGCCCTCGAATACCGTGGCAACCTCGAAACCCTGAAGCGCTTCCTGCCCGACCTGCATGTACGCCTTATGGCCGAGCGTGTGCGCCTGGAAACGGCGCGCTCTCATGTGGCTGCCGCCGCCGCGTGGGCGGGCGTTAACAAAAAGACGCTTTGAATGTCGCCCTCTTGAATCCCGTGGTCGGCTGTTCTGGCGCGCCGGAATCCCGGCTTCCGCAGCACAACCCTTCTACTTCAGGTAGTCGAACAGTGTGTCCTGCCCGATCTTGCTGATCGCCTCGAGCGCCGCCTGCGTGTCGGTTTGCGCCTGGGAAAGATTGGTGGCGGCCGCGGCCATGTCCGCCCCCCCGAGCGCAGTCTGCTGCTGCGCGATCTGCAACCTGGCGGCATTCAGATAAGTCGTTTGCGTCTCTGCTTGGCTCATCGCGTTGCCGTAGAACACCCGTTGCGCGGAAAGATAACTGGAGGCCGTGTTTAAGGAAGTGACGGCGGTCTCGATCCCGCTGTTTTGCTGAAGCGATGTAATAAGGTTATTGAGGGCCAGAAACACGTTGTTGGTTCCTGCGGCGGAAAACAGCTGCGAACCCGGCTGGTTGATCTCGATCTGATATCCGGCCCCGACCGATACCTGGTTGACGCCGGTATTGCCCTGATAAGTGACGCCCGAAGGATCCGCGCTATTCGCTGCGTAAGGAATGGTGCCGGAGGCCGTCCCCGCAAACAGATAGTTGCCCTGGTACGACGTGTTCGCCAGCGAGATGATCTGGCTTTGAATGCCCTGCAACTGATTGACAATGGCAGCCCGGTCGCTGTCGGAAAGCGTGCCGTTGGCGCCTTCGATACCCAGGCTCAGAGCCTGCTGCAGCGCGCTACCCACCGAACTCAGAGTTGAATCGGCGGTAGAGAGCTGGCCGTTGATGGCGGACAGATTCTGGAGATATCCCGCGTTAAACGTAGCTTCATCGTTGTTCTGGATGAGCAGCGCCGCCGCGGTCGGATTGTCGGAAGGCTCGTTCACGCTCCGCCCGGAAGAGATTTGCAGCGCCGCTTGCTGGGCCGCCAGTTCGGTCTGGTTGAGCGATGCCAGCAGATCGGGCATGGGATTCGGATTGACACGCATAGATCGATTCTCCTGACCGTTCCCGTTCCGGTTCCGGCGTTACTGCACGGCCGCATCGATGCCCAGGTTGACCGCGTCCGCCAGCATGGCATCGATGGTCGAAACCACGCGCGCCGAGGCCTGGTACGCCGTCTGGTATTGCACGATGTTGGAGGCCTCTTCGTCGAGCGACACTCCCGAGACGCTTCCCCGCTGGTCCTGGAGCTGTTGCAGGATCTGGGTGAAGGCATCGACATCGGCCGAGGTGTTGGAAGTCGTGTTGCCAACCTGGAATACCAGGTTGGAATAGAAATCGATCGGTGTGTTCCCGTTGACAACCGTTTGGTTGGCGACCGCCGCCAGCACCGCCAGATTGCCATTGCTCCCCACTGTGCCGTCGGAACTGGCGGCCAGCAGCGACGGGTCGGTGATGGCGACCTGCATCGCCG
>Ga0187887_10004537_pt1 | contig 10320 bp, 5 predicted proteins | sample June2016WEW_7_10_FD_132977 | JGI IMG/M metagenome (GOLD analysis project Ga0187887, IMG submission 132977) | Peatland microbial communities from SPRUCE experiment site at the Marcell Experimental Forest, Minnesota, USA - June2016WEW_7_10 | ecosystem: Environmental > Terrestrial > Soil > Wetlands... | reverse complement strand
CACGGTATCGCTTTTACCGCGAGCGCGTGCCCAGTCCATTCACTGGGACGCACTGACCACGGCAGTGCAATATTCGAGCAGTAATTTCGCGGCGCACAATGGGTCCTTGATTCACGGCCGCACGGTGGCGCACTTCGATGTCAGCTCCGCATTGGCGGACGGAGCGTTTACCGAGAATTCTCCCTTCTCTGTGCACGTGGACGCACTCAATGGCGACGTCGCGGAAATCGCGCGGCTGATGGGAATCGATCATTCACTGGCCGGCAAAATTGGCGTTACCGCCAATATCTCAGGCACGGCCAATAGTCCTCATGGCAGCGGGCGCTTCGAAGTGCGCGACGGCACGGCCTATGGGATCGCGGTTCCTTTTCTGAATGGTGATCTACGGCTTGCCAACGGAGAGGTTGAACTGAGCGGCCTGGAAGGCCGGGCTTACGATGCTCCGATCTCTGGCAGCGGGAGCATCAGCACTTCGAATTATAACTTTCGGTTGAATCTTGCTGGACGGAACATCGACCTCGCCCATTTTTCCCGGTTACAGTCCAGCCGCTTCAGTGTCGATGGGATGGGCGATTTTACGGGTCAAATGAGCGGTACGTGGGAGCAGCCATCGCTGGAAGCGCATGTGCACGTCAAGGGTATTGCCCTGGATAAGGAGCGAGTGGGGGACTTCTATGCGGATGCGGTCACGGTCGGGCGACGGCTGGATGTGAAGGCGCACTCGGCGTTCGACAAATCCGACTTGACGGTGCAGGGAAGCGTCGATCTGCAGAAAGAATTTACGGCCGATCTGAAACTCGATTTTCACGATCTGGATGTGGTCTCGTTACTCGGCATTTATCTCCCTGGAAATCTGACGGGGCATTCTCCGATGGAGGGTACGGTCCAACTTCGAGGACCCTTGCGCACTCCGCGAGACTTGAAGGTGGCTGCCGAAATACGATCGTTTCGTGCGGAAATTGACCGCGTGCAAGTGCAGAATGTAGATCCAATACGCTTCGAAGTGCTGGATCAGAGCGTGATGATCGAGAATTTTCACGTGGCCGGGAGTGGGACCGACTTCACCGCGCATGGGCGGGCGCATTTGACGGGCGCGCAAGAGATCGACCTGGGACTTGATGGCTCGGTCAACATGACGCTGCTGCAATTGCTGAACCCGAAGATACTTGCGCGCGGCACGCTGGGAGTGAACCTGACTGCGGCGGGCAGTCTGCGCGATCCCGTGCTGCAAGGCCATCTGGATGTGAAAGACACATTCATAAGCCACAACGATTTTCCGAGTGGCCTCAGCGATCTTAACGGAGTGCTGCTTTTCGATCGCAACCACATTCAGATTGAAAAGCTGACGGGTACAACCGGAGGCGGCGCGATTACGGTGACTGGCACGGCTAGCTACCAAAGCGGGATCGCAACGCTGGATCTGGGCGCGACGGCGCAGGGTGTCCGGTTGCGTTATCCTCCGGGAGTCAGTTCGACCGCGAACGCGAACCTGCGGCTGACGGGCACATCGAACTCGGCCGCGCTCAGCGGAGATGTGGTGATCACGAAGCTGGCGGTCACTCCCGGGTTTGACTTCGGCGCCTACATCGAACGAAGCAGGCAGGCAGCTGTCTTGACGCAAGGTGACAGTCTCGCCAATCGGCTGAGGTTGGATGTGCATGTCGCCACGACTCCCGAACTGCAGATGCAAACGGCCATCGCGCGGCTCTCGGGTGATGCTGACTTGAGGGTACGAGGCACGGCGGACCGTCCGGTGATCCTGGGAAGGGCGGAGGTTCTGGAAGGAGAAATCTCGTTCAATGGAACCAAGTACCGGCTCGAACGAGGGGACGTCACGTTCGCTAATCCGGCAAAGACGCAGCCGATCATCGATCTGCAAGCATCGACGCGCGTACGCGATTATGACATCACGGTTCGCTTTCGCGGAGACGCCAGCCAGCCGAACGGGTTGAAGGTGACTTGGCAGTCCGAGCCCCAACTGCCGGAAGCGGACGTGATCGCGCTGCTGGCACTGGGCCGCACGAGGGAGGAATCCGCAGCAGCGCAATCTGGTGGATCACTCGGGTTTGGCGGCGAAGCTTCGAATCTGCTGATCAATGAGGCGCTCAACAGCACGGTGAACAGCCGGCTGCAACGGTTGTTCGGAGTAAGCCGGATCAAGATCGATCCGCAAGGACTGGCGAGTGAAACAGCGGTGGTTCGCGGCCCGCAGGTTACGGTGGAGCAGCAGGTGGCGAGCAACGTGACTCTGACCTACAGCACGAACGTCTCAGTATCGAACCAGCAGATCATCCAGTTGGAGTACAACATAACGAGGAACGTCTCGATTGTGGCGCTGCGAGACCAGAACGGAATAGTAAGTTTCGATTTCAGGATACGCCGTCGCAAGAAGTGAGCGCGCATTGTGGCGGCCAACCGGTGCGCGTGAAAGAACGCCTGAAAGAACATCCTTGACATAAATCGCCAAACCAGCAAATCTAGTTGTTTTTCACTTCAGCCCAATAAAGAGGGTAAGGAATCCATTTTGCGAGTCAGGGTCTTTTATCACGATAAGTGTTTTGACGGGGCTTCGGCGGCTGCCTTGTTTAGCCGCTTCTACCGGGAACGAATCCGCGGGGACGTGGATTTCGTCTATTCCGGACTACTTCATCGCGCGGGGTCATTGTTCGACGAGAAACAGTTCGACGGCGATGAGAACGCGATTGTCGATTTCAAGTACTCGAGTTCGCCGAAAATCACCTGGTGGTTCGATCACCATGAGAGCGCATTCCTGACTCCGGCGGATGCGGCACACTTCGAGCAGGATCAAAGCAATCGCAAGTTCTACGACCCGGCATTTAAATCCTGTACGAGTTTCATCGCGATGATCGCGGAACAACGCTTCGGTTTCGATCCGCATCCTGTATCTGAGTTGGTGCATTGGACAGATATTGTGGACGGAGCCATGTATGAAGACGCGAAGTCGGCCGTGGAAATGAAGGCTCCGGCCATGAAGTTGACGATGGCGATCGAAGCGTCGACGGATCGAGATTTCGTCAAGAAGATAATCCCTTTGCTGGCGTACAAACCGCTGGCCGAAATTCTTGAAGAGCCGTTTGTGGCCGCGGTTCTGCCGCCGCTGCTGGAACGCCACCGGCGTTCGGTCGACATTTTGCGGGATCGCACCGAGGAAAAAGACGGCACGATCTTCTTCAACATTACCGATCTGGATTTAGAGGGGTACAACAAGTTCATTCCGTATTATCTGCAGCCGGATTCGGTCTACAGCGTTGGGGTCAGCAAAAGTTCTTTTCGCGTGAAAGTCTCCGTTGGATCCAATCCCTGGTCCAAGCGCGAGCCTACGGTCAATCTGGCCAAAGTTTGTGAGCGCTACGGGGGCGGCGGACATGCCCGAGTGGGCGCGATCTCATTCGAAGTCAGCCAGAATGACGCTGCCCACAAAGCGGCGCAGGAGATTGTTAAGGAGTTGCGCGCCAGCGTGCGCCGCCAGACGTGAAGGTTCCGGCCCATCCCAGGTTGCATCTGCATCCGCACGTCCACGACCCCGAGCACATCAAAGGCGTGCGCACGGTCGCGACCATTGAATTTACCAAGGGCGTGATCGTGGTACTGGCAGGCTTGGGTCTGGTCTCCATGCGGCATAAGAGTATCTGGGGAGTGGCGGAAAGCCTGTTGGAATTCCTGCACGTCAGCCCTTACCACCACTATGTCGGAGTTTTTATCGATCTGGTGTCGCGGGTCAGCGATATGCGGCTGTGGAAAGTCGCGTTGGTAGCGGGCGTTTACGCCACTCTTCGTTTTGTTGAAGCGTATGGTCTCTGGTACTTGTTGCCGTGGGCGGAATGGATGGCGGCAATCACGGGAGGGATTTACATCCCATTCGAGGTCGCCGACCTGATACGGCGGCCGACGGCGCTCCGCTGGCTTATTCTGATCATCAATGCCGTCATCGTCCTCTACATGCTCTATCTGCGATTCGAAGCGGAGGAGAAGCGCCGCGCGGCCCGCAAGCACGCAATCGAAACTTAGGCTTATTTGGGCCGGCTTTGCTTCTGGCTCGGACTATTCGTTCAGAGAACAGCTGCAATCGGCGGGCGGGACGTGCGCGATCAGGAAGTCTGCGACGCGTTTATAAGCATCGATCTGATTTTCCACGCGCGCGAAGCCCTGACCTTCGTTGTCGTAAACTTTGTATTCTGCAACTCCGCCGCGTTTCTTGATGGCATCGACTACCTGCTGGGCTTCGGTTTTGGGACAACGGGGATCATGGCCACCCGCCAACAGATAGAGTGGCGCTTTGATCTGATCGACGAAGTTGATCGGTGAGCGATCTTCATAGAGCGCCTTATTCTTGACAAGGTCGCCCATGGTGGCCAGATCGGATTGTTGCAGAACCGGGTCTTCATTCTGAATTTCAGTAAACCAGTTCACAAATGGGACAATCGGGATTCCGGCCGCCCATAGATCGGGCGCTTTAGTTACACCCATCATCGTGAGGTAGCCGCCATAGCTGCCGCCCATCAGGGTGAGCTTTTTGGGATCGACGTAACCGGTCTGCTTGATCCAATCCGCGGCTGAGAGAACGTCCTGCAAATCTCCGCCGCCCATATCGAAAAGATTAGCCTGCTGGAATTCTTTCCCGTATCCGGTCGAGCCGCGGTAGTTGGGCGCGATCACCAGATAGCCCTGATTCACCATGTATTGAACGAATCGATTGAAGGTATTCATCGTCTGCGCGGTGGGACCGCCATGCACGTAGACAATGGCGGGGTGCTGGCCATTGCGCGGCAGGTTGCAGGGAACGTAAACGAAGGCGGAGATCGTCCACTTGCCGTCTTTGCTGGGATAACGCACCAACTGCGGCTCGACCATATCCTCGGCGCGCACTCCACCTACGAGCGAGTGGGTGAGCTGATATGACTTGCCGTCAGCCAGGGTATAGACCCACAAATCGCCGGGCGCGGTAGGTCCGGTGTGGGAGTAGAGCATTTTTGATCCATCGCGCGCGAAAGGTGAGGAACGTCCCGACGGCCAATTCAGACCCTTTGGCATCGGCAACGCGCGAGCCTTGCCGGAGGCCATGTCATACAGATAAATCTCGTTATTGCCATCGACATTTGCGGTATAGGTGAGGGACTTGCCATCGGGAGAGAAACTCTCACCTTGGATCTGCCACTTATCCTCGGTCAGCCAGTGGATCTTCTTGGTGGCAACTTCGAGCAGAGCTGCATTGTCGTATCCATTACCGGCGTTGGATGTAATGAGAAGCTGCTTTCCGTCCGGTGAAATGCCGGTGGCCGAGTAGGTTTTCTCGCCCGGATGCGGCGTGAGCAATGTGCTTTCTGCGCTCGCAACATCGACGACAAATATGTTCGAATCCGTGCCCTTCGACTGTTCCTGTGTATAGAAAATGAATTTCCCGTCAGCCGACCAGACGGGATCAACGTTCATGCGATCTTTCGCGGTTCCGGCCGTGAGGTGTTTGAGGTCGCGCAACACCGTGTCGTAAACATCGATCTCAAAGACGGACGAAGTCTTCGGTTTGACTGTGTATGCGAGGTAGCGCCCGTCGGGCGACCAGACGGGATTCTCCTCGGATATTTCGCGCGTGTTGGTCAGGTTGACGACCTGGCCGGTCTTGGGCGACGCGAGGAAAATGTCCCATTGTTCGTCGCCGTCATAGTCGGAGGTGTAGGCGATCCACTTGCCGTCGGGCGACCAGGTTGGGCTGGTCTGGCGCTGATCGCTCACGGTGAGCTGCATGGGCCAACCGCCTTCGGAGGGAACCAGCCAAAGGTTGTTGCGGCCGCTGAGGTTGCTAATAAAGGCGACGGTCTTGCCGTCGGGCGACCAGGTGACTCCGCCGACCTGGCGTGTCATGTAGAGCTTTTCGATGGTGAGATTCTTTTCGACACGCGCGTCGGGCTTGGAGGCGATTTGCTTTGGGTCAGTGATGACCTGGGGAGCGGGCAGTGTCTGGGAGCAGGCGATTATGGTCATCAGAACGACAATAACAAATAGGTAAAGAGCACGCATGGCTGCCTCGGACGGAAGATGCCTTCGGACGAAAGGGAGAGTCTAGCAAATCCGGGCGGTCCGGCTGCTGGCAGCGTGCTGGACAAGCGCGCGAAGCAATGGCTGATTGGGCGGAAGGAAAATAAATAAATAAATTATTAGGTACCCCCCCTCCCCCCCTCGGTTTTGGCTTAAGTGGTTCATATTGAATAAGTTAAATTCAAAGTCTTCAAAACATTGGATTTAGCGGATGCGATTGTTGATTTTGCTGGGTTTTTGGAGGTTCGGGTCGGCTGAAATTCGCCGAATAATGCGCGCAGTTTTTGAATATTCATGTCTTTATCTCGACGCGCTCTCCTCCGGAGATGGGCGCAAGCTCCATGGTGCCATGTCGAGTGATTTTCGCACTGATTTTGGTGCAGGTCTGTGATGGGGAATACGGGAAAAATGTGATGAAAAAAGAGGGGTGGTGGAAACCGGGGCTTCGCGCGAAGCTCGGCGACCCTCCTTTCACAGGATTTGAGTAAAGCGGAATCGGGTCGCTTGCGGCCGTTGGGCAGGCCACCGTTCGGCTACCGCTCAGGGCGGGCCTTCTCAAAAATCGCGAGAAGTGGGGCATGCAGCACGCACATTGTCTTGGGCGCCCGACAGTGACGAAAGCCCACACATCGCAAAGTGCGCGATGTGTGGGGCACCCACATTGTCTTGGGCACCCGGCCGCTACTTTGGATTCCTAGGCTTGGCCTTGCCAGGCGCCGGTTCCAATGTCGCATTGATGGTTATGCTTCCGCCCGAGGCTACGGTCAGCTGTCTCTCCCAGGGTGTTAACCCCTCCTTCTCGACCGAGACGAAGTGTTCCCCCGGAGGCAGCTTGAGCGTCGATGGAGTATTTCCCATAAATTTCCCATCAATGTCGATGTCGCACCCCGTTGGCGCGGAAGTGATCGTCACGGTCGAAGGCAAAGCCTCAGTGTCCTCGCTCGGCGAACTTGCGCCAGGAGTCTCCGCCGGTCCCGTGGACGGTCGGCCCGCGGACTCGCCACACTGAAGTTGCACATCGAACTGGTAGGCCCTAAAGACGTAGTAGTAGAACACGTCCCCCATTCCGTTGTCCCAAGTGGTAGGGCCCATCGTAATGACTCTCACATCAGGCTCGCACCCCCTCGCCGAAGTCGACATCGTTACGCCTTCACCCATGTACTTGGACCAGAGGTAACGCTTTCCCTCGAAGCTACTCTTGTCGTACGAGAGCTGCACCGGTGTAACGCCTACGTACACTCCGTTGAACTCCACTCTTGCGCCGCTGGGGGTTGAGGTAATTGTGAGCGTCCGGGAGTTCTTTGCTTGCGGACTCGCCAAAGAAGCACGCACGGGCCAAAACGGAAGAACTATCAGGGCCAGAGCTAGGTGGCGTCGAAGAAACCGGACGCCCCACGATGTTTTCGTACGCATCCGAGCACCTCACTTGGAGGAGAAATCATATCCTCGCACGAATCTCTTCTTTGCTTCAAAAACCGCGCCAATCATATACCCGTCCCGCTCTTCGCTGCCAGTATGAAACGACTTTCTTACGGAACGCCCCGAACGGATTGCTGGGGTTCTTGGTGTGAGTTTTCACTACTAGTCACGAACCTCGAAAGCAATAATTTTCACGTTTGGAGATAAAACCTTTTTTCACCGCCGAGACGCAGAGGACGCCGAGAAAATCGGGTCCATTCACTCAACCGTCACCACGAAGTCGCGGCCTTCCCATTGGCCGACGTTTTTCCAGTAAAGCGAGAAGATGATTTGTGCGCCGACAGGCAGCGTTTCGGTGGGCAGATCGAGATGCTGAAGATTCCATCCACTCTCTTCTGAGTCGGCGTCGTGGGTGGTTTGCCAATTGTCGAAGCTCCAGTGAACTTGCGCGGGATCCATGAGCAGAATGCGGAGCTTTTTTCCGCAGGGGATGGTGCGGGGCTTGTTATTGAATCGCCAGTTGAAATACTCGGCGGATTTCTTCTGAACGATGTAACGCTCCGCGGTCTGCGGAGGTTGATCGAAGATCTTGCCATCGAATAAAGAGCGGCGCAGTTTGATGTATTCGGAATGAGCCCATACTAGGGGGCAGGCAGAGCCCGATGCTTTGCCGATGCATAGTTCTCGCTCGGGAATGTCCTTTGCATCCCAAACCTGCTCCGGAATTAAGCGGGTCGAGCCAGTAGAGTTCTCCATGACGGTGAGCAGGGCCTCGGCAGAAGTCGCCCGTCCGGCAGCCAACTCATAGTGGGCGCGCTCACCTGCGAGCAGAGGCCAGGGGCGACCGATGCCGCTGCCGTCGAAAGGCGATCCATCTTCATGCTCGCCGTATCCGTCGCCGTTATAGCGATACCAGGCTGGACCTTGCGGGAGTTTCACCCGCAGGAGGGCATCAATCACTTTGATGGTGTTGAGAATTCGCGGATCGTCCGGAGCGCGCAAGCCAAAACGAACCAGCGCGAGCGCATCGGGACTGACGATTTCGACAGCGCGGGCAAGGCCGCCGCCGACACGGTTTTTAATGGGAACGTAACCCTGCAGGGGCGAAGCGGCTCCGTCTGGGGAGGGAGGCGGCGTGATGCGGACGTAATAGCCTTCGACGCCGAATTGGCGGGCGAGATCGGTGTTGACGGCGTAGGTACGGCGTTCCATGTTGAAGTTCCAGGTGTCAGCCATGTGGCGCAGAAATTCGGCGGGTCCCGAGAGGTTCATGTCCTGGGCAAAATCGGCAGCGATCAGAAGGGCGGCGATTTCAGCGGCCATGGTGAAGGGCGAGTACCCGCCATCTTCTTCCCAGCGGTCCTGTTGCGTAACCGGACCGTTGGCGGCGATGAAAGCGGCGGCCTTGCGAACCATCGGCCACCAGCGCGCGGAATCGCCAAAGCAGCGGGGGGCTTCACGCCGCAGGAGGTCGACGAGCAAAATTGGAAAGGCAGTCTCATCCATCTGCAGGCCATTCCAGTAGGGGCGTCCGTCGAGCCACATGTTCTGGGCCCAGTGTCCATCGGCTTCCTGAGTGGCTTCGAGATAATGGAGAACGCGCAAGGCATCGTCGTGCGCGCCCGCCGCCAATAAACCGCCCGCACTCTCTACGAGATCGCGCGGCCAAATCAGGTGGTAGCCGCCGAGGTCTTCATCCCCTTTGTTGAATCCCCAGGGAATCGAGAGGCTGGCGATGATTCCGCCGAGGAAATCCTTCGACTCGTGGGAACGCAGGACGGCGGTGCTGGCCCGATACAGGTCTTTGTCGCGCGGCGGCTCGTCAAGCTTTTTGAGAGTATTCTGCCAGTGCTGCCAGTGACTCATGTAGTCGTGGCGCATGGATTCGTAAGGGGTAAGCTGAGAGGAGATCACTTGCTGCGCGGCCTCAGCCCAGATTGCGCCAAAGCCCAGCAATAGCAGGAACTCGCCGCTACAGGCTGCGAGGTCGATTTCGGCAGTCAGGGCGATGTTTCCATTCTCAGCGCGGTTATATTCCCAGGTCATCTGGAAGTTCCGGGAAAGATCCTGCCAACCGTCAGAAGAACCGGCAAATCCGATGGAGCGCTTGCGCCAGGGCGCGGAACAACCCAGGGCAAGGGCACAGGTGTCGCGGTGGGCGAAAAGCATGGGGGTGCCTTTGTAATCTCCCACCCAACCGGTATTTTCGGCTCCGAAATTTGCGAGGTGGGGCGCGAGCAAGGCATACAAACGGTAGTCGCTCAAACTACCGCGGAGCGGGAGGAAGCGAATTTTCTGCAGCACCACGTTGCGCCAAGGATCGGTCAAGACCTCTTTTTCGATACGGTAACGGCCATCGAGGGATGTGTTAATGAGTTCGTAAGCGGGCACTCCGGGTTCGACGGGGAGATTTTGGAAAGTGCAGTGGCGCTTCTCTTCGGAAAAATAGGAGTGACCGTCAGTGACAATGAGGCCGAAATCGCGCGTGCACGCCTGATCCACGCGGGGAAAATAAATCTCATTGAGAATGCCGTGGCTGAGCGTGAACCAGACGCGACTGTGAAGGTTCAGAGCAGTGCCGATGCCGGTCTTGGCGCTCGAAGTCCAGCGGGCTGGAATTCCGGGCCAGCCGGGTGCAGGGGGGATCTTATCGGTCACAAGTGGGCATCCTCACCGTTAAGCAGTTTGCCAGAAGACAGGGAATCGTGCTCAGATGCCATCTGCAGAATGGAAAGGCAGCATCTAATTCCAGACATGTCAGCGACACTTGCAATGAATCCCGAGGCCCGGTTTTGCCGTGCAAGCATTAGAGGGCTGTTGATATTCGTAGGATTCATGGTCATTTTG
>Ga0187887_10004534_pt1 | contig 10325 bp, 8 predicted proteins | sample June2016WEW_7_10_FD_132977 | JGI IMG/M metagenome (GOLD analysis project Ga0187887, IMG submission 132977) | Peatland microbial communities from SPRUCE experiment site at the Marcell Experimental Forest, Minnesota, USA - June2016WEW_7_10 | ecosystem: Environmental > Terrestrial > Soil > Wetlands... | reverse complement strand
GTTCGATGATTTGCAAGCGCAGTTGTTTGCCAGCAGGGCGCAGTTCTATTGGGACCTGCCGGCGGGACCTTTCTATGGGTTCAATCGGCCGGGCGTGAAGACGCTGACGCCGGTGGTTCAAAACTGGTGGCGGCAGGGCATGATGGGCGGAGCGAAGGCGCACTATGACGGGATCGTCGCGTTCTCGCAGACGGATTTGAGCGAGGACCTGAAGAAGATCAGCGTGCCGGTGCTGGTGATCCATAGCGAGGACGACCAGATTGTGCCGTACCAGGCCGCGGGGCCGCTGGCGGTGAAGCTGCTGAAGAATGGAACGCTGATTACGTACAAGGATTTTCCGCATGGCATGCCGACCACGCATGCGGACACGGTCAATGCGGCGTTGCTGAAGTTCCTGAAGGGATAAGCGAGTACGTGGAATGCGGGCGGCCAGCGGGTTGCTGGTCGCCCGCACTCTTTAATTTGCGATGGTGCGGAGTTGTGCTTGGGGATGAGGGTTTCGTTGCGGGTTGTAGACGTAGGTTACGAAGGCGTATCCCCAGGGCATGGCGACGATGGGAAGGATCACCCATAGGAATTGCGTGGTGATCTCTGCGGCGGGAGAGGCGGCCAGGGTTCCGTGCGACCAGAGGGGATAAGCGACGACGATGAGCCAGAGGACCTTGTAGAAGATTTCCAGGAGGATGATGGGGAGGAACTTCAAGGGCCTCAGAATGCCGAGGCCGGCGAGGGTCGCGAAGGCTGTCCAGACGCACCAGGCGACGGCGTTGGTGGGATCCCACGGGCCGCGGTGGGTGAGGATGTGCGTCCAGGTTAACTGGCCGAGGACGAAGAACATCAGGATGTAGAGAAGGCGCAGGAGGTAGATGTTGAGGGGGCGGACGCCTTCGTACTTGGCGGAGGGGCGGAAGGGATAGAGGGGGTCGATGGGCATGGAGATCTCCTTAAGGAGCACGGGGCCTGCGTCGCGGTGGGCGTTGATTCGATTGGGGGCCAGGGCGAGCTAACAGCAGATTCCCAGAGGGAATGACAGAAAGAAAAGCAACAGCAACGGCAAGAGCAAAAGAAGAAGCAGATCCCTGCGGGATGACAAGCAGAAAAGCAAAAGCAAAGGCAATGTGGCGGAGCTAGTCTTCGGCTTCGTTGTCGAGGACGAGGATGTCGCCGGGTTGGCAACGGAGCGTGGTGCAGATGGCTTCGAGGGTGGAGAAGCGGATGGCGCGTGCTTTTCCGGTTTTGAGGATGGAGAGGTTGGCGAGCGTGATGTCTACGGCTTCGGAGAGTTCGGTGAGAGACATGCGGCGGCGCTCCAGGACTTCGTCGAGTTTGATGGCGATGGGCATGGGCTACACGGTTCCTTCCAGCTCGTCGCGCATGGTGGAACCGGCGGCGAAGACGCGGCTGAGGACGAAGACCATGAGGACGGCGAGCCAGCTGCCGGGAGAGAACGAGGCGCCGGGCGCGGCCGAGCCGAGGGCAGGGCAAAATTTGTCGAGGAGGGCGCAGGGGATGGCGAGCAACTGGAGGCCGAGCAGCGCCCAGCCGATGGTTTGCAGGCGGCGCGCGTTGGCGGCGATGAAGGGATCGCCGAGGCCGGTGCTGGCGATGATCTGCGCGAGGGCGCGGAGGAGGATTTCGGTGGCAATGGCCATGGCGATGCCGATGAGCATCAGAAGACGGAGGCCGGTGAGGGCGGATGCGAGGTCGGGTGCGGGCGTTTGCGGGATGAGAAGCGGGACGAACCGCGTGGAGAGGATCACCGAGACGAGGAGGAGGGCGATGACGCCGAAAAAGAAGACGCGGTTCGCGATGATGGCGATGCGTACGAAGAGGCGGGAACCTTTGATGAGGCGGTCTTTACTGGAGTGATGGGCGTTGCTTTGCATGGCGGCGCTCCTTATCGATAAACAATAAATAGAGATGTGCAGGACGTCAAGAGAAATTTATTGATAAACGATAATTATTTTTGGAGACCTAGAATGAAGTGACACAGCGAGGAGGCTCAACTCCGATGAGCGACGAGACAGCGAACAATAGCGGTGGATGGAACACTCCGGAATTTCGAGCGGACCTTGCGTTCCCGAAGCTGACCGATGACATGGTGGAGCGGATGCGCGGCTATGGACGCGAGGAGACGTTCGCGGGGGACGTGACGCTGTTCAAGCAGGGCGAGCGGCAGGTGGATATGTTCGTCGTGCTCGACGGGGAGATTGAGATTTCAATTCCTGGGGAGAAGGGCGAGTGCAAGGTTCTGGCACATCATCGACGGTTCGAGTTTTCCGGGGAGCTGAATCTGTTGAACTCGCAGGGAACGCTGGCGGAGGGGCGGACGGTGGGCGAAACTGTTTTGCTGCGCATACCGCGCAGCCAGATGGAGCGCCTGATGCGCGCGCATGGAGACATCGCGAACCTGATTACGTCGGCGACGATTTGGCGGCGCATTGGGATTATCGGCGACGCTTGTGGCGGCATTGAGGTGATCGGGCACGCGGGCGATGCGGAGACGATTCAATTGCAGCGGTTCCTGCTGCGCAACAGCTATCCGCACCGGATTGTGGAGGCGCCGGTGGAGGAGGAGCGGCCATCCGATGATCCTTTGTCGGAGCGTGAGTCTGCGCTGCCGGCGGTGGTGCTTTCGGATGGACGCACGCTGCATCGGCCGACGCTTACGCAGCTTGCGGACGAGCTTGGAATTACGGAGCTGCCGGATCCGACGATGATTTACGACGTGGCGGTGGTGGGGGCGGGGCCATCGGGGCTGGCGGCCGCGGTGTATGCGGCGTCGGAGGGGTTGTGCACGATTGTGATTGAGGGAACGGCTCCCGGGGGGCAGGCGGGGACTAGCTCGAAGATCGAAAACTATCTTGGGTTTCCGACGGGGATCTCGGGGCAGCGGCTGGCGAGTCGGGCGCAGTTGCAGGCGCTGAAGTTTGGGGTGCGGTTTGCGATTTCGCGCGAGACGATTACGGCGGAACAGGTGGATGGGATTCACAAGCTGACGCTTGCCGGCGGAATTTCGCTGTGTGCGCGCGCGGTGGTGGTGGCGTCGGGTGCGCAGTATCGCAAGCTTTCGGTGGCGAACTATAGCCAGTATGAGAACCGCGGGATTTATTATGCGGCGACGGCGATGGAGTCGTTGCTGTGCCGCGAGAATGAGGTGATCGTGGTGGGGGGTGGCAACTCGGCGGGACAGGCGTCGGTGTTTCTGTCGGGGATTGCGAAACATGTGCACCACATTGTGCGCGGGCCGTCGCTGGCTAGCAGCATGTCGCAGTATTTGATCTCGCGGATTGAGGGCTCGTCGCACATTACGCTTTATCCGAATTCGGAGATTGAGACGTTAGAGGGGGCGACGGCGTTGGAGCGCGTGGCGTGGATGGATCGCGCTACGGGCGAGCGCACGGAGATGCCGATTGGCAGGGTGTTCGTGATGATTGGCGCGGAGCCGAATTCAGGGTGGCTGTTCGGGACGGTGAAGCTGGATAAGAAGGGGTTCATTCTTACGGGGGGCGAGGATGGGTTCGAGAGCACGCCGTATGCGACGAGCGTGCCGGGAATGTTTGCGGTGGGGGATGTGCGGTCGAACTCGGTGAAGCGGGTGGCGTCGGCGGTGGGTGAGGGGTCGGTGGTGATCTCGGATGTGCACCGATACCTGGCGGACCATCGGAATAGTTTTCCGGTGGAGCCGAACTCGGCGCTGGCGGCGCTGCGGTCTGCAGGTGCGGCGGCTGCGGCGAGCGCGGCGCAGGGCTAGGGTTGGGTGGGGTCCGCCCATTCGGTGCTGCCGACGTAAATGGTGGCGCCGGTCGCGTACTCTTCAACGGCAGCCGCATCGACGATGGCGGCTGCGAACTGCTCTACGTCGGGGAGGGAGCCGGCTTCCTGGCGACGGTCTTCGATGAGGCCAGGATTCTGTCGCTGCAGAAGCCTTGGCGTGATGGTGCCTTCGATGAGATCGCCGCTGACGACCACGAGGCAGATGCCGCGTTCGCCGAGCGCAGGGATCATGGCGCGGATGGCGTCTTCGCCGGCGCGCTTGCTGTGCGCGACCGGCTCGTAGCCTTCGTAGACCGGCTTGGTCGCGGAGAAGTGCGCGAGGTGACTGGTGACGAAGACGATGCGGCCGCCTGAGGGCATGAGCGGCAGGGCTGCGTGGACGAGATTCACTTGCGCGTCGAGGTTCAGCTTCATGGCGTAGTCGGCTGGCTTGTCTTTTTCGAGGCCGCCGCTGGCGTTGAGGATGAGGATGTCGAGGTGAGACCAGGCTGTTCGAATTTGATCGAAGGTGGAGGCGATGTCGGAGGGGTTGGTGATGTCGGCCTGGAGGAGGAGAGCGCGGCGGCCGAGGGCTTCGATGGCGGTGGCGACTTCCTGTGCGCGCGGGCCTTTGCTGCGGTAATTGATGGCGACGTCTGCACCGAGTTGGGCTAGCTGGCGGGCAACGCTGGCGCCGATGCCGCGGGAGGCTCCGGTGACGAGTGCGGTCTTGTCACGAAGAGATGGAGAGGATGCGGACGAGTCGTCGGAGGATGGCAGCTTTGTACTTTCTGTCATTTGCTTATTGTAGGTAACTGCAGGATCGACGGATGGAAGCGTGGACGCTGCGCGGGGATTCCGGGCGCGATTCAAGAGGCGCCGACATTCCGGTGGCGCTTGACGCGGAGCGCGGATACACTCAAATCTCCCACATTTTTTCTGCTTCTTTCCGTGCGTCGGTTCACTCGACTTCGGGGAGAACACTATTTCTCTTAGCTGCACGACGGTTCGTCATTCCAACAATGAGGTCTTTTCTAATGGGATTTTCGCGGCGTGATTTTCTGATGCGGGTGGGGCAGGCTGGCGGGTATAGCGCTGCGTTTGTGGCGATGCAGTCGATGGGTTTGGCGCCGAGCTTGGCGGAGGCGGCGGTGTCGCTGAGTGTGGCTCCAGGGACGGGCAAGGGTGTGAAGGTGGTGGTGTTGGGTGGCGGAATCGCGGGGCTGGTGGCGGCGTATGAGATGAAGGCGCTGGGCTACGAGTGTACGGTGCTGGAGGCGCGCGAGCGTCCCGGCGGTCGGAACTGGACGGTGCGCGGCGGGGATACGGTCGCGTTTACCGATGGGACGAAGCAGCGATGTACGTGGGATGCGGGGAACTATCAGAATGTAGGGCCCGCGCGGCTGCCGTCGATTCATAAAACGATGCTGGGGTACTGCCGCAAGTTTGGCGTTGAGATGCAGGTGGAGGTGAACACCAGCCGCAGCAGCCTGCTGCAGAACGATGCGGTGAATGGCGGCAAGGCAATGGTGCAGAGGGAGGTGGAGGCCGATACGCGCGGGCATGTGAGCGAGCTGCTGGCGAAGTGTGTGAGCCAGGGTGGGCTGGATCAGGAGATGTCGAAGGACGATCGCGATCGGATGCTGGCGTTTCTGAGCAAGTACGGTTCGTTGGACGTGGCGGGGAAATATGGCGGGAGCGATGCGGCGGGGTATTCGTCGACGCCGGGAGCGGGCGATGATGCGGGTGTGTTGAGCAAGCCGGTGGACATGCACACACTGCTGGATGCGGACTTCTGGGATGGGATTTTGTTTGAGGAAGCGTTCGACATGCAGGCGACGATGTTTCAGCCGGTGGGAGGGATGGACAGGATTCCGTATGCGTTCAAGAAGGCGCTGGGCGAGACGGTGATTACTCACGCGGCGGTGACGGAGTTGCGCAAGACAGCGAAGGGCGTGCGCGTTGGGTACACGCATGCAGGTCAGCACAAGATGATCGAGGCGGACTACTGCGTGTGCGCACTGCCGCTGACCATGATGAAAAAGATGCCGAATGATTTGAGTGCGCCGTTCCAGCAGGTGATTGCGCAGTGCACGTATGGGCCGTCGTACAAGATTGCGTGGGAAAGCCGGCGGTTCTGGGAGCAGGATTACAACATCTACGGCGGGCTGGAGTTTGTGAAACAGGGATGCAGCCCGGTGTGGCTGCCGTCGGCCGGGATGTTTACCGAGCGCGGCGTGCTGGTGAGCGGGTATGAGTGGCAGGTGCGGCCGGAGTTCGCTTCGCTCGACATGAAGGGGAAGTTCGAGGCATCGCGCGCGTCGATTGAGAAGCTGCATCCGGGGCATGGCAAGGAGCTGGAGAAACCGATGTATATCGGGTGGGCGCAGATTCCGTGGAACGAGGGCGCGTGGATTGATACGTATGGGCCGGATCAGAAGGCGGGCCGCGGGTCGAAGGGAGCGAAGGGACCGAAGCCTGGCTATGAGGTTTTGATCGAGGCGGATGGGCCAGTGTATTTTGTCGGTGACCATGTGAGCCACCTGGTGGGATGGCAGGAGGGCGCGGCGCTGAGCTCGTTGCGCGCGGTGCAGATGATCAGCGATCGGGTGAAGGCGGCGCGAGCTTAGCGGCTGGTTTGGGCGGGGCGTTTCGGTTTCGGTGCGTAGTAGCCGGAGCGGATCGTGAGGGTCGCTACGCGGTCGGGAGTGGCGAGGACGATGGGGTGAAAGGCTCCATCGTGCGTGAGGGTGGCGGGGCGGAAGACGAGGCGGTACTGGTTGCGCAGGTTGGCTTCGATGGTGCGCAGATCGGTGGAGATGTCGGTCGTTGAGGCGTCGTCGTGGAAGAGCGTGCCCCCGGTTTGCGCGGCGAGTTGCGCGAGGGTGGGGATGCCGGGCGAGTTGGGGTTGGGGCTGAAGGCGTAGAGGGCGGTGTTGGTGCGCTGGCACATGTCGACGGCGGTTTCGAGATCGAGGAAGCTGGCGTTGTCTTCGCCGTCGGAGAAGAGAAGGATGAAGTTGCCGCTGGTGCGGTGGTCGATTTCGCCGAACTGGGAACGACAGGCAGCGTAGAGGGCGTCGAAGAGGCCGGTGCCGCCGATGGGGTCGTGGTGCGTGGTGGTGTGGATGGCGGTGGTGAGCGCGGCGGGGCTGTTCGTCCAGGATTGGATGAGGTGCGCGGTGCGATCGAAGTGGGTGACGAAGGCCTGGTCGGTTTGCTGGCGGAGAAGTTGCTGCGCATATTGCGTGGCGATGGATTGATCGCGATGGAGATGCGAGGACATGGAGCTGCTGGTGTCGATGAGGATGCCGGCGCGGATGGGGAAGTTTTGCTGGAGTTGGAAGTCGAGGATTTTGGCCGGAGGGATGCCGTTGTCGAGGAGGGTGAGGTCGGAGAGTTTGAGGTCGTTGACGGGGAGGCCGCGCGCGTCGGATGCGTGGAAGGTGAGGATGACTTCGTCGACGGAGACGTGGAGCCGATAGGGCGCGTCGGTTTGTGCGAAGGTGTGGGGCGAGAGCGCGAGGGAGAAGGCGATGAGCCGGCGGAAGCTTGCGGGGGAAGGTCTCATCGGTGGGTGTCCTTTGAGTGTAGGACTGATCGTGATGCGGATTGGTGATGCAGTGAGTTCGGCGGACGGGCGGGCGCATTTCATCTTGCCTGAGCGCGATGGAAAACACGCGGCGGAAAGAGGAAAAAGTTGGCTACTGCTGCTAGCTGGAAAAGGGGTTTCGCTACGACCTTTGGGTCGGCGAAGTGTTACCGGTGAGGTGTTACGAATGGGCGCAAACTGTGGAAAGCTTTAGGGATAGCGGCCAAAGGGTTCAGGTAAGATTCGAATAATTGAACTTGCATGACGCTGGTACGTTGGATGTCGGCCGAAGCGAGATTGGACGTTTTCGGGCGCTCGGCACTGACGTCGGATCGTGCGCCTGTTTTGAAGTACTGAGCGGGTGTCCACGGAGGGAAGAGCGAGCGTGGGCTGAGTGGATCGCGCATCCGGAAGACTGGATGGAGCGGACGCTCCAGAAGGAAACAAAGCAAACGAAACAGATGACGTGGCGCGGACGATGCGCCTCCGGACAAGGCGCATCAGGGAATGCGATGCCACGCGTGTGGTTGGAAGCGGAGTGCATTGCGGTAGGAATGCGGGTTTGGGGAAACCGGGCCCAGGATTTGGATGAGGCTTTTCGCCAGGCGTGACCTCGCGGCTTCGGCCAAATGAGCAGTGTGGATGCAGTCGCAAGGCAGGAAGGCGGCCGGTTTTGGCGCTGTCTGGGTTGGGCGGTCTGGGTTACTTCGCGGAGCAGGGCTGCATGGATCCAGAACGGCACGCAACGTGCAAGGAAATAGGGTTGCAAGGCGCATTCGAGTTGAGGTAAGGCACCATGCAGGGTCCGATCGTCGATCTCGTACTGTTGTTGCTGCTGATCCTGTTCTTCGGATTGCAGCAACGGCGGCGTCCGCAGGTCTACTTCCGGTTCTGGTTTGTGGGTTGGATCTTTGTCTTCCTGAGCTACGTGGCGTGGGCGCTGCAGGCCAGGGTGACGAACTTCGAGCAGGTGCAGAATGTGGTGTGCTTCGATTTTCTGCTGCTGGGCGTGTTTACGTTTCTGATGTCGTTGCTGACGAAAGAGCACGGGACGCGCAAAGTGATCCTGTGCGGGTTGGCGATGGTGGCGGCGTCGACGGTGATTGTGGATACGCAGCAGTTCCTCTTCATACCGCCACAGGTGCTGGCACTTGGCGTTCTGTTGGCGGAGGGCATTGGATTTACTGTCGCGTTGCTGCTGATCCCCGACCGGTGGCCGCGCCGGCGCGGAGTGATTCTGACCATCTGCGCGGTGGGTGGAACGGCGCTGGCGGCGTATGCGTTGCTGACGCCGGCGACCAACCTGGATCACTGCGTGGTGGTCGAGGTGCTGCTGTGCGCGGCGGTGTTGTATGCGGGGTCGGCGGGCAGGCAAGGTGTTTCGGGGTGGGCGGGGACGTTTGGATTTGCGGCGTGGGCGGGATTCTACCTGCTGAAGATGCATCCCCGGAATCCGGCATGGCTGACGCTCGGGCTGTCCGAGTTCTGGAATTTTCCGAAGTACTTTGTGGGCTTCTCGATGATCCTCAAGGTGTTTGAAGAGACCGCCGATGACAAGGCGCGGATGGCCGAAACGTTCCGAGATCTGTATGAGGACTTCCGGCTGTTGTATGACACGCATCCGCATCCGATGTGGATCTGCAATGAGTCGAGGGGACGGTTTCTGACGGCGAATGAGGCGGCGAGCAAAGAGTATGGCTACAGCATCGCTGAGTTCCAGGGGATGAGCATGTCGGAGCTGGAGCTGCCGCACGATCCGGAGGCCGAAGAGGTAGAGGATGTGCTGGGCGAGCCGGCCGAGGGCGTGCGGGTGCGGCATCAGCACAAGGACGGCCGCGTGGTGTGGGTGAACATGGTGGAGCGGGAGATTGTGTACCTGGGGCAGCAGGCGCGGCTGGTGATTGCGCGCAATATTACGGAACGGTTGAAGCTGGATCGCGAGCTCTCCTTCCGCGCGCAACATGATGTTCTGACGGGACTGCCCAACCGGCAACTTCTGGAGGAACGTTTGGAGGAGTGTCTGCAGTGCTGCCGCGTGGAAGAGCGTCGGGCCGCGGTGCTGACGATCGATGTGGACCACTTCAAGCTGATCAACGACACGTATGGACACCTGGTGGGGGATGAATGTCTGAAGGAAGTAGCAGCGCGGTTAAAGAGCAAGATTCGCAAGGTGGACACGATTGCGCGGACAGGGGGCGAGGAGTTTACGGCCGTGGTGAGCGGGTTGAATAAGGCGTCGGATGCGGAGAAGGTGGCGGCGAGCCTGATGCGGGTGTTTGAGGCGCCGGTGGAGCTGCCGTTCGGGGCGCTGGGTGTGACGGTGAGCGTGGGGGTGGCAGTGTATCCGGACGACGCGATCGATGCGACGACGTTGCGCCGGCTGTCGGATGAGGCGATGTATCGAGCCAAGCGTGCGGGCAGAAATCGCGCAGCGTATTCGGCGGAGAAGACGACGGTGCTGGACTTCAAGAAGCCAGAGGCAAGTTAGCAGGCACCCTGCCTCTCGACGACGGGGATTATTGAGCTGCTGTGGCTGGCGGATGGGGGTGACTATCTGGAGTCGTGCGCGTGAACGATTTGCAGGAAACAACGTACATCCCATTGATCACATAGCATGCAAGGCTGCTGTTTTCAGTTGTTTATCAGCGGCCGAGACCGTTGTAGAGCGGCTCTGGTATAACCATCACAAAGACATCACGTAACTCAAGACCCTGATGGTAGCGGACATTCGTTATACCTCCCGGGGATCAGTTCAAGCAGAACGGGAGAAGCATCACGATAGAGGGTGCTGCCTGCGTGCAAGGGCCGACCGAAAAATACGACCTCGACAGGCAAGGGGCTTCCCAGCCAGCTTGATTGAGTGACACGCATTCTTAAGGCAAGCTCAAGATGGACGGAATAGCAAACTTTTTTTCTGTCGTACCGAATCCGATGGTCCTGGTAAACACGCAAGGCATCGTTGTGCTTGCGAATGAGC
>Ga0187887_10004533_pt1 | contig 10325 bp, 10 predicted proteins | sample June2016WEW_7_10_FD_132977 | JGI IMG/M metagenome (GOLD analysis project Ga0187887, IMG submission 132977) | Peatland microbial communities from SPRUCE experiment site at the Marcell Experimental Forest, Minnesota, USA - June2016WEW_7_10 | ecosystem: Environmental > Terrestrial > Soil >... | reverse complement strand
TTCTGGAACGGTCAAATCCATAACCAAATCCAGCGCACGGTCAATCTCTTCTCGCGCCCACGCTTTGCGGCGTGGCCAAACGCCAACCTGACTGCTAAAAGTGAAACCTCTCCGCGTGCAGAAATCGTGAAGAATCGGGTCAAGCTCTGCGAGCTTGGCTTCGACGGCCTGAACTCTGGCTACGATTTCGGGCGAAAGTGTCATGGCGCGTAGTGTGGCCTAACGTCCAGAGCTCAGGCACGCGGGACCAACCAGCGTGAACCGCGAAGCGGAACTGGAACCGCCATCCCGCGTTGCCTGCAGCGATTTGTTAGGCGCGAAATCCTGATATACTCATCTTGAAACATATAAAGCCCATAAGCAACCCGACAATACCAATGCCTCCCATAGCGACACGAACCAACCACCACCAACTCGAAGAATAAGAAGCTGGTGTCGGAGCAACAATGCCATAAAACCCGATAACTGCTCCCGCAAAACACACCAAAGCACCAATCCCAAAAATAACGCCTGTGAGCTTGCCAACCTCGCGCTTCTCGCGCTGCTTTTCTTTCTTGCTCTGTGGAGGAGGAATATGACGGGGTTTACGCTTCCGAAGCCCAAACTGAAATATAGAGGCAACAATCAAAACGACCAAAAGTAATACCTCGCCAGCCAGCCGACCAAGCCAGTGCACGAACACCACATCCAGCACGGCACAGATAAACGGGAAACCGAAAAGTATGGCAACCCACCGTGCCCACAATGGCATTTTGCTCCATCCACTCATATCATGGGACGCTTCGCGCCTAACTGTTATTCAACGACTGGCGGTTCGTTGATTCAATTTGTTCATTTTCTCAAACTCAAAAGTTCTAAGATGTTCATTATCAACAAAACCAAGCTTGGATCAACGACTGGCGGTTCGTTGATTCAATTCACCCTAACTCCCAACCCGAATTTGCGCAAGTGTTTCACAATCAACATACCTCATTTGGATCAGCGACTGACGGTTCGTTGATTCAATATCTTGGGTTGGACATGGGTCATCTGCATTCTGAAAGTTTGATCGTGCGTAGTCCCTTGGAAACGGTTCTACCTGGAATTTCCAAGCCTCCTCTAGTCTCTTGATTTTGGCGAATGCCCACAAAAAACGTAAGCTACCGCCCTTGCACTTGGGCCAGCCAAAAGTGCAGTTTTGCTTCGGCTCGAATTGCCCCAACACCTTCAAAGCGATTGAAACACCGGGGCGGAATTCTCACAAGGCTTTTCTGGGAGATGTGAGAACGCTCAACAGTGTCTGCGTTACCTCATTCATTGTTTTTCCATTTTTTCCTTCAGCATCTGGACCAATTCTTCGACGCTCAAATCGCGCGGGTTCAAGGCGTTCGTCCCTTCGGTCTTCGGCTCCATCCCGCCGTTCCCGAAGGTAACTTTCTTCGCCGCCCGCTGCGCATGTTCGTTCGAGAGGTGGCTATACACTTTGCCGATCAGGACCGGGCTCGCGTGGCCGACCCACTTGGCAATGGTCATAAAATCCACGCCGCTCATCACGCATTCGGAGATAAAATGATGCCTGGTATCGTGAAAATGCAGGTTGGGCAGCCCGGCCTCCTCGCGTACCCGCTCGAAAGTTGCCCGCAGTGAGCCGATGCTCCCTTCCTCCCCGGTAGCCGGAAACATGCAATCCGAATCCGGCAGCCGACGGGCATACATTTCTTTCAAAACGGATTCAAGCTCGGCGGAAAAATCCACCACGACATTCTGCTTGTCGTATTTGGTGTTTCGCAGATGCACCTGTCTCCTTTCCCAATCCACATCCGACCATCTTGTGGACAGAGCGCTCGTGACGCGCGCACCTGTGGTTCGCATAAACCGGATGGCGTCCGCCAAAAGCTCACCGTTGCGGTATTTCGGCGTCCCATCCGCGTTCTTCTGCGTGGCCACCTCGCAGACATGTTCCAGTTGCTCCTTCGTGAACAGTGGGCGCTTGGGCGCAACGTATTTTAGTCGCTGGTATCCTTCGGTTGGCAGTTTGCCGCTGAACCGACCTTCGTCCTTGGCAAATTTCAGGCAATTGGACAGAGCTAGCACGTCGTAATTCGCCGTGCGATTTCCCACCCCGGCCTGCTTGCGTTGCAGAACATAATCATTGATGCGTTGTCTCGTGATTTGGGTCAGCCGAATGCCACCGAGGTATTTGGTCCAACCTTTCAACACGCTTTTTTCTTGCGCGGTTGTCTTCGGCTTCTTTTTCCCTGTGTTCTCAATGAACGAGAGGTAATGCAGGGCAAACTCATCGAACTGTGGAGCGCGTCCAGGGGCTGGAAACTCCCCCTGCCGTTTCTTTTTACGCAACTCGTGCATAGCGTCCGCGGCCTGCGTCACGGTTTGGACGGGTTGACTATTCTCATCCAGCAGGGCCACACGCCGGCAACCTTTACCCGGTAGTGACAACTGACAATAGAAACGCCCGTTGCGCTTCCATAGGCCTTTAACTTCGCAGCCAAGAGAATCCTTGGCCTTGGTGAATCCGCCGGCCTTCTCCCGAATCACCGTTAGAATGGGGGCACCGGATTGCGCTGCCGGAGCAGCGTTGTCCGCAACGATGCAGGCACTCATGGGGCCTCCTGTAGCTGTTTGGCGCAACGCCGGCTTGCGCGGCGTTTCGGTTGCCGCGTGTAAAGCCCGACGCTCACCGCGAACTGGTAGGCGGCGTCCAGCACCGGGCAAAACGGTTCGTCGAGTTCTGCAATAATGTCCAACAATCCGCACCCGGAGATTTGATGGCCGTCGAAGCTGTCGAATTCAGCGTTGTCCAAGAACTTGATGCCTTTGGGCAGTGGCTGGCGCACGGCTAGTACATGCCGGCAGCGTGCCACGTTTAGAACTCCGGTCGCCGGGTCGAATAGGGGAAGGTTTTCCCCGTTCAGACGGGGATTGTATGGAACAAGAACGACCTCTTTGACCCGTTTAGGTTCAATCCAATTATCCTCATCAGCGAAAAATCGCTCCGCCGCGCATTTGAGGCAGAGTGAAGCACCGTCGAGTTCCGTCTGGTAGCGTTCCCAAGTGTAATTCTCCACCATCACACGCCCGCAACCATCACAGGTGAAATATCCTTCCCACGGGTCGCCGGACTGCCCCACGCAATCTTGGCACAGGTGGAGCACGTCTTTGGGGTCGTCACTGAATATGTCGTAAATGAGAAATGACACTTCAGCGGCGCGCTTTCGACCAAAACATTCACATCGCGCGCACTGGGGTTTGCATTTGCGGGCCGCTTCGCGCTTGAGCTTCGTCGCTTTGGCAGCGGCGTTGGCGTTCATTTGGTTGATGTCAGGGAGTGACCACATAATTAGTTCCTCCCTTGGTTGGGGACTGCGGGTAGCAATCCGTCGTCGGTGGCAAGCTGAATGATATCCGAAACGAAATGGTGCTCAATGGCGAGCGCCTTTCCAAGATACTGATGCTCGCCATCAGGTGGGCAGTGGAGCCGGAGCCAGTCATCCGCGCGATTGGTCAGCGGATGAAATAGGGAAATGGTTCCGTGGTATGAAACCGCGAAGTCCGATGAGGACCGTCTGCCGGCGGGTGGAGTTTGTGCAAGCTTGTGCGCCTGCGCGCTTGAGTTTTTCATTAGTGTGTTTTTCTAAACACACCGGGAAGCGTGGCAAAAAAAAATAGCGTCACCTAATCGGGACGCCTTTAATCTGCCGTTTGAGATATTTTCTTGGGAGCTTTCGCTCTCCACATCCGGCGCGCATTCAATCGAATGTCACCGTCGACCACCATTGCCCTCTCATTTGGGGCTGGTTGGTATCATCGCCGTTTTGGCCGATGAGTTCCCGATGTTAACTCAGAATATACACGATTTTTTCTAAAAATCAAATTCGGTTCAACAATGAAGATCGGGGCGGAGTTTTCGCTTTTTCAGTATCAATTAACAGCCACAGGGCATTGTTCTCGCGCCAAAGTCTGGAGCTGACCTCAAGTTCTTCACCGTAAAATGGCTTGATAAGCATCCATAACTTCTCAGGCGACTTGGAGCGGAGGAATTGCTCAAAACGGTAGCCGATTGACAACGTAGACAGGAAGGCACAGCTTCACGCAATGCCCTTCGACCGGGAACAAATTAAGAAGAAGACAACGGCGCTCGCCGTCAAAGGGGTTTACATTGGCACGTCGAGTTGGAAATACGAAGGCTGGTTTGGACAGCTTTACACCCCGGAGCGCTACGAGTACCGCGGCAAAGTCGCCAAGACGCGGTTTGAGCGGGACTGTCTCGCTGAGTACGCGGAGGTGTTCAAGACGGTTAGCGTGGACGCGGCGTATTACACGTTTCCAAGCAGGGAATATCTCCAAAAACTGGCAGACGCCGTACCGGATGACTTTCGGTTCGGCCTCAAGGTGACTGACACGGTGACGATTAAAAAGTTTCCGAACTTGGCGCGGTTCGGAGCGAAAGCTGGGCGACCGAACGCCGAATTCCTGAATGCCGACCTGTTCGCAACGGCGTTCCTGAAACCGTGTGAGGAAATTCGGGCCAAGGTCGGCGTGCTCATGTTCGAGTTTTCGCGGTTCTGGCCGAGCGATTATGAACATGGGCGTGATTTTGTGGCTGACCTCGACACTTTTCTCGGCAAGCTGCCAAAGCGATGGCCCTACGCGATTGAGATGCGAAACAAACACTGGTTGACTCCTGAATATTTTGGGTGTCTGACCAAGCATGGCGTCACGCACGTTTTCAATTCCTGGGATGCCATGCCGTCGGTAAGCGAGCAAATGGCGTTGCCGAGAAGCCGAACAAATCCGGAATTGGTCGCCGCGCGTTTCCTCTTGAAGCCGGGCCGAAAATATGAAGAAGCCGTGAAGACATTTCAGCCGTACGACAAAATCAAGGAACCAAACCTGGATGCGCGCGAAGCAGGCAAAGCGTTGATCGCGGATGGAAAGAAGGGCGGCCCGGGACGTGAAACATTCATTTATGTGAACAACCGGCTTGAGGGCAATGCGCTCGAAACGATTGACGCGATGATCTTGGGCGGGGAGTAATGACTGGAATGCTATTTGGATAAACGAACCGGCAGTTGTTGAATAAGAGTTAGGAGTCAGATGCACATGTCGAAGAAAACAATAATCAAAGTTGTTGCGTCAATTGTCGCGGTGGTCATTTTGGTTATGGGCCTGTGTTGGTTTGTTCGTCCTCCACCTCCATCGAAATCCAGCAAGCCCCCTCCATCAGCATCCAGCGTGTGTATAGGCCACTTGCGGGAGATCGATGCCGCGAAGCAGCAGTGGGCGCTTGAAAACAAGAAGACCGCGAATGATGTTCCGACCTGGGATGACATTATCCCGTACCTCGGACGTGGAGCGCAGATCCCAAGATGTCCGCAGGGCGGCACATACAAGATTGGTCGGGTTGGGGATCCGCCAACATGTTCGATTGGCGGACCAGGTCATAGTATACCCTAACGCCATGAACTAACACCGCGCCGGCGCCAAAGGCCACTGGGCCTTGAGTTTTGGATTGAGCGATGAAGATGTTCGCCCACGAACGACCCATAGCGTTAGAGCGCCACTCAGCCCTGCCAAGGCGATTGTAGAGGGTTCGGGAACTTCCAAGCTTCCGCCGCTTGCGTAATATTCAGCCGTCCATGTCCAAGTGGACGTGTCATTTACATCCGGTATCGACGTTACGGAAATAGTGCTATCTCCACCCCAGTTTAAGGAAGCATCAGTCTGGGAGGCAGGTGGAGAAATAAGATTATTGCCAAGATTAGCAAGATATCCATACCCGAGACCGTTTCCATCCTGAATAGGGGCTACTGGAGCGAAATAATTATTGTAACCACCATAGGTGCCTAAGGACACGCCGGGAGGGTCGTCTCCAACATTCGGCGTAGTGTATTGCGACGGTAACTGACCCAAAAATGTCGCAATCCCCACGTTGTCAATGTAAACGAGCGTCTGGTTGTTTATCGGGTTTACGTATGGGTCAATGAGATTGCCTGTGAACAATTGCCAAAGGCCCGACGGAGATATGATAGTGCCGTTCCAACCCGTCCCAGTACCGCTAAAGACCACATCGAAAGAACTATAGGAATCAGAAATCCAATTGATGGAAGGCACATTCTGCCCCATAGCATCGTTCAACGGGAAAATGCTGAAAAAGAAGCACCATAATAGGGAGATTCTGAATGCAATAACCTTCACAGCGGTCTCGATCAAACCACGCTTTCTTAATCCCGTCAATCCAAATATATTGCTTTTAGGCCATCAAGCACCTGCTCGTCAATCGCCTCTTCCGCCGGAACATGGACCTGATTCGCTAACCACACTTTTTGCATCCGTAAGGGCTCAGCAATGACGAATCGGTTTACAGCCTTTTCTTCCCGGCGGCCTTTGCTTTCTTCCATCTAACCTTCGCTGCCGCCGAAATTTTCGCTTTAGCTGCTGCACTCATTTTGCGTCTACCCTTGTTTACTGGAGTCGCAGCTGATTTCCGCCTCTTAACTTTCGCCCAGCGCGCCTTTTGTGCTTCGGCGATCCTTTTTCTGCCAGAAGCACTCATTTTGTTTCGTTTCTTGGGCGCAGATACGATGGTCGTTTCCGAGGAACTTAAAAGTTTACTTAATTGCTTTTCAAGCGATTGGATTTTTCCTTTGAGAGTAACTGCGCGTAGTAATTGTTTAACTGTTAGATTTGTAACAGAATTCATTGGAATAAATAAAAGAAGAAAGTACGACAAGTCAAGACAACTACTTAGACTGTATTTTTGCTGGCGTTCGGTTTGTCACATTCACCGAAGGGATGACATTACTTGCCACATCCTGATATTTAACCACAAACGCTTTTGTCAAATGGCTATATCTCGCCGAAGCGTCACCGTTGAAATTGGCCGTCCCGTAGCCATAACCACTGTCTTGATATGTTCCGTTGCCAGAAATTGCATAGCCATTGAGAATCTGACCTTGTTGGACGATAACGACTGCATCGCCACCATGTAATTTCGTCTGACTGGCTAAATCTGAATCTCGTGCCGAGCTTTCCATTGATTGCTGCATCATGCCGGAAACAACACCATTGGGGACTGGGACCTTTTCATCACCAACCCGGACTGCGCTGGTTTCTCCGTTCATTTCCGCTTCAAGTTTCACCAATCGACCACGGAATAGAATCTCGGTACCGATGCTCCATTGCTTTGGTTTGATTGGATTGGCCAGGAGTTTTTCAAGCTGCCGGCGGAGCCATTTCTCGTTCCGCTCCGCAAAGCGATGGCCCTCAATGACCGAACCTCGACGTGGAATCGTCAACCGCGCCGAGCCGTCAGGGCGCAGCCGAAGCAGGTAACGCCGCGCCCGGTGATTACGAATCACCGCCACTGGAATCTGGAGGTCGCCCACCGTCAGGAAAATGTTCTGCGCGACCGGTTCGGCCCGATTCAGGATGAAATTGAACCATGTCATCGGTTCGCGTTGATTCAACGTGGGGAGGTGAGGTCTCGTCTCACAATAATCCTAACTGCCGACCGGCCACCGGAGGTCGCTCATGTTTTGCGGCGAATTCCTTCAGCGTTTCCATTTCCGAATCGATGAGGGCACGCTCGAACCGGTGCGTCCGTTCCGAGAATCGTGCTCCGAGCCACAGCAGAAGTTCGTCGGGCGATTGCCAAAAGAACGCTGCCAGAACTGTGGCAACTTCTGCCGCAGTATCTTGGCAATCAATCAACACGTAGGGGGCAAGTTCACCTTGCACCCAACCCGGCGGAAGTTCGGTGCAGGCACGGTTCGGATTGACTGCCAACCACAACAATCGGGCGAGTGCTCGGTACATCCCACGCGCGCCGCCGTTAAGCGGCCCGTAGCGCCGCCAATCGGGTTCAGGAGTTTCAACCATGCCAAGCTCTAGTCGGCGCTCCGTGATACGCCAGGCAATGAATCGGGCCTTTGACGGCCAGACGCCAGCCCGGTTGAACTTGGGCTTGAGCGAGCGCAGCAATTTTGATTCGTGTTTCAGTGCGGCCGCTTCGTTGGGACAGAATTGGAATTCGATCCGAGCCACCTCGCGCACCATCCGGAGATGGCGCCGGGGCATCCGGTCGGGATTGGCTACCCGGTAATGACTGAGCCGCTGCTTCAGGTCCTTCGCTTTGCCGACATAGAGCACCTTGTCGGCGGCGTCCTTCATGAGGTAAACGCCCGGTCGGCGTGGTGCCCGCCGAAAAAACTTCTTCCCCAACCGCTGGTCGAGCGGTTTGGGATCGGGGAACAGGAGCGTTTGGCCCATACCGATGCCTATAGAACACAAACTCTCAGCCGAAGCCAATTCAACTTTCGTCGCCGACGAAGAGGATTCAGTCCGACCGCGGCGCCGGCAGCCAACGCACCGGATCTTGTTGGTAATACCATTTCATTTCTTCATACAACTCGAGGTATTGTTGTTGCATCGCGAGCGGCTCGCCAAAGAAACACTCCGTTGCCACCGCGAAAAACTCAGCTGGATTTGTTGCCCCATAGTCACGCAGCACGGTGCCCTCACCCCGTTGCACCTGTCCCCGAAGGCGTTCAAATTCCACCTTCATCACTCGTGACCAGGCCGAATACCGGCGCTGGCGCTCCACCCGTGATTCGCCGAGATTGAGGACCGGCACGCCATCGGCCCGACCGTCTTCAAAATCGAGTAAATGGGCAAATTCGTGCAGGACGACATTGTGTCCATCTTCCGGAGCCAGGATGCCGCTGCATACCGCATCCCATGCCAGCACCACGGCACCTTCACGCCAGGCTTCTCCGGTGCGAAGCTGGTGGCTCTCCTCCAAGACGCCTGAGCCCACATGCCGGACCGTCGGAGCGACATAGGTGGTGGGATAAATCAGAATGGTTCGCAGGCCGGGATAACAGTCCGTGTGGCGGTGCAACAGCAGCAAACAGGCATGGGCCGCGATGCTGACCCTGATCTCGTCAGTGAGATCCAAACCGCCGCATCCTTCAAACTTCTTTTCTGTCAGGAAAACTTGGATGTACCCCTCCAGTTCCTTGCGGTCCGGCTCGGGTAACTGAAAATAAAATGGGCAATGCGTATCAATGATCCTCCGCCACTCCGGCGGAAACGGAGCGGCCTGCAATTTCTTTCTTCGAAGTCCCTTCCACATCGCCAAGCGAAAAGATATTCGTTGTAAACCGGCGAATTGTCGAGCGAAGGAACCGCCAATCGGCTTGATGATCAGTTGTGACGGTTGGGCTGGTGAACAAGCAACTGGTGCGATCTGACGTGCGGAGTTGATTGATGCTTCATTGGCGGCTAACTGTTAACACATGTTCATCGCGGTTGGGCCGGATTGGCCGTGGGCTGGACATATAGTTCCAGAGCAAACGCAGATGTTCCGGGCCGTATTTAGCAGGAACGGAAGCACCATACGCCACGTGTCCGTAGAGAAAGGCAAGATGCTCCAGTGCATTGGCAGCTTCCGGCATTTCCTCGCCGAGTTGCCGGCAAAATTCACGCGGAGTCTGTGGCGAGCCGTGTTTGGCCTCCTGTTCGAGCACCCAACTTTGCAGGGCGTCGTAGCTGTAGGTGATCAATTTTTCCGGCGGCCACAGCCGGTCGGCGCCGGTGAGGAATGGATTCTTGAACGATTTGAACGGCGGCGGGGCCATGGCCTTGGTCGCTGGCGGCGGCGCGGCAGCGGAGGGTTGAAACAAGCCCAGCAGCGCGGCGATGAAATGGCGCAGGGCCGCCCAAATGTTCCGCAGCAAGGTCAGAATCACTCCCCGATGCCGGTAGATCGCCCAAGCCAGGGCGAGCGCGACCGCAAGCCAGAACAACGCCCGCAACCACGGATAGACGGCAAGAGCAGGGGGAGACAGGTTCGGCAAGGGCCTTCCCTGATTGCCGCCTTCCTGGGGCTTGCCTTGTTGGGAAGCCTGGCCGGAGGTCTGACCGGGTTGCGACGACGGGTTGCCCGGCTGCTTGGCAGACGGAGTCTGATTGCCGGCGCGCCCGGAGCCGGAGCCGTGCGGGTTGAACCGGGCGGCAAATTCGCTGGCCCGGCGCAATTGATAATCCACGTGATAACGCAGGCCGATCCAAGCTTCGCCCGAACCGGGGCGCGGCAACAACAAGGACAGGCAGAGAATCAACGCGGCACCGACGACACCAAACTGGACCCAGCCGACGGCAATGTTGCCGGGCATGACCAGATGGCGCTGCCGCAGATAGCGTCGCAGTCCGAGGAAACTTGTGGTCACCAGCAAGCCCAGGGCAGCGGCAAGGTAGAAGAATAGGTAAATGAAGCCCTGTCGCCGTGCGGCCATGTCCCCGGCCGGCAACAAAGTCTGGCCCAG
>Ga0187887_10004532_pt1 | contig 10328 bp, 7 predicted proteins | sample June2016WEW_7_10_FD_132977 | JGI IMG/M metagenome (GOLD analysis project Ga0187887, IMG submission 132977) | Peatland microbial communities from SPRUCE experiment site at the Marcell Experimental Forest, Minnesota, USA - June2016WEW_7_10 | ecosystem: Environmental > Terrestrial > Soil > Wetlands... | reverse complement strand
GGTGCTCATCTTCGCATTGATTCTGGCATGTGCCGCGGCGACCGCGTTGTTCCTCCGGGAAAGAATCATTGCGTCGCATCCGGCGTCGTCGGATTTCGGCGCAACCAATGCGGTTTCCTCTGCCGTCAATCCCCTTTGGACCCTGGATTTGACGAACACGGTCTTTCCGGACCGGACTGCGGCCGGCAAAATTCATGGCCGGGATTTTGTCTGCCGGCGCGCGGTGTTTCAAAACGGTCTGCTGATGTTGCGGTCCAGCCCGGGCCGGGATGTGGACGCCGCGGTCAACATCCTGGTTGTCACCAATGCGACCGGGGGTTGGGCGGGGAAAAGTTTTGAGGTGTTGACGAATGACGCCGGTCTCGTGCCGGGCGTATCCCTGTTTTGGCGGGAAGGTGATATGCGGATCATGGAAACGTTCACCAACGGCTACGCGATGAAACTGGAATTTGGGCCGCTGGCCAGCAATAAACTGCCAGGGAAGATTTATCTTAGTCTGCCGGACGAAGCAAAAAGCTGCATTGCCGGAACCTTCACCGCCGAGATTCGAAATGGCCAGCCGCGCTTTTTGCCATGAAGCGCCGCCGCCCGGTCGTGCCTGGAGCCTTTGCCGGAAGGAAGCTCAAGGCCGGGATGGGCCTCGCACTGGCATCAGTGGTTCTCCGGCGGCTCGCGAAGCGAAAACAAACACTCGCCCTGGCGGAATCGTGCACCGGCGGTGGCATGGCGCATCGGCTCACGAATGTGCCGGGCGCATCGGCGGTTTTCCTGGGGGGCGTGGTCGCCTACAGCAATGCCGTGAAGCGGAAGTTTCTGGGCGTCCGGGCCAAAACCCTTGCGGTGCACGGCGCGGTGAGCGACGCCGTCGCGCGTGAAATGGCCGAGGGCGCCCGGAAAAAGTTCGGCGCAGATTTCGCGCTGGGGATCACCGGCATCGCCGGGCCGGCCGGGGGGACAAAGCAAAAGCCGGTCGGAACGGTTTTCATCGCGTTGGCCGGTTCGTTCGGAACGACGGTTGAACGCAAATTGAATGCGTATCAACGCGCGCGATTCAAGCAAGCTACGGTGCGGCAGGCGCTCGCGCTCTTGCTGGCGCACCTGTAAATCTGGCACGTTTTGCGCTTGAGGGTGGGAGCGATTGCGGTATAAATGACGTTATTAGACGTGTTCAGGGAATTGAACCGGGCAACTAAATTTTGAATATGATCTCGACCGCTGATCCATTGGCAGAGGCGGACACGGCCATCGCCGAAGTCACCGAACCGACGCCCACGAAGCGTCGCGGTCTGTTGTTGATTGTGGACGACGAGGACGGGCCGCGTCAGTCGTTGCGGGTCATTTTCAAGGATGACTACGATTTGTTGATGGCCGAGGACGGCCCAACGGCGATTGAGCTGGCGCAAAAACACCCGGTGGACGTGGCGGTGATGGACATCCGCATGGCCGGCATGTCGGGCATCGAAGCCCTGGAACGCCTTAAATTTGTGAACCCGGAAATCGAGGCGATCATGATCACCGCCTTTGAGACCACGGACACCATCCGGCAGGCATTGCGCCTGCGCGCGTGCGACTACATCAACAAGCCGTTCGACATCGCGACCATTCGCACCGCCGTCTCGCAGGCCATGCAACGCCGGATCCTCGAAGGCGAGATTCACAGCAGCGCGGACAAGGTCCAGGAGTTGCTGACCGAATTGCAAAACCAGCGCATCGAAGAGCAGATCGCCAAGACACGCGGCGATATTTATGCCAGCATTATTCATGACATCAACGGTCCCTTGACGGTCATTTCCGGTTTTGTGCAGGTCCTTAACCAGCGGCTCGGCCGGACGGCGCACCTGGAAGCAGAGGATTCGGAATTCATCAAGGACCGCCTGCGCATCATCTCGCGGCAGGTGGGCAATTGCATAGAAATTTCCCGGCGCTACCTCGGGTTTCTACGCCGCCAGTCGGATGAACATGCTCCGCGGGTCAGTGTCAACCAACTGCTCAAGGACCTCGAGCAACTCATGCGTGTGCATCCCAGCGTGCAGGACAACGAATTCAGCATCACGCCGCTGGCGGAGGACATGAGCATCAAGGTCAACGGCACCGACCTGATCCAGATTCTGCTCAACCTGGCGGTGAATGCCTTTCAATGCGTGCCTCAGAAGCATCGTGTGGAGGTCGGCGGCGAAATGCTGCGGGCGCCGCTGGATCTTTCCAAGTTCAAGGACACGCCGAACGACCGGCTGCTCAATGTTGAATGCGCGGACAACACCCCGCCCATGGTCAAATTATGGGTGCGTGATGACGGCCCGGGAATCCCGCCGGAATTGCTGCCGAAAATCTTCCAACCTTACTTCACCACCAAAGGGCCGCGTCAGGGCACGGGGCTTGGTCTTAGCATCGTTCAGCGCCTGATCAAGGAAGGCAATGGCGCCTTGCACGTCCATACCCAGCCCGGTCAAGGCACCACCTTCGCCATCTATCTGCCCGGCGCAAACCTGCCGAAATAAGCGGAAACCGGCCGGCTGCTCCCGAGGGTAACTATTCACCTGCACAATGCGGCCATCAGGCGGTGCGGGGTTTCGTCTGGCGCTCTCTTTCAGTATTTAGCCTGATTCTTTATTTATTTCATATAAGATATATTGCTATTCGCGACGCAAGAAATGCGCGGCGTTGGCCAAAACACGGGTAGTCGATTCCAGCCCCTTCACCGACGTTATTCTTTGAAATGGGTGCGAATGGTCGCGCCCCAACAAACCAATAAAATGGAGCCACGACGATGAATAAAACAATTCTGCTCGCCAGCATCATCGGTTTCGCCGCCACGCTGGCGGTTTCAGCCGCTGAACCCAAGGAAACCTGGGGCACTTCGTGCACCCGCTGCCACGGCGCGGATGGCACGGGCCAGACCAATATGGGCCGGAAACTGGGCGCCAAGGACTACAGCGATGCGGCGGTTCAGGCCGCGCTGACGGATGATGCCGCCTTCAAGGCCATCAAGGAAGGGTTCAAGGATAAAGACGGCAAGACCGTGATGAGGCCGGCCCAAAATTTATCGGACGACGAAATTAAAGGTCTGGTGGCCTACCTGCGGACTTTTAAGAAATAACGCCATCGGAATAACGCGGTTTACGCCACGCGGCAGATGGATGTAGCCCGCGAACGAATGGTGTTTCGACCGGAGCGGCATGGAAATACCCGATGGCGGCAAATGAAACAACGGCCATGACACTCAACCACTATCACTTAAAGCCGGTTGCCCGCCCCGGCGCCATCATGAGCCGGTTCCGGACCGCCGTGACGGCATGGGTTTGTCTGCCGGTTTGGTTTTTATTTGCGGGTGCCGTCGCGTGTGCCCAGGGGACGGTCTCCACCAACGCGCCGGAAAAGTTTGCCAACAGTGATTGTCTGGCCTGCCATCTCGATCCCAACACCACGCGCGTGGTCAACGGTAAAACCGAATCGCTGGTTTTTCCGACCAATGCCTTTCAAAAATCGGTTCACGCGCACCTCGCCTGCGTGGATTGCCACACGGGCATCAAGGACCTCGTCCACGACCCGCTGGGACCTCCCCATTGCAACACTTGCCATGCGAAGGAGGCTGCGGATTACGCCACGAGCATTCACGGCGTGAGCCATCTGCTCGGCGCGTCGGGGGCGGCCAATTGCTGGGATTGCCACGGCTCGCACGACATTCTGCCGGTCAATGACCCAACCTCGCCGGTGTTCAAATTGAACCAGCCCTTCACCTGCGCGAAATGCCACAGTAATCCGGGACTGACCAAGGAATATGAAATCAATCATCCGGAGGCGGCCGCGCAATACATGGAAAGTATCCACGGCCGCGCGCTGCTCAAAATGGGTCTGATTGTCGCGCCGTCGTGTGACGATTGCCACGGCGTGCATGACATCAAGCGCGCGGTGGACCGCGATTCACCGATCAACCACGCCAACGTCGCCAAAACCTGCGGCAAATGTCACGTCGGCGTCGAAAAAATTTACGACCAGAGCATCCACGGACAATTACTGGCCAAAGGCGACCCGCGCGGGCCGGTCTGCACGGATTGTCACACCGCGCATGACATCGTGAACCCGGAGGGTAATAATTTCAAAGCCGTCAGCGACGAACGTTGCGGCCGGTGTCACGCCGATCGGCTGGCCCATTACCGGGACACCTACCACGGCAAGGCGGTGGCGTTGGGCCGGCCCAACGTGGCGCCGATGGTGGCGGCCTGTTACGACTGCCACGGTTATCATGACGTGCAGCCACCGTCTGACCCGCGGTCGCACCTGTCCCCCACCAACATCCTGGCCACCTGCCAGCAATGTCATCCCGGCGCCACCATCAAATTCACCGAATACCAACCCCATGCCAACCCGCTGGACGGGAAAAATTACCCGTTGCTCCACGCGGTTTTTCTGGGCATGACCGGTTTGCTCATCGGCACGTTCGCCTTCTTTGGCCTGCACACCCTCGGTTGGCTGGTGCGCGCGATCTACCTCTATCTGCACGACACCAGGAAATTCCGCGAAGCCAAGATTCAAACCCAGGTGGACGGTGAATGGTTCACACGCTTCTCGCCGTTTGAGCGCTTCCTGCATTTCTTGGTCGTGACCAGTTTCCTGCTGCTGGTGATTACCGGCATGCCGCTCAAGTTTTACTACACGGACTGGGCCAAAGTTATTTTCCACGTCCTCGGTGGCCCGGAAACTGCCCGGACCTTGCATCGGCTCGGTGCCATCGTCACCTTTTTCTATTTTGGCCTGCATCTTACGGCGCTGGCGGGCAAGGCCTGGCAGGGACGGAAATCATTGCGCGACCCGGCCAGCGGCCGGTTCCAATTCAGCCGGCTCTGGAAAGCCCTGTTCGGCCCCGATTCCATGGTGCCCACGTTTCAGGACTGGCGCGATTTGGTGGCGCACAATAAGTGGTTCTTCGGCCGGGGCCCCAAACCCGAGTTCGACCGCTGGACGTATTGGGAGAAATTCGATTACTTCGCCGTGTTCTGGGGTGTGGCCATCATTGGCGCCTCCGGCTTGATCATGTGGTTCCCCGAGTTTTTCACGCGGTTCCTGCCGGGCTGGATCATCAATGTGGCCCTGATCCTCCACTCGGACGAAGCGTTGCTGGCGGCGGGCTTCATTTTCTCGATTCATTTCTTCAACACGCATTTCCGCATCGAGAAATTTCCAATGGACACGGTCATCTTCTCCGGCCGCGTCTCCAAGGCCGAGATGCTGCACGAGCGCAAGCGCTGGTACGACCGGTTGGTGGCGGAAGGCAAACTGGACGAGCACCGCGTCAAGGACGAATGGGAGCGTTGGAAGAACATCGCGCGATCCTTCGGCTACTTTTTCTTCGGCCTCGGCCTCTTCCTGCTGATTCTGATCATCTACGCCATGGCCACGCGCCTGACGCATTGAGGCGGCCGGAAACTCCGCTGCCGGCATCGTCAAAAAAGGCGCAACAAATGGCAAGCCGCGTAGAGTGGCAAGGGTCACACCGTCTGATATTGATAATATGGGCAATGGCCAACGAATGCTGATAATGGCTTTGACCGGGTTCTGGCTGGTCCTCGCCGCCGGAGCCGCGGCCGCACCGGTGATGGCGAATGATGATTGTCTGGTTTGTCACGCCGACAACACCCTGACCACCACCAACGCGGCCGGCCGGCCGCTGTCGCTGTTCGTGGACCAGACCCGGCTCGCCGCGTCGGTCCATCGAACGAACACCTGCGTCAGTTGCCACACCGACATCACGGCGACGCATCCGGACGACAACCGGCCCGTGACGCCGGTCAACTGCGCCATTTGCCATCCCCGGCAAACCGCCAGTTACGGCGCCAGCGTTCACGGTTTGGCGGTCAAGGCCGGCGATGAAACCGCCGCCACCTGCCTGGATTGCCACGATTCGCACGATATTCTTCCGCCCGATTCATCCGTTTCGCCACTGTATTTTTCACGGCAGGCGGAAACCTGCGGACAATGTCATGTTCAGGAGGCTGCGGACTGGGTGAAAAGCGTTCATGGCAAGGCAGCGGCGGCAGGCAATCGTGATGCGCCGACCTGCACCGATTGTCATGCCGAGCATAAAATTGAGGCTTTGAAAGGTGGTTCGGCATTGAAGATTTCCGACGTGTGCAGCCGGTGCCATGCTTCGGTGACCTTGGATTCCCGATACAATCTCCCGGCGGATCGGGTGAAGACGTACGGCGAAAGCTATCATGGCCTGGCCGCGCAATACGGTTCCACCGTGGTCGCCGATTGCGCCAGTTGCCACGGTTACCACAAAGTTCTGCCTTCCTCTGATCCGGACTCCACGATCAACACGAACCACCTCATCGCCACCTGCGGTCAGTGTCACCCCGGTGCGAACCGGATGTTTGTGAGCGGCAAAATCCACGTGGACCCCGCCGCCACGTCCGGGCAACGGGACCTGTCGGAAAAAATCAACTGGTGGGTGCGACAGGTTTATCTGACGCTGATCTTTGTTGTCGTGGGCGCGATGTTCATCCACAACGCGCTGCTGTTTTTGAGGAAAACGGCTGCGCGATATCACGCCGGCGCGCGGACGGTTTTGCGTATGAGCCTTTCGCAACGCTGGCAGCACGTCGTGCTCGCGTCCAGTTTCAGCATTTTGGCCCTCACCGGCTTCGCCCTGAAATTTCCGGATTCGTGGCTGGCCAGACTTCTCGGACCGAACGAGTCGTTCCGCCGCTGGACGCATCGTCTGGCCGGCATCGTGCTGTTGCTCGTGGGCGTTTATCATCTGATTTATCTGCTGCTGACTCCGGACGGCCGGCGCCTGGCGAAGGATTTGTTCCCGGTCAAAAAAGACCTCGCCGATATGTGGTGTGCCGTGCGTTATCTCACCGGCGGGAGCCGGGAGAAACCGAAAATCGGCCGGTTTGGCTATGCGGAGAAGCTGGAATACTGGGCCGTGGTGTGGGGCACCCTCATCATGGGCGTCACCGGTTTGATGATCTGGTTCAAGATGGACGTGACGGCCTTCCTGCCGCGCTGGATCGTGGACGTGGCATTGACGATTCACTACTACGAAGCCTTGCTGGCGTGCCTGGCCATTGTCGTCTGGCACTTCTATCACGTGATTTTTGATCCGGATGTCTATCCCTTGAACCCGGCCTGTTGGGATGGCCGCGTCTACGCGGAATGGCAAAAACACGAGCATCCGCTGGAACAACCGCGGCCGCCATCAGCTTCAACCGAACCCGCCGATAAGACGGAATGACGTTCAATTGATGCGCGGTTGCCCGTTTGCAGGCGCTTTCCGCGCGTGAATCTTGGCAAACAGGTTGCTGTAAAGGCCGGAATGACCCTGCGTTTAACGACGATTATCGCGCTCGGCTTGCTCGGTGCGGTCTCGGTCCGGGCGGACGAACAACTGCCGGTGCTACGAGCCGGCACCGATATTTACAGCAATGTCACCGTGCTCAGCGTGTCCGCCACCGACGTGTATTTCACCTACAACAGCGGGAAAGGCATGGCCAACGCGAAGTTGAAGAATCTCAGTCCCGACCTGCAAAAACATTTCCATTATAACCCGGCCATCGCCAGTACGCTGGAACAAAAACAGGCCATGGCCAACGTCGCCTATCGCGCGACGGATTATCAACCGGCGGATATTTATGGTCCCGCCGCGACCGGGCCGCCCGACGAAACCCGCACCCGACCACCGGCCGTCGTCCATGCGTCGGATTTGACCTGGAGCACCGATTTTAACCAGACCCTGGCGCAGGCCAGGGCCGATAATAAAACGGTATTGCTTCACTTTACGGGTTCCGATTGGTGTCCGTGGTGCATCCGATTTGACCAGGAAGTGCTGGACACGGACCAGTTCGCCACCTATGCCCGGAACAAACTGGAGTTGGTGCTGGTGGATTTTCCACGTAGCAAACCTCAGGATGACGCGCTCAAGGAAGCCAACCAGGCGCTCGCGAATAAATACAATGTTGACGGCTATCCGACGTTCGTGCTGGTAAACAGCGCGGGCAACGAGCTGGGCCGGCAGGTGGGGTATCGCGGAGGCGGGCCCGGCGCTTTTATTTCCGAGCTGGATGGCTTCAACCGGCAGTAAAACGCGGAGTCACCACCACTAATTCCCCAGATACTCGCGCGGATCAACAATCTTGCCGGCAATCGCGCTCGCCGCCACGGTCATCGGTGATGCCAGAAACACTTTCGATTCCTTGTCGCCCATGCGGCCGGGAAAATTCCGGTTCGTTGCACTGATGCAGTTGATGCCGGGCTTGTTGATGCGGCCAAACGTGTCCACCGGCCCGCCGAGACACGCGGCGCATCCGGCGTTCTCCGTCATCTGCACTCCGGCGCCCACGAGAATGTCCCAGACGGTCTGCTTGCCCCAATACGTCGTCTGCAAATCGCGCACAATCTCCGGTGTCGCCGGCACGCCGAACGTGTCAATGGCCACATGCTTGCCGCGCAATACCCGCGCGAACTCCACAAAATCGCTCGTCTTGCCGCCGGTGCAGGAACCGACATAGGCGCGGTCCAGTTTGATGTGCCCCATCTCCTTCGCCTTTTTGCGCTGGCCCGGATCGGGATGACACGCCACCGTCGGTTCGAGCTGGTCGAGATTCACGACCAGCTCATAAACGAATTTCTGGTCCTGGTCGCGCGCGACCGGTTCGTACGTGGATTTGGTGCCGTTCAATTTCACGCGCGCGTCCACGTATTCCTGCGTGCGCGAATCAAATTCAAAAATGCCGTTCTTGCCGCCGGCCTCGATGGCCATGTTCGCGATGGTCATGCGGTCGTCAATCGAAAGGGACGCGGTGCCCGAGCCATCGAATTGCATCGCCCGATACGTCGCGCCGTCAAAACCGATTTCGCCGATACAATGGAGGATCACGTCCTTGGCCATCACGCCCGGCTGCAACTTGCCTTCGAGCCGGAAATGCATCGTTTCCGGAACCTTGATGAGCAATTTGCCCGTGCCCATGACGAAACCGGCGTCCGTATTGCCGATGCCGGTGGCGAACTGATTGAACGCGCCCGCCATGCAGGTATGCGAGTCCGTGCCGAACAAAATCTCACCGGGCCGGGTGTGCCCCTTTTGCGGCAACGCCGTGTGGCAGACACCCGCGTACTGCGATCCGTATTGCCGCTTGAGATGGCCCTTGCTCATGTCGAAATGCCAGTGGCCGTTCGGGTCATCAATCACGTCGTAGAAATACGCGATGTCCTGCTCCTTCACGAAATCGCGCAGGATGTCCACGTTGCGGTTCGATTTGGAATCGGCGGTGAAAATATAGTGGTCGGGGATGATGACAATCCGGCGTTTGTCCCAAACCTTCGCGTCCTTGCCGAACTCGCGTTTGAACACGCCGATGGTGCCCGGCCCGCAAACGTCGTGCGTCATGAGCACGTCGGCGTTCACCCAGATGTTGTCGCCGGCCTGCACGCGCGGTTTGCCGGCCGCCCGGGCGAGGATTTTTTCCGTCAAAGTCATAGAGTCACACCATAGCCGATGCCGCCGGCAAGTTCAACTGAACATTGCCGCTTGCCTCATTGCCTTCGTCCGGCAGACTCCCGACCTGCGTGACGCCATCCGAAACCTTTTTGAACCTGCTTCGCGATCCGGCACCTCTGCTCGCGCTGGCGCCGATGCAGGACGTGACCACGCTCAGCTTCATGCGCGTCGTCGCGCATTACGGCGGGCCGGATGCGTACTGGACGGAATACTTCCGCGTTCACGGCGATTCACGCCTGGATAAATGGATTCTCCAGTCCATCACGGAAAATCCCACCGGCCGGCCCGTCATCGCGCAGATGATTGGCAACGATGTTCCTGCGCTCGTCCGCACGGTGAAAGAATTGCAAAAATATCCCGTTGCGGCGATTGAGTTGAATCTCGGCTGCCCCGCGCCTGTCGTTTATCGCAAATGCGCGGGCGGAGGTTTGTTGCGTGAGCCGGAACGTATTGATGCCATCCTCGGCGCGCTGCGCCACGCGGTGACCATTCCGTTCACGGTCAAAACCCGCATCGGTTTTGAATCGCCTGCCGAGTTTGACGCCTTGCTGCCGTTGTTCGCAAAACATCCCATCGATTTGCTGACCATTCATGCGCGCACGGTGAAGCAAATGTATCGTCCCGGTGTGCGCTACGACCTGATCGCGTTGGCGGCGCGTGAATTGAAATGTCCGGTGCTCGCCAACGGTAACGTCCACGGCGCAGCGCAGGCGAAACAACTGCTCGCGGAAACCGGCGTGCGCGGGTTGATGATTGGACGCGGTGCCATCCGCAACCCGTGGTTGTTCGACCAGATTCGTGCCGAACTGCGCAGCGAACCAATCAGGTT
>Ga0187887_10004529_pt1 | contig 10332 bp, 5 predicted proteins | sample June2016WEW_7_10_FD_132977 | JGI IMG/M metagenome (GOLD analysis project Ga0187887, IMG submission 132977) | Peatland microbial communities from SPRUCE experiment site at the Marcell Experimental Forest, Minnesota, USA - June2016WEW_7_10 | ecosystem: Environmental > Terrestrial > Soil > Wetlands... | reverse complement strand
GTGACCGTCAACGATGCGGCCACGCTGATCGATCCCTACAGCTCCGGCAGCATCAACCGAATTGGCAAGGACACAATCGCGGACCGCGTGACTTCCCTGCCTGGTCGTTCGCTACAGGATCTGGTCAACTCCCAGCCCGGCTGGCTCTACGAGGGCAACGCGGTTTTGCACCCACGCGGCTCGGAATATCAGACTCAACTCGTGGTCGACGGGATTCCGCTCACCGACAACCGCTCGCCGAGTTTTGGCCCCGAGATTGAAGCCGATGACGTCCAATCGATGAGTATCTACACCGCCGGTATTCCGGCCGAGTACGGACGAAAAATGGGCGGCGTGGTCGAAATGGCGACTGCCAAGGATTCTGGAGCAGGCCTCCACGGCGAAGCCGTATTAGCGGGTGGCAGCTTCGACACAGCTGATGGTTATCTGCTCACCGAGTATGGCTGGGGCAAGAACACGCTGGGGTTTAATGCCGAGGGCGCGACGACCGGGCGCTACTTGAATCCGCCGGTCGTGGAGAACTACACCAACAACGGTACGACAGGTGATTTCGGCGCGAGCTACGAGCGAGATTTCACCAATCACGACCGCCTGAGTCTCTCGGTCCGCCACGAATTCTCCCGTTTTCTCGTGCCCAATGAGTTAGTCCAACAGACAGCGGGTCAGCGCCAGGATAAGAACAATTACGAGACGATGGGAATTGTGTCTTACCAGCATTTGTTTTCGCCGAACGTTGTAGCAGATCTCCACGGCATGGTCAGGGATGACTCCGAAGGTCTCTCGTCAAACCCGTTCTCGACGCCCATCATTGTCCTCCAGCAGAACGGTTTTCGAGAGGGATATTTCAAAGGCACAATTTCAATCCATCACGGCAAGCAGGAATGGAAGGCTGGCATCGAATCGGACTCCACATTCCTTCGCGAGCACTTCAGCGATGTCATCACGGACTTCACTCAATTCGATCCTGGCACGCCACCCACCTATAACTTCGCCGAGAATCGTCCTAGTCTCGAGCAATCTGCTTTTGTGCAGGACTTGATCCGCCTCGGCAACTGGACCGTGAGCGCAGGCCTTCGCTGGGATCACTATCAACTGTTGGTAAACCAGAACGCCGTGAGTCCGCGCCTTGGAGTCTCGCGCTATTTTCGCTCGGCCGATCTGGTGCTGCACGCATCCTACGATCGAGTTTTTCAAACTCCCGACTTCGAAAATATCCTGCTCTCGAGTTCCCCCGAAATCGTCTCCTTGAATCCCGAAGTGCTGCGCCTGCCAGTCGAACCTTCGCACGGGAATTACTACGAGGTCGGATTCACTAAGGGCTTTCTCCAAAAACTCAGGCTGGACGTCAATTACTTCGACCGTCGCGTAAACAATTATGCCGATGATGATCAGTTGCTCGACACCGCCGTCAGCTTCCCAATCGCGTTTCGTAAATCGAACATCTACGGAGCCGAAGGAAAACTCGATATTCCGCATTGGCGCCGTCTGTCGGGATTTGTCAGCTACTCCTACATGGTGGGTTCCGCGTATCTCCCAGTCACCGGCGGGTTATTTCTCGGCACGGACGCCACGAGCGCGCTCAGCCAGACCAATGGGCGCTTTTGGGTTAGCCAGGACCAGCGCAATACCGTTCGAACTCGCTTCCGCTATCAGATTGTCGAGCGATTGTGGGTGGCACTGGGAGCTGAATACGGCAGCGGTCTGCCGGTGGAATTCGATGGAACGGAAGAACAGGCAGTCGCCCAGTATGGACAGGCAATCGTGAGTCGAGTGAATTTCGACGTGGGCCGGGTGAAGCCTTCGCTCTCGATCGATGCTTCAGCCGGAGCCGATCTGTGGAAGAAGGATAAGCTAGCCATGTGCTTGCAAGCCGATGTTCAGAATATCAACAACCGGCTGAATGTGATCGACTTCGCCGGCCTGTTTTCCGGCAACGCCATTGCTCCCCCGCGCAGCTACGATCTCCGTCTCACCACGAATTTCTAAGGCCTTTGACGCGCCTGTTTACGCCTCGGTAGCGAAATTTTAACCTAACATTCATGCACAGGTCATCGGCGTGTAACAGCCCGAGGGCAACCTTGAGGCCGCGCTAGGGAAGACATTTCGATTGAGCTCCCGCGCCGAAGGGGACTACTGAAATGACGAAGAGAGCCACGAAACTGGCGGCGGCGATGTCGCTAGCCTTGATTATGCTCATCGGAGCGAACTGCTTTGCAGCAGTCAAACCTTACTTTCTCGCCGCAGGCTCGAGCGGCGCATTCAATTCCTTCGCGTTGGCTGCAGGGCCGGCTGAAGGTGGTGGGATCTGCGGACAGAACATTTGGACTTTCAAGAACGGAGCCCAGGGAGTGGACAACCGTGGAACCGGCCTCCTGGAGACCGGAAACGTTTGGGTCGTATGGAACAACTCCAGCAATCCCACGATCGTCTGTGCCTACATTGCGGTAGACAGCATCGTCGGGCAACAGTTGTTTTTTGCCGCACCCGCGTCGACCTTTAACATGCTGGAACCAGCCGGGACGCCTGGAGCCAACCTGATTCCGACCCTTACCGACACCGCGATCCCACAGACGGTGATTAACGTTCTTCAAGGTCAGGCCTTCAACGCTGCCCCTTCGGATATTCGACCAGAAGACGCTTTGTTCGAAGAAACCCGTGTTTTGACTGCCCTAAACACTACCAACTATGACGGCCTCGGTTATGGACCAGGCCCGGTTGGAACTGCAATCCTGAGCCACTTCAGCACCAAGACGGCGACGCCCGCCCTTTACGCCCTCAGCGGAACCGACCCGATCACTGGCCAGGCGATTCCGGCACACAAGACGACCGATGTCGGAGTCCAAGTCGTGGTTATCGCGGTCAACGCGCAACAGGGGAGCGGCCAGAATTCTGGCCATTTTGGTGACTCGACGTCATTCTTTAACATCAATCGTCGCGATCTCACCTTGGCTCTGAACGGCAGCTATGCTTACACCAAAGACCTGACGTCGGTCCCAGGGCAGGCTACGGTGCCGCTCAATGTCATAACCCGCGAACCGCTTTCTGGAACCTTCACGGTGACGGAATTCGACATTCCGCGGAACCTGGAGACCAATTCGACCCAGGAACTTGGAGTGAATCCGGCGACGGGTCAGGGCACAACCTGCCCCGGAGCACCTTGCGGCAATCCGCTGAACCTGTCCAACGGCGGAGGTTTCCGCTGGAGAGCAATCGGTAACGGCGAAGAACTCGCTGAGATTGAATCAGCCGCCACCGGAGACTCGATCGGCTACGGCTTCTGGAGCGTCGGCAATTTCGCCGGCCAGTCGCCGAACGTCCGCTACCTCGCAGTAGACGGCGTCGACCCCATCAACCTGAATTACATCGACGGAACCTTTCCCACTTGCACTGCTCCCTGCCCCGGCATCGTTAGCTTTGCCAACGTGGCGGCTGGCGATTACCCAATCTGGAATACGTTGCGCGTGGTCTCACACTCCCCGGTCCCAACGGGAGTGGCCGCTCTGATCTCCACGGCGCAGACTCAAGTCGTGAACATCTACCCGGATTTCCTCCCCCTCAGCTCGATGGGCGTGTTGCGCTCTCACTTCAAGCAGTCCGGCATTACTGCGGCAAACGGTAGTGGTGGCGCATGCACCTTTACCGAAGCCGGTGGTGATGTCGGCGGGGCCGTCCTGAGCATTCAGGGCGACCAGGATTACTGCGCTGCCAGCGGCAACAAGGCTGGACGCACTGGCAAACAGCAGTAGTTCGATGTTCGAAAAATGATGTAAGGACGTTTTGGAGGCAGGCTGCTCGGTTTTGCAGGCTGCCTCCATTTATTTGAGAGCGGGATTTCCGAAATGAAAGTATGAAGTTTACAGCTGCGATTTCAGAGGTCAGAGATGGATTTTGAACACCGTACCACAACCTGTGATTTTAGTGCCGCTCTTGCACATTCCTTTTCCGCCCAGAGCCGTCGTGCCAAAGAGCGCGTCAAATTTTCCCTGGATTAAGCCAGCCACAGGCCAGTATCCGTCGCGGCCCTTCGTGAAGTTATAGAGGACGGTTTCACTCCAGGGACCGCTCTTCGAGGGCGTCAGCTCGAAAACTGTGCCACAGCTGTTGTTGTCTCGACAAACGCCATTGCCGCCAAATTCAGTCGTACCGTAGAGATTACCGGCCATATCGAGAATCAGGCTACCGCGTGGAAAACCTCCATCACTCCCACCTGTGAAGCTGTAAAGCACGCCCTCTGTCCAAGTGCCGCCAGCACCCGGTGTCAATTGGAAGACTGTGCCACAAAAGCTAGACACGCTGCAGATTCCACCGTGCTGCGTCACACCGTCGAGATTGCCCTTGGTGTCAAAGATCAATGTGGCGTCGGGAGCCTGGCCGTCGCTGGTGCCGCCCTTGAACCGGTAAAGCACCTTCTCGGTCCAGGCGCCGCCCTGCTTGGCAGGCGGCTCCAACCGAAAGACCGCACCACAACCGGGCGTACCGAAATATTGGCAATTCCCTCCACCGCCCGCAAGCGTAGTGCCGTATAGGTTGCCTGCCTGGTCAATCGTCAGACCGGCGTAGGGTTGAAATCCATCCTTGCCCACTCCAAACGTGTGAATCACGGTTTCGGTCCAGTTCCCCCCCTGCGACGGTTTGAGCTGGAAGACCGTGCCGTTGTCACGATAGCCAAATCGTGGTTGTCCACCGGCTAAGGTCGTGCCGTAAAGATTTCCGTCCCCGTCGAAAACCAGCCCAGCGGTGGGTTGCGCGCCGTCGGCTCCGCCTTTGAATTTATAGAGAATGGTTTCCGTCCAGACCCCGGCTTGCTGCGATAGCTCGAAAACCGTTCCTTCATCAACATCCGAGCCGCCGAACTCCGTCGTGCCGTAAAGATTACCCGCCTGGTCGAAAATAAGGCCGCCGACAGGACTTCTACCATCACCACCGCCGATGAAATTGTGGAGCACGATCTCGTTCCAGCCTCCGCCGGTCGCTGGCGTCAGTTCGAAGGCCGTGCCGCAATCCGTGTGACATGGAGCGCCGATGCCGTTGGTCGTGCCGTAGAAATTGCCTGCGGCGTCAGAGATTAAGCCAGCCATCGGAATATCACCGTCCGTTGTGCCCTGAAAGCTGTAGACCACGCTCTCTGACTGTCCCACCGCTACCCTGTTGCCAATGAGGATTAGAGCGAGAATAAAAAGCGCGAGGGATGACGTCTTGGAAAAGGTGAATTCCATGCGGACGAATTGCCTCCTGCAGAGCGCGCGAATGTTGCAACTTCAAGCCGAAATGCCGATGCCCGGCAGGCGTCAGGAAGACCCAGAAACTAGCGCGATTTTGGCATTTCGATTTACCAGTGTCAACGTGAAAGAGTTTGCGCGTTCTCATCGGCTCGTTTTGCGGCGGAACGAGAAAACTTGTAATTGCTCCGAAGTTGGCCGAATCATTCGCAGAGCTGGATACCGCCGGGCGCGTTGATTGCCCGCCGTCTCAGCTGGGTTTCGACGGAAAAAAGCTTGAATCAGAAATAAAAAAAAACGCGTGAAGGTGAGGGAATTTGTTTCGAAATGTCGCCTTTATAAGTGAGCGGGAAAACAGGTCATCCGGTAGTTACATGCGGACCGGCTATGTTCATCGCCAGGAGATAGCGGCACTAAGTTTGCTCGTTCTTTCAAACTTCAAACCAACACATTCATCAGATCACAAGGAGAAGAAAATGAAATTAAAATCGCTCGCTCTAACTTTCGGTCTCGGACTTGCTCTGTGCGCTTCAGGATGGGCACAGGCTCCCGCTACCAAATATAGCTTCAAAAACATCAAGTACCCACACGACAATTTTACCCAGTTGCTCGGCATTAACAACAACGGCAAAATCGCGGGGTACCACAACTTCAACAGCAACAGCGGTTTCACACTCGTTCCACCCAGCGATTTCACCACCGAGAACTATCCCGGCTCGGCTATGACCCAGGTTATCGGGATCAATAACAACGGCCGCACGGATGGTTTTTACGTCGACAGCAGCAACGTGACTCACGGCTTCTTCGGCGGCACCTCCGGATACTTCACGGTCGACTATCCGGGAACGGCCTTCAACCAGCTTCTGAGCCAGAACGATCACGGTCAGGCCTCCGGCTACTACAGCATGAGCGCCACCAACAGCACGCCCGACTTCCCCTACGTCTACGACGAATACGGAGGGATTTTTGAAGTCATCACCATTGCGGCCGCCGTCAACGGAGCTCAGGCGACCGGGATCAACAACGAGCAGCAGGTCTGCGGATTCTACATCGACACGAACATGGTGAATCACGGTTTCCTGCTCAACCTCGGCACGTTCACCACGCTCGATTTTCCTGATAGCACGGGCACCCAGGCTCTGGGTCTGAACAACAAAGGCCAAGTTGTCGGTTTCTACACCGACAGCGCCGGTGCAAGCCACGGGTTCGTCTATCAGAACGGTAAATTCGCCTCAGTCGACGATCCCAAGGGCGTTGGCCAGACCACGGTCAATGGCATCAACGACAAGGGCCAGCTCGTAGGCTTCTTCGGCAGCGGGGACATCAGCACTGGCTTCGTCGCCACTCCCGAGTAATCGCGATAGACCGCGGCTTTTCAACCTCAACTACAACAGGCGTGGGACCTCAACCAGGGCCCCATGCCTGATTTGCATTTCTCTGGAATTTTCCGCTCCGCAAAAGAATCAAAATCGGCCAATCCGTTGTATAATGCCCGCGGCTCGGAAGTACCATGGGAATCCGAGCGAGGAAGCGGCAGGTCCATCCATTCTGTAATCCCCCGGGAGTCGAAATGAAGCGTGCAATCTCACTTCTCTTGCTATTCGCCCCGCTTACAATCGCACCGTTGAACGCGCAGAAAATTCAGCACGTGATTGTGATTTTCCAGGAGAACCGTTCGACCGATAACATGTTTCAGGACCCCGTTTTGGTTGCCGAGGGCGCCGACATCGCCAGCAGCGGATTGAATTCCAAAGGTCAGATTATTAAGCTGCAGCCGCAGCCGCTTCGCAACAATTACGATATCGCCCACGGACACAACTCATTCGAACTGATGTACGACAATGGGAAAATGGACGGAGCTGACAAGCTTCCCATCACTTGCAGAAACGGACCTCCCAAATGCCCGCCGGCCGCTGCTCAATTCAAGTTTGTGAACCCGGCCGAAGTAGCACCCTATTTCCAGCTGGCCGAGCAGTACACTTTCGCCGATCGAATGTTCCAGACCAATCAGGGGCCGAGCTTCCCTGCTCACCAATTCATCATCTCCGGGACCTCCGCGCCTTTCGAGACCAGCGACTTGTTTGCTGCCGAAAATCCACTCGGTGCGCCTGATACCGGCGACGACACCGGGTGCACCGCTCCCGCCAAAGAATACGTCGCATTGATTGATCCCATGGGGAACGAGTCTTCCAGAATGTACCCGTGTTTCGAGCATATGACTTTGTTCGATCTGCTCGATGCCAAGGGAGTCAGTTGGCGCTACTACACCGAATCAGCCAACACAATCTGGACCGGGCCGAACGCGATCAAACATATTCGCTTTGGCCAGGATTGGAAGAACGTCATTTTGAATCCCAAGCAGGTTCTTTCCGATATCTCCGGCTTTCAGCTGCCGGCCGTGAGCTGGGTGATTCCCAATGGAGCCGAGTCCGACCACCCAAGCTTCAATATGGGCACTGGGCCGTCCTGGGTAGCATCGATTGTGAATGCCGTCGGCAACAGCCCCTACTGGTCCGATACTGCCATTTTCATTACATGGGACGACTGGGGAGGCTGGTACGACCACGTCCCGCCCACCATCTACGACTCTTATGAATACGGTTTCCGCGTGCCCATGATCGTGGTGTCATCCTACGCGAAGCAGCATTATATTTCTCACGTCGACCATGATTTCGGCAGCATTCTGAAATTCATCGAGGAGAAGTTCGACCTCGGCTCGCTCGGATTCGCGGACTCGCGCGCCGACAATCTTTCCGACTGTTTTGACTTTACCAAGCCGCACAGCTTCCGTACGATTCCCGCACCCTACGACGCCAACTATTTCCTCCACGACAAAACTCCACCCATCCCTCTCGACGACGATTAGAGCGACGAAGATTAGCGCGACGAAGATCAGCGCGATGAAGATCAGCGCGATGAAGACAACCCCAGCGGGGCTGCGAGTTCGTCCCCTCTCAAGTTAATGGACAAGAAGGCTCGCACACGGTATCCTCAATGCTCACGCGAAAGAGTAAACAACCCATCTTGATCTTTGGAATCAATAGGTTGCTTCGCACCTGCGCGGGTATGAGCTGACCCCCGCGCAACTATTCCAGGAATCCGGTGTTTTGGACTTTGACGGCCACGGAGTCTGCACGAGACCGAGGAACAGTTGACAACCCCCTACAAGGAGAAACTTGAATATGACGAACTACACTAAAATGGCATTGCTGAGTGCAGCTTTATCCGCGTTTCTGTTACCCGCCGGTGCGCAGACATCTACCGCTCCGGCCAACCCGCCAGCTGCGCCGACTACGAGCGCGGCGCCAGCGCCCGGTACTTCACCAACCGCCGGCGCACCGACCTCGCCCGCGGCGCCCACTACTCCGCCGCAGAACGGGTACAAGACGGTCAACCAGCGGAAACAGATTCAGCAGAACCGCATCGCCAATGGCGTAGACAATGGTTCTCTCACCGCCGGAGAAGCTGGCAGCCTGGAGAAGAAAGAGTCGCAGATCAACCAGGAAGAGAACACCATGAAGTCCGAGGACAACGGGCATCTGACCTCCGCCGACCGCACTGCCCTGGAGCAGCAGCAAAAAGGACTTTCGCAGCAGATTTATCAGGACAAGCATAACGCCGCGACTCAATACGACGGCTCGCAGAAAATCGGCCAGCGCTCGGAAAATCAGCAAGACCGCATCGGCCAAGGCTTAAAGAGCGGACAGCTAACCGCAGGTGAAGCCAGCAACCTGGAGAACAAAGAAGCCGCCATTAACCAGGAGAAGCGAGCTGATCGCGCAGCCAACGGCGGCCATTTGACCCAGCAGCAGAAGAATCAGATTAATCAACAGCAGAACAAGGTTTCGAAACAGATCTACAAGGACAAGCACAACAACAAAAAGCAGTAACCACCCACAAGTAACCGAAACGCCCTCGGGCAACCGGGGGCGTTTTATTTATCCAGTTCGGGCGCCCCCCCAAGACAACGAATTCATTCGCGAGGATTTAGTTGCAAGATCCGCACCAGGCTGCCATTTTGCCTTGACAGTCCGGCCTTTGGGAGTCATAGTTTGCATAAGCAGGTCGGTTCCCCCGACTAGAAATAACTCCCAACGTTAATCCGCGCCGCGTCATCTAAGACGTCGTTCCAGGAGGGGTGAAACAATGAAATTTGCCACCAGGGGTCTTTTACTGTTGGTTCTCGGGTCAATCGTATCCCAGGCTCAGATTCAATATCCGAGCCCTATCAAACACGTCATTATCGTGATTCAGGAGAACCGGACCCCCGACAATCTCTTTGGCAGCAATTCGCCCAACAATCAGTATTACTTGCCGGGTGCCGCGCTCGCCCCAAATAACGAAGGCTTGGCCTCGCACTGGGCCAACGGCAAGAAGACCGTGGTTAAGGTTCCGCTGATCTCGATCCCGTTGTCGTCGGTATACAACTCCGGAGACAACAACCCGGTGGACGACTACGATCCGGTTCACTCCCACCCGACTTGGCTTGCCATGTGCGACCTTAACGCAACCACGGGCGACTGCGCCATGGATGGGGCCAACCGCATCCACGTGGTCTGCGATACCAATCTGCCCAAAGGCACGCAATGCCCGCCGCCTAACCCGCAGTACGCCTACGTTCAATACAAAGATGTGGCTCCCTACTTCCAGATCGCGTCGCAATACGGCTACGCGAACAATATGTTCCAGAGCAATCAGGGAGAAAGTTTTACTGCTCATCAATTCCTTTTCGGCGGCACTTCGCAGGCTGGAAACGGCAACGACCCCACCTGGTTCGCTTCCGAGGCCCCGCTGCTAAACGGAAAACAGCCAATCGGCGCCAACCTGGGATGCATCGCCCCTACCGCCGAAATGGATCCTCCCGACGGCGAAACCGTTCAGTTGATCAATCCCAACACCGATAGCGAATCCACCACCATGTACCCGTGCTTCGAGCACCAGACCCTGGGAGATTTGCTCGATAACCCTCCCCAACCCTTCCAACCCATCAGTTGGAAGTACTACACGCCAGGCGCGGGATCGCTCTGGTCAGCGCCGGATGCAATCGACCACATCTGCGTGCCTGAAAAAAATTCCCAAGGGCAGCTCGTCTGTACCGGTTCCGAGTATCTCT
>Ga0187887_10004524_pt1 | contig 10343 bp, 7 predicted proteins | sample June2016WEW_7_10_FD_132977 | JGI IMG/M metagenome (GOLD analysis project Ga0187887, IMG submission 132977) | Peatland microbial communities from SPRUCE experiment site at the Marcell Experimental Forest, Minnesota, USA - June2016WEW_7_10 | ecosystem: Environmental > Terrestrial > Soil > Wetlands... | reverse complement strand
GGCAATACTTATCCTTGGCAGCGATCAGATGAGTGTTGGCTTAAGAGTTAACATGTGCGAAAACAGAAATCAATAGCAAATCCGTATCTCTCAGTACGTTTGGGTTAATGGCGGTACACCGACGGGTTGGCGAGAATGGTTACTAAAGCAATACTCCAGGTAGCAGGAACCCCTGATCGAGACGAATCTGGGGTTTAGAGGGTCTTTCGCAGCCAAGCGAGCCCTTCGACGGGGTTGTCATTATAGGGGGCGCAGGGTTCAAATCCCAGGTTCAAGTAAAGACGGTGGGCTGAGGCCATGGTTGCTGGAGCGGTATCGAGATAAATCGACTTTCGGCCGGCCGCAACGGCCCGATCCAGGACTTGCTGGGTGAGCGCGCGTCCGAGATTCAGGCCGCGTGCCTGCGGTCTGACCCACAAGCGCTTCAGCTCCCAAGCCTGGGGAGCGATCGTTTCAGGAAGCGCACGCCAGGCAACAAAGCCGGAAGGCGAATCTTGAACGTGTGCGATGAGGCATCCGCCATTTTGTTCGAGGTAGGAGAAGGGAAGGCGTGCGGCTTCCATTTCAAGGGTCCCGAAGCAAAAGCGGGCAGCGCCGGGTTGCGTCACGACGAAGCGGCCATATTCGAGAAGCAAGGCGCGCGCCGATGCGAGGGTAGTTTCAGATGAGTCTGATCGTATCTCCTCGATTGTGAACGGAGGCGATGCGGATTCCCGGGCTCCCATGCCTGAGTTTACGATGGCGGGTGAGCTACGCAGCCAGCCGTCGCGGCGTGCCGGCACGTAAACTCAGACAACAAGGACAGCGTCTGACTGAGTACAGGACATAGGCCAGCGAATGCGGCCAGGAGCGCAGATGCAGCGAGCAGCCGCGTGGGTAGTCTGGGTGTGGACAGCTGCCGCGGCCTGCGCGACGGCCGGAGCCCCACAGGCTGTTGCGGCGCAGGCTCCTTTGCCGGCGCAGAGTGCAACATCGACTGCAACTGATGCGCAACAATCGGCTCCGGCCTCCTCGGCTGAGGTGGTTTCCGCCGGTGGCAAGCTTCATGGCGTGGCGAAGAGCGGCAACATTCCGCTGCCCGGCGTAACGGTGACAGCGCAGAACACGCTGACCGGCAAGCGCTATACGACGACAACGGATATCACCGGGGCGTGGTCGCTGACGATTCCGCAGAATGGGCGCTACGTGATTCGGACACAATTTGCGGGCTTTGCGGCGGGCTCGCAGGAAGCGCTTTTGAATGCCACAAACCACGACCAGGTGTTGAGCTTCAACCTGATTCTGGCGTCGCGGGCTGAGGAGCAGGCGCGCCTTGCCGGACAAAGCGGTATGGGGGCCGATGCGGCGGCGAGGCAGGCGATTCGGCAATTAGCCGGAAGCGGTGCGCAAAGCCTGAGCTTGATGAGCGCCATGGGAGGCGACGCGGAAGTGCAGGCGGGATCGCCCAGCGCAGGATCGGGAGCAGCGTTGCCGTCGATCGCCGGCAATAGCGATTTTGGAGGAGATTCTGTAGCGATTGCCGGGCAGTCGGGGCAGGTGAGCCCGGCTGCCGGAATGGATATGGACCGGATTCGCGACGCGATGGAAACTGCGCGGGCGCAAGGGGCAATTCCTGGTGGACAGGCGGGTGGATTATTTGGGGGCGCTCCGGGAGCCGGCGGATTTGGCGGTGGCGGATTCGGGGGTGGGGGATTTGGAGGCGGCTTCGGAGGCGGAGGGTTTGGACCTGGCGGTGGCGGGCCGGGAGGTTTCGGCGGTGGACGGGGAAATTTTCGGGGGTTTAATCCTGGGCAGCCGCATGGAGCGATTTTCTGGACGGGCAGCAACTCGGCATTGAACGCGGAGCCGTTTTCGATTGAGGGGCAAACGCAGGAGCAGCCCGCTTCCGGCAGCAATCGGTTCGGTATCACGTTCATGAGCGCCCCGTATATTCCGCATGTGACCAAGCCGAGCGGCAAGGACACGATGTTCCTTACGCTTTCAGGCACGCGGAGTTCGGCGCCGGAGGATGAGTACGGTATTGTTCCCACGGCAGCGGAGCGAGCGGGAGATTTTTCCGCGGCAGGACTTCCGGCGATTTACGATCCGACGACGTTGCAGCAGTTCACGTCGAACGGAACGGCCAACGTGATTCCCGCCACGCGCATTTCACCGCAAGCCGCGGCGTTGCTTGCGTACTATCCCGAGCCCAACATCACCCCAAACGGCACAGACAACAACAACTATCACCTGTTGACAACGGCACAGACGAATACCACGCAGGCGGGTGTGCGCTATATGCGCAGCCTGGGCGCAAACGCGACACAACCGGGCGGTGGGCGCGGCGGCGGTGGCGGCCGCAGGAACACGAACCAGGGGCTACGGCAGAGCATCACCGCCAACTACAACTGGAGCCATTCCGCCGCGGACAGCGTAAATCTCTTCCCGCAGTTGGGCGGCAAGACTTCATCCGGTTCGAACTCGGCGCAGGCCGGCTACACGCTCGGATATCACAAGGTGACGAGCATCTTCAATGCGGGCTGGAATCGATCGAATAGCGAGGCCTCGAACTTTTTCACCAACGGCGTGGATGTCGCAACCCAGGCGGGCATTCTGGGGCCAAATGGCACAGCGCTGAATGCGAGTCCATTGAATTATGGCCTGCCACAAGTCTCGCTGAGCGATTTCACCGGACTGTCAGAGAAGCAGCCGAGCCTGTCGCTGTCGCAGACGATTTCACTTTCGGAGACGCTGAGTTGGATTCATGGCAAGCACAACCTGCGGTTCGGGGGCGACTACCGGCGCGTACACCGGGATTTTCAAACAGGCACGAACGCGACCGGGAACTTTACGTTCAGCGGCCTGTTTACCGAGGATGCGAGCGGCGATAACTCGACTGGATTGTCGTTGGCGGATTTCCTGCTTGGCTTGCCGCAGGAAACATCCATCGATGCGCTTGTGAACAAAGCTTACCTGCGCGACAACGTGATGGACGCGTATGCCATGGACGACTGGCGTGTGTTGCCGAGCCTGACGCTGAACTTCGGCGTGCGCTATGAGTTTTATGCGCCCTACTCCGAGAAATACGGACACCTGGCATTTGTCGACACCAATGCGAATTCTGGATTCACTGGACAAACCGAAGTGACTGCGGGCGCAAAAGGACCGTTCAGCGGCTCACTGCCCAATTCGCTGGTGTACCCGTTCCGCACTGCGTTTGCGCCGCGCGTGAGCCTGGCGTACCGCCTTCCAAAACAGACCGTGTTGCGGGCTGGATTCGGAATGAATTATTCGGTGGGGCAGTACGCAAACTTCGCCACTACGATGGCGACTCAGCCGCCATTCGCGAACGAGCAGACGAATGAAGCCGCGGAGGGGAACACGGCTTCCTCGGCGTGCGCCAGGACGATACCGGCGAGCTGCTTCACGCTGGGGAATGGATTTCCCGCGCCAAATACGACGGGTAATTACGCGATTGAACCGCATTATTCACTGCCGTACTTGCAAGTGTGGAACCTCGATGTGCAGAAGACGCTGCCGTGGGGAATTGTGATGAACATTGGCTACAACGGTTCGAAGGGAAATCATCTGGATATGCGGAGCGCGCCGCGCGCTACGCCGGAGAATCCGGGAACAGACCCGACCAACCTGGTCTTCACGTATGACCAGGCGCAAGCTTTCTCGAAGTTCAGTGCGGGCACGGTGCGGGTGAACAAGCGGCTTTCGAGCGGATTTGCGGTCGGCGCCAATTATCAATACTCGCATTCGATCGACGATGCCGGCGCGGTGAACGGAGTTTCGCAGGTGGTGGCGCAAAACTGGCAGAACCTTGACGCAGAAGAAGGGAATTCAAGTTTCGACATTCGCCACCAGGTGAGCGGGACGTATGTTTACGAATTGCCGTTTGGCAAAGACAAGTTCTGGGTTACGACGGGGACGGGCTCGCACATCCTGGAGGGGCTTTCAGTTTCAGGCAGCTATACGTTTGCGACGGGCGAACCGTTGACGCCGAGTTATTCCGCGGCGGTATCGAGCATTGCCTGCGGAACCGCAGGCGCGCTGCGGCCAGATCGTACCGGGACTTCAGTGAAGGCGGGCGGCGGATCGTTGAATGAGTGGTTCAATCCAGCGGCATTCTCGCTGCCGACGGGTACACCGGGCTACTGCAATGCATTCGGCAGCGCGGCGCGGAACTCGATTGCGGGGCCTGGCACGATTACGAATAACGTGTCGCTGTCAAAGACGCTTGGACTCGGCGATACGCGCAGTATGGAAATCCGGGCGACGCTGAACAATGCATTCAACACCGTTCAATATGCGGGTGTGGGCACGGTTGAAGATCAGCCGCGATTTGGGCAAGTGACATCGGCGGGACAGATGCGGACATTTCAGTTTCTGGCGCGATTCAGGTTCTAGCGGTATGCGCGGTTGGCCAGATCGCAGGGTGTCGTCGAGTTTGTGCGACGGCAAGATGAAGGGAAGGGAATGACGGGTTGCGGTCAAAGGATCGGAGCGGGGGTTGTGGCGCTGGCGCTTGTGTGGCCGGGCGCACAGCCGGGGTCTGCGCAGAATTCCGACCAGGCGGGAAGCACGCCGGTATCGACAACGCAGCAGGGCGGATTTGTATTGAAGATGAATGGTGAGCTGGTGCTCACCAACGTGGTGGCGCGCGATTCAAAAACCGGCGAAGTGGTGCGCGGGCTGACGCAGGGCGACTTCACCATTCTTGAGAGTGGTAAAGCACAGCACATTGAGACATTCGATTTCGAGAGCGTAGACCGCGCGACGCCCTTGAATGAAGCCACCGTGAGCGGGCTGGCGACGGGCGCGACGGGGAACGGCAGCAAGGCGGTGGTGGTCGCAAAGCCTGAGGAACTGCGCAATCACCGGCTGATCGTGATGTTCTTCGATCTCACTTCGATGCAGCCTGAAGATCTGGATCGGAGCGTACTGGCGGCGCAGGAGTTCCTCAAGAACAAGATGCAGCCGGCGGATCTTGTGGCGCTGGTTTCGTTGGGTGACACGCTGAAGGTAGACCAGGATTTTACAGCAGACAAGAAGGCGTTGATCAACGAGGTGGCGGTTTATAACGGCACGGAAGGGCAGGGATTCGCGGCGGGCGCTACGGCAAATTCGAACCAGGTTGAGGACACAACCGGCTATACGCCCGATGAAAGCGAATACAACGATCTGAATACCGATCGCGAGTTGTTTGCGTTGCGGGCGGTGGCGAATTCGCTGGAGAAGATTACCGAAAAGAAGTCGCTGTTGTATTTTTCCGGCGGGATCCAGCGCGATGGAATCGAGAACCAGGCATCGTTGCGGTCGGCGATCAACGCGGCAGTACGCGCGAATTTGGCAATCTACAGCGTGGACACGCGTGGTTTGCAATCGATTGGCCCGCTTGGCGACGCTTCGACGGGGAGTTTACGGGGCACGGGCGGCTTCAGCGGCGGAGCGTTGCTGAATAACATGAACTCGAACTTTGCGACGCAGGAAGTAATGGCGACGCTGAGTTCGGATACGGGCGGCAAAGCGTTCTTCGACTCGAACGATTTTGCGCCCGCATTTGCGCAGGTGGAACGCGATACTTCGGCCTATTATGCGATCGGCTTCAGAAGTACGAACCTGGTGCGCGACGGCAAGTACCGCAAGCTGACGATCAAGATAAACCGGCCCGGCGTAAAGCTTGAGTATCGGCCGGGATATTACGCGCCGGCAGACTTCAAGCATTCCGGGCATGAGGACCGTGAGCGTGACCTTGAAGAGCAGTTGGCCAGCGATTTGCCGGCGACAGACATGGCCGTCTACATGGACGCGATGTATTTCCGGTTAGACGAGAATCGATTCTACGTACCGGTTTCGCTGATTGTGCCGGGCTCGCAGATTCCGTTTGTGAAAGGCGGCGACAAGGACAAGGCGACGCTGGATATCATTGGCTCGGTCATCGACGAAGTGAAGCGACCGATCGGCCATGTACGAGAAACGGTGAAGCTGAATCTTGACCCGAGCCTTCAAGCGAGGCAGAAGAATATCCAGTACACGACAAGCTTCGATCTTCCGCCGGGCAAGTACCAGATGAAGTTTGTGGTGCGCGAGAATCAGACGGGACGCATGGGGTCGTTTGTGGCTGAGATCAATTTGCCGGAGATGAAGAAATCTCCGCTGAAGATGAGCTCGATTGTGCTCGCCTCCATGAGGCAACCGAGTAAGAAGACGAGTCCGCTGATTCGAAACGGCGAAGAGTACGTGCCCAACATCAGCCACGTCTTCCGTCAGGATCAGCATTTGTATTTGCTGTATGAGATTTATAGTCCCGCACGCGAGAAAGCGGCGGCCGATGCACCCAAGGGGACCAAAGCGGGCATCGACCTGTTGAGCAGCCTGGAGTTGATTCAGGGGTCGACCAAGGTGTACGAGACGCCTATGGTGCAGGCCAAGACAATCAACGTAGAGGGGCGGGATGCCGTTGCAATTGAATTGGACGTGCCGTTAGCGGGGCTGAAGCCGGGGCCGTACCTATGCCAACTCAATGTGATTGACGACGCTGGCGGGAGCTTCGCGTTCCCGCGCTTTGCGGTGCTTGTGCGCGACGCGGCAGCGGCTGCCCCGGCGACTCAGTCCGTTGGCGACGCGGGTTCTGGGGGCGCGGCAGGCGCTTCGGGTGGCGCGAATCCGTAGGGACAGTGCCGGCAATGATTGCCGCAGCATGCGCCGCGCCTGAGGTGATAGGCCGCCGTAAAGACGAGATTGCCGTTTTCCAAATAGAAGTCTCCAGGGCCGAGACTTACCGGTTGTTCTGTGTGCGGCATATTTCTATTCTCACCTGATTCGGGGCGTGGGGCGCGGAGAAGGAGCGCCAACATGGATAGAATTGAAAAATGACCGTTTCGGCTGAAGATCGTGCGCGCCGTATCAAAATTATTCTTTTCGATGTGGATGGTGTCCTGACAGATGGGACGATCTGGGTGTATCCCCTTCCGATTGTGCTCCCCGACGGTACAACAGGTACCAAGGTTGTGGAGCCGAAGGGGTTCAATGCCCACGATGGCGCGGGGATGACGCTGGCGCGCATCGGCGGCATGAAGGTAGGGGTGATCACCAAGCGCATCAGCGAGACGGTGGCGGCGCGAGCGCGGGATCTGAAGATGGAGTTTGTGTACCAGGGCGAGGCCTTCAAAATGAAGGCCGTGCGCGACATTGTTGAGAAGCAGGGCGTGGCGCTTGACGAGATTGCCTATGTGGGCGACGATGTGGTGGACCTGCCCGTCATGCGCGCAGTCGGATTTGCAGTGGCCGTGAGCAACGCTCGCAGCGAAGTGAAGGCCGAGGCCCACTATGTGACGCCCCATGCGGGCGGCGCGGGCGCGGGACGAGATGCAATCGAGTTCATTCTGGCGGCAAAGGGGCTGCTGCAAACGGCGATTGAGAAATCGATCGATGAAAGCAATCCCTTGCCGGCATCCATGGATATCGGCAAGGGTTTGGGAAATTAGCCTCCAGCGCAACTTGTGAGTTTGTGCTTGCAGCAAACGAAACGGCGGGTGAAGGTTGTCAGCGAGTCAAGAGGGACTGGGGAAAAAGGCTGTGGTTCTGCTGAGCGGTGGTCTGGATTCGGCCACGGTGCTGGCCATTGCGCGCGGACAGGGTTACGAACTGAATGCGCTTTCTTTTTCTTACGGGCAGCGGCACATTTGGGAGCTTGAGGCGGCGACGCGCGTGGCTGCTGCGATTGGCGTTGCGCAACATCGCACGGTGCAAATCGATCTACGCGCCTTTGGCGGTTCGGCGCTGACTGACGCGATCGATGTCCCCAAGGGGCGATCGACGGAGGACATGGCTCATGGGATTCCGATCACGTATGTTCCCGCGCGGAATACCATCTTTCTGTCGTTTGCGCTTGCATGGGCTGAAGTTCTGGGAGCAAGCGATATCTTTATCGGCGTAAATGCTCTGGATTATTCCGGGTATCCTGACTGCCGGCCGGAGTTCATTGAAGCGTTCGAAAAGATGGCGAACCTGGCAACCAAGGCGGGAGTGGAAGGGCGACAGATGCTGAAGATTCACACACCGCTGATCGCGCTTTCGAAGGCAGCGATTATTGGCAAGGGCATTGATCTGGGCCTGGATTACGGGCTCACGAGCAGCTGCTACGATCCTTCGTCTACAGGCGAACCTTGTGGGGAGTGTGACTCGTGTTTGTTGAGGGAGAAGGGATTTCGTGAAAATGGAATTGAGGATCCGTTGAGGAAGAGCTAGCTGTCAGCGTTCAGCTATCAGCATTGTCGTGCTGAGTCGATTGACTCGTAATTTTCAAGAACAAGCTAGCAGCTAGCGGATAAAGGTTGCACTTATGAGTTATGCGGTTAAAGAGATTTTCTACACGTTGCAGGGCGAGGGGGCGCAGGCCGGGAGGCCAGCGGTGTTCTGCAGATTCACGGGATGCAACTTGTGGACAGGACGCGAGGCGGATCGAGCTGCGGCCGTTTGTCAATTCTGCGATACGGACTTTGTGGGCGTGGATGGGCCAGGAGGCGGGAGGTTCCCCTCGGCGGACGGGTTGGCCACAGCTATTGAAACGAAGTGGCCAAAGGACGCACACAGCGGAAAGCGATTTGTGGTTTGTACCGGCGGCGAGCCGTTGCTGCAACTGGATTCGACATTGATTGATGCGCTGCATGCGCGGGGATTTGAGATCGCCGTAGAGACGAATGGGACGATTGCCGCTCCGCTGGGATTGGACTGGGTATGCGTCAGCCCGAAGGCGGGCTCGAAACTGGAACAACTCAGCGGCGACGAGTTGAAACTGGTTCATCCGCAGACGGGGTTCGATCCAAGCGAGTTCGAGCAGTTGGATTTTCGACACTTCTTTCTGCAGCCGATGGATGGGCCGGATCAGAGTGTAAATACAAGCCTGACGGTTGAATACTGCATGGGGCATCCGCAGTGGCGGCTGAGTTTGCAAACGCATAAGCTGCTCGGCATCCCGTAGCATTTCTTCAACGAGGACTGCTCGAAAACGGCTCGAGGCCAGCCGGGTTCTCATCCGGCTGGACGAGCCACACCGAACGATTCTTGTAAAGACGGATCAGCTCATCGTTGGCGGCCGCATTCATGTCGCGAGCCCAGATGACCGCAGCCCGATCAAGATCGGGAGCGTTGTAAACCCACTCATCGAGCGGACTATGATTCGGGCCATAGCGAACAATCACGAGCTTGTTGCCGGGTGTGTTATTCAGCCTCTTCTCGACGAGTGCACGAGGAAGACCCAGTTGGCCGGGGCCTGCCCACGTTGATGCCCAAGCCGCGCTGGGCCAGGGGGCAAGCACCAGATGCAGCGGCTGGGCGGCAAGTCGAACCGCTGCGAGAGCTACGCAATTCAAAACCGTAAAGCGGACAAGCGCCGCGCCCACCGGCTGTCCGCCGGGCTTCCATTGACGCAGATGACGCAAGCTCTGCAATCCGAGCGCATAGAAGGCTGGAGTAATGGCGGCGAAGTAGTGAGGAATGAGCCAGGTTTCGAGCGCGACGCCGGTGCAGACAAGGATGACGCAAACCAGCAGGAACCGGATGCGGCGATCGAGGAAGATGCGGCGAAGCATAAGGAGCGGCGGAAGCAACGCGATGCCGGCGAAGAAAAGAAGCGTGCGCCCGGGCTTGGCTAGCAGCGTCTCAGTAAGAAAGCCAGGAACAGTGTGCAGGCGCTTGGCATAAGCGAGTTCCACGTTGATGTAAAAGTCATGCAGGGCTTTGTGCCGGTAAGCGGGCTCAGGACGCGGAGACTCCCATATCCAATAGGGTGCAGCGGCATATTGCGCGCGATCCACGCTATACGGAAGGGTAAGCGCATTGCCAAAGGCGCGAGCGTCGTAGTATCCCAGCCAAGCCAATGCGGCGAAGATGACTGCGAGGGGCAATGCCGAGTAGCGCAGTAAGAATGCGAGCGAAGGCCTGCCGGAGCGAAAAAGGGCCCAGCGCAGGAGAACGAATCCGATTGGCACGCACAGAAGCAGTCCTTCGAAAGGCCTGCTGAGCGCAAGGATGCTGAGGCCAATCGCCATAAGCATGCTGTAGCGCAGGCGGGGGGCCCTCAAAAATCTTGGGAGAGCACCGAGAAGGAGAGCCGCGCCCAATGCGGCAATGGAGCCGCCTCCGGAATATGTGTTGATCCAGTAGCTGAAGAGACCAATGCGGAGCACTGCGAGTATTCCGCCCAGGAGTGCCCATGCAGGCGGAAGCCACGCCTGCAACATCCAGCAAAGTGCGGCGCACATGAGTGCGGTAACGCAGAGAAGACCGAACCATTCGTGTCCGAAGAGCACTTTGCCGGCGGTGAGGATGAGACCTTGCGCTGGAAAGTACAT
>Ga0187887_10004517_pt1 | contig 10357 bp, 15 predicted proteins | sample June2016WEW_7_10_FD_132977 | JGI IMG/M metagenome (GOLD analysis project Ga0187887, IMG submission 132977) | Peatland microbial communities from SPRUCE experiment site at the Marcell Experimental Forest, Minnesota, USA - June2016WEW_7_10 | ecosystem: Environmental > Terrestrial > Soil >... | reverse complement strand
CCTCGTCGTGGAGGGTCTGAACAATAAAGCCAAAGTCACCATGAGAAAATCCTACGGCTTCCGCACCTTCCGGGTCCTCGAACTCGCCCTCTATCACTCACTTGGCAAGCTACCCGAGCCCGAGTCTACCCACGATTTCTTCTGACGAGTCTTCATTCAAGGCAGGCCATACGGGGCCGTGCCGTTTGTGGGAGCGAGAACCATGTCGGTGGACAACTGCACATCCGGAATATTGACTGTTCCGTCTTGGTTGAGATCACAGGCGCTGCGCTCGGCCTGGTCCCCGCCAGCATCGGCTTCGGTAACGTTACAGTGGGCAGCAGGGGTACACAAACCCATAACACGGATGGGTTCCGGGACATCCGGCACCACGGTTTCCCAGACGACCGTTTCCGATACCGGTTGAGCATCGGCGGGCCGTCTCTAGCGGTAGGACAGAGCGCGAGTTTCAATGTGACCTTTACTCCTGCGGCCGCCGAGAGCGCGAGCGGCAGCATTGCATTTGTGAGCAACGCACTCAACACGCCGCTTGATGAGGCCCTCGCGGGCGCTGGAGTCAAATCCCCATGGCGTATCGCTGACCTGGCCCCCCAGCAATCCTCAGAACGTGGCCAGCTACAACGTCTACCGGATCACGTCATCGAACTCGGGCGCGCCAGCCACGCCATATACGAACCTTGGTTCAATATCGGCGGCCGCCTGCGGTTCCACTTCCTGCGCGTACACGGATTCAGCCGTCCAGGCCGAGCAGAGTTATTGGTATTATTCTACCGCGTGGATAAGTCAAACAATGTGAAAGTGGCCCGTCGAATATCGTGCAGGCGGTGGTTCCGGCTCCGAAGTCGACACCTACGAGAACGTCGTCTGGCTCTATTTGACGCTTGCGCTACCTGGCCGCTTGTTTTTCCAGAACGATGGTGATGTCGAAACCGCCCTGCGGCGTGTGCACGTGATTGACGATGGTGAGGGTTTGCCCGTCCCCCGCCAGCGCCCACCTCTCCTTCTGCACGATCTCCATCCCCTGCACCTCACGCTTGCTCTCAATCACCAGCGTGTCGCCATCCCACCGCGCGGTGCCGGAGAACTCCTCGCCGCGGATCGCATTCTTGCATTCCGCGCCATCGGTCGTGTACGCCAGGTCGGTGACGATCTCGCGTTGCTGGCCAGCCTGCGTAGTGGTGATTTTCAAGCGAGAGCCGGAGTGGTTGATCCTGCGCACCAGCTTGTCCGGCGCTGGCAACGGAGCGAAATTGCTCTTGTCAGGATTCATCTTCCATTCGCCTGTGAAATTCGGCTTTGCGGACACCTGGCCGATGGCTCCCAACACCAAGGCCAGCGCCAATGTACCGGAAGCGATCGAGTTGACGTGCATGTCCGCAGTCTGGCATGAATCTGTGCGGAAGTAAGTGCTATCGGTTGTTAGCATCGCGAATCGTTCAAGTAGAAGTTGTATTGGTTCACCCACCGTTGCTTGAGCTCCAGATACGGACTCTCGTCATCCTTGCTACCGTTCGCCATCAGAATACGCGCGGGCTCGCGGGCCTTGAGGATGGCCACCACTTGATCCGGTTTGGCCTGGCAAAATACGGTTGCACAAACTCATCTCGCCGCTTCTCGTCCGGGTCTTCCAGAATCGGCGCCACCCATTTAGCTGCCCGGTTCTTCACCCAGTTTTGGAATTGATCGGCCATTTCCCCGAGGCACCGCCTGGTCACCCGCTTGCCGTCGCGGTATGCGTTAAAGAAGCCCAAGACTCGTTCCGGTTGCTGGAACGACTGAATGATCCCGTTCAGCAGCAATCGGTCAAAACACCGATAGCCAAATCGAATGTTATCCTGGTGATGCTCGTAGAAGGCGTTCATGAGAACCTCCAGTGTGGTGAGATACCTGGAAGCTTACCGCACGCGCGCCTTCGCGGCAGCACTGTAGTGCCGCGATTGTTCTGGGATATCAAGGCGAAGCCTTGCCTAGTTAGCTCTGGCGGGATTCGTACCTGCCGGTAAACCGCGCAACGCAAACCAAGCGCGGAGAAGGATGGCTGCCGCCACCCTGCGAGTTCGTGCCTCGCCTGCTAGCGCCGTGGACCAGGACCTCATTGCCATCTCAGGGCGCTTCCCAATCGAGGGCATAGATTTCGTGGCTAACCACGTTGTGCGTAGTGATGAGGGAATTGTTGGGAGCCGTTGCGAACCACTGAAATACCCGCTTATTTTTCAGGGCCGTGACGCGCTCCGTTTTCCGGTCGCGCATGCGCAGCCTCCACCAGGACAAGTCGTCACCGAAAGTGACGTAGAACAGGGATGCACTGTCCCGGGACCAGGTTGGATAACCGCTCAGGGGCCTGGAGACCTCGGATTGCTTCCGCGTCTTAAAATCGTAAAGCACGGTCCTGCCGCCGGCCGCGGAGATACCCGCCATGAATCGTCCTTCGGGCAACCGTAAGGCGGGAGCGGGTTAGATTAGATGAGCGCGCCCCTGGGTGGGTGGATGGCATACGAGAAGAAGGTTTGGCAACCGTTCGCGGAATCGATGGTGAAAAATCGGCGCGACACGGGGGTGGTTTCTGAACGTGCAGGAGAATCTCTGGCGACCTGAGGTATCAAGCCCCAACCGTGGACGTGTACCCGAGCCGGGATGCGTACTTCAAATTCGGCAACGGGTTCGCGGAGCGCTTTAAGAAAGTGCATCCCGACATGGACATAGACCCGACCTTCGACAATTATGAGGAGTAGTACTCGACTTGTTTTCCCTGGTGGGTCTTGGTGCCAGCGGGCCGGGGCTCGATGTGCAACACCAATTCCAAGCCGCCGTGCGTGCTGGGCCATAGGCACGTATCACGGTGGGAGCAGGCGACAACCCTCCGAGGTCGTTTTCCTGTTGTCGCCTGCTGCATGCAGGAGGAGAACGCGGCGTGGGCTTTGCGGCGGCCTCTGCGGCGGTGGCGAACACGCTGATGTTGTTGTCGTGGTCGACAAGTGAACGTTTTCATTTTGAGCGCCTTGGCTTTACTTATCTCGATTGCCTCGGACTCATGATTAGGATGTGATGAAACCGCTTTGCCGCCGCGATTTGTTTGAAAATATTTCTTTTTCCCGTTTGTCAATCGATAACCTATGATATAGTTGAAGCCCTAGACGTATTGGTGAGTCCGAACGCGGACCGCCAAGACGGTTTCCGTCATGGAATACCGACCTATAGAGAGCGCAGTCCTACCGATGATCGTCTCGGTGGATTTCATCTCAGGTGAGCGGACTCCAATGTGAAGAGTCCGGACTCCAGGCGCGCGTTTGCGCGGCAAACCTTGCGCTGGTTCAACGAATATCTGACAAGAAGGAGTTCGCGCAATGGGCATGGACCAGATCAAGCATGTTGTCATCCTGATGCAGGAAAACCGTTCTTTTGACGAGTATTTCGGCACGTTTCCGGGGGCGGCGGGGTTTCAGGACCCGGCGGGTGCTTTTACCGATCAATATGGCAACGGTATTCTGCCGTTTCGCATGAGCACGTTTACGTCCAGCGGGTTGCAGAGAGACGGCAACGGTCATGACTGGGACACATTTCAAAGCCTCTACGGCGGCGCTACGAGCGGCACGCCGAATAACTGGGGCCGGCAGGGGGTTCAATCCGTCATTGGATACTATGCCGCCAACGACGTTCCTTTCCATTGGGATCTCGCCAGGACATTTGCGCTCTGCGATCGGTACTACGGCTCGGCCTTGTCAGCCACTGCCCCCAATCGCCTGTTCCTAATGAGTGGATGCGTCGAGGATCCACAGCTTCTGACGAATCCGAGTTACATTCCGGGTCCAGGTCTTTGGCCGGGACCGGCAATATCCGAGGCCACAGACGATCCGCCTCAATTAGGGTCGGCGGCCGCGGCTTATGCCGCTGCGAACAAGGAATCTCTATATTCGAGTCAGACGGGCCTTGGTACGCTGAGCTGGCAAACCTATGCGGATATGCTTTTCCGACAAGATGTGCAATGGAAGGTTTACGACGAGACCAGCATTCTTCAGCCTTCGCCCATCGTGAGCCCGAGCCCGGTCAATGGTTGGGGCTCGTTGAACATATTGCAGCAGTTTCAAAGCTGGAGCGAATATCAAGTGAGCCAGCCTCCCCCTGGGCAGTTCGAAGCAGATGCCAACGGCGGGACTTTGCCAACCATCTCGTGGATCATCCCGCCGTTTTGGGCCAGTGAATGGGAAAACGATCATCCTTCCGATGGCGCCGCCTATATCGCGGGGAAGTTGGCTGCGATCCTCAACGGCATCGATGCCAATGGTAATCCGCTGTGGAACAGCACGGTCTTCATCCTGATCTACGATGAAAGCGGCGGGCACTTCGATCATGTGGTTCCGCCGGTGGCGCCTGCGGGGACACCAGGCGAGTTTCTGCCCGGCTTGCCCAACGAGCCCTTTGGCGGAGGATTCCGCGCCCCGGCGATCGTTGTTTCGCCGTGGACCTTCAATCAGCCCGTGCAACATGAGCCTTTCGATCACACGTCTATTCTGCAATTCCTGGAGCTGGTGACGCAAAACTTTGTGCCGCCCGGCGGTGTGGTGTGTACGAATATTGGTTCCTGGCGGCGCGAAACATTCGGCGACCTGACATCCGTCTTCAATTTCGACAATCCGGTTTCGGCAGCCGAGGTCATGAGCGTATTCCCGTGGACGCAGCCGTACACGTATCCGCCGACCTCTCCGCCGACCCCAACGTTGGCTCAGACTTACGCGACCTTGGCATACAGCCGGTTTTTGCCCAATAAGACCAGCACGTTAAGGCCTCCAACCTGCCAGACGTGGCCGCCGGTTGTGCAATCCTGCGAGATCGTCATGCCGGTCGGGTCCTATGACTTGGCGGAAGTGACGGCGGCCGCGAATGGCGGTAGCACCGCGACGTTCTCCAGGGCGTTGAGCGTCGTCGTCTATGGTTTTGAGCCAAACGAACTCGTGAATGCCAACGCGTTGGGGATGCTGAGCACCGGTATTCCGTCTCCTACCGGCCCGTGCACAACGCGCGTTCCGGCAATCGCATTTTCAAATGGGTTTATCACAGCCGTTCCCAGTGAGATCGCCATCGACCAGGACCCAAGCCAGGTAACGACCACCACAACAGGCTGTCCCATCGATCCAGGCGTTCCTTATACATTTACGTTCACCTATGACTTGGTCTTTTCAAATTTCGATCGGATTTTCCCGCCGACGCCGTCGGGCCAGGGGACGCCGGGGACAACAAACGTCTACACCGTCAATGCTTCTTTCCAGGTCGATGCGACCTTTACGGCGACTGCGGAACTCGAGTTGGTTAGCACCGACGATCCGCAATTCTATAAGAATTTTTTCCAAGAGACGGCTTATCTCAGCGGGGAATTGGTTGTCTTTTCGCTGCCGGGCGGCGGGTCCATGTTCAACGCGACCCTGGGCGACCCGCAGCATCCGCCACTAGCCACAGGGACAGACGCCTTAACCTTTATCCAGGCGGTCATCGCCAATTTGAATCTAGGAATAGGAGAGAGTGACTTCGACGCTCTCAACACAGACGAGGCTGCGAACGCGCTGCCCCTGGCTATTGCAACCTCCCGGAGTGACGCCGGTTTTCAACTTTGCGCTCGCCCGCGTGCACATGAATTCTGAGACGATCGCCTCCAACGTTCGGGTGTTTTTCCGCAGTTGCCGGGCATCGGTCACTTCGGCCACCTATGACGCACAGGGGCCTACCAACGGGCCATCATACGTTCCGGCATTCTACCGGAGCAGTCCGGCGACCGGGCCCGGAACCGGTTCCAATGACGTCAAAATCCCCCTATTGGGCGTCAATTGGGTGACTCCGCCCAATGGTGGAGCGGCGACACTCGAATATACGGCGATCCCCTTCTTCGCCACGGGTCGCGTGAACCTGGATCCGACGCAATCCATGCTCGGCCAGCAGGACACGCCGAACGTGCACGACATTCCGGCGGCATCGGCCACCGGCCCGGCGGTGAGGTATTACGGCTGTTGGCTCGACATCAATCAAGACACCAGTCTCATACCCGTAACTGTGCCCACGGCCGTGCCCCCGAACACGCCCAAATGGGACGGGCCGTTCCAAAATCCGAGCACCATACAGCAGGCCTTCATGAACGATCTCCATCAGTGTTTGATAGCGGAAATCTCCTTCGATGAAATCGTCATCCCCCAGGGCGACGTTCCCGGCACTTCGGCCTGGCTCGCGCAGCGTAATCTTGGGTTGGTGACGTCATGACTTCGCATCGCCGCATTCTCAGCACTTTCGACATGAAGCCGACTTCCGCGCCCGCCGGCGCCAAGCCGGACGAACTCATGATCGACTGGACGACCCTGCCGGCGGCGTCGACGGCGTCGGTCTATCTGCCTGGTGTCAGTGCCGACGATATTCTCGAAACGGCCGCAGGATTGAACGGCTACCAACCCTTCACCCGGATCGACGGCCATACCGTGAGTTGCCACGCCAAGGGTATTACATACCTGCCCATTCCACGGGCGCAGGGTAACCTGGCCGGGCTCATCGACGTGGAGCTGCCCGCCACCGTCAAGACTGGCGACCAATTCACGATCATAGTCAACCAAATCACCAACGCGCAGGCCAGTATCGGAAGTCGCGACGCCGCGCCTCGGATCGCTCCGGCGGTGGTTGGGTTGCCGGGCACGGGCAAACGGCTCGCTTGGCGTAAGGTAGCGGGAACGTTCAACCTCGCGTTCAAAGTGAAAACCCGCCGGAAAGCGCTGCCCTGCGTGGAGCAGAATCTCTCAATTTTGAGCTGGATATTTGAGTCGATTCCGCCAAACAGCCGCTGGTATCCCATATTTTTGCGGACCTCTGCGCTGTCGCCGGTCAGGTAACTGCTCTAGGTGGCGACCCAAGCAAAATCCCACCCTCGGGGACCGGAGGGCGGGGCCTTCCCGGAGGGGGCTCTCAGCCACAGCCAGGCGGCGGTAGCCAGCCTGGTGCCCCGCCGGGTCACGACGATCACAAACTGGTTGGGAAGATCGAAGGTTTAGTCTACGATCATTTTGGCGACTTCGAGGGCTTCATTCTGGAAAACGAGAACGGCGACAGGATTCACTTCTTCAGCCGGGAAGCCAACGTGGCGAATGTTGTGCGTCGTGCCTGGGCCAAGCGCCTGCGCGTGACAGTGACCGCCGAGGACGCAAACGAGCGCCACCCGAGGCGGATTGTGCTTCATCCGACACCGCATCCGTTATAGAGTCCGGTCAGACGAACGGGAATGACGACGCCTGGACCTGTCTTTTTTCCAGAGAGTCTCAACGGCTGCTTCTCTGCGAGTGAACCGACTCCGCACGTGCTGGACAAAAGTGTATACCCTTCCCAACCCGGAGCAAAGGGGATGGGATGTCCGGAAGCCACAGTTCCAGATCAGAGTACAAAGAGACTGTATATGAAACGACACTGGATATTCTTTCTCGCGGCCTTTTGTCTGTCGCTGGTCCAACCGATCTTTGCGCAGACGTCCATTGCAACTTCCGCCCTGCCGCGGCTGGTCCGCTTCGGCGGTGCGGTGAGTGTAGGACCTCAGCGGCAATCCGCGGCGTGGCGGGCATAACCCGGGCCTTCATCGGCCGGGAGGGCGTCCGCCGCTTGACGCGGCCCATCGGGAGCGGCGACTCTGGCGCAGCGCAGCCTAATGCCAGCGGCCGGCGACAGCGCCAGCCGGCCGAAGCGCGAAATGATGGATTCATGCGGTCTATTCCACTGGCCTATATCCCGTACGAAGAAACATCGCCAAAATGCTAGAAAGAGTCTAAGAACTTGCCGATGAGACGAGCAGGAGTTGTTTGTCCAACCGTCAGATCCTTGACGGAGCTTGCGGACCGTCAACTTGATGATGCCAGCACCAGCTTGTAAGTAATTGAAAACAGAGCTGCTCCACTGGAGGCCCGCGTGCATTGCCCCTGGCATGAGCGTTTCCGACTGTTCTTTCCCCCGCGGATTCTTACCTGCGCTCCAGAGCGGCCAGTCTTCTGACTCCAGGTCCCGGCCTGCTTCCAGCCTGGACAGCGGCTTGCGGCACCCTTTCGCCCAATATCTGCGCGGCTTCTGGTGGTTCATCGATGCCGCGATTCCGATCACTCTAGCGATTCTCACGCTCGAAGTCCTTCCCCTCCTCGGCGTCTCCGCACCTACCCCCGGCATGGTGCTGGTGGCCGCCGTCGGCTATTCGAGTTTCTGTGCCGGGTGGCAAGCCGGACTGATCGCCACCGCCATCGGTGTGCTCTACGAGCTACTGGTGTTCTCCGGCTTGCACCATGACGCCTGGCAGGACGGCATTCGCGTCGCCACATTCTCCGCCTCGGCACTAACCGCGACTGTCTTGGTCGGGATACGCAAGAGGCGAACCGAAGCCGTTGTGCACTCGCTGGCGCGTAGTCGGGCCGCGGAATCCTTGGCGGCGGAGACCGCGCACCTGCAAGGCATTCTGCATCAGTTGCCCCTGGGCGTGCTGGTGTCGGATGCCCCATCCGGAGAGATCGTTTTTGCAAACGAGAAAGCCAGCTCGATCCTGGGTCCTGACGTGAAGCGAATCCAATCTATAGGGTACCCCTGCATTTATCATGCGTCCCACGGCGGCTCATACAGCCCGCACGAATGGCCCTGGCGCCGGTGCGTGGAACTCCGCCGGGCAATCGAAGAAGAGTTTCTGTACTCCCGCGCCGATGGGCGGCTGGTTATTATCCGCGCCCGCGCTTGCCCCATCGCCGATCGAGATGGCCGACCGATCGCGGCGGTCCTGTCGTTCAGCGACGTGGCCGAGAATAGACGTGCTGCAAACCGCTCAGAGTCCACCCTATCCTAGACCTAGCTATAGCTAGGCGCTCGAACCGGCGCCTTGCTGAGCCAACAGCGCCCCCGCCCGCTGCCCGTCGCCGCGACCGCCAGCGGACGGATGGGTATGCGATAGGCGACGAGAAGGCGGCCAAGGCCGGGTCTTTCATGCGACGCGAGTCCGCGACCTTTGCTTGCATCGCAATGCGCTGGAAACGCCCGGTCGCAAGGCGAAATCAACGATTTCCGTGGCCGGGGCTTTGCAGACGCTTCAATCGGCTGCCGAACTGAATCTCCAAGTGAATCCAGTAGCCAAAAGGTGAAGAATGGAGAGAGATAGAACCCCCGCGGTAGCATGCGCCCCGCGAACGGGCACTGGGCGAGGCCTATTGAAGATCCGAATTGAGCACGTCGAAATGGAAACGGTGTGGAGGCAGCAGTGCGGGCATGCCGGCGCCCATACGGGCCCAAGCCCTATAGGCCGAATCGGCGATGGAGGAGTTCAGGCAGAACAGAAACTCACTACTGCAGCAATCGATGGGAGGAGGCTGCCGGAACGTTAACCGCAAACCCACAGCGGTCTGAAGAGGCACGCCAGGAGTGGTCACGTGCTTATCGGCCAGCAGGGTTACAAAACTGCTGCGGCTGGCGTGGGGCCACACATCCGGATGCAGGAGATCGCGTAGCGCCGATTGCGACTGGAAGGTGATCTCACACTGCCGGATCCACTCCACGATAGATTCGCCCCATTGCCAATGCGCGATCAGACCACGATATTGCTCTGCCAGGGTGAGTGCCAGGTCCAGCTTGCGCCGCTCCAGAAGAATCTCCTCAACATCCACCTCCGGCAGCATTTCCTCGGCCTCCAGGATGGCCGAGACCAAATCCACCTCTGGCGCCTCCGAAGCCCTCCGCACTAGCAGTGGAGGAAGCTCATGCATCTTGTCGCCCGGTATGTTGACGTACTCGCGGTCGCCCGTCATATTGGGAACCACCCTCTGTACTTATCGGCGCAAAGCGATGAACTTTGTAGCACATCTGGTGCCAAAATCTCTCGGAGTTCGATTACCTCTCCGCACCGTCATGGCTTCCACCACTCGCCGCAGCCCATCGCAAGCGCCGTGGCATCCGACCGGCGCATCCGGCAGCCCAGGAGCACGGTTGGCGCTTCGCGGAGCCTGAGGCCCGGCGGCCAGTTCCGGCGCGATGCGATGGGCGACGGGACGCGGCCCGAGAGCAGGACTCCATGCGCCGCGAGGGCGCACGCCGCTCGACGCGATGACCACGCCCGAGCGCCTGGCGCCGGAGAAGTGCGATCATAGCCCCCTTATCCCTGGTTTGCGCGGCTGACCGGCCCCATGACAAAGATGGTGTTGCCGGATGGGTCGAGCAGATCGAACGTACGCGCGCCCCACCCCTCATCTTTCGGAGCTCGCAGGACGTTCACCTTCGCGCTCCACTCGCGGTAGTAGGCATCGGCGTCGTCCACCTGGAGCGCTACGCAGGAATTCCGGCCGTGACCCTTCATCGGACTATCGAGGGTCATCTGAATGGT
>Ga0187887_10004516_pt1 | contig 10361 bp, 8 predicted proteins | sample June2016WEW_7_10_FD_132977 | JGI IMG/M metagenome (GOLD analysis project Ga0187887, IMG submission 132977) | Peatland microbial communities from SPRUCE experiment site at the Marcell Experimental Forest, Minnesota, USA - June2016WEW_7_10 | ecosystem: Environmental > Terrestrial > Soil > Wetlands... | reverse complement strand
TATCGCGACCTGATTTTGGAAAGCGACCAGTGGCAGCACTTCCTGGTTCCAAATTCAAATTAAGTCAGCCTTCATCCGGATGGCGGGTGCATGACTGCTGCCAGCCCTCCTCAATTATTACTTTGATCGTCCCGGCTGTGGGAAAGCGTGTGGATGGCGAACAGCGTCCGGGTTTCGCCGTTTAAAAGCAGTTTCCTTGTGGAAGCCCAAAAAATGTAGGCGTCAATATCCACCTCCACCTCCCGCACGATAATTCCTCTGGCCGTAAAATCCTTCAGCATCTCCCGATGCTGCTTGAGCCACACATTATGGGAGGACCGCATGTCCGGGCATAACTTCTGCCACTGCGGCCATTGCCTGCGCTTGAACAACGGGATGACACCCTGGGTTCTTATCGTGTTTTTCACGGTGGGTTTGGAGCGGTGAACACGCCCACCATGAAATACGCAAACGAAAGGCATGTCAAACGCAGACAGCTTGTCCGGTGGTTCGGGGTATCCCGGCGCTGGTAATCGGGTCTATGCTGGGTTCAGCGTTTTCGGTGGAAATTATTTCATGGTTGGCTAGAATATTTCCGTGTTGTTGATCATGACCAACAAATCCAAGCAGTTGCTCCGCATCAGTTACGTGGGGCACGTGCAACGGGAGGATTTTCGGGACAACTTCGCCGACCTGACGGAACAACTGGCCGAATTGTCACCGGGCTTTCGCCTGCTGACGGACCTGGACCGGTTGGAATCCATACATGTGGACTGTTTGCCGGACGTTGGCCATATGATGGACCTCATCGGGCAGGCGGGCGTGGGTTCCGTGGTGCGCGTCATCCCTGACCCGACCAAGGACATGGGCTTGAACATCCTGAGCATCTTTCATTATCCGCCACATCTAACCATAGTGACCTGCCAGAGCACGGTAGAAGCTTTTCAGAGACTTGGCCTTTGAGCGGAACGTAAGCGTTATTCGTAACGTCTTCCTTTGTCCACCGTTTCAGATTTCGTTTCACGGCTTCAGAATTCGTGAACCCGTTGGGTTGATGGCATATTGAAGGTGAATCATGCCGGGAATTTGATCGTTGTAAGGCGCAATTAACTCGATACTAATGCGTCCGTATGCCTGACCATTTCTCAATTTAACAAAAAAGCGACGTGGATGGGTTGAACCGCGCTGCCCTCCTTTAATTTGTTGTGGCCGTTCTGGATATTGAAATATTGGTGAGTAGCCTCCTACCGGAGCAAAATACATGGATGAGAAAGCATCATTTTCCTGCAATAGTCCGCCGTCTATTACATCAATTCCACTCGACCAATCGTACAGTTGACCATCAATAGCTTTTATCTGGTATTTTATCCAAACTTTAAGATCGCCTTCGCCGGATTCGGCTATAGTGCCTCTCATTAAATCGATGATGTACGACCGTCCATCTGGCACAACGTGAAAGCGCTTCTCTCCAATAATTAGTTGCTCATGGATGTTAGTCTTCCACATTTTGAAAACTATTGGGCTTTTCTGATTGGCGGAAAACCTTTCAGATGTGTTATATCCGAATCCACGCTTTGTCTTCGGTTCCAACTCGTAGCCTGTTTTCTGCATTTTTATTGTTAGGTCGTCGCCGCTGGCATTAAGGATTGAAAATTTGCCGCTGGCATCACTAACAGCACTTACTTTTGGAAAACGACTGTCAAAACCCAACGTGTCAGTTACGTACCAGGTGCGGGTATTTCCACTGATTGTAACCCCTCCAAGTGGGTTTCCATCCTGATCTATTACTAATCCCCAAAAATTGATTGCGGTGTTTTTATTTTCCACGAGGGTTTGAAACTTTTCTTGCATGGAGACAGAATTGGTTTGTGTCGACATTGTGGCTGCAGCCGTCGTAGAAGTTCCGATATTTGTGTTTATTTGCTGTTTAGCTGCGCGAGAGGCCAAAACATCCTGTTCGGATACAGTATTTGCGTTTGAAATTTGCGCCGCTACGGACGGCTTTAAATATATTTCCCTGTGGTAGAACCAGAGAGTCAGAACGGCCAGACAGATGGCACAAAACAAAATAAATTTAATAATAGGCTTCATTGTAAGAGTCCCATTTGGTCTAGTAATGTGCTCCAGAATGTCGTCAGGTCCATATTATCAGAATTAAATTGTGCACTGTGGCCTGCATGAGTATTTCCAAAATCGAATGTCGCATCTAAATCTAGTTGATTTGGTTCGCCAAGTGAGAGAAATGCCCCTTTGACATTAGCCTGTTCACCCAGCCCGTAACAAAAGGCCGTAGCACAATAGGGCAAAATAACATACGTATCGCGCAAAAAATCAAGTTCGGAGCCACCGTAAAAGAATTTATTGAGGATGGAATCATAAGAAAACCCTGCTTGGTTGTCTGGCTTGAAATCTTCATCCACTTCCCAGCGTGCCAGGGCATAATCCCGCTCGTTGAAAAAGTTAATGTACTGGCCAGCGCCCGCCGTTCCGTTGTAGTAGCATGGTGCGCCATTTGTATAATAACTCGCATAGTAGTTTGGCGCATGGGAGTTGTAACCGATGTGTAGATAATTGAGGTTATTGGTGCGAACTTCAGTTGTCGGGTCATATGCATGCGAGGCCACTGCAGCTTGCATGGCTATGTAAGTGTTGACGACCTGATTCGGGCCAGACAGGCGCAACGCTTCACCCGCCACCACGTTACCCATACTGTGAGCAAACATATAGACATGTCCCGGATATTCACCGTTGAGATTATTTAGAAGGCCGAGCAATCCTAGGCCAGAAGACCATGCATTGTATTCACTGTTGTCAAAATTGTCTGCGTCAAAAATCCCGCTGATTATTCCCGAAAAACCATAATCTGTTGGCCATTGGAATGCGCCGAAACGTCCTTTGTAACCCTGCCAGTAAAGGCGTTTGAACGCGGTCTCGGCGAATGCATCCTTTTCCCACGGCGCCAAATTCCAGCCGTGCACGAAGAGGATGTAATTGTTTTCCGCCGGAATGGAAAAGTCATAAGAATACGGCAAAGTCACCCGGCTCGCCCTGGCCGCAGGCGGAGAATTTGGATCATTCCCCACCGTCCAGCGCTCATACATTTCTTTCACGTCTTGCAGTTTCAAGCAGAGCGGCTGGCTCTCCGCCAGTTTGGTTGCGCCGTCGTTCTTGTAAATGGAAATCACCAGCTGGCCGCTGCCGCGGCTCACCGCGTCAAAAAGCAGATGAGCAACCGGCTGATTGGTCGTGACACCCGCCTTGGCCCAAAAGTTTGATGGGAAGATGAAGGGATTATTCTGCGTGAGCACATTCCGGTGCGCCCATTCGATGACGTGCGCGCCGTAATTGGCAACCTGTTGCTGCGCGGTGTCATAGTCCACAAGGTAGCGCGCCCCGCCGTCCGCTTCCGCGGCCTGGAAGAATTGGATTTTCGGGTCGCCGGTCACATCTTTCCATTCCAAGGCCAACAGGAATGTGCCGTCCAGTAATTCCCGGGTGATACCTTGCGTATTGACCCACAACCGCGTGTAATCCTCCAAATCCCGCGTGCAACTGATGGCAAGATTATCCGCGTCCGAGCCGCCGGACGGATCCAAATCCGCGTAATCATCAATGCCGGAATCAAAGCCATCGTAATCGTTATTGACCCAAAAGCGATACGGCTTGTCCGTGCTGGTGGCATCCGCCGCGTCAAAGGTCACGTTCCCATCGCGGTCGGTGTCCACGGCCAGTTGTAGCTTCACTTCATCGGCCTGTACGTCGAAGGTGTATTCCCAATAACGATGCACGCACGTGGCGACCGGCGTCGCATCCACGTTTACACCGGCCGGACCTGACACAATTGTTTCGCCCCAGAACGCGTCATCATCTTCATTGGTAATTCCGCTGTTGACCAGCGTCTGGCCATTGATTTGCAACCATTCTGGCGGCAGCGGTAAATCGCCATACCACCACCATGGATCGGTATTCATCAGGTAGCCAAAATTAGCAAGACAATAGCCAAATTCAGCACGGGTTGGGTCTGATACTTCCAAGGCAGTTGCTCGAACCAGATACAGATTGGTTGCTCCCGTTACGGCCCGTCCCTGCGGTTTGATCATCACCCGTGTTTGCGTCTGATCTGTCCAAGCTGTCTGGACAAGACCATTATAAGAGCTAAAGGCAATCCGCAAATTGGCGTATTCCCAAGGCGGAGAAATCAAATTTTCATCCGGCGGTAGATTTTGATTGTAAGTGGATGTGAAGTTCTCAGGGTCGCCCGGCCCCAAAAAAGAGTCTTCGACGTCGTGCCATTTTCCGCCCTGGTTATAAACCCAGCCAACCGAATTAAATTCAATAAAATATGAGCCATCCGCCCAGCGAGCGTTTTGATGTTGTTGTCCCGAGTAACTCATCAATCCCACGGTCACTGGCTGGGGTTGGCTGAATTTTAACGATGTGACCGGCGCGCCGGTGGTGCCCGGGGAATGAACCTCCACATCAAAATCCGCCGTGCCTCCGTCATTCACCGGTACGTTGTCAGCCTGCCATGACCCGTCGCTGTTCATCATTGCCTGCGTGCCATTGACCCATACTTCATAACCCGAACCGCTCACCGTACCGGTCAAGGTCACCGCCGGGAGGTTCAACTGGGAGTCCGACAGCGGGTTTACCGTCACGGCCACGGGGCTTTTGAACACGGTCAGGGTCATCGTGCCCTGGTTTCCCACTGCGCTCGTGGCGGTCAGCGTGATCAGGTTAGTGCCGTCGCTCAACGGCAGGTCTTGCACCCATACTTTCCCGTCGCGTTCCACCAATCCCGGTACCGTGTTGCCACCGATGGTGGCGTTCACGGTCGCCGTGGGATCACTCACCTGCGCCTGCAAGGTGAAACTGTCACCGCTGATTTGGGTTCCGTCCTGCGGCCAGATTACTGTTAATACCGGGGGATTGATGGCGCCGGAAAAATCCAGCGCAAATCCGGCGCTCGCCGTGGTGGTGTTGCCGGCCAGATCGGTCGCATGGACCGTAATGGTGTTCAAACCATTGGCCAGGGCAACATCGTAGCATTGAAACCAGTTGGTGGTGAATTCAAAAAGATTGGTGTCGTAGAACCGGTCAGTCGTATAAGCAGCACGATTCGTCCAGACGCCGGCGGAGTTGCTGACATCAAACGTCAGCGCGCCCAGAGATTCATTGGCATAACCTTGCAATTGGATCATCGGCTGACTGACCGTGCTGGTTGTGGGGTTGGTGATGGCAATCACCGGCGGCACCGTGTCCAGAATCAACTGCGCGTTCAGCCAGGTTTGTTGGGCATCAACTGACCGCCCGCGCAGCCCGACCAGGATATTATAATTTCCATCGCCGGCATTCAGGTTCACCACCACGTTTGAGGAATAGGGTTGCCAGTTGGCATCGGCAAAGTTGGTGTCGTTGACGAGAACTGCCTGGTAGAACGGCACGCCTTCCTGGAGGTTGATCGTACCGGAAGTAGTGTTGCCATTGACATATTCCTTGGTGAAATTCAACGAGAACAGAATGAGGTTGGGGTCAATGCCGTTTTGATAATCATAGAGCAGCGTGTTGCCTTGGCTGTCCAGATTGGCATCCGACAATGCCAATGTTCCGAAGTATTCCCAAAGCCACCAGTCGGGCGTCACATTCCCGTTCCCGGTCACTCCGGTCCAGTCCCGCGCCCAAATGAACAGGGTGTTGGTACGATCCAGCAACGGCACCGTGAAAGGCATCGTTACCGGATTGGTCGGCCAGACTTCCGACTCAATCGCCCAGTTTGTCAGCGACAAATCTGTCTTGCTCCATACTTCATAAACTTCATTGGTCGCGCCGTTTAAAGTCAAATATGCCAAACCATTAGACGCGGCATTGATTTGCAGCGATAACGAGCTGGTCTCTTGGCCGTGAAGAAAACACAATCCAACAATCAATCCGATGGCGGCCAACCCCCCGGTCAGAATCCTCCTGAATGCTTTCATGGTTTCGTATTCATGGGTTTCCGTCCTGCTGACCAGGATGGGCATGCTTCGAGCGCTGTCCCCATGTTGAAATCACCAGTCTTGCGTGGAAGACAGCGGGGCGAAGCGACAGATGATCCTGGTCGGTTTAGGTTTTACATGAAACTGGTTTTGTAACTTCTGAGTTCCGTTCCGGTTTTACGCCGTCCGCTAAAATATGCAAAAGATTTTTAAGAAAATCTCATCTCCTATTTTGTCACGATCAAAGCAGGGTTTGTTGAGCCGTCTGGCTAATTTTCTCTCTCCATCAGGCGAAAGGCGCAAACCGAATCTGCTGATTTCCGGCAAAGGAGCTTCGGAAACGAGCGGGTGGCATTAGATATAACCACACCCGCGATTGCCGCTGGCATGGACAGGGCAAGTGTGCTAACGTACCGCCGTTCAAATGAATAGACCCCGAATTCGATTCCTGCCCAAAATCCGCCCGGCGGCAAAGACGGATGCCAAAGACAAGAACCTGGTCTGGGTTCAGTGCGATCAATACCGATGCCTGGCTTATGCGGGCGCGGCTGGTAAATGGATAAATTTCTATACCGGCAAGGAATTAAGAGGACGTTTCAAAGTGATTGGATGATGCGTAGTGGGTCAATGGGCGAGCGCATTTTTCACAAATAGCACGATAATCGTCACCAGAACTCCGCCCCAAACCCAGGGAATAAACGGTTCAAATTTTTTTATATCAATTTTCATTTTTTCCTTTGTCTCCGCCATGGTCGGCGCTCAAGCCGCAATTTCTGGCAGCACTTGGCGCAATTCTGATGCCAATTGCAAGGGTGGCCAGACCGGGAGGAATATGGGTTGTTGGTCGCGAGCCTGGAGGTGTTTCGAGGCAGGTAAGAGTGCTACAATAGCCGTTGACCGGCTGGTTTGGCTGGCTTTCCACACCGGCTTTACCGGGGATTTGCAAGAGCTTTTGAATGTGCTTCCTGTTGGGAATGTTCCGTACGTTCATTATTCGCCCTTTGCTGGGCTGCTTTTTCGAGTGCGCTTTTCAATTTGCCGGTGTCCACGGGTTTGGAAAGGTAATCGTCCATTCCCGACGCCAGGCACAGTTCGCAGTCGCCTTGCATGGCATGGGCGGTCATCGCAATGATTCGCGTGGGAGTCAGGTTTTGGCTCCTTTCCAATTCGCGAATTTTTTGAGAGGCCTCGTAACCATCCATCTCCGGCATTTGGCAGTCCATCAGGATAATGCTGTATTTTCCCCGTTGCCAGGCTTCAACGGCTTCCAGCCCATTGCCCACAACCTCCACGTTGTAACCGAGTTTTTTGAGCTGTTGCACCCCGACCATCTGGTTGATCTTGTTGTCTTCGGCCAGGAGGACGCGCATATCCTGGGGCGCCATGGGTAATGTGGTTTCCCGGGCGCCGTTGGCCAATTTAGAAGGCGCCTCGGCTCCATTCACCGGCGAGGCGGATGGCTTTTGTCTGGCGAAAGGAAGGGTGAACCAGAACGTAGAGCCTTGTCCCGGACTGCTGGTGACGCCGATGGCTCCGTCCATCAATTCAACCAGCTTGCGGCAAATGGCCAGCCCCAAACCCGTACCGCCGAATCGACGCGTCGTGGACGTGTCCGCCTGGGTGAAGGATTGAAACAATTTTTTCTGAGCATCCGTTGACAGGCCGATGCCGGTGTCGCGGACGGCAAAACGCAATTCAACCCCTTTTTCCGTTTCGTTGAGTTGAGCAACTTCCAGGCAGACTTCGCCCTGTTCGGTGAATTTGACGGCGTTGTTGAGCAGGTTCAACAGGATTTGCCGGAGCCGCGAAGGATCGCCCACCGTGCGGGTGCAAACGTCCTGATGGATGACAAGGTTGAGTGCCAGCCCTTTGCTTTTTGCCCGGGGCAGGAGCAGTTCGACGCAATGTTTCATCGTTTCAACCAGGTCAAAATCCAATTTCTCAAACGTCATCTTGCCCGCCTCAATTTTTGAAAAATCGAGGATATCATTGATGATGGACAACAGGCTGTCGGCGCTGATTTTGATGGTGTTGGCAAATTCACGCTGCTCGGGCACCAGAGGGGTGTCGAGCAACAGTTCGACCATGCCGATAACCCCGTTCATGGGGGTGCGAATTTCATGGCTCATGTTGGCGAGGAATTCACTTTTCGCCGTGCTGGCGACGAGTGCGGCCTCGGCCATTTTCTGCGTTTTTTCCGTCGCGACCGTCAACAATTCATTGGCGGACACCAGTTCGGCGTTGGTGGCTTCCAATTCAACGGTGCGTTCGTGAACCATGTTCTCCAGGTCATTCAAGCGGAGTTTGGCCTGATGATAGAGCCGCCATTTCTCAGTCATGGAAATGGCCAGTTGCAACACTTCAACATTGTCAAACGGCTTTTTCAGAATGATCAACCGGTCGGAATAGCCGAGTTTTTTCAACATCTCTTCCCACGAATAATCCGAATAGGCGGTGCAGATGACGACTTGCAGATCGGGATACTTTTGCCAGATTTTTGCCGTGGTTTCAACGCCGTCCCAACCGGGTGGCATCCGGACATCCACGAACGCCATGGCGTATGGATGATCGTCCTGAAGACTTTTCTCGATTAAATTCAACCCTTCCTCCCCCTGATACGCGGAATCGATCTGAAATTCCGGCAGTTCAATTTGCGGCGCGTCGTTTCCGAACAACGCGGCTTCCACTTCTTCCATATTATTGGGCGGAGCTTTTGGCCGGGCCAGAATGGCGCGAAAATCCTCGTGGATGGCCTTGTTGTCGTCGATGACCAGAATCCGATGGTTTTTTTCCGGGTTGATGTTCATGCGTTTGCAGGTGCGCGTTGGATGGGCAGTTCGAATATGAAGGTGGCGCCTTGTCCCGGACCTTCACTGGAAGCGGCGAGGCTGCCGCCCATTTCTTTTGCCGTCAGGGCGCTGCTGTGCAGACCGAAGCCATGTCCGTTTTTCCGGGTGGTGAATCCGTGGTTGAAAATCCGGGTCAGGTTCTCCTTGGGAATGCCCACGCCATTATCGGTGATCGATATGCTTATCCGGCCATTGCCACTCGCCACCCGCAGGATGATATGCCGGTCCGTTTTTCCGGAGTCACTGCAGGCATGTTTGGCATTGCGGACGATGTTCACCAAAATTTGCAGCACCTTGTGCTTGTCCATCAACACCGGGGGCACTTCGGAATATTCGCGCAGCACCTTGACGTCGTGACGCTCCATGGAGCCGGCGTTCATCCGCACGGCGTCCTCCACCAGATCCACGATGGGCAACGACTCAAGAACGCCGGAAGTCTTCGCATAGTTTTGTTGCATGGCAACAATGTCCTTGATGTGCTCGATGTTCTTTTGCAGCCGGTCCAGTTTGTCCAAAGCAGTGGTTTGTTCGCCGGTCAGATGTTCTGCCAGTTGCGCCAGATATCCGGGCAACTGTTTGCCTTTGGGATCGCTGGTCATGAAATGACCCAGGTCCGCCGCGTGCTCCTGCAACAACGCGGCGATTTTGGACAGGTTGGCGGCTTTCGACTTCCTGAGGATGTCGGTGACACAAGCGGACGCGACATTGACGCTGTTAAGCACATTGCCGACATTGTGAAGGACACTGGTGGCCACTTCCGCCATCCCCGCCTGGCGCGAGGTTTCCAGAAGCTGCTTGTGAATTTGATCCAGCTTGGCTTCGGCCTGTTTAATGTCCGTGATGTCCCGGCCAATGCCCACCAGTCCGACGATGGTTCCGCTTTGATCGCGCATCGGCAGCTTGCTGGTCAACAGCCAGCGTTTCCGTCCTTCTTCATCAATGAAATACTCTTCCCGGTTGATGACCGGATGCCCCTGGAGCACTTTTTGATCGTCCAGCCAGAAATTTTCGGCAATCTCGCGCGAGAAAAGATCAAAATCGTTTTTGCCGATGGCATCGGCCTCCGTCTTGCAGCGGAGGTTTTTCAGATCCGCCGGATTGGCCATCGTCTTCCGACCGGCGGCGTCCTTGGCGTAAATACAATCCGGCAGGTTGTCAATCAACGTCCGCAACAGGAGGCGATCCTGGGAAATCAGGGAGGAGTGCCCAGCCGGCCCGAGTTCCCGTTTGCCGGTGGATTCGATTCCGTTTTGGTCTTCTGAATCGTCCGGCCCGGCAGGAATCCGGGACAATGATTCAACCGATTTTTTCGGTTTAATGAGAGCGGCCTTCACGCAATTGCCTTTGGTTGAGATTCATCCTTCAATAACCGCAATAGTTATGCCAAAAATGCCGGGATTATACTTCCACAAACCGGTTTTCTTCCATCCGTTCCGTCCCCTCGTTTGGTTGAAATCCAAGGCAAACGCGTGAATTTTTTAATGTTGTTTTTAGCAGATTTGGACAATGACTTAAGCTTCTTTTCCCAATCTCAGTGATAAGCAACATCGCGAGCGGG
>Ga0187887_10004514_pt1 | contig 10368 bp, 8 predicted proteins | sample June2016WEW_7_10_FD_132977 | JGI IMG/M metagenome (GOLD analysis project Ga0187887, IMG submission 132977) | Peatland microbial communities from SPRUCE experiment site at the Marcell Experimental Forest, Minnesota, USA - June2016WEW_7_10 | ecosystem: Environmental > Terrestrial > Soil > Wetlands... | reverse complement strand
GGGCCGGGAAAATGCTTTGATCGGCGGCGCCATATTGGGCATGCGGCGCTCCACCGTCGAGGCGAGGCTAACCGCGATTGCCGCCTTCGCCGATATCGGCGATTTCTTTTACCAGCCGGTCAAACTCTATTCGAGCGGCATGACGGCGAGGCTTGCTTTTGCCGTCTGTGCCCATGCCGACGCCGATATTTTGATCGTGGACGAAGCCCACTCGGTTGGCGACGAAGCCTTCGGCGCCAAATGCGATGCCTTTATCAAGGATTTTGCGAAGCACGGGACGATTCTTGTTGTATCGCACGCCCTCGAATCGCTGCAGGCGCTCTGCGACCGTGTTCTCTGGATCGAGGACGGGGCGGTGCGCGGCATCGGTCCCGCCAAGGAGATCATCGCGCTTTATCGCGAGGCTGTCGAAGACAAGCCGGCGTCGGCGTTCGCCGAAATTTTGTAAGCCGTTCCGGTTTCAACGCAGTCGGGGCGCGGCCATGGTCTTGGCCGGCATGTCCTTGGCCAGCGCAAAATTAGCGTTTTGTCGTTCGATCAGGAAGATGGCCGCGGCAAGTTCGGCGACGATCGCGAGACCAACGACAAAGATGAGACGCGGATCCTGGCGCACCAGCGTTTCGGCGGAGACGAGAATCGTGACATGGATCAAAGGGATCGCGAGCAAGGTCACGGTTGTCGCCGCCGCCGCGCGGCCGCTCGCCGAAGCGAGGTTCAAGACAAGCCCGATGGCGAGAAGCGCATGGGTCAGGGCGAGGAAAGGTATGCCGCACCGTTTGGCCGCCTCGCTCATCCATTCGGCGAAGCGGTGCGGGTCTACGGTAGGTAACGGCCGCTCGCGGAAGAACTCCAGGAGCGGCATTTCAAAGACACCGCGCCAACTGCGCTGCGGCAGACCGCCCGTACCTTGCATGTTGATCGGCATCGCATATTCATCGAAATGCGCTGTTCTAATGGTCGAGCCATCTGCCGGAAGCGTCTCGATCGAACCATTGCTCAAGATCAAGACGACACCATTGGCGTTGCGGCGGAACTCCGCTTCGGCGGCCGTGATAATTTGCTCCTCACTCTTTTCGGCGGAGAATTGATGGATGAACATGCCCGAGACGACATCAGCGGAACGCCAGCGACGGAAATAGATGGTCCGCGTGCCATTGTCGAAGGTATAAAATTGCGCTGGCTCCAGCATCCGGTGGTTAAGCGAATTGCGAATCACATAAATCACGTCGTGCATCTCGCCAACGTGGGCTGGCGCGAAAATCGAGGAGAGCCAATAACCGGTGCCGACCGCGACAAGGGCGACAAAAACAGAAGGCAGCGTGATCGCCCAGGCCGAAAGGCGGAGGGAATAAAGAACAGCGATCATGCCGTCGGCGGACATGCGCGAAAATTCGAGAGCAACCGCGACGCCAACCGCCATCGGCAAGGCAATGTAGAGGACCGTCGGCAGAGTGCCAAGAAGTGCTGGCATGAGCAGCCCGCCACGGATGGCGGCCGGTGGCAATTGGTGAAAAAGCGCTGTCATCACGACCGGAAAGCAAAGACCCGCCGCGATGACGAGCGCAGCAATCGCGATCCGTTTCGAGAGATAGAAGAAAAGGAGGCGGGGCATTGCATAGTTCCTATCGCGGCCTAAAGCACGATCATAAAAAATAATGCGACAAAGCCAAAGAGATAGATACCATGAGCGGTGAAACTTCAAGCGCTCATGGCCGAGCGCATTCTCTCGCGTCCATGGACATATTAAACCTTCATCCGCGCCGCGGCTTGGTTCGCGAATTGGCGCCAGGCCGCATCAAAAACGCGGCGGCTGGGAAGATTTACCGCACCGGCCCAGTGCGCGAAATAGATTTTATCGCCGAAGACATCGCGCGGCCCTTCGGCGTCGAATGTCACCCCTTCGGCCTTGTAGAAGCTCTCTCCGGAGGCTCCCGGAAGACACTCCCGCAAAGACGTGATCTTCAAGCCCTTCCGGTGCGCGACGAAATTGGTCACTGGCTGAGCAAACAACATGCCGCGCTGGCGCACGGCGTGAAAGATGGCCTCGTCCTTGTCGATGACATCCTGGAAGTCCTTCAGGCTAAGAATCTCTTTCGAGGCGACGAAGAAGCCATCGTTGAAGAGCATCACATCGCGAAGAAAATCATAGTCTCCGCGCTTTTTATTGTAGACGTAGTCCTTCGTCGGCGCCGCCACGATGAAATCATTCTTGCCGGCTTCTAGGCGGCCGAACATCTCGCGAAAATCACGAAACAGAATGATATCGACATCGAGATAGATGACCTCATCGAGCGGCAGCGCGAGGCTAAGAAATTTCCGCAGCCTCCGACGATACCCTGGAAACATCGGGTAAAGCCGCTTGGCCAGGGCGTCAAGTTCGGCGCTGTCTGGTTCGACGAAATGGATGCCGTAAATATCGGCGGCCCGCTGGGTCAAAGCGACATTGTCATCGTAAGGGATGAGATAGAGCGGTGTCGCCGCATTGGTCGCGAGATAGCTCTCGAGAAATGGCAGAAGCCAATTGATGATTTTATCATTGGCGATGATCGCCATGCCATAGGTTTTAGAAGGAGGCGGGAAATTTTGCATTTCGCTCTTGAATTCAACTTGCATTGAGCCGGATCGGCAACAGGCGGCGGCAGGATCCGTCTGTATTGACGGCGTGGCGTGTTCAGGACGAAACTCAGCGCAAGCGATGGGTGCGCTTTGCTCTTCCTGTAGCTTGAGGAGGGCGGCTGGATCAAGCCGTAGCTTTGCCGGGTGAGAATGTCCGTGAAGGTTGTATGACAGATGAAATGTGGGCCCGAGCGCCGCTGGCTCCGCGAATGAACGGGGATGACCTGCGAGGCGGAAGCGGTGCGCCGGCTTCCCTGCCGCTCGCAGGAAGAGTCGTGGCGATCGTCCATCCGGCATGGCATTCTTGCGGCAGCCACCAGGTTTTTGTCTCGCAGGCGCGGGCCTATCGCAGCCTCGGCGCGAAAGTCGTTAGTCTCGCGATCGCCGATACGCCCGGTTGCGTCGATGGATCGCGCGCTTCCAAGGTCTATATCGGCGCGACAGGCGACCTTGAAGCCGACGCCCGCCTTTTCGCGGGCATGCCCCTGCGGAAAATTCTGAACGGCGGTTTTCTTCGTGCGGCCAAGCAATGGCTACACGGCAATGATGCCGCGATGCGGGTTGAGGTCACGCGGCGAGTGATGCTTCCGGGCCCCGGCGCTTTCGCGCCCCGGATCGATCTCATCCACTGCAATCATTTTTTCTGCATGCCGGCTGCGGTCCGTCTGCGCGAGCAGCGTGCTTGTCCGATCCTTCTCGACACGCATGATCTGCAAGCGCGCCAATATGCGCTGCGCAATCGCACGCGCTTCAGGCTTCCTCCTTCTGTCCGCTATGAAGACATGCTTGCAATCGAGCTCAATGCCATGCGTCCTGCGGAGCTTTTGCTCCATCTCAACGACGAAGAGGCGGCGGCTTTCAAAGAACTCGTTCCGGACAAACGGCACGCATTGCTCTATCCCACCATAAAGGCTATGCCGGCCGGGCTGGGGGGCGGCGATCCCATCATTGTCGCGAGCGCCAATTATCCGAATTTTCTTGGACTTTGCTGGTTCTTGCGGGAGGTGTTGCCGCTGGCGCCCGGTGTTCCGGTGCAAATCCTCGGCAATATCGACCGCGAACTTCAATGGCGCGCGCCCGATCTCTATAAGGCGCATGCGGGCCTCTTCCGTGGCAGAGTCGAGGCCAAGGATCTCCATGCCGCTTATCGTGGCGCCTCGGCCGTTCTGCTCCCGGCCACCGCCGGGCACGGGATCTCGATCAAGACCATAGAAGCGCTGTCTTGCGGCGCGCCACTGATCGCGACGCCGCTCGCATTTCGCGGACTTGGGATCGGCATAACCGGTCTTCCACATGTGACTGTGACGGAGGACGGCGCCGCTTTCGCAACGGCCCTGCGCCGTGTTTATGCCTATCGCCATTTGCCTGGTGCAGGCCGGCAGCAGGCGGCCACCCGCCGTATCTATGAAGAGCGCTTTGCGTTCGACGCTTATCGCAAATCGCTGTCGGCGATCGTGGAGCAGGTCGCAACGACTTGACTTGGCATTCCTGCACGCAAGTCTTGCGTCAATCCCATTCCACCACGAAATGCTTCGGGAATTGCGTCCCGCCCGTGTCGATTTGGCCGGCATCCCCAGTGGCACGCCGCAGGCCTGGCTTTACGAGAAGCGGTTTAAGGATCGCCGGCAGGACGGCGCGGTTGATGTAGGCGCCGAAACATCCATGCATCCCATATCCCCAAAGAATGTAATCGCCCCAAGGCCGGTCGGTGCGGAAAGATTCAGGTGCCTCGATTTTCAGCCGGTCAAACATGGCGGAAAGATTTGACGCCAGCACCATGGTATCTTTCGGGATCTTTCGGGCGCGAAAATTTCCCGCCGCGATCTCGGTGTCGCGCGTGGCGCGCCGGAAGATGATTGGGTTGATGGGGTTGAAGCGGAGCGCCTCGAAGACATGCGCGGCAAAGAGCGTGTCGTTGCCGTCATGCGCGGCTTGCTCGGCCGATGCAAAAGCCTCGGGCCGGTCGAGCAATTGGTCGAGCGCCTGCACGGCCGCCCTGGAGATCGTGGGGATCGCGCCGATCACGAGCCCGATGAGATTGTTGCGAATGCTGGGATCGTCCATCCCAGGCAGGCCAGCCGCTTGCATGACAAGGCAGCGTCCGATCACATCGTCCTTTGTTTCGCCCGACGTCTTGCGTTTGGCGATGGCTGCATCGAGGACGGAGCGGCAGGCGGCCGCGGCGTCGAGCGCGTCATGCTCTAGCGCCGGATCGCCCTGGACATCGGTGAAAAGATAGCGGAACATGAGTGTTGCCCACTCCATGAGATCGCGATCGGGGGCGCCGGTGACGCCGAAATAATCGGTGACGATCGCCGCCGGCACGGGGAGGCTGAGCTCCGGCGGCACATCGATGCGGCCGGCCTTTCCGGCGACAAGCTTTGCCGCCAATTGGCGTGCGAGCGGCTCGACGATCACGGCAACGTCGTCACGCCGTACCGCAAGACGCATATTGGAGACATCGCGCGTGTAATGCGCCGTGTCCTGCATCCCAAGAAAGAAATTCTCGCCTCCTGTGATTGCCCGCATCCGGGGTTCGTAGACAACCTCGAAATCCGCGTTTCGATCGAGCACTTCAATCACGTCATCGTGGCGCGTCACCAGCGCCGTGCCGGTATTTGGATAGGTGGTGATGAACTTCTTAGAGAAGACCGGAGAATTGGGCAGGAAGGCGCGAAGCAGCCGGAAGCCGAGCCTCTGGGTCAGCGGCTCCTGGAGCGCGGCCGCGGTCTTCTCCTTGAGGCCAGAGCCCTGAGCTGAAAGCACTGCCATGGGGATCTGATATAAGGCGGCGAGTCCCTCGGCAATGATGCGCAGGCGCACAACCGCAACCGTGACGAAAATCGGCACTCGCATCGCTCATTCCTTCCCGTCGTTTTACGTGGGGTCGACCACGCCCATGCCGATCATACGCAAGGCGGTCACGCTCGGCACGAAGAAATATTCGCCGCCGCGAGTCTCGACGAATTGCGGAAGGCCATCGGCGATAAAGGGAGGATGGCCGGATGCCGGATCGGCCGGGATCACGAATTTGGCCTTGGGGGCGGGTTCTTTGCCGGTGCCGTCCGAATGGTTGCCGACGATCGGGCAGGTGTCGCTGCCAGCCCGCGAATCGAGGCCATAGTTGATCCATTGCTGTTGCACGAATTCGTACTGCCGGAACAGGCTCGCGCAGACAATCAGCATCACGATTCCGTGCTCATCTGAGTCCGTTGTGCCCACTGGAGAATCGCCATAGGGCAGGCCGCGCCGCAGGATACGACGGCGATTGTTCAAAACCGACCCATCCTCGGGGGTTGGGGCCATCATATCGCGTGTATTGACTCGCCGCATATGAGCGGTGAGCGGACATTTGGTGCCTTCCGGATCGTTGTGATATGAGAAATTCGAGAGAGCTGCCTCGCGGGCTGCCGCGCCCGCTGGATCAACTTCCGGGTCGACAGCCTTATATGTATCGTTGAACTTACGCCACTCGTCGGCTGTCGGCGCGAGCGAAAGAGGCACCCCGTCCGACCAGCGGCCAGCCATCTTCGCCATCACGGTCTCGCGCGCGTCGTCGTGGCTTTGAATGCCGGTGACGGCGCCGAACTGCGCCGCGGTCTTATCCAGAAAATTTTTGAACGAGGCGACGTTCTCATGCAGCTTGCGATAGGCCATGAAAGTGCCGTTGCGGCTGAAATCAAGAGGCATTGTGGCGTCTGGGGTCTCCTGCGCCTCGTCGGGATAGCCGAGCAGAAATTCGCCCGTCGCGAGCGGCCGCCAATTGCCCTTGCCGTCGAGTGCGCCGCTGCCTACGGCCAACGCCTGCTCATCGCCATTGGGATATTGACCCTCGAAAACCGGATCGCTAATCCCATCGGTGAAGCCGAAATGCTCCTTCGGCGTCGGTATGTATTTGCCATTCTGCTGTACAAGAATGGCGCTTAGATCCTGATACTCGATCGGCGGCTCTTGTCCTGGCAGATTGTGTCCGGCAAGTAGCGTTATGCCGCCGTTTTTCTGGGCGAGCTTCTTGATCTCCGAGGTTTTCTCAGCGAGAGCTGGGACAGCCGCTCCAGTCAGCGGATCCATTTGCGCATTGAGTGTGACAAGGATATGGACCGTATTCTCATTCGGGCCGTAGCTGTCCCCGCTCTTGATCCACACTTCGTCCCAGCGATCTTTCCAGCCTTTGCGAAAATCATCACCGAGCATAGGGGCGCGTTTGACCATGCCGTCGATGAATTCGTCTGGCATCCCACGCAGAGTGCGCGTCGGAATACCGAGGGCCAGCAGACCATACCATGTGAAGGCGATATTAATCGCCACTTCGGGAGGCTGCGCCGATGGACAATGCAACGCGGTCGTGATCTTCGGCAGCAATCCGGTCACGAATTTGCGTCCCGCATCCGCATTGTCGTTATCAATGTGGAAGAGCATGAAGCGGCCTTTGAGAAAGCCCTGCTTTGCATAGGGAATGAGGATATTGCCTTGAATATCGGCGAGATCGAGTTCGACGGCCATATTGAGCCTCTAGATGCCGATAATGCCCGGCTTTTGAGTTTGCCTGTAATTCGGGTCCGGCCGATCGTTGATGATCACGCCGAGATTATCAGGTTGATTTTCGACGACGAAGTCCCCGAAGGCGGCGTGGAATTTCTGCGCCAACGCTGGGTCCGCTGCCAGCATCTGCTTGTCGATCGCGAAGCGGGTAAATGTCCGCTGCAGATGGAGGCCCTTGAGAACGGTTGGAAGATTCGAGTCTGGTGCCGCCGGAAACGGCTTCGCGCCCGCCGCCAAGATGCTCGCATAGGCCATCCAGAGGCCGCCGGCGAGCACAGCCGCGCCGAGTAGCATCACAATCAACCCCGACATCCCCGACATAAAACAAAAGATGATAAGACCCAACACAATCACTATGGCGCCGGAGCCGGCCGGTATGAGATTTTTGTCCACGGGCCATACCGGAAGGCTTTTTACCGTCGCATCGAGATCGACGTAATAATCGTTGAAGGGCATCGTCGTTTCGATCTGGCAACGCGCGATATATTTCGCGAAAGACACCTCGTCATTCACGCCGTCGAAGCCCTCGCAATGGGTGAAAATCTCGCGCAATTCCGCTTCCATCGTGTTCCACAGAGTTGCGAGGTAAGAGTCGCTTTCCGAATCGGCGCCGCTCTCGGCGTCGAAATCGGCGTAAAAAAGCAGAAACGGGCAGCTCAGATGATCCTGTGGTTGCGCGACCACGAGGTTGATCTTCACCTTGCTCAAGGCATTCTGGAGTGCCAGGCCAAGGGAATTTTGCGTCACGCGCCCATTGTAGGCGATATCATCGATGACGACGAAGCGGGCGAAATGGTTGCGCGTGTTCCGCGCGAACGGGCTTTGGCCGTCGCAGCAGGCGGGCGTCTGCTGGGCGGGCGGCAGCATGGCGAGCCTTTTGCGCAGCGCATGAACCGGTGACGTGAATGGGGATCCGGCCGGAATCGGATCGGTTTTGACGGGGACGAGAACCGTCAGGAAATAGTGTCCGCCATCAAATGTTGGCATGAACGGCTCCTTAGCGAGACGGCAGGGTCAGAGAAGCGCTTGGGCGGCGTCACGCTGATCCGTGATGTAAGCATTGCGGTTTTTGTCGGCGTTCTCCGTGTCGTTGCTGGCGACCGGCGCATATCCTTGGTAGCCGAGCTCGTTCTGCAGCTTGCACAGTTCGGCGATATAGGCCTTTTGGAAATCTTCGGGCGTCAGGGTCTTATGCTGCCCGGCGAGAGAGAGAATGGCGCGCCGGATGCGCAACGCTGATTTGATGTCGCGTTGTGCCGCACCCGGAGTCGCATTGTAGTAGTAATCCGTGTCGATTTGATTCGCCCGGATATAATCCTTGAAGGGTGTGATGGGGATCGAGTGCGGATATTGCGTGCTCGTAAACCAGAATAAGTCGAGGCCGTTTGGAATCCCGTCCGAAAAGGCGTCGATATATTGGTCCCAGGTGCCGTTAAAATTGCTGCAAAACAACATGTAATCGTTTTGCAGATTCTGCTTGCCTTGGCCGAGGTCCGGCCATTGATTCCTTTTGATGATTACCCATCGCGCGAAATGGATGATCGAAAGGCCAAGCAGCCCTGCCAAGCCGGAGGGAAGCGCGCGTGACGCCATGAAAATTGTCCGCTGGACCCAAGTCTTATAGGGCCGCATAGGCGTGACGGCGTTCATGCCGTAAGCTTTGCCCGCAACGTTGGACATGTTCCCCCTCCAAATATTTGCAATTAGTGCAAATATTTTTTTTCGACCCCCAAAAACGGATATTCGAATAGTGAATTATTTTTTTATATTATGCCTCTTTTTTGTAGCCCTTGGCAAGGCTTGGCTTTGGCCATCCTCAGGAACTCCCCCAAGGGATTGCAAGCTTATCACGCAAGCTTATGATGCCGCCCGGGATCGAATTTGCGCGAGCATACGTGCTCTAAAACACATTTTGAAGAACTTGCTCGCCCTGATTCAATTCAGACCTGCCCCAATTCTCTGATTTTGAGCGATTGTTTCCCGGTCGCAGAATGCCGCGTGAAGGGTAAGCACGTTCATGCGCGCGGGTGGTGGCGTTTGAGGTGTCGGTCGCAACCTAATATCGCCGGCAACCAATTATTATCGGATACGGGGCTAATTTGGGATGACCGTAACGAGGCCCAGCAAAATGACGCCAACCGCAAAGAAGACGCCAACAGCAGTGACGCAAGAAGCCTGTCTGACAGTACCGCCGCCAGCCGCTTCGGCCGATTCAGACTCCGGCCTCACCGGCGCCTATCTTAATAAGTTCACGGAAATGGTGAAGCTGATCGAACAATTGCCGGACACGCCAGAATTGATTGGGGATCTATTGAACTGGCATCCAACGACCTCTCAGGATTATTTCAACGCCACTGCCATGCCAGGACGCGTCTCCGCGGCTGATGTTTACGCCTCGTTGAACCGCTGCGTGCGGCAAAATTTTGAAGGCGTGGTCGATGACTTGGACCGCAAGGCTCTTGGCGCGGTGGCCGTCATCAGACGCCATTACAAGACTCATGGCGAAGCCCGCCCCGACATTATGACGGATATTTGCGCGCGCGCCGGCACGCATCTGCGCGAAGTGCTCGGCAAGGCGAATGATCTTGTCAGCCCTGTTCCGGGAACGGCGGGTAATTTTGCGCAGCGCCGGAAGCTGCGGGTCTCGCAAGCTTGAACGCAATCAATTCGTGACAGATGCGGCGCATTTAAAGGTCTTGTAAAGATTAAGGCCGCTCAACTTGAGAACAAGCTAGGTATAATGGATGCGGGTGACTCAGTCATGAATAGCTTCTGGTTATCCCGAGATCTGCCAAGACTTGTCGATCTCGTGCTAGCACCGCGCGGCTAACTCCGAGTTCCACGCGACTTCTTCCAGGTCCGAATCTTGACAGCAACTTCGGGTGCCGTTCGATGAGCTATTGGACGCTATCATGGCGGCGGCAACCCTCGGCCTGTTGATGTCTGGGGATTAAACGTCGCCCATTCCAGCCTCGAATCAAACTGACCCTTGAGATTGGGACCTTGCATTAAAAGTCCGAAGCGAACCAAACACTCACTTTAAATGTCTGCAATTCTGTCCCAGCAGAAGGTTAAGTGATTGGAATCACATGTGCGGCTGTCTCAAGCCGCAATGTCTGCTGACACCGGGCGGAATCTTCCTGGCCCCCGCGGGCTAGACAATGATCGCTTCAAGAGCTTGTTGTCTCTATCGCTTTGTTTTACCGCATG
>Ga0187887_10004513_pt1 | contig 10368 bp, 5 predicted proteins | sample June2016WEW_7_10_FD_132977 | JGI IMG/M metagenome (GOLD analysis project Ga0187887, IMG submission 132977) | Peatland microbial communities from SPRUCE experiment site at the Marcell Experimental Forest, Minnesota, USA - June2016WEW_7_10 | ecosystem: Environmental > Terrestrial > Soil > Wetlands... | reverse complement strand
CGATGCTGATGTCGTTTGCCGCTGCCAGGGCGGCCAACGATCCCAATTCAAGCGACAACAGCAAGTCTAAGAAAGCCAACAGCAGCGCGACCGCCGGCAAATCGAGTTCACCGGCCGCGGCTCCGGCGTCCGCCCCGGCGGCGACGCCTGCTCCGGCAGCGGCTGCGTCTTCGTCATCGACGACGACGGCATCGGCGTCGGCTTCGGTGACGGAATCGTCGGTGGATAACTACGGGTTGCTGCCGACGACCGGCGGCCCATTGGGCCTATTCACCGTGGCGAGCGGCAACGTTTTGCCCGCGCACGGCTGGTCCGTTTCCGCTTACGGCAATCGGTTCGGCCGCATGCCCGGGGAGCTGGTCGTTAGCGATTACGGCTTCAACCTAGCCTATGGGTTCAGCAATTGGCTGGAGGTTTACGCGGAAGACATAACGATCTCTCACATGCACGTGGGTGCGCCGACCGAGCTCACGGATCTGACGACCACAGGCTTCAACACCCCGCACGCGGTGTACAACGAGAGCTACCCATACGCCAGGGAATCGGCGACCGGAGAAGGCCCGTTCACGCTTGGCGCAAAGGTGGGCCTGGCTTCGGAGGATCGCGGCGATCCCGTCAGCGTGGCGCTGAACCTGGACGTCGTGGTTCAATCGCACTACGCCTTCGCGCCCCTGGCGGATCAGGGCACGCAGAACGGCAAAGCGAATCTGGAGTTCGGCGCGTCGGTCAGCAAAAATTTCCAAGACAATCTCACGCTGGATTTCGATGCGGAGATTGGCTTGGTTCGCAGCCCGACCTACATAGGAACCGCGCTGCTCAATCAGGCCAAGACGTTTACCATCGGCGGCGGCGTCCTGCTTTTCCCGCACAAACGCATTCAGCCGATGACCGAATATACCGGCGTAATGTATTACGGGGATTCGACTGAAACGGAATCCTTCGGGCCGCGCGATCCGGTGGATGGCGTGTGGGGTGTGCGGCTGTTCCCGATTTCGTGGCTGGGATTTGACCTGGGCTACCGCTACATGCTCAACGAGAAACACCTACAGGACAGCAACGGATTCGTGTTCAAGGTCGGCGCGGTGCACGCTCCTCACAAGGCGCCGCCCGTCGATCATCCACCGACGGTTTCCTGCACGGCGGACCCGACGTCGGTGTATTTCGGCTCGGGCGATTCCTCGGCTGTGAACTGCCCGGCGGTTTCCCCGGACAACGACACGCTCACGTATAACTGGACATCGACCTGCGGAAAGATCGACGGGACAGGTCCCGCGGTGCACTGGCTGTCAGCCGGAGTGCCGATCGGAACCTGCACGGCCACGGTGCACGTGGATGACGGCCACGGCGGCACAGTTAGCGGAAGCGCGGATATTCAAGTGATCGCCAAGCCGAAACATCCGCCGGTTATTTCGTGCTCGTCCGATCGCAGCTCGGTTTTCATCGGCGAAAAAATTCACATCACCGCGAACGCCAGCTCTCCCGATGGCGATACGCTTACGTTTACGTGGCAGACCAATGGCGGCACGATCATCGGCACGGGCTCGGCCGTGGATCTCGATACCACGGGCGCAGCAGCCGGAAACTACACGGTCACCGGACGCGTGGATGACGGCAATGGAGGCGCGGCCGATTGCTCGGTTGCGGTGCAAGTGAACGCTCCGCCACCGCCGCCACAGGCCAGCAAACTGAGCGAATGCTTGTTCTCGCCGGCGGGTTCGTCGCGCGTGGACAACGTTTGCAAGCGCATCCTGGACGACGTGGCACTGCGGTTACAGAACGATCCGAAGGCGACGATTGTGATCGTCGGCTTCGCCGATCCGAAGGAGCCGCGTCCCGCCAAGCTGGGTGCACTGCGCGCGACAAACGCCGTCAAATACCTGGGTGAAAAGGGTATTGACGCGTCGCGAATCACCACACGCGCGGGAGCGGGCCAGACGGGCGCGGGCAAGGAAAACCGGCGCATTGACGTCATCTGGGTGCCGGAAGGCGCGACGTACTGACGCGCTGGCACGGCATCGTTCCTTCAACTTCGGGCTCCGCGTCGGCGAGAAACGGCCGGCGCGGGGCCCGAACTTTTTGTGCGGCGCCAGGCCGCCGGAGATTTCGTGCCCGCGCGTTTGCTTGTTCGGCGGGCGCGCAGAAACTAGAATGAAATTCTTAGCCATGAAAACTATCGCGCTCACCATCGCGTGCCTCTGCGTGTCTGTCTTTGCGCGGACCGCTGCGGCGCAGGTGTGGCGCCCGCTCGGCCCGGAAGGCGGCGACGTTTTGTCGCTCGGCCAGGATGCGGCGAATCCGCAGCACGTTTTCTTGGGCACGGCAGACGGTCACGTTTTCGCGTCGGACGACGGCGGGGAGCACTGGGAGTTGCGGGGGCGCGCGGGATCGCGCCTGGATTCGGTGGTGACCGCGATCCTGGTGGATCCGCGCGACGCGCGCGCACTTTACGCTTCCACCTGGACGCGCGATCCTTCCGCGGGCGGCGGCGTTTTTCGCAGCGGCGATGGCGGGCGCACGTGGGCCGCGGCGGGGCTTGCGGGGAAAGCTGTGCGCGCGCTGGCGATGGCGCGGCCGGCGGCGGATGCGGCGGCGAGCGTGACACTCGTGGCCGGAACGCTCGACGGCGTTTATCGCACGCGCAATGGCGGGAAGAACTGGGAGCGAATTTCTCCCGAAGGCGATCCTGAACTGAACAATTTTGATTCCGTAGCGATCGATCCGGCCGATGCGGACATCATTTACGCCGGCACATTCCATTTGCCGTGGAAGACGATCGATGGCGGCTTGCGCTGGACGCCCATTCATACCGGAATGATCGACGATTCCGACGTGATGAGCTTGCTCGCCGATCGCGCGCGGCCCGGACGCGTGTACGCCAGCGCCTGCTCCGGAATCTACCGCAGCGATTCCGGCGGCGAAGTGTGGCAGAAGGTGCAGGGCATTCCGTACGCCGCGCGGCGCACGCTCGAAATTCTGCAAGATCCCGCACGGCCCGAAATCGTTTTCGCCGCAACCACCGAGGGATTGTGGAAGACCACCGATGCCGGATCGAGCTGGCAGCGAATTACGCCGGCCGATTGGTCGGTGACGGCGATGGTTGTCGCGGCGGGTGCGCCCGATCGCGTGCTGATCGGCGTCGATCAGCGCGGCGTGCTGGCGAGCGATGACGGCGGCGCGAGTTTCCACGCGGCCAATAGCGGCTTCCTCCACAAGCAAATCCTCGCGGCGCAAGCGGATGCGACGCATTCAGGCAGCTTTCTGATCGCGCTGGCCAACGCGCCCGAATTTCTGGCAGCCACCACCGACAGCGGCGCCACGTGGAAGCCGCTGGGGCAAGGGCCGGCACAGGCCGCGCTCGGCCGGATTTACGCGTCGCCGGACGGTTGGTGGGCGACGCTCGCAACGGGCGGCCTGGAGCGTTACGACCAATCGAAATCGATTTGGGTGCGCGCTGGGCGTGCCTGGATCGCGACGGAACAACGGCCGGTGAGCCGGGAAGTTGGGAGCGCGCACGCGCACGGCACAACGGCTGCGCCGCCGGGTAGACTCGCGCCGTTGGATGCCAAGATCGGCGATATGGCCTTCGCGCCGCGAGAGTGGTATGCCGCGACACGCACGGGATTGCTCGCTTCCTCCGATCACGGCGCGGACTGGAAGCCGGTTCACATCGGCGCCTTGACCAAGCTGCCCGTTGAATCGGTAAGCGTTTCGCGAGACGGCAGGACGATCTGGATTGCGTCGCTGATTTCGATCGCGAACTCCGCTGACGGCGGGGCTTCATGGAGATGGATCGATTTTCCGGCAGCCCTCGGCGTGATTCAGCGTTTGCAAGCGGCTGACGGCAATTCCGGCGATGCCGGCGCGGCGGCGCAAATGGCACTCGTGGTGCAAACCTCCAAGGGACTTTTCATTTCGCGCGATTTTGGAAAGTCTTGGGACGCGACCGGCCACGGTTTGCCGGAAGCGCCTGTGCAGGACGTGGCGATCGCGGGTTCGATCTACTTGGCGGCTATGCAGTTTGGTGGGCTCTATCTCTCGCGCGATTCCGGCCTGAGTTGGCAGCGACTTGAGGGAAGCATTGCGGAAGGCTACTTCTCGTCCGTGTTCGCGGGCCCACCGAGTGAGCCAGCAAGCAGTAGCGCCGGCGGCAACGTTGTTTTTTACCTGGCCTCCGCCACCGACGGCCTGTATGCGATCGAGATCGGATCGGGCGGCGACGCGGCGCGGGGCAGCGACACGCGCCAGTAGAGCGTGTCTCGTGTCACCTATTGGTGACGCCAACCACGGGATTGGAGTCAACTTCCACGGTCCGCACGACCCCCTTCTCGTTCCTTGTCCATTTCAGCTTGGATCAATTCCCGTTCCTGCATGTGATTCCTTTTCAGGTGTTTGCGGGCGTAACGCACGGTGATTGAGGTTGCCCCTCGTGATCTCCGGCCCGAAATGGGAATCTTTTCAGTCGAACCAAACTCGACCGAAAACTTACTAAGTCCTTCAGAGAATTACAGATGTGCGACGCAGCCCGATTTGGCACTGCCCGTGCAACGTATCGCCGAACAGGGGGAATACAAATGGGAACTGCGGCGCAAGCCCCGGCACAAACATCGAAAGCGGCCACGTTAAGTTTGCTGATTGTGGATGATGAGGTTGTCACACGCGCTCTCTGCGCGGAGGTCGCCGCGCAGGCGGGCCTTGAAGTGCGCTCGTCGGAGACGACCGAGCAGGCGCTCGAAATTATGGAGCAGTATCCGGTGGACATTGTCGTCACCGACCTCAAGGTGCCGCAGTTGGGCGGAATCGGATTGCTGAAGCGGCTGCGCGCCAACTTTCCGCAGATTGCCGTGGTGGTACTGACGCAATACGGCACGATTGAAACGGCCGTGGAAGCCACGCGCCTGGGCGCACTGGACTATGTGACGAAACCGTTCCACGTGGAGGATTTTCGATCGAAGATCGACCGCGTGGTGCGCACGATCGAACTGGATCAGGAGAATCGCGTGCTGCGTGAGCAATTGCGCAGCCGGCCCGGATTCGGCGGTTTGATCGGTGTGGCGCCGAAGATGCAGCGCGTTTACAAATTGATCGAGAAGGTCGCGCAGCACAACTATCCTGTGCTGATTTTGGGCGAAAGCGGAACGGGCAAGGAACTCGTTGCGCGCTCGATCCATTTTTCGGGGCCTCGCCGCGCGCGACCGTTCGTTCCTGTGGATTGCTCGGCGCTGGCGCCAACGCTGATCGAATCCGAGCTATTCGGCCACGTGAAGGGCGCCTTCACCGGGGCGCAGCACTCGAAGCAAGGGCTGCTGGAGGCCGCCGGCGACGGCACGCTTTTTCTCGATGAAATCGGCGACCTGCCGGTGGATTTGCAGGCCAAACTCTTGCGCGCTTTGCAGGAGCGGGAGATCAGGCCGCTGGGCGGCACAGATCGCGTGGCGATTCGCGCGCGCGTGATGGCCGCAACGAACCGCGATCTTGATACCTTGGTGCGCGCCGGAACATTCCGCCAGGATCTTTTCTTCCGCTTGAACGTCGTGCAGATCAAATTGCCGCCGTTGCGCGAGCGCAAAAGCGATATCCCGGTGCTGGTAAGCGCGTTCCTTGAAAAATTCAGCGATGCCAAAGCGCCGGTGCGCTCGATTTCCGAAGACGCGATGCGCCGCTTGATGGCCTACGATTGGCCGGGCAACGTGCGCGAACTCGAAAACGCCGTGGAGCGCGCCGTGGCCTTGGGCTCTGGTCCGATACTGCACGTCGGCGATCTGCCCTCGAATTTGCAGTACGCCCAACCCGAGCGATTCACGGAGCAGAACGAATTGGTTCCGCTCGAGGAACTCGAGCGGCGCGCGATCTTCCACGCCCTGCGGGAAACCAGTGGCGACAAACTGGCCGCCGCACGCCTGCTCGGCATCGGCAAGACGACGTTGTATCGCAAATTGAAGCAATACGAAGCCGTGCAGCCGCAAGCGTAGCCCGGCTCTCTCGCGACTCGCAGAAATTCGGCCCGATCCACAGCGCGGGCCTGCGCCCAATCTCCTGCTAACAAACGAACCGGCCGTCACGCGTGAGGTCGCGGCGCGGCGAGCGATTTCTCCGTCCACTTCGCCGCACGTGCGTTAGCGTGGGGGGCGCGCGATTGCACGCGTCGTTCACCCACATCCAAGAACGGGAACTCGCCACCGGCGCACGTATCGGAGTGGGAATCCCGCGTCGTTTCAATTTCCCCTGGATCCTTCCACTTGCTTGATTGCAAGGTACTTACCGAGCGCGCTCCGTTGGCTACCCTGGTGCATATGTATTGCGGGGGAAAGAAATCGTGATCATGAACAGAAGGCCGCTGCTGTGGTATCGAGGCGTCAGGCAGGCCATCGAAATCGCCGCGTACATCGGCGCGGCTGCGTTCTTCAGCTATTTGGTTCTTCTGCCGCGTTGACACCGTGGCGCGCGGAGGCAAGTCCCATGCCGTTTGAGCTGTGGAGACGAATTCGAGGCGCCGCGCGCGCCATCGCTGCAATCGCTCGAGCGCCACGTGCCTGGCTTGTGGCGCTCGAGGAATTGAAATCAACCCGAACCTCGCCAGCGGAAGAGGAGCGCACCGCATCCGAGTTGAACGGCCTGCTCGACTCGCTCGAAAGCGGCGTGCTCATCTTCGGCGGCTCCGGGAGAATTCGCGCCAGCAACGATCGCTTTGCGCAGATGATGGGTTTGGATCCCCGCGCGGTGCGCGAATTGGGAACGTTTGGGCGCTTGGTGGAAACTTTGTCGGCGCGTTTTGCGCATCCGGCGGAATTCGCCGAGCGTTGCCGGGAGCGCGGAAATCGCGCCGAGTAATTCGCCCGCGACGAATTCGAGCTCGCCGAGCCCGCGCGCAAGATCGTCGAGCGGTTCACGCGCCCCGTGCGCGACTCTCGCGGCAATCGCCTCGGTTGGATTGAAGTCTATCGCGACATCACCGGTCAGCGCGTCAATCAATCGAAGCAGGCGCAAACCGAAAAGATGGCGTCGCTCGGGCAATTGGTGTCCGGCATCGCGCATGAGCTGAACAATCCGCTCACCAGCATTCAGGGATACGCGCAATTGCTGCTCGGTCCAAGGTCCGCGCCCGATCAGCTGGCCGACGCCAAGCACATTTGCGACGAGGCCGAGCGCGCCGGGCGCATCGTAAAAAATCTTTTGCTGTTCGCGCGCGAAACCAAACTCGAGCGCCGCCCGGTGGACCTGAACGAAGTGGTGGAGCGCGCCCTGGCACTGCGCAGCTACGAGTTAAAGGTCGAAAACATTGAGACCACTCTGGATCTCGATCCGGGTCTGCCCGCGATTCTGGCCGATGCCAGCCAGTTACTTCAGGTCGTGCTGAATCTGGTGATCAACGCCGAGCAGGCCATCGCCGAGGCGCGCGGGATGTCCGCGGTTTCGCCTGGCGCGCCGGAGCCCGATTACATTTACGATCGCGCGCACGGCGACAGAATTGCGGCCGGCCACATCCGCATTCGCACGCGGCACATTTCCGGGCAGCGCCTGGCGCTGGAGGTTTCCGACGACGGGCCCGGCATTCCGCTCGACGCCATTCCGCGAATCTTCGATCCGTTCTTCACCACGAAGTCCGCCGGAGTGGGCACAGGACTTGGCCTTTCGATCGCCTACGGCATCGTGCGGGAGCATGGCGGGGAAATTTCGGTGGAAAGCGAACGCGGCGACGGCGCGAAGTTCGTCGTGGAGCTATCGGCCGCCGCAGCCCCACCGAAGATCGCGCGGCCGGACGCCGCACCTGTGACGCCTGCTCCGCTGGCGCTGGTTCACTCTGAGCGCGGCCACAAGTTGGCCACGCGCGCCGAGCGGATTCTGGTTGTTGAGGACGAGCCGACCGTGGCGCAATTGATCGTCGACGTGCTCACCGAAGACGGCTATCGCGTGGATAAGCTGCTCGATAGCCGCCAGGCGATCGAACGCACCGAGACGCATAACTATGACTTGGTGGTCTGCGACCTGAAGATGCCGCACGTCGATGGCCGCGCATTCTATCGCGCCCTCGCCGACGCGGAAAGCCCGCTGCGGCATCGCTTCGTGTTCGTCACCGGAGACACGCTCAGTCCCCACACGCTCGAATTTCTGGAATCGAGCGGTTTGCCTTACCTCGCCAAGCCGTTCTTTGTCGAGGAGCTGCAACAAATCGTGCAGCAGGCCTTCGCGCGCGTTCAAATCGAGCTGCCGCGCATCGCCGGTGGAAATCATTGGCCGCGAGCCATTACGAGGAAACGATGAGCACAAACGGTCCAGTCATCTTCATCATTTGCGCCGACCCGGCGATCACCCGGGGCTGCATACGCGAGGTCATCTCCACCGGCGGGCAGTATCAGCTGCGCTTGGCGGGATCGGCGGAACAGGCGCGGCAGATTTTTCCGCGCACGCGGCCCGCGGCGATTTTCTTGGACGAATCCGCCGTGTATTCCGAACAGCGCGGCGATACGTTATGTTCCGTGATCCCGCTGCTCACGGAATTCGCGCCCGTTGTGGTGGCCGCCGCGCCGGAGCGGCAATTCGAGATGGCGTCTCTGGCCGCCTCGGGCGAGGTGGATTTCGTGGCGCGCACCGAGCCGTTTCTTCCGGTCGTCGCCGGTTTGCTCGAACGGCGCCTGCGCTCCGCGGATGCCCCCGCCGAACACCTGATCGCATTTCCGGGCGAAGAACCCGGCGGCGACTTCGGCGAAATTCTCCGCCACGAAGTGAATAATCAGCTCACCGGCATCCTCGGCAATGCGGAATTGCTGCTGGCGCGGCGCAATCGCCTTCCGGCCGCCACCGTCACGCGTCTTGAAACCATCGCCGAACTCGCCGTGCGCCTCCGCGAAACCGTCCGCCGCCTCTCCAACGCCTGGGAAGCCCGCAACGACCACGTCCGCTCGGCGTGAACTTTCTTCGCGCGATTATTTCTGCTGAAGATATCTATGCGGGGATTTGCAGCGGGCGTTCTTCGCCGGCCTTGCGTGTGCGTTCCAGTTTTTTGCGGCGCAAAAATGCGAACAGGCGCTCCTCGAAAACCGTGTCCGATTTATGCGCGCGGTAATTGCGAATCGTGCGCGCAATGTTCGCGGGGCGCAGCAGGTAGGCGATCGCGTAGAACGCCGACATTCCAATCAGCCGGTAAATCGAAATTTCCGTTTCGCCCACGTTCTCGCAATAATTCGACGATTGCTTCAAGTCCATGAACGTCATCAGCGACGTGAAGTAATCGCGGTCCATTTTCGGAATCGCGCCCGTGCTCAGCAAGTATTGGTGCAATTCCGATCCGGGATACGGCGAGTAGGCGTAAATCGCCGTGTCGTCGACCCCCAGCACCGCAAAGCGAATCGCCACCCAAACTGTCTGCAGCATGTCCCAGCGCCGCTCGCGCGGGAAGCCGATGATCAAATTGCATTTCACAAAGATTCCGTTGCGTTTTGCGTAGCGGATCGATTCAAACAGGCGCGGCAGCTTCACCTTCTTCTTGATGTCGTTCAGCGTGCGCGTTGAGCCGCTTTCCGGCGCATACGTCACATTCGTGCAACCGGAGGAAGCCATCGCCGCCATCACTTCTGCGTCCATCGCTTCCGAGCGCGTCCCGCTCGGCAATTGCCACGTCAGCTTCAGTCCGCGGCGCTTGAGTTCCGCGCAGAAGCTCATAATCCATTCTTTCTTGATGATCGCCGTCAGGTCGAAAAAGTCGATGTTCTGGGCGCGATAGGTTTTCATGTACAGCTCGATCTCGTCCACCACGTCCGGAATCGAGCGCATCGCGTAACGCGTGGTCCACATGGACGGACTTGAGCAGAACGTGCATTGGTAAGGGCAGCCGCGCGTCGCCACCAGCGGCATGCTGCGCCCGCGCTCCACTCCGTGGCCTTCGCCGACGCTGAAATACGGCTCCAGATTGAACAGATGCCACGCGGGCCAGGGCAAATCGTCCAGATTGCGGATGCGCTCGCGCGCCGGATTCGATCGCGCGTTGCCGAAGACGTCGATGTACTGAATTCCGCCCACGTCTTCCAGGCGCCGGTCGCCGTCCAGCCATTCCGCCCATTCCACAATGGTCGCTTCGCCTTCGCCCAGAGCCACGTGCGTCACTGCCGGACACGTTCGCAACACGTATTCGCCGGCTGCCGTGGGATGTTCGCCGCCCGCCAGAATCGGCACGTCGGGAAATTTGGCGCGAATCGCGTTGATCATGTCCTCGATGTGCGGCCAGTCCTGCGAGAACATCACGGACACGCCGATTCCATCGGGCCGTTCCGTGATGCGTTCCAGTATTTTTTCGGTGCAGAGCCCGCGATAGCGCACGTGCGGATGATAGGAGACGTCGATGTGATCGATGTCTTCGCCCAGCGCGTCGATGTT
>Ga0187887_10004509_pt1 | contig 10376 bp, 10 predicted proteins | sample June2016WEW_7_10_FD_132977 | JGI IMG/M metagenome (GOLD analysis project Ga0187887, IMG submission 132977) | Peatland microbial communities from SPRUCE experiment site at the Marcell Experimental Forest, Minnesota, USA - June2016WEW_7_10 | ecosystem: Environmental > Terrestrial > Soil >... | reverse complement strand
TCGCGGGCGTGAAGGAAGCATCCGGCAACATCGGCCAGATGGCTGCGGTGCTGCACCTGGTTCCTCCAAGTTTCACCGTGCTCTCAGGGGACGACGCCATCACCATTCCCTTGATCGCGCTGGGCGGGCGCGGCGTGGTTTCGGTGGTCTCGAACGAGATTCCAGGGGAGATGACCGCGCTCGCACAATACGCACTGGCCAACAACTTCGCCGCCGCACGCGACCTGCAGCGAAAGTATCTGGCACTGATGGATGTGAACTTCGTGGAGTCGAACCCGATTCCGGTGAAGGCAGCGCTAGCGCTTATGGGATTGCTCGAACCGGTGTGGCGGCTGCCGATGTGTCCACCGAGCGACTCGAATCTCGCGAAGATCGAAAAGGCACTGGAAGCTCTCGGATTGCTGGCCGGCCGGAGCGTGCATGCAGGCTGAGATCGAGAAGCTTTTTGACGATCGCCCACAAGTCTACAGCGAAGAACATTTTGAGCTTTTTCAGAAATTCAAACAGGCATTGAACGCAGGCCAGATTCGCGCAGCCGAGCCGGACGCATCCGCCAGCACCGGATGGCGCGTGAACGCTTGGGTGAAAAAAGGCATCTTGATTGGCTTCCGCATGGGCGTTACGGTGGACATGTCCATCAACGCCGTGCGGCAACCCTGGTTCGACAAAGCTACGTTTCCAGTAAAACGGTTCGGCCCTGGCGACGGCGTTCGGATCGTCCCCGGCGGATCCAGCATTCGCGACGGTTGCTACATCGGCCAGGGCGTTACTTGTATGCCGCCCATGTTCATCAACACCGGAACCTGGGTGGGCGACGGCACCATGATCGATTCGCATGCGCTAGTGGGAAGCTGCGCGCAAGTGGGCGCAAATTGCCATATCTCAGCGGCCGCGCAAATCGGGGGAGTACTGGAGCCGGTGGGTGCGATGCCGGTGATCATTGAAGACGAAGTGCTGGTGGGAGGAAATTGCGGCGTGTATGAAGGTACCATCGTTAAGCGCGGCGCAGTGTTGGGAAGCGGGACAATCCTGAACCGGTCCACCGCGGTTTATGACGTTGTGCGCGGCGAAATTTATCGAGCCAATGACGATGAGCCGTTGATCATCCCTGAGCGCGCCGTGGTGGTGCCAGGATCGCGCGCCATCACCATCGGTCCTGGAAGAGATTGGGGCCTCTCGTTGGCCGCACCCATCATTGTGAAGTATCGCGATTCAAAGACCGACACCAAAGTTCAGCTCGAAGACTTGCTGAGATAGTCCAGCGTTTCGCGTGCGGTTTTTTCCCAGGTGAACTCACGGGCCCGCTCGCGGGCCGCTTCGGTCGGGATGGCGCTCGCGGCCAACTTCTCCAGTGCGTCTCGAATTTCGTTTTCACTCGCGGGATCGAAATAATGGACCGTCGATCCCGCGATTTCCCGGAGCGGTGGAATATCGGAGCAGGCCACGGGCACTCCTGCGGCCATCGCTTCCAGCACTGGCATCCCAAAACCCTCGAAGGTGGATGGATAGATAAATCCACGCGCCCCGCGAAACAGCTCGTACAGCTCCCCGCGCGGAATCCAGCCCGTAATCTTCACCGAATCCCCAACGATCTGCTCCACCCCCCGCTCCACCTCACGCGCCGCAAATCCGCGCACGCCAGTGATGACCAGGTGGGGCATGCCTCCGGCTTGCCCAAACGCTCGCAAGAGCGCAATCAAATTCTTATGCGGATGCGAAGTAGAAACACAAAGCAAATAGTCTTTTGGCTGTCGCTTGGACGCGACTTCAAAAAACGCCCGCTCCACGCCGTGATGAATCACACGCGCCCCAACCCCGTAGTACCGCTCCAAATCATCCCGCGTAGCCCCCGACACCGCAATCAACCCACGCGATCGCCACGCCGACGCCCACAGAAAGAAATTCCAAAAAGGCAGATCGAACCAGCGAAAATATTCCGGATGCCGCTTGTGTTGCAAATCGTGAAACACCGTCACCATGGGACAACCACACACAAGCGGCGCGGTGAAGCCAGGATTGAACAGCACATCCAGACGATGCTTCCGCACGGAAAATGGCAGAATGAACTGCTCCCAAAGAATTCGCGCCGGCCGAAATCGCGCATTCACGGGCTGCGGCACATTCAGGAAGTTTGCGGGCCCCGGAACCAAATCGGCGCCAGTCTCGCGATTCGTGAAAATAAAGTATTGATTGACGGAATCAATCTCCGCCAGAGCCGCCAGCAAATTCCGGAGATAGATCTCGGTGCCGCCCACACCTCCAGGAATCAGATAAAGCGCATTGACTCCGATGCGGAGCATCTACTGGCCGAGGCGCGTCAGGCCGTCGCGAGCGGATTGATTAAACTGCAAATCATTGATCGCCAGTGCGTGCCGATACTCCGCGGCCGCCCGCACCTTGTCGCCTTCGAGCTCATAGATGCCGCCGCGGTACACATAGGTCATTTCGAAGTTTGGATTAAGCCGCTCGGCCGTGGCCAAAGCTTCCAAGGCCTCCGGATACTTGCGCTGCTGGGCGAGCTCTTTTCCCAGTTGCGAGTAGACATGCGCGTTCGGATTCATAAATGCTGCCTGTCTCAGTTTGCTGATGGCCTCGTCGGTGTTTCCCGCGCAGTCGTAGGCTAGCGCCCAATCCACCAGCAGTTCAAAATTAGGCGGCTGAAGTTTCGCCGTCTTCGCGAATTCGTCGACGGCCTCACCGCAGCGCTGCACGTGGTAGTAGGCGAATGCCAGTTGAAATCTCGGGCGCCATTTCGCGGGGGATTTGTCCGTAGTATCTTTCCAGAGGTCCACCGCGCTGTTCCACAACTGGTTTCGTTGATAAGAGAGCGCGGCTTCGGCCAGCACCACCAGACCGAGCACCGCGATCAACGTAGTCCGGCCAGTCTTCCAACGCCGCAGGAATTCCACGGTCATGAATAGCAGTCCGATGAATGGCAGGTATAAGCGGCGCTCGGCGATGGGATCGCGAATGGGAACAAAAGATGATGTCGGGGCCAACAATATCAGGAACGTGAACCAGCCGTAAGAAGCCAAGGGGAAGCGGCGCCGGTAGATCCACGCAAGTACCGAAACCGCCAATAATCCGATCAATCCAAAGATGGCGCCGTGATCCAGTACGCTGTGGGAGATCGGAACATCGTAATCCAAATTCTGGCCAAACGGAAACAAGAACATCCTTACGTAATCCCAAATGACGCGGCACTGGGTGAAAAAGTATTGATACCAGGTGAAATCCTTCATGCCGAATCCGGCGCTTGGAGAACGGCTCAAAATTCGCAATACGAATACGACGGCTAGCGCTCCACCAATCACGATGGGAACATACAGTTGCCAGTTCCGCCGGATGCCTGCGAAGGAGAATCCGGGATTCCAGTAGTAATCCGTAAGCAACAGGAGCGCCGGGAGCACCGCGCTGTGCTCTTTCGAGACAACAGCGGCACCAAAGAGAATCAGAACGGTTACGGCGATTCCCGCCCCCGCGCTGGCGCTCTTGCGATAGAGGAATACTACGAAAGCCGCAAGCACGAAGAACACGCTAAGCGTTTCCGACCGGCTGGCAACGTAGCTGACCGATTCGGTTTGCATAGGATGGAACAGAAACAGCCCGGCCGAGAATATCGCAAGAATCTCCCGGTGCGGCCGGTCGGCGTCCATCCAACTGAGCACCTTGCGGATGGCGAAGTAGATCAGTGCTCCGTTCAAGAAATGAAGCACGACGTTCGTCAGATGATAGCTGAACGTGACTTCGTTGCCGGATTGTTTGAAATTCAGCCAGTAACTGAACATCAGGAGCGGGCGAAAGCCTCTGATCCAATCATCGATCGGCAAAGTGTCGAAGTTCGGCAGCGCGTAAGGCAGGTAGGAATCGTCCAGCAGGAACGGACCATTCATTGACGGCGAATACACTTGATAGACCGCGCAGAACGCGATAAAGAAGCCCAGCGCGTAGTGCCAAAGCTGGATCTCGCGGGCGGGCGCGGCTTGAACCACGGATGCCGCGGGACGTTTTGGCTTACTCGCCGTTTTACTGCTTTTCATTCAAACTCTGGAGCTGAAATTCAAGAATGGCCATCCGCTGCGCCATGGCGATGTTGGCGTCCTTCAGATCGGAGATGACCACCGAAAGCCGGTAAATCACCACCAGGAATATGCAAAAAACGAGGATCAGCAACGCCAGTGGAGGATCGGTGAGACCCAGTTCGGTGGCGATCCAATACAGCGCGCCGGGCGAGCGGGAAAGCACCAGCAGGATGAAAGCCGCCCCCAACCAGCTCACCGAGTATTCCACGCGAATGTGCGAGCGCCTTACGGAAAACAGAACGACAGCCATCAATATCAGGCTGAGAATGGTCATCACGTTCAACAGGCGATCCATGCTTACTCTTTCCTCCGGCGGCCTTCAAACTTCAGGATGTTCACAAACACGCCTAGTAGAACGTGAATGATGTAATACAACGATTTTATCGCGGTGATGCTGCTGCGCCCAGCTTTGCGCTTGCGCATCCGCACCGGCACCTCTTCAAAGCGGAAGCGCTTGCGCTGCAAAACGACTAGAGCTTCGATTTCAGGATATTCCAGAGGGAAACTTCCGCTGAAGACTCGCAGCGTGTCTCGATTGACGCCCACGAAGCCCGATGTCGGATCATGCACCGGTTTTCCCAGAATGGGCCGCAGCAGGAGGCGGAAAACCCAGATCCCGATGGCGCGCACGGTGCTGGTGTGCGCTCCGTTGTTCTGATAGAAGCGCGAGCCGATCACCATGTGGCAACCGGTTTTGCGCAGCACATCCAACAATGCCGGAATATATTGGGGGTCGTGCTGGCCGTCGCCATCCACGCGAATCACGTAGTCGTACCCCAGCTCGAAAGCCAGCTTGTATCCAGCCTGCACGCAGCCGCCCAGGCCCAGGTGATGCGGCAACCGGAGCACGTCGGCGCCCGCGGATTTTGCTTGCGTGTACGTGTCATCGCGCGATGCATCATCCGCCACCAGCACCGGAGCCTGGGGCATTACCTGATTCACTTCACGGATTACGCCCGCGACAGCGCCTTCTTCGTTAAATGCCGGGATCAGAATCATTACCTGATCCGGCTGGGTGGCCCTCTTCACAGCTCCACCTTTCTCACAGGGCCGCTCACAGAGCGGCCACCTGGCGCGGGCTGATGGAATAGCGGCGGATCAATCGACGGAACTGCTTGGGCGTGAAGCGCCGCTTCATGCTGCGCCGTGCCTTCCATAACGCGGGGAAGCGCGCCAGTAGCGCAAAATGCGCGCGAATGACGATGATGGGCAATTGTCCGCCGCTGTTCCCGGCGTCCTGGAAATCAGCCACCTTTCCGCGGCCTTCGAATGCATACACCACATGCCAGAAATATCGGGCTAGCGTGTAGAATGGCACGCTCAACAGATCCGGCCAAGGCAGATTCTTCACAGCAAGAAACAGGCGATTCCGCTCCACGTAATATGCTTTCAGCGCCGAGGCTTTCCCCGCCGAGTGCGAGTAACGATGCTCCACCACGGCGTCTGGTACATATAAACACTCCCACGCCGCCCAGCGCGCGCGCAAGCCCAAATCCGTATCCTCGCAGTATAGAAAGAAACTTTCGTCGAACAAGCCGATCTCTTCCAGCATCTCGCGGCGATAGAATGCGGCGGATCCGGAAGGCAGCAAAACCTCCTGCCGCCGAGGATACGTTTCGGGCTTTTCCAGATGACCGCGCTGTTTGCTGCTGCCATCCCCGCAGAGCAGCATGCCCGCTGAATCCAGCCGGCCGTCATCAGCCAGCAGCACTCGCGACGCGCACATCCCCACGTCCGGACGCGCTTCTACCGCTCTCAGCAGAGATTCCAACCATTCCGGGTGCGCCGTGGCGTCGTCGTTCAAGATTGCGAGGAACGGGGTGGTTGATGCATGAAAGGCCTGGTTGAATGCCGCGCCGAATCCCACATTATTTTCATTCGAGATGACGCGGACGCCCTCCCGCCGGCCTACCGCCTTGCGTCCGCTATTATCCACCACGATGATCTCGAGATCCCTGAAGGTTTGGTGAGCCAATGAATCCAGGCATGCGACAAGCGTTTCATCAGCCGCCAGAGTCGGAACTACCACTGTCACGGTTGGGTTCGTTTCGCTGACCCCAGATTCTCGTACCATTTCAGATTGTGAGTTGCGGAGCCGATGCAGGCGATGTCCAACCTGCCGTCTCCATTCAGATCCGCAACCGCGCAGGCGGCTGCCGCGATTCCACCATCATCCAGCGTCTGACGGTTCCAACGCTTCCCATCGAAGCTGTAAATGTAAACTCGCTGGGGCTGGCCGCGGAATCCGGCGATGATCTGATCCGCGCCGTCATTCGCCAGAACAGCCGTTACGATGGTGTGTCCATCCACGAGGCTAGCATCGATCACTTCCCGCTGCCACACGCCAGCGATCGATCGATAAACCGCAACTTCATTGCCATGCCAGGGCTCGATGGCCGCGAGGTATCGCTCTTTGCCAAGTTTGCCCACAGCAACGTCGCTCGATCCGCCCTTCGGCCAAGGCGCAGGATCTCCTTTCGCGATTTCGGTGCGAATCCAACGGCCATCGGCGCTCAACTTATATAGCTGAATCCCATTGAACCCCGCACTCAGGATTTCGTCGCGGCCGTCGCGATCCCAATCCGTAATCGTGATGCAGTGCACCAGGCCTTCGCTCGAATCGTCGATGATCTGCCGTTTCCAATCGCCGGGCCGGTAAAAAACCAGCGGCACTCGATCGCGATAATCGGGCGCTTCGGCATGCGCGCCAGTGAGCGGCGCATTCACCACCACTTTCTTGCCGCTTCCGTCAATATCGGCCCACCGGAGGCGATGCGAAGTTGGCAGGCGGTCGATTTCCCGGATATTCCAAAGCTGGCGCGGATCGCCGTTGTGCTTCAGAACCGATACGATTCCGATGCTTTCTTTCGCTCGCATGGAAAACTCATGCGCCAGCACGATCTCGGGAATACCGTCGCCATCGATATCCCCGGCGGCCAGATTGATCATGCCGTGCAGATCACGAGCTATGATGTGCCGTTCCCAAGTGGGGTTCTCGAACCACACTAACTCCGTCATCCCACTGGCCAGCGCGATGAGGTCGATCTTGCCATCGTGGTTCACATCGCAAGGCACCACTTGATAGCCGCCTTTGAGGTCAGTAGCGATGGTATGTTCGCGAAATTCGAATGGAGCAGCGAGCAGTGTGCCGGCCAGAACCTGAGTTAACATAAAAGATTGCGCAAACACTTACTCTACATTCTGATGGCAGCGCCGTTGCTAGCGCAAACCCCATCGCATCTCGATAACATCCGGCAACTCACTTTCGGCGGTCAAAACGCCGAAGCATACTGGGCGCCGGATGGGAAGCGGCTGATCTTCCAAACCACGCGCGACAGGCTGGAATGCGATCAGATTTTCATCATGAACGCCGACGGATCTGACCAGCACATGGTTTCCACCGGCAAAGGGCGCACCACCTGCGGCTACTTTCTCGCGGATAATAAGCACATTCTCTACGCGTCGACGCATGAGGCGGGGGATGCCTGCCCGCCCGCGGCCGATCGCAGCAAGGGCTACCTGTGGGCGGTTTATCCCGGCTACGACATTTATCTCGCGTCGGACGATGGCAAGATCGAAAAGAAGCTGGCGGGCGCGCCTCGTTACGATGCCGAGGCGACGGTCAACTGGAAGACCGGCAAGATCGTGTACACGTCCATTGAGGCGGGCGACATCGATCTGTGGACCATGAATTCCGACGGGTCCGGCAAAAAGCAAATCACCAAAACAGAGGGCTACGACGGCGGCGCGGTATTTTCGCGCGATGGGAAGCACCTGGTCTGGCGCGCTAATCATCCTGCGACGCCGGAGGCCGACAAAAAATATCGCGAATTGCTCAACGAAAATCTGACATCGCCCATGAAGATGGAGCTATTTCTCGCGGATGGCGACGGCAAACACGCGCGCCAGATCACCGATTATGGCTGCGCGAGCTTTGCGCCCACCTTCACGCCGGATGGCCGCAAGATTCTGTTCGCATCGAACAAACACGACTGCGACGGCCGCAAGTTCGAACTGTACATGATCAACCTGGATGGCTCGGGGCTCGAGCAAGTGACAAATTTCGGCGGGTTCACGGCGTTTCCGGAAATTTCGCCGGATGGCAAGAAGCTGGTTTTCGCATCGGATAAAGATGCGAAGCAGCGGTACGAGTTCAATATTTTCACGGCTGATTGGAAATAGGTCTTTCTAGGCCGCGGATGAACGCGAATGAACGCGGATAACTGCGGCAGCCAGCAGCAGCGCGCCTAGGACGTACACGCTGGCAGTCAACATAATCGCCGCGCTCAAGCTCGACCGTTGCGCGACGTATCCTACCGCGACTGGCGCGATGCCGCCGCCTAACCAACCCACCATATTCATCAGGCCGGCTGCGCGTCCGCGGGCTTCGGCGGGGATCACGTCGAAGATAGACGCGAAAATATTCGCGTCGTAGATGCCTTTGAAAAATCCCCAGGCGGTGAGAGCCACTATCAGCAGTGGGACAGATCGCGTCCAGCCGCACAGCACCACGAATGGAGCGCCGGCGGCTAATCCGATGGCTTGCACCAGCATCCTGCCGCCCGGCATCTTGCCACGCAGGGCGTCCGCCCACCAACCTCCCGCGGGCGAGCCGGCCATGCTGGCTAGTTGTACGAAAAGCGTCGCGGTTAGGCCCGACGCAGCGAGTCCGAGATTGAACTTGTCGTGCAGAAACGACGGCATCCACGAGAGCAGCACGAGGGCCACAAAGTTGGCGCAGAGAAAAGCCGCCATTAGGAGGAGCGCTGTGGGGTTGAGGAACGCGCTCCCTTCCGGTCGCGGCTCGGTCGGTCGCGGCTCGGCTGATGACCGGTTGGGTTCAATCAGCCACTTGTTTAGTGCCAGGCCTAGCAGAATTCCAAGTCCACCGAATACCACGAATGACCAGCGCCAGCCGTAGCGTTGACCGATCAGGCCGGCGAAGAATCCACCGGCGATGGTCCCGATGTAAACGCTGGTTTGATGCAAGCCCAGCGCGCGCGAACGCGTGGGTTGGCCATGATAGTCGCTCAGCAGCGACATCGACGCCGGAAAATAAAATGTCTCGCCCAGACCCTCCGCACCTCGGAAGAAAAGCAGCGTGCCGAAGTTGCGAGAGAACGCCGTGGCCATGCAGATCAGGTTCCAGACGTGCAGTCCGCCGAGGATTACAGGTTTGCGGCGCAAACGGTCGACGATGGCGCCCGCAAACGGCGCACTCAACCCATAGACCCAAGCGAATGAGGAGCCGAGCAGGCCGAGCTGCACGGTATCGAGATTGAACTCTCTTTTGAGCAGCGGGAAGACCGAGAAGACGGCTTGCCGGTCGGCATAGTTGAAAAACGCGATCCACCACAGCATGGCGACCGCGTACCATTTGTAGGTGGCGCAGGCTTCAGCCTGCGAATTCGAGGCGTCAAATGTCGGCAACCTTCAGCTCTCCCAGCGATTGAAAGAGGCTCTTCGCGCCTTGCGCCATCAGCCCGATGTCGGTGGCCGTTTGAAAAAGCTGGAAGCCTTGCTCCCGGTACTCGGCGATCTGATGCGCTGTTCCAGCCGGACGGCCAAGAAATTTGCCGTGCTTCTTGCCGGCCTCAACCACGCGTGCGATGGCTTCCTGCAGCTTCGGTTCCTTCTGCTTGCCGCGCAAGCCTAAAGAGAATGAAAGATCGCTGGTTCCGATGAACAACACGTCGATGCCCGGCGTAGCGGCGATTTCGTCGATGTTCTCCACCGCGCGCGCCTCTTCAATAATTGCAATTACCACCACGTTTTCATCCGCGCAGTCGTGATAGCTTTCCACTTCCGGCCAGGCGAACATCGCAAGACCGGCGCCCGATCCGCGACGGCCGAGCGGTGGATAGCGGCAGGCGGCCGCGGCTTGCCGTGCCAGCTCCGGCGTGCTGGTGAATGGAAACATCACTCCGAATACACCGGCGTCCAACACGCGCTTGGCCGTCCATATTTCATTCACTGGCACGCGCGCGAAGGGCACGGCGGGAAGGCCCCGAGTCGCCAGCACCATATTGCGCAGCGTCTCGAGCGTGATGGGCGAATGTTCCATTTCGATCCACAGAAAATCGAAGCCCATTTTCGCGGCGTGGGCCGCGACATCGATGCTGTTCACGGTCATCGTGACTGCCAGCACCGGCTGCCCGGCCTGCAGTTTCTTCTTAACGGGATTGCACCATTTCTCTTGATTCATTTTTTGATTAACCAGATCTCGGCAACATCACAGCCGCGGCCATTGCCGCCTTGCCCCGGCTCGCGCGTCCAGGCCAGATTCAACTCGCC
>Ga0187887_10004507_pt1 | contig 10377 bp, 4 predicted proteins | sample June2016WEW_7_10_FD_132977 | JGI IMG/M metagenome (GOLD analysis project Ga0187887, IMG submission 132977) | Peatland microbial communities from SPRUCE experiment site at the Marcell Experimental Forest, Minnesota, USA - June2016WEW_7_10 | ecosystem: Environmental > Terrestrial > Soil > Wetlands... | reverse complement strand
GTTGGAATTTCTGGCCAATGCCGCCGAGGACGCGATCGAAGGCGCCTACAAGGAATTGCCGTATCAAGCCATCGCCCAGTCGGTGTTTGCGTTGCTGTACGCCCACAAAAAGATGGGCATCATTCCGGACAGCATTCTGGAGCTGGGCCGCGCGGACGATTCGAGCGTGGTGCGCAGCGTGCTGATTCAAAACGAAAAGGTGTTCGAGAAATACGCCGGATTGCAGGGTGTCAACTGGCAGCGCATCACTAGCCAGCCGTAAAATTAAGTCGTTGCTTTACGATTTGCGGGTTGGTTCCGACGGCGGCTGGTCAAAGCACCGGTCAGCTTGAGCACCCCATTCCATCCCACCCTGTCTTGACTGTGTTCGCCAAAAAAATAGGATTCCGGGATGCACCTTAAAAAAACTCAATGGCTGGGGTGGCGGACGGTCTTGACGGTTGGATTGATGACCTGGGCGGCGTTCAGCCAGGCGACCAACGTGCCGGCGCAGCCGTATGTGTGGAAGAATGTCAAAGTGGTGGCCGGCGGTTTCGTTCCCGGCATCATCTTCAGCCTCACGCAACCCGGTCTGGCCTTTTGCCGCACCGACATTGGCAGCTCCTACAAATGGGATAACGCGGCCAAACGATGGATTCCCCTGACCGATTGGAGCCCGGATTCCAATTTGCAAGGCACCGAAAGTCTGGCGACCGATCCGGTGGATCCCAACCGGTTATACCTCGCCCAAGGCATGTATTCGCGCGACCCCGCGGCCATTTTTCGTTCCCTGGATCAAGGCCAAACGTTTCAGGTCATTGACGTGCCCTTCCACATGGGCGGCAACGAAATCGGCCGTGGCGTGGGCGAACGCCTGGCCATTGACCCCAATGACGACAACCTCCTTTACTTCGGCTCACGATACGACGGGTTGTGGACCAGCCAGGACACCGCGCTGACCTGGCGCAAGGTGGAAAATTTCCCCGTTAAAGGCACTGGCGTTCCGGACCCGGACGACGGTTTTCCCCGAGGTGAACGCGGTGCCGGCCTGAGCTTCGTGGTTTTCGACCCCGCCACCGGCACCCCGGGCAAACCCACCGGAACCATTTACGTCGGCGCAACCGACCACGGCGAGGCCCAGCTCTATTGGAGCACCAATGCCGTCGCGACCTGGGAGCCGGTGCCGGGACAGCCAACGAATTTCGTGCCCATCCACGCCGCGTTCGACACGCACGGCATGCTTTATCTGGTCTATGACAACGGCGTCGGCCCGTACGGCGTCACCGATGGCGCGGTGTGGAAGTTTAATCCCCGGAACGGCGCCTGGACCAATATCACGCCGGTCACCGACCCCAACCGTCCGCCGGGAGGTTATGGCGGCCTGGGGGTTGACCGCCAGCATCCCGGCACGCTCGTCGTGGCGTCGCTGAACCGCAAGGTAAAGGACGATGACGATCGCCTCTACCGCACGACCGACGGCGGTGCGACCTGGAAGGACATCACCGCCGGCACGCAGCGCGATCCGTCGGCATCGCCGTATCTCATCTGGGGCAAGCCCGGGCCGACGCTCGGCTGGTGGATTGCCACGTTGGCCATTGACCCGTTTGATTCAAACCATGTCTGCTACGCCACCGGTGCCACCATCTGGAACACCGACAAAATCCACGACGCCGACCTGGACCAGGACACGCACTGGTCGGTTTGGGCGGATGGCATTGAGGAAACGGCCGTGATTGACCTTGCCAGCCCGCCCGCGGGCGCGCACCTCGTCAGTGCCTTCGGTGATATCGGCGGTTTTGTCCACGACAACCTGGGCGTCTCGCCGCCGGGCGGGATGTTCCTGCATCCGCTGTTCACCACCACCTACTCGCTCGATTTCGCGGAAAAGAAACCCAACCTCTTTGTCCGGAGCGGCTCGCCGGCATTGCATATCCCCGACCGTGCCACGCTGGCGTATTCACTCGATGGCGGACACACTTGGAACCCCTTTTCGTCCGGCGAAACCAACACCGGCGGCCAATGGGGTGGCGGTGGTGGCCCGCAAGGTGGCGGTGTCGGCTCCGGCGCACTGATTATCTCGGCGGACGGCTCGGTGTTCATGAACACCGTGGGTAACGTGGAAATCTCCACCAACCGCGGCGAGACCTGGACGCCCGTGACCGGCCTCCCGCCGGGAGTCCGGCCGGTCGCTGATCGCTCCAACCCGAGGAAATTTTATGGCTTGGATCTTGGCGGTGGAAAAATTTACCGGAGCATCGACGGCGGGGCCAGGTTCACCGCCAACGATGTCACGGGTTTGACCAATGCCAATGCCAGCGACGGTGAAATACGGTTGCTCGCCGTGCCCGACCGGGAAGGCGACCTTTGGTTGTATGGTCATGGCCAGTTGTACCACTCCCTTGACGGCGGGAAACGCTTCGAGCCGGTGGCCAACCCACCCGACATCCGTGCGCTGGGCTTTGGCAAGGCAGCCCGGTACTGGGGTTATCCGGCACTCTACGCCGCCGGCTCAGTCAGTGGCCGGGATGGCCTCTTCCGTTCTGACAACCGGGGAATCACCTGGGTGCGCATCAACGACGACCGGCATCAATGGGGCAACCGCTACCGCTGCATTGCGGGCGACCCGCGCATCTACGGCCGGGTATATGTTGGCACTGATGGCCGCGGCATTTTGTATGGCGACATTGCCAGATGAATTTGCAGTGTAATTTGACGCTGAAAAAGCCTTTGGCTGGCACTCGCTCCCGGCATGTCAGCGGGGATTTGCTCGGGTGAAGCGGCTGGAGGCAGATTCGTTTGAACCTGCCGGAAGGCGGCACCGCTCTTCCTCCCAATATCGATGGCAACCGGAACCGGCGTGTTCAATGTTTCAGATACCGCTGCTGCATTTCGGGGGAAAGATCCTCAAAATTGACCTTCGTCATCGCCCACCCGCCGCCCGCCGGCGTATAGCTGATAATGATTCCGTCCGGCATCACCCGTTGCACCTCCGCATTTCGGTAGACGGACCCAGTAATGGTCACCAGTGCCGGAGCCGTTTTGACCTGGGCCAATGGACGGGATGGCAATGGCGCGGCGTGTAGCACCAGGGAGGTTTTGTGGAGCGCCAGCGTCACTGGCGAAAGTTTCTTGATTGGCGCCGCAACCACCGGTCGGGAGGAGACAACGGGAGCGACAGCCTTGGGCACCGCCGTAACGGGGGCAACTGCAGCATGGACAACCACCGGAGTCGATGTCACGGGAGCTACTTTGACCACGACACCAGGAACTCCAGTCACAGGTGCGGTGGCCATGGAAGCTTTCGGAGTTGAAGCGGTAGTAACCGGAGCCGTGACAGCGGGCGTTCGGGCTTGCGGGTGGTCCAGCTCGTACATCTTTTGTTCCAAAGCCACTCGGGCGACCTCCATGTCTGAGGCGCTGGCAGCAGGAGCTGTCGGCGCAGAAGCAGCGTCAACTGTAACGGCGGAAGCCGGTTTGGTTTCGGCCGGAGTGGCAATTACGGAAGCGGTGGTAGCAGGCGTTTCGTTCGCAGAAACTTTGGCAGCCGGCGCTTCAGCACCTGGAGCCGCCGTCGCCGTGGCTTCAGTGGAAGCCGCCGCAGCAGGAGCAGCGTCGGTTGTGACAGCGGAAGCGGGTTTGGTTTCAGCCGGGATGGCAGTCACGGAATTGGTGGCAGCAGAAATTTCGTTCGTCGAAGCAGAGACAGATGACACCTCGACAACCGGAGCCGTGGCCGGAGCGGTTGCCACCGGAGCTTCCACACTCGGAGCCGTCGTCGCCGTAGCTTCATTAGGAGCGGCCGCGGCAGGAGCAGTGTCAGCTGTGACGATCGAAGCCGGCTTGGTTTCCGCCGGAACAGCAGTCACGGAATTGGTGACAGCAGAAATTTCGTTCGTCGAAGCAGAGGCAGATGACACCTCGGTAACCGGAGCCGTCGTCGGAGTGGTTGCCACCGGAGCTTCCACACTCGGAGCCGCCGTCGCCGTAGCTTCATTAGGAGCGGCCGCGGCAGGAGCAGTGTCAGCTGTGACGGTCGAAGCCGGTTTCGTTTCCGCCGGGATGGCAGTCACGGAATTGGTGGCAGCAGAAATTTCGTTCGTCGAAGCAGAGACAGATGACACCTCGACAACCGGAGCCGTGACCGGAGCGGTTGTGACCGGAGCTTCCACACTCGGAGCCGTCGTCACCGTAGCTTCATTAGGAGCGGCCGCGGCAGGAGCCGTGTCAGCTGTGACGGTCGAAGCCGGTTTCGTTTCCGCCGGAACGGCAGTCACCGAATTGGTGGCAGTAGAAATTTCGTTCGTCGAAGCAGAGGCAGATGACACCTCGACAACCGGAGCCGTCGTCAGAATGGTTACCACCGGAGCTTCCACACTCGGAGCCGTCGTCGCCGTGGCTTCGGAAGGAGCGGCCGCGGCAGGAGCAGTGTCGGTTGTGACAGCGGAAGCGGGTTTTGTTTCAGCCGGAACGGAAGTCACGGAATTGGTGGCAGTAGAAATTTCGTTCGTCGAAGCAGAGGCAGATGACACCTCGGCAACCGGAGCACTCGTCGGAGTGGTTGTCACCGGAGCTTCCACACTCGGAGCCGTCGTCGCCGTAGCTTCATTAGGAGCGGCCGCGGCAGGAGCAGTGTCAGCTGTGGCGGTGGAAGCCGGTTTCGTTTCCGCGGAATTGGTGGCAGTAGAAATTTCGTTCGTCGAAGCAGAGGCGGATGACACCTCGGCAACCGGAGCCGTTGCCGGAGTGGTTGCCACCGGAGCTTCCACACTCGGAGCCGTCGTCGCCGTGGCTTCAGCAGGAGCGGTTGCGGCGGGAACAGCGTCGGTGGAAGCGGCGGCCTGAGTCGTCGGAGTGGTTGGCGCGGAGACAGTTTGTGGAGTCGCCGCCGGCACGGAGGCCGCAGCGGTTACATTGGTCGTGGAGGAAGTGGACTGTGCCGACGCCGTTGAATTGGTATCCGTCGGTGGCTGGGCTTGCGGGTGGTCCAGCTCATATATTTTCAGCTCGAACGCCGCGCGGGCAGCGGCCTGGTCCGGCGTGTCATCGGCGCGAGCAGAAATAACAGTCGCCGCAACGACGACGCATAAGCCAAATTGGATTCTGTTTTTCATAGATTTTCTGTCTTCTCCCGCCCTTGCGAGCATGTCCGGGGCCAATTTGCGTGGCCGATGACAGCAAACGGCATTTTGACTCCGGCAACCGGTTTTTGGGGATGCCCGAGGAGGATGGCAAATCACACGGTCAGAGAAAATTCGCCGGCTGAATCTTAATATTGGTGAATGTCCAAATAACATACATCGGCAGCTTCTTGTAATGAAATAGCACCAGGCCGCTGGTCCGAAACCCAACGGATTTCGGTACGATTGCATAACCGGCAAACTGGGTTAAAGTAGACGGTCATGTCACATCCCCATCAGGCTCCAGGCAGGTTTTTTTTAGTCTTGTCGAAATTCATTTTGGCGGTGTCGTTGGCCGCGCCGTGGGTGTCCCGGGCGCAGACCAGCATGACCCTCTATACCGATTCACTAGTCAACGGCTGGTCGGATGGCAGTTACGGTGTCACGGTGAACTACGGCAATACCTCCCCGGTCCATTCCGGCAGCGATTCCATCAGCGTGACCATAAACGGCGGCTACGGCGGCATGCAGTTGAATCATTCCAGCATGACGAACAGCGCCTTTGCCAGCATCAGCTTCTGGCTCAACGGCGGATCCAGCGGCGGACAACAGCTCCAGATGTACGCCAATTTGAGCACCGGGGTGCAGAGTGCCCGCTATTATTTGAACGCGCCGATGGTCAACACCTGGCAACAATACATCGTTCCCTTGGCGGCCCTCGGCGTGGCAAACGCAACAAACTTTACCGGGTTCGTCATCCAGGACTCCGCCGGCTCGTCCGAACCCACATTTTATGTTGATGACATCCAACTGGTCAGCACCTCCGGACCCACCCTGACACATCTGACGGTGAACGCCGGTCAACCCCTTCGGACGGCGGACGCACGGTGGTTCGGAATCAACACGCCCAACTGGGACAGCGTGCTGGATACACCGCAAACCATGGCCATCCTGACGAACATGGGGGTGACGGCATTGCGTCTGCCCGGCGGATCTGAGTCCGACGATTACCACTGGCTTTACAACCGGACCGACGCCAACACCTGGACATGGGCAACGAGCCTGGCCAATTTCATTCACGTCATCACCAATCTGAACGCGCTGGCGATGACCACGGTGAACTATGGCACGGGGTCCTCGAATGAAGCGGCCGCGTGGGTGGCGTACGTGAACGCCTCGACCACCAACACGCAGTCCCTGGGCGTGGATGCCAACGGGTCCAACTGGCAGACGGCGGGTTATTGGGCTGCCTTGCGCGCGGCCGCGCCGCTCGGAACGGACGACGGCAGGAATTTCCTTCGCCTCTCGCGGACCGCCCCGCTGGGGTTCAAGTATTGGGAGATCGGCAACGAGGAATATGGCTCGTGGGAAACTGACAGCAATTCCCTGCCCCATGATCCTTACACGTATGCGGTGAGGGCCGGTGGTTACATCGCGTTGATGAAAGCGGTGGATCCGACGATCAAAATCGGGGTCGTGGTCACACCCGGCGAAGAGAGCTATGGAAACGGTTATACCGGTCATCCGGCGTACAACTCGCGCGAAGGGATGTATCACTACGGCTGGACGCCAGTGTTGCTGGCGACCTTGACCAGCCTGGGGGTCACGCCCGATTTCATCATCCACCATCGTTATGCGCAAAATCCGGGCGGTGAAACCGACGCGGGTTTGCTGTCATCCTCGACCGGATGGACGTCGGACGCCGCGAACCTGCGGCAGATGATCACCGATTATGTGGGTCCCAATGGCACGAACATCGAACTGGTCTGCACGGAAAACAATTCGGTTTCCTCCGCCCCCGGCAAACAATCCGTGAGCCTCGTCAACGGCTTGTTCAAAGCGGACAGCCTGGCGCAACTGATGCAAACGGAGTTCAACGGCCTTTTCTGGTGGGACCTGCGGAATGGCCAGGAAACCGACGGCAATCTTGCTCCCACCCTTTATGGCTGGCGTCAGTACGGTGATTATGGAGTCGTGGACGGCGGGTTTGTAAACCTTTATCCCACGTATTACACGTCGAAGCTCATGCAGGATTTCGTACATCCGGGGGACACCGTGATCAGCGCCGCCAGCGATTATTCGGTGCTTTCGACCTATGCGGTCCGGCGGCAGGATGGCAGCCTGACCGTTCTGACCATCAACAAGGACCCCATGAATACTCTCACCGGACAGGTGGCGGTGGCCAGTTTCACCCCGGCATCAGGCGGCACGGTCTATTCGTACGGGATTCCCCAGGACAATGCCGCGGAAACCAGCATCGGCTCGCCGGACATTGCCCAAACCAACCTGTCCGGTGTCGGCACAAACTTCAATTACGCTTTCCCGCCTTACTCGGCCACCGTGCTGGCACTCTCACCGGCGCCGGCAAAATTACTGTCCATCCCGGTCCCGCCGGCCGGCAGCCAGTTCGTTTTTCAACTCCAGGGTCAGACCGGCGTTCCTTACGTCATTCAAAGCTCGACCAATCTGATGACGTGGACACCCGTCAGCACCAACACGCCTCCGACCGGCACGATAAATATTACCAACTCGCTGATTCCATCCTCGCCGGTGCAGTTTTGGCGGGCGATCTGGCTGCCTTGACCTCAGATACTGCCAGAGGCACCGACCGCGCGTTTGTCCGCCATGGCAACGGAATTGACACATTACGTTCTGGCAATCCGGCCGGTTTGCCGCAAGTTTTGTAATTATGGCAACCGACCCGGTCTGCGGCATGACGGTGAAGGAAGCGTCCGGATTGCGGGCCGAGCGCAATGGGCAGACCTATTTTTTTTGCGGCGAACATTGCCGGCAAAAGTTTTTGGAAATTCCGAACTCCGAACTCCGAACTCCGAACTCAGGCCATTGTCACGGGCATCACGACGAAGCTGCGGTAAAGCCGTCCCTGACGGCGAAGTATTTTTGTCCGATGTGTCCCGGTGTGGGATCGGACGAGCCCGGCGATTGTCCGAAATGCGGCATGGCGCTGGAACGGAATCCCGTCCGGGTCGCGCCTGCAGGCAAAACCATTTACACCTGCCCGATGCACCCGGAAATCGAGCAGGACCATCCGGGCGATTGTCCGAAATGCGGAATGCCGCTCGAACCCAAAACCGTCTCCGCCGAACCGGAGGACGACGGCGAAGCCCGCGCGCTCGCCCGCAAATTCTGGATCGGCCTCGCCCTGACCGTCCCCGTCCTGTTTCTGGCGATGGGCCAATGGATTCCCGGTTTGAAAATCGAACAATGGATTCCCAAACGGGTGTCCAATTGGCTTGAATTTCTATTAAGCACGCCGGTGGTGCTGTGGGCGGGCGGGATATTTTTTGGCCGGGCCTGGCGTTCGTTGAAGACGCGTCAGTTGAACATGTTCACGCTCATCGCGACCGGCGTCGGTGCGGCGTACATTTACAGCGTCGTCGCCGTCGTTGCTCCCGGCATTTTCCCATCATCGTTCCGGCTGCACGGCGAAGTGGGACTTTATTTTGAGGCGGCATCGGTCATCACGGTGCTGGTGTTGCTGGGCCAGATGCTCGAAGCCAAAGCGCGCAGCCGCACCGGACAGGCCATCCAGGCGCTGCTCGGGCTGGCCGCCAAGACCGCGCACCGCGTCCGGGACGGCCTCGAGCAGGACGTGCCGGTTGACGAAGTCCAGAAAGGCGACGTGCTGCGCGTGCGGCCCGGCGAGAAAATTCCGATCGACGGTGTGATTATCGAGGGCCGCAGCAACGTGGACGAATCCATGATTTCCGGCGAACCGATGCCGGTCGCCAAGGGCGGGCATGATTCCATCGCCGGCGCGACCGTGAACCAGACGGGAACCTTTTTGATGCGGGTGGAGAAGGTCGGCTCCGAAACGCTGCTCGCGCAGATTGTGCAGATGGTGGCGGAAGCCCAGCGCAGCCGCGCGCCCATCCAAAAACTGGCGGACAACGTGGCGGGCTATTTCGTTCCCACCGTCATCGGCATCGCGGTCATCACCTTCGTGGTCTGGGCGGTCTGGGGTCCGGCCCCGGCGATGGCCTTTGCGCTCGTCAATGCGGTGTCGGTGCTGATTATTGCCTGCCCATGCGCACTGGGTCTGGCGACGCCCATGTCCATCATGGTTGGCGTGGGTCGCGGCGCGCAATCAGGCGTCCTCATCCGAAATGCGGAAGCGATTGAAACGACGGAAACGGTCACGCACCTGCTCACCGACAAGACCGGCACGTTGACCGCCGGAAAACCAAAGGTGTTGAGTGTGGTTTCGTCCCGTGAACCTGCCGGGAGCGCCAGCATCCTGCTGGCGGGTCGCAAGTCAGAAGAAGGCATCAACTCGCCGGCTGGAAGCCAGCGCTCCCAGGTTTCCGGAGAGGACGCGCCCTTGCTCGCCCTGGCCGCCTCGGTCGAGCAACTGAGCGAACATCCATTGGCCCGCGCAATTGTGGACGAGGCAAAGGAAAAGAAAATCACGCTGACTCCAGTAAATGATTTTGAATCCACAACCGGCGGCGGTGTGTCGGGCAAAATCGGCGGCCAAATGGTCCGCGTGGGCAAAGAAAAATTTATAAGCGATTCCGGCATTTCGATTCCCGAAGAATTGAAACAGTCGTCTCAGCAACTTCAGGAAAAGGCGCAGACGGTGGTCTGGGTCGCGGTGGATGGCAAGGTGGCAGGCATCATTGGCATTGCCGATCCCATCAAGGAAACCACGCCTGCTGCCATTCGCGCGCTGCATGACATGGGATTGAAGGTCATCATGTGCACCGGCGACAATCGCGAGACCGCCGAGGCGGTGGCCAAGGAGCTGGGCATTGACGAGGTCAAGGCGGAGTTGACGCCCCGTGACAAGCTTGAACTGGTCCGGAAACTGAAAGCCGAAGGCAAGATCGTGGCGATGGCCGGCGACGGCATCAACGACGCGCCGGCATTGGCCGAGGCCCACGTGGGCATTGCGATGGGCACCGGCACAGACATCGCCATCCAAAGCGCCGGCATCACACTGGTGAAGGGCGACCTGCAGGGTATCGTCAAGGCGCTGACCCTGAGCCGGCAGGTGATGAAGAACATCCGGCAGAATTTATTTTTCGCGTTCGTCTATAACGCGCTGGGCGTGCCGATTGCGGCGGGAATTTTGTATCCGGTGGCGCATCTGCTGCTCAACCCGATGATTGCCGGCGCGGCGATGAGTTGCAGTTCACTCTCGGTCGTCAGCAACGCGCTGCGGCTCCGGAAGGTGAAGTTGTAATATCATGAACAGACATGATCCGGCGCTGCGCATCGTGAAGCGTTGACAAGCACCGGGCTTCCGCAACAATAGCCC
>Ga0187887_10004506_pt1 | contig 10379 bp, 7 predicted proteins | sample June2016WEW_7_10_FD_132977 | JGI IMG/M metagenome (GOLD analysis project Ga0187887, IMG submission 132977) | Peatland microbial communities from SPRUCE experiment site at the Marcell Experimental Forest, Minnesota, USA - June2016WEW_7_10 | ecosystem: Environmental > Terrestrial > Soil > Wetlands... | reverse complement strand
CCGAGTAGTTTGACGAGGCTTCCAGCATGGCCACGCCCGGATAAAGAATGGCCTCTTTCAGGCTGCGCATATTCGGGGATGGATTCACCCAGGGAAGTCCCGTGGAATCGAACCAAAACCCGCGTTGCCACCCCTCCATGCGGACCACCTGAAGGTCGAGATCCAGGTTTAGGCTAGCTCTATCCCTGGTGGCTAGCTCACCCATGGTCATGCCGTGCCGCAGCGGTATTTCGCTGCACCCGACAAATGATTCCAAATCCGGGTCCATAATTGGGCCTTCCATGTGAACTCCGGTGATCGGATTTGGGCGGTCGAGCACGACAAAGCGCAGATGCCGTTTCGCGGTTTCCTGCATTGCGTATTGCATGGTGCACGCATACGTATAGAAGCGGGCGCCCACGTCCTGAATATCGAACACGACGGTGTCGACACCGGAGAGCATTTCGTCGGAGAACCGGCGGCGGCCGCCCTGATAGAGGCTCCAGACCGGCATGCCGGTTGCGGCGTCGCGCGAATTGGCGACATCCTCGCGGTCTTCCTTGCCGGAAATGCCGTGTTCCGGCGAATAAAGCGCGCGGAGGTCAATCCCTGCTTCGCGCATCAGATCGATATTGCGTTTGCCGTCGCTGCTGATGCCCGTCTGGTTGGTGATCAGGCCGACGTGGCGGTCGCGCAGCATGGCGAAGTTCTGCTCGCGAAGTACATCGAGCCCGGTCAGCACGTGCGCGCGGATATTCACTTTGCGATGCAGCCCCGGGCCAACGATGGGCTGGTCGTATCCCGCGATTCTGACCGAGGGCGACGCAATTCCGTAAGCGGCGGCAACAATAGTGGCGATTCGCCCGCGGAGGGACGTCAGCGATTTGGCGTGGTGCGGGTGGACGGAATTGGCCAGCAGGATAACGTATGTGCGGCTGAAAGGATCGATCCAGATGGAGGTGCCGGTGAAGCCCGTGTGCCCGTAGGAGCCGATGGGGAACAGATCGCCACGATTTCCGGAAAGCGGAGAATCGATGTCCCAGCCAAGGCCGCGCAGGACGGCCTGATCGGGTGGGCTCTGCGGCGTTGTGAACTTATCGATGGTGAGGGGGCTGAAAAGCTGCTGGCCGTTGGCGCTCCCGCGATCGAGCATCATCTGGGCGAAGCGGGCAAGGTCGTCGGCGGTTCCGAAAAGCCCAGCGTGACCTGCGACGCCGCCCATGGCGCGAGAAGTTGGATCGTGAACAACGCCGCGTAACGGCTGGCCGGTGGCGGGATCGATTTCCGTGGGCGCGATGCGCGGGCGCAGATCGGCCGGCGGCTGAAACATGGTGTCGGTCATGCCGAGCGGTTCGTAGACGAGGCTGCGGGCGTAATCGGGCAGAGGCTCTCCGGCGATGCGGCGCACAATCTCGCCGAGGAGGATGAAGTTGATATCGCTGTAGACGAACTTCACGCCCGGCGGGCCGGCAGGTTTGACGGCGAGGGCTTTCGCGATCCCGGTGTCATAGCCGCTCCACGCGGGAACAAGATCCAGATCGGGCGGGAGGCCGGAGAAGTGCGTCATCAGATTGCGCAGCGTGATGGGGCTGTGGCCGCCCTGAAATGCGGGCAAATAGTTGGTCACCGGATCGTCCAGGCGAATCTTCCCTTCCTCCAGGAGCTTCATCAGGCAAGGTGTGGTGGCGAGGACTTTGGTGAGCGAGGCGAGATCGAAGATGGTGTCGGCGGTCATGGGCTCGCGCGCGGGGATGAGAGCCCGCAAACCGTACGCCTTGCGATAAACCACCTGACCGTCATGCCCGATGAGCAGAACCGCTCCCGGAAGCTGACCGGCTTCGATGGCGCGGTTGATCTCTGTGTCAGCCTGAGCGCCGGAGGGAAACGAATCCTGGGCCATGGCGACGGCTGCGCACAGCAGGGTGAGCGCGCCCAGCTTCATTGCAGCTTTCCGGCAAGTGTGTCGAGGAGCCGGGCGAGGTCGACGTCCTTTTGCGTGATGCCGCCGGCGTCGTGCGTCGTGAGATCGACGATGACTTTGTTATAGACATTGAACCATTCGGGGTGATGATTCATTTTCTCGATGGCGATGGCGGCGGTGGCCATGAAGCCGAACGCGTGGACGAAGTCGGGGAATTTGTATTCTCGGTGGAGTTTTTCGCTGACCACGGACCAGCCGGGGAGCGCGGCCAGCGCGGTATCGAGTTGCTGAGCGGAGAGCTTGTGCATGGAACCATTGTGGAACGGAACAAGCACACGGACTGAGATGGGAGGCGAAATAACTCATAACCTGCCGGCGTTGATTCAGGGCTTCGAGTCCTGCACGCGCCCCTTCCACATTCCTCCCGAGCCGCGCCAGTAGCGCACGGCCGATTCAACGGTTGCGAACGTATAGAACGCGGCGGTGAGAGGCAGGAGCGGGGCGAGCAACACAGGTTGCCGATAAAACCGAAGGGCCGGGATGTAGGCGGCACTCATCAATATCCAGGCGGCGAGACCCAGTGCACGAGCTACGTTGTTAGGCGCGAACAGGAGCAGAGGCGGCGCGAGGTAGATGAGCGCCATGCCCGCCAGAGTTCCGGCCAGCAGCAGCGCGGAATGGCGAAGCTGCGTAAAGGCGGTGCGAGCGATCATCTCTCGAACAGCGGCGAAAGTCGCATAGGGCCGAATGCTCTCGGTGTCGCGGCTGATGCCCAGCCAGATCCGGCCGCCGGTCGATTTTGCGCGGCGGGCGAGGGCACAATCGTCAATCAGCTCGCTGCGAATGGCGGCGATCCCGCCGATGCGGGCGAGCACTTCGGGACGGATCAGAATACAACCGCCGGCGGCTCCGGCCACACTGCTGCGCGGGTTCGCGATCCACGCGGGCGGGTACAGCTTAAAGAAGAAGAGCACGAAGGCGGGAACCGTGAATCGCTCGGCGAGAGTTCGGCAGTGCAGGCGGACCATCACTGAGGCGAGGTCGAGACGATCACGCTGAGCGCGAGCCACCAGCCTCGCGACGTTACCGGGTGCGTGCACAATGTCGGCATCGGTAAGCAGGAAAAAGTCCGGAGCGGTTCTCGATGCTGCTTCGACACCCTGCGCGACGGCCCAGAGTTTCCCGGTCCATCCTGGCGGCAGGTCGCGTGACGAGATCACGGTTACAGGATCGCCGCCCGCTTGCCGCGCGATGTCTGCAGTTCCATCGGAGCTGTGGTCGTCAATAACGAACACACGGAGCGGCCCGTCATACCGCGATGCCACCAACGAGCGCACCGCATCGCCGATAGATTCGGCTTCATCGCGCGCGGGAATAATTACCGCGACCGAGGGCATGGACCGGCCTTCCGGCACCGGCAGATCGTCGCGCTCGATCACTTCGCGAAAAAGCCAGAAGCCTCCGCGGGCCAGGAGCAGTACCATCCAAATGCCCAGCGACAGCACGCCAATGGCGACCCACATCGTCCGCCATCATATCGAGCTTATGTTTTTCGCCGCAGCCGCCGATACGACGAGAGGGGATGACGAGACTACCGGGACTTGCCATCGCACTGTCGGTGTGCGCCACGCTGAGCCAGGCGGCCACCGTCCGGCGAGCGATCATCAGCACGTCGGTGGACGAGGATTCGTGTATCGCGCCTGCCGCGACTACACGCGTCGATACGTCAAAGCGCCAGGTCTTCCTGTGGTTTGTGGCTGAGCACGTCCGTGCCAGCGACCGGATTCGCGTCGAGTGGCTGGACCCCTCCGGCCAGCTTTCCGACTCCGCCGATTACGGCGATTTGCCCGACGCGCCGTCACTGTGCTTCGCCACACAGTTGCCTGTGGCGGGATTCGCCCCGGCGTCTAATCAGGGACAATGGCGCGCGCGGGTGCTGGTGAACGGCGAGGCCGCGGTAACGCGCGAGTTCCAGGTGAGCGGCGGCCCGCAGACGGGCGGATTGAAAGTGTTGAGCGTCCAGATGACGCCGAGCTCGAGCGGATTCGATCTTGAAATCGGCGGCGCGGGTTTCTCATCGTTGTCGTTCGTGCATTTGGCTCGATATACGCGCGCGGGCGGATGGGCGTACATGAGCGCGGCACAACCGTCATCGGCAAGCGGCACGTCGCTGGTGTCGCATCACGATCCATTGCCACCAGGCGAGTATTGGGTGATCGTACAGAATCCCGACAAGACGCTGAGCCCGCCGATGCCCTTCGTCATTACCAGCAGCGGCGGCTACAAACTGCCTACGCCAGCCGGGCAGCCGTGGATGCTGACGCAAGGGCCTTACGGCTCGTTCTCACATTGGGGCAACAGCCTGCACGCGTACGATATCGCGCCCATGGGAGGACGCTGCATCGTAGCCATGCGCGGCGGCATCGTCCACACGCACGATCTCGGCATGCATCAGGATCATTCGCGGCGGACCTTCGGAAACTACATCACTATCGATCATGGCGACGGTGAGTACAGCCACTATGCGCACCTCGCCACCGGCAGCTTTGTTGTGCAAGAGGGCCAGCGAGTGGAACAAGGACAGGCGCTGGCGACGGTGGGCAACAGCGGGTACACGCTGGGAGAAGGCGGCGGCTATCACGTGCACGTGCAGGTGACGCACGGGTTGTCGATTTCGTCGGGCAGCGTGCCGTTTCGCTTCGATGACCTGCGCGATGGCGTGCAGCGCGGCGTGGTGGTTTCGTCGAATCAATCGTCATTGTGCGATTGCTCGCGGCCCTCGGAAGAGGCCGCTTCGGCGGGCACGATGAGCAAGCCGTCGGTTGCGAGGCCCGCGCTTTCCGCTCATGGGTTGGCGTTTCATGCTCAGGTGGCGGTGGCGCAATGGTGGAGCGACCTGGTGCTGGTGCGCAGGGGAGCGAAGACGCTGGACGCGACGCTGGCGTGGGATGCCGCCGACGCCGGCGCGGATCTCCATTTGGTGAGCCCGTCGGGCCAACACTACGGCTGGTATGGGAACACTACGGGATACTCGGGCCAGCAGACGCGGCCGCAGGAGTTTCGCATTCCGCATCCCGAGGCCGGCGTGTGGCGCATCTCCGTTGAAGGGACCCGGGGCGGCGGCGCGCCCATCGAGTTCAGCGTGGAAACGAACGCGGCAAGGTACAGGAGCACGGGGCGAAGCGGCGCCGGGGATTAGCAGCAGCCGGGACTGAGGCCCATCAGGGTAAGTTGTTTGGGTGACTGCGCGGGATAGTGTCCAATCCGCCTTCCGGCGGGGGCTCGCCTTGCCAAAGATCTCGAGGTAAGCTCTGTCCGGGCGAGTCAGACGCGAACGTGGGACTCCGCGGGGCACCTCCAACTGGTTGCGACGATCGAAGATGAGTTCGGCGTTCGTCTTGATCTTGCAGCGTCTTTTCTTCGTAGCCGCAGGGCGCGTGTAATTGTTCGGACGTTATAGGAGATCGAAAACGATTCGCCGCTCCGGAATCCGATTCCCTCGAACAACACCAACCCTGGCGAAGATCAAGTCCTCCTGAACTCCGCGAACGACGAGCGCTGCTGTTTTCACTGAGTTGTTCGACCGCTGAAGGTGAAGGAAGCAGCCCGGCGGGAGGCCGAGAAACAAGAACTGCTCTTCGGAGACGCGAACGAGCTTGCAATGTGGTTTCTCGTTCAAAAGCAGAACTAACTCGTTCCCGGCGAGAAGTACTTTCGCGGATGCGCCGGAGATCATGTCAGCCAGCCTGCCCAAAACAAGAAGGGGCAGGACCGTTCCTGGCACGAAGAATCTGCATTCGAAGGACCACAGATCATCCGTTGCATGTAGCGCGGGAAGATGTTTCGAGAACGGTCCGGCCTTGGCCTGCTCGGCAAGATACTCCGGTGGCATTAGCGCCAGGAGTTCGTCAGTGATTTCGACGTCTATCACAGCGTGCAGGCGCATCTGACTTCCCCTGTTCGTTACCTGGTGCGGCTTGGAGAAATCGCCGTACCAGAGTTCGCCCACCCGCATGTCGTATTGCTTGCCTGAAATCAGGAACTCGATATCGGGGTTCGTCTTAAGAGGGATATGAAGGCGAATGAGCCCGAATTGGAAGTTTGTGTCGAAGTCGACGTGGGGCGCAATAGCGCCTCCGGGTGGCAGCCACAGAACGCGAACGACCTGAAGCGGAAATGGAAGCGACAACAGGATGCTCTTGAGGTATGGTGCTTCCTCCGCTTCCTGGGTGAACTCGTAAGGCACAAGGCTCGGGAAAATCGGGGCCGTCGACTGAACACCTCCGGCTGAGTGAATCGCCACGCCAGTCCACTCTCCGTTGTGATGAGGACCCGGTTGGGGCAGCCGGGCGAGATCTTCCAGCCGGTTTGCGTCATGCGTAAGACGGATCGGATCGTAGTTGAATGGGAGCGGGAATGCGTCCATGCCTTCGCGAGCCTCCCCAGCACACTGCCGGGTCTATTATAAGGCCCTTTCGCGATGCGCTCGAGACCATCTTGCGGCTGAGATGATCCTGCGACCGGGCGCTTCGCACTTCGACGGCGCATCCGCCGACCAGGGGTCTCCAGCCAGGCGGCCATTTCGAGGGGGTGAGCCAGAGGACACTCCTTAGTTGATTTCCCAGCCAGTTCCAAATCACATCCTTGCGTGATATTGAACGCCCATCAGGGTAAACTGTGTGGGTGACTGCGCGGGATCGTCTCCAATCCGCCTTCCGGCGGGGGCTCGCCTTGCCCAAGAATCTCGACGTTAGCTCTGTCGAGGCGAATCAGACGCGAACATGGGATTCCGTGGGGCACCTTCAACTGGTTGTGGCTATCGAAGACGAGTTCGGCGTTCGTCTCGAGCCCGCCGATGTCGTGGAGCTAAGGAGCTTCCAGGATGCTGAAGCAATCCTCCGGAGACACGGCCGGTGGGCGGATGGATAGCCGCACCTTCCTCACGTCCGACCACGATCCTTCTTCGAAAGCCGTCTGGGACGCTGACTCCGAGAGATGGTTCAACCGTGCCGAACTGGCCCGTTGCATGCGATCCTTCTCCGGCAAACTGCCGTTCACTCGGAAAGCCCTGGGATTCGTATTTGCTCTCAACGATGCCGCCTCGCTGATTGCGTACCTGGGATCGATCGAATCCGGCCATGCGGTCGCAATGCTGGATCCCGAGTTGGATTCCCCACTGGCGTCTAATCTAATCCGGCGTTTTCAACCCGATTTTATTGTGGCCCCGGCGTCGCAAGCGTTGGACAGCGGAATCACCGCTCAATATTCGGCCACGGCGCTCGGCACTCAACAAGTGCTCTTGTGCTCCCGGGAGCCGGGCCACTTCGAGATCCATCCCGACGTTGCGCTCCTGATTTCCACTTCCGGCTCGACAGGGTCGCCCAAGCTGGTGCGCCTTTCCTGGCGCAACCTCCGGAGCAACGCGGCTTCAATTAACCAGGTCCTGTCAAACACGGATCTTGATCGCGCTATGTTGACGACGCCGATTTTTAATGGATATGCTCAATCCCTGGTGCATACCCACCTGGCGGCTGGCGGGAGTTTTGTTCTCACTCGCCACCGGATCGTCTCGCGCGCTTTTTGGGACATTGTTCGCGAAGCCGAGTGCAACGTGATCGGCGGCACACCGTACTTCTATCAGATGCTGGACAGGTTCGGTCTGGACTTCCTCCGGGTTCCGAAATTGAAGAGATTCATTCAAATAGGAGGGCGTCTGGGGGAGAGTCTCGTTCGAAAGTTTCACGAGTCTGTGAGCCGGTACGGGGGCGCTCTCCACATCATGTACGGACAAGCCGAAGCGAGTCCCCGCATTTCGGGCCTTCCCCCCTCAATGCTCCCCGACGCCGCCCGTTCCGTTGGTTTCGCCCTGCCCGGCGGGCGGCTTTGCGTGGAAGCTGACGGACAGTGCTGCGGCCCCTCGCAGGAAGGCGAGCTAGTCTACGAGGGCCCAAATGTGATGATGGGCTACGCCTCGGAACCATCGGACCTCGCTGCGGGCGACGAACTGCGCGGCAGGCTCCATACCGGCGATCTGGGCTACTACGATGATCGGGGCCTGTTTTACATCAGCGGCCGAAAGGCGCGTTTCGTGAAGGTTTTCGGATGGCGAATCAGTCTGGATGAAGTCGAAGAGCTGCTTTCAGACACCGGGCCGGTGGCAGCCGTCAACGAAGACGATCGCATCGTCATCTTCCATGAAGAACGTCAAGCCGACACTCCTGACATAGAAGGGTTGTCGGCACGCCTGCATATTCATCCATCGGGCTTCGAACTTCGAAAAGTGAGCCAGATTCCCCGCCTGGCAAATGGCAAAACCGACTATCCTTCGCTGCTCCGCAATTCATCGAGGCAATGAGTTTTTATTCGGTCACCTTCGCTGTCTTCTTCACGGCGGTTGTGGTCCTGTATTTCCTGCTTCCCCAGGCCAGACGAATACTCGTGTTGCTTGCCGCGAGCGTGCTATTTTACCTTTCGTTTACTCCGCAGTACATTTTCGTCGTGTTCGCTCTGATTCTGCTGGACTACTGCGCCGGGATCTTTATCGAGAAAGCTTCGGGGCGATCCAGAAAGGCCTGGCTGGCTCTGAGCCTGTCCGCAAATCTGGGTTTGATGGCAGCCTTCAAATACATCCCCGCAGTGCTGGGAATCCCGGCCGGGCCTATGCCTTTGGGCCTTTCGTTCCACACTTTCCAGGCCATGGCATACACGATCGAGGTCTATCGGGGAAGGCAGCCATCCGAGCGTTCGCTTTCCGTATTTGCAGTCTACGTCTTGTTCTTCCCGCAACTCGCGGCCGGACCCATCGAACGTCCCCAGAATCTGATGCCGCAATTCCGGGAAGTGCACGTGTTCAGCTCCGCCAACGCGGTCGCCGGGCTTCAACTGGTGGCTTGGGGGCTGTATGAGAAATACGTCGTAGCGGACCGGCTGGGCAACGTGGTCAACCCGGTCTACGCCCGTCTCGATATGTGTTCGGGGCCACTGGTCGCATTCGCGGCCTTGTGCTTTCCCTTTCAGATTCTCTGTGATTTCTCGGGTTATTCGGACATCGCGATCGGAACGGCACAGATTCTGGGGTTTCGCCTTTCCCAAAACTTCAACCGTCCCTTCCACGCCGACTCGATGGCGGAATATTGGAAGCGCTGGCATATATCGCTTTCCCTTTGGATGCGTGACTACGTCTTCTTTCCTCTTTGCGGAAGGCGACCCGGGATGGTCCGTATCTGTGCCAGCATCATGACGACTTTGTTGGCAAACGGGTTATGGCATGGCGCGCAATGGAACTATCTCGCTTCGGGCCTTCTTCACGGCTCTTATCGTGTCACCGAGTTGATTTGCGGGCGCGCGATCTCGCGTTCGGGCTGGGCCCTCCATTCCTTCTGGGTGCGGCCCGTGAGAGTCGCACGGACCATTCTCGTGTTTCTATTGATGGCGTTCGCATTCATCTTCTTTCGCGGCGAGAGTCTGGCTCACTCGTTCCACATCATCCGCCGACTCTTCACAGGATGGGGGAGTATTATGAACCCGTCCGCCCTGGCACAGCAGCTTCCGGCAATTGGATTCTCGCCCACCTTCCTCGTACGTGCTCTGCTGATCATTTGCACCGTTGAGACGGTTCAGTTCTTACAGGCGCGCGGTCCCCTGCGCCCACGCATTGCTCTGGCGCCGGCGTGGGTGCGCTGGGGATTGTATTATGCGGGAGTGATTGCACTGCTGACGCTGGCAAATCATAATCAGGCTCCGTTTATTTACTTTCAGTTCTGAACAGCATGCAACGTCCCGAACCAGTCCGTCTCATCCTCCGCCTGGCTGGTTTCCTGCCTCTGGTCTTCGCGATTGCTCTAGGCAACTGGGCTCTGACTACCGCGGTGGTTCTGCGGTGGGAGATGCGCGGCGCCGACCGGGCAGCCGACGCAATGCTTCAGGGACAAAGCATTTGGACGGACGAGGATGGAGCGTTGAAGTTCGCGTCTGTCGCGAGGCTGCCTCGGCCAAGGGATGTCCTCATTCTTGGCGGGAGCAGGGCTGCGCCGATTTCGGCGTCGTGGTTTTCACCGAAAAGCGCTCTGAATCTGGCCTTCGCCACGGCCGGTCTCGACGACGAGGTCTCCCTTTTCGAGGAATGTAGGGAAGTAAAAAGAGTACCGAAGCTGGTGGTGCTCGAGTTGGATCCCCAGCTTGTTCATGAGCGCTTGCCGCCAAACTGGTCGGCGGACGTTTACTATTTCAACAATGCCCTTGCTCGCTATGGGTTGAAGCAGCGCCGCTCCGGCGATGGCTTGCTTTCGGTCGATCGTCTCAAGTCCGGTCTGCAGTTATTGGCCGGAATTCAATGGAAGGTGGTTCCGGCCGACTACCCCGGATTTCACGTGCTCCCGGACGGCTCATGGGGCCTTCCTCTCGCTGTGCGCAACCCGGACCCGGCGGATATCGATGCCTTTGTGGCAGCGAATCTGGGCAAGGTGGATGCGGATCTGCT
>Ga0187887_10004504_pt1 | contig 10386 bp, 8 predicted proteins | sample June2016WEW_7_10_FD_132977 | JGI IMG/M metagenome (GOLD analysis project Ga0187887, IMG submission 132977) | Peatland microbial communities from SPRUCE experiment site at the Marcell Experimental Forest, Minnesota, USA - June2016WEW_7_10 | ecosystem: Environmental > Terrestrial > Soil > Wetlands... | reverse complement strand
CTGCTTTCGCCCGGTGACCCGCGCAACGCGGTCGAAGTGGTCGGTTACAAAAGCGCGAACTCGCATTTGCACTGGATGGAGGCACTGACCGAATTATACGACGCGACCCACGACCCCGACGTTAAAAAATCACTGGTGGAGGCTTTGCGTGTCAATGCGACGTTTTTTTATCCGGGAGATCCGGCCCGGTGCGCCTTTTACCGGCAATTTGATTGGAAGCCGGTGACCGCCCCCGGCACCGCAGGGCTCTCCTACGGCCACAATGTCGAATTTGCCTGGCTGATGATCCGCGCGGAAAATGTGCTCGGCCAAAAAATGTCGTGGAATCATTTTTACGCGCTGCTCGACCACGCACTCCAGCACGGCTATGACCACCAGCGGGGCGGACTTTATTATCGGGGCGTTGACGATCACCCGGCGGCCGACACGGGAAAAATCTGGTGGGTACAGGCCGAGCTCTTGTGCGCGCTCACGGATGCGTTGAGGCACGAGCAGGACCCGCGTTACGAAATCGCGTTGGGCAAGGAGTTGTCGTTTGTTAAAAACCACCAGGTCGGTCCCTGGAACGGCATCTGGCTGTACGCGGTGACGGCCGATGGCAAACCCTTGGACACGACGCTGGCGAACAGTTGGAAGGCGGACTACCATGACGTGCGCGCGATGATGAAATTCGTTGACGCCTTTGCCGGGAACTGAATCAATTTCTCCATAACCGAAGGGGTAAAAACACATGAGCTTTTCCAAATGGGCAGGGCGGATCTTTCTGACGGCGGCCGTGGGCTTGCCGTGGGCGTGGCAGGGCTGGGCGACTCCGCCGGGCCCGCCGGTGGCCCCGGTTGAGCTCGTGACCAATACCTATTTCGGGACGGCCATCGCGGATCCCTACCGTTACCTGGAGAACCTTTCGGATCCCAAGGTCATGGCGTGGTTGAAGGCCCAGAATGATTACACGCATTCGGTGCTGGATCGCATTCCCGGACGCGAGGCGTTGCTCGCGCGGATTCAAGAACTGGACAACGCGGTCACCGCGCGCGTCGACGATGTCCGCCGGCTGCCGGACGGGCGGTATTTCTACCTGAAACGGTTGCCCCGGGACAACACGTTCAAGCTTTACGTGCGCGAAGGATTGACCGGAAAGGAAACGCTGCTGTGCGACCCGGAGAAGTTCGCCCAGGCTGCCGGCAAGCCGTTTGCCATTAATTACTATGAGCCGTCCTGGGATGGAAACCGCGTTGCCTGCGGGCTTTCCGCCGGCGGTTCCGAGGACGCGGCGATTCACGTGTTGGAAACGGCGACAGGAAAGGAAGTGGACAAACCGATCGACCGCGCCCAGTTCGGGGGTGTCAGCTGGCGCCCGGATGGAAAATCATTTTTCTACAACCGTCTGCAAAAAATGGAACCCGGAATGCCCGAGACGGAACGTTACCAGAAAAGCTGCGTGTATCTGCACGTCATCGGCGCCAATGCCGACCAGGAACCGCCCGTCTTCGGTTGCGACGTTTCGCCACGGGTGAACCTGGATCCGGCGGACGATCCGTTCATCAACACCGTGCCGGGTTCCCCATACGTCCTGGGTTCGATTGAGCATGGCACGCGGCAGGAATTGACCCTGTACGTGGCGCCCTTGACGGCGGTGGGCAAGCCCAGTACACCCTGGAAAAAAGTTTGTGATGTCCGGGACGACGTCACGGATTTCGCCGTGAAAGGCAGGGAAATATTTCTGCTGACGCACCAGGACGCGTCGCGGTTCAAAATCATCGCCACGGCCCTGGCCCGGCCGGATCTGGCCACAGCCAGAACGGTGGTGCCGGCCGGCGACGCCGTGATCACGGGACTGGCAGTGGCCAAAGATGCGCTCTACGTGCAACTTCGCGACGGCGGCATCGGGCGTCTTCTGCGGGTGTCGGCTCCTGGGAAAGCCGGGCTGGTCAAATTGCCGTTCGACGGTTCGGTGTCATTAATGGCGATGGATTCACGGCTGCCCGGCGCGTGGCTGGACATGGGTACGTGGACCAAGGCGGGCCAGATTTACGAGTATGATCCGCGAACGGAAAAGATCACGAACACCGGTTTGCAACCCTTGGGGAAATTTGATGCGCCGGACGATCTGGAATCGGTGGAGGTCAAGGCCAGAAGCGATGATGGGACAATGATTCCGCTGTCCATCGTTTATAAACGTGGCATCAGACTGGATGGTTCGAATCCCGCGTTGCTCTGGGGCTACGGGGCCTATGGCATATCGGAGGACCCGGTGTACGGTCCGGTTTTACTCGCCTGGTACGAGAAGGGTGGCGTGTTTGCAGTCGCCCATATCCGGGGCGGCGGCGAATATGGCGAAGACTGGTACAAGGGTGGTTACCAGCAGACCAAGCCGAATACGTGGAAGGATTTTATCGCCTGCGCCGAATATCTGATTGAGCACAAGTACACATCGCCGGGCAGGTTGGCCGGCCAGGGCGGCAGCGCCGGTGGCATTCTGATTGGCCGGGCCATCACCGAACGACCCGATCTGTTCGGGGCCGCCGTCATCCAGGTCGGTTGCCTGGACATGTTGCGGATCGAGACGACGCCCAATGGCGTTCCGAACATTCCCGAATTTGGGAGCGTCAGGACGGAGGACGGATTCAAGGGATTGTATGAAATGAGTTCGTACGCCCACGTCCGGGACGGAACCCATTATCCCGCCGTGATGTTGGCCACCGGCATCAACGACCCGCGGGTGGAACCCTGGCAATCGGCGAAAATGGCGGCGCGATTGCAAGCCGCCACCACCGGCGGCAAACCCATTCTGTTGCGGGTGGATTACGAGGCGGGGCACGGCATTGGGACCACGAAAAAGCAAAATGAGGAGCAGCGGGCCGATGTTTGGGCGTTTCTCCTGTGGCAGTTCGGGCTTCCAGAATTTCAAACGCCCCCGTCGCCTTAGGAAGGCAACGCGCCCCTGCAACCTGCGCCGGTCGCGGTTTCCAACCCTTTAAACTCCGGCTCGACCTCGTGGGGCGCGTCTGTTAAAGGTCGCGCGCCGTGGAACAGGGTTTGGTCATCGATATTGCAGTGTGCATCATCGCCGCGTGGGTGGTGGCGGTGATTTCGCAGGTTACCAAACAGCCGTTGTTGCTGGCGTATCTGGTGGCCGGGTTTGCCATCGGCCCGCACGGATTCCGGTGGGTGACCCGTCCCGAATCCATCGAAACCATCTCCGGCATCGGCCTGAGCCTGCTGCTGTTCATGATCGGGCTGGACATTGACCTCAAAAAGATGGTGAGCGCTGGTCGCGTGATTACCATCACCGCCGTCTGTCAAATTGTCGGGTGTATTGCATTGGGTTGGCTGTTTTTCGGCTTGTTCGGTCCAGGCAAAACCTGGCTGGAAGCCTTCTACCTCGGCGTGGCGTCGGCGATGAGCAGCACGGTCATCATCGTCAAAATTCTTTACGACAAACGCGAACTCGAAACCCTGGCCGGCCGCATCACCCTCGGTGTGCTCGTGCTGCAGGACATTGCGACCATCCTGTTCCTCGCCATCCAGCCGAATCTGAAAAATCCCGCCGTCAGCCTCCTGACCCTGGCGCTGGGCAAGGTCCTGTTGCTGGTGGCGGTCGCCTACGTGGCCAGCCGGTTTTTATTGCCGCCCGTTTTCAAATTCGTGGCGCGCCTGCCGGAACTGGTGCTCGTCGGCGCGCTGGCCTGGTGCTTCGCGCTGGCCGGATTCGCCGATTACCTCGGGCTTTCCAGCGAAATGGGCGCGCTCATCGCCGGAGTGATGATTTCCACGTTTCCCTACGCGCTCGACGTGGTGGCCAAGGTCACCGGCATCCGCGACTTTTTCGTGACGCTCTTCTTTGTCGGCCTGGGTATGACCATCCCCATGCCCACCTGGAATTACCTGATCTGGATGGTGATTTTTTCCATGATCATCATTGGCGGCCGGTTGCTCACGGTGTTTACCCCGCTTTACCTGATGAAACAGGGTTACCGCATGAGCCTGTTGCCGGCCATCAATCTGGGCCAGATGAGCGAACTCTCGCTCGTGCTGCTCGCGCTGGGCAAGGCGAGCGGCGATGTCTCCGACACGTCCATCGGCATCGCCGCCTTCGTCTTCTCGTTCCTCGCGGTGGACACAACTTATGCCATTCTGAAAAACGATTACATCCTGCAAAAGACCGTTCCCTGGCTGGATTGGTTTGGCTTCCACGACATCTCGCGGATTCCGGCCGAAACCACGGGCACGGCTCATTACAAACGCATTTGTTTGCTGGGGTTTTACTGGACGGCGAGTTCGTTGCTGGAGGAGATCACCCGCGAAAAACCCGCGCTGTTGCAGGACCTGCTCGTCGTGGATTTCAATCCGCACGTTTACGAACGGTTGCGCCACCGCCGGGTGCAGGTGATCTATGGCGATATCACGCAACGCAATGTGCTGGAACACGCCGGCGTGACCCACGCGGAAATCATCATTTGCTCGCTGCCCAACACGGTGTTGAAGGGAGCGAACAATTTGAAACTGCTGCGCCAGCTTCGCGAACTGAATCCCCACGCGCAGATTATCGTCCACGCCGAGCAATTGCACGAAGTCCCCACGCTCTATGCGGCGGGCGCCAATTATGTGAGCGTCCCGCGCCTGCTGGAAGCCGCCGATTTATTGCGCGCCATTGACGCCGCGGAAAAGAGTCTGCTCGCGGACAAACGCGGGGAACTGACCGAACATCTTGAAGAGCGCAACGAAGTGATTCCATGACGTCATTAAACAAAACCAAAGCGTTCGTTTGTGCGGTGAATGCGGCCAAAGCCCAACGCCGGCAGAATTTGACGTCCGACACCCCTCAGTTTTCACATGTGACCTTGCCCGGCATGATTTTCGATCCGTTGACCGACGACCTTGGGACGGCCGCCGCGTCAAGTCCAGGCCGCGCACCGGCCTGCCGGCTGGGCTTGACTTGTGGATGGTGGGGGGGTAGGCAAAGTCCCGTATCGGGGTGTCGCGCGCTGTTGGCGCGCCCCGGAAACTCGCGGCGATGCCGCTCGGGAAGCAAATTGAACTCAGACGAACACTTGAGGTGATGAAATCGCCCTTTCATTTTCTCCGGAGATCAGCCGACGACCAGCGGATCGTGAACTTCAAGCGGTTGAGCTTGTTCCGGCGGCTGACCGCGCGCGAACTGCGGGAGCTGGACGAGTTGTTGCACGCGCGGTCGTACCAGAAGGACGAGGTGATCTTTGATGAGGGGGACACGGGCCTGGGGCTGTTCATCATCGTCAGTGGCCGGGTGAAGATCGTGTCCAGTCATGAAGCGTTGCAGCGGCTCGCGCCGGAATTTGGCGTGGGAGATTACTTTGGCGAACTGGCATTGTTCGAGGAATCCCAGCGAACGGCCCGGGCGGTGGCCCTGGAGCCGACGCAGGTTTTGGCCCTGTTCCGCACGGAATTTATCTCGCTGCTGGAACGCGACCGGGGTATTGGGGTGAAGATCCTCTTTGAACTATCGCGAACGGTGGTGCGGCGTTCACGCAAACTGTTGACCAACCAGCCGCATTTGCCGACGGTATGAAAAACGAGCCCGAATCAGGTATTTTAACCTGGGGCGTGATCATCGTGGTCACGTGTCTGATCCTCTATTTGTTCGAGCGGGTCCTGTGGCTGGTGGTGCCGGGGCTGCTGGCCTTGGTGGGCTACTATTGTCTGCAGCCGCTGGTGCGGGCACTGGTGCGGGCGGGTTTAAAACATCGAACGGCCGGCAGGGTTGTCACCGGGCTTCTGTTCCTGGTGACGTGCCTGGGAGTGATTTTGCTTCTGTCCATGGCCACGACCCGGGCGGCGGGCTGGAAGGCGGTGACGGCCCATTATGTGCAAGGCGGGCTGGATTTTCTGGGAAAGACCGAGGCCCAGTTGGAAGCGAAACTGCCGTTGCTGAAACGGTCGGCCTTGATGCAAAGCACCCCGACCAATCTGAATGCCGCGGCCGAAAATTTTGCGGACAAATACCTGGGCGGGCTGCTGTTGCAGATCGTCTACTGGCTGCCCTCGCTCCTACTGGTGCCTTATCTGACCTACTTCATGTTGCAGGATGGGAATCGATTCAAGAAACACCTGGTCCGCAGTGTGCCCAACGCGTTTTTCGAGAAGACGCTTCTGTTGTTTGATCGCGTGGACCGCAGCCTGCGGAGTTTCCTGATCGGGATGGTGAAGCTGACGTTTCTGGACACGGCCTTCCTGGGAGTGGGCCTCTGGCTTCTGGGGATTTCCCATTCCTTTCTGCTGGGGCTGATTGCCGCAGTGCTCGCCTGGGTGCCTTATGCGGGATCGGCGGTGGGATGTGCGCTCGTGGTCATGGTCGCCGCCACGGACTTCCCCAATGACCTCGCAACCATTTACGGCTGCCTGGTGCTGTTTGTCTGCGTCCGCATCCTGGATGACTTTGTGTTCCTGCCATTGACCGTGGGCCGGAGCCTGCGTTTTCACCCGGTACTAAGTGTGTCGATGTTATTCTTGGGAGCGACGGTGGCCGGGCTGGCCGGTCTGCTTCTGGTTTTGCCGGTCATGGGTGTGGTGGCAGTCATCATCGAAACGCTCGGCCAGATTCTGGAGGATGAGCGGCTTCGGAAGCGCTATCGTCATGCCCGCCAGCTGCAGCGGACGACGGTCGAGGTTGGATAGATATTGGAATCCCGCGTTTGCCATGTTCCCGGTGCGATTACCGTGACGGGCGGCATCCAGGTCAAACAAAACCAAGCCGGTCATCGAAACGACTTCACACACGCTTCCAGGCTGATAACCGGTAACTCCGGGTTTTACGGACGGAGGATTATGACGGCAGCCATTTTCGCCGGAACAATCTCCAGACGGAGAACGCCATGGAAGCATATTTTCCCAGCCGACCAATTCCGCTTATAGCCGTGCGGGGTTTGCGCAGGGTTTTGGCCATCAACGTCCCGGCCACTGTGACCAGCGTCACGATCCACAAGGGCCGACGGCGGGTAAGGCGCAGGATTTCACCCAGCCAGATATCCGACGATTGAAGCCGACGCCAGTCGGACACCAGCTGTTGCCGGTTGGCATCGCTTTGTAAAACGAGTCGTTCCTTCTGCAAGCGCAGTTGCGCTAACTCTTTTCTTTGAAACATTTCCGGTCCTTTTTGATTTGTTCCAGTGTGGCGTCAAACGGTCGCCACCGCCGCAGCCGGTAGTTCAGCATCCCAAAAGCCACGATGGCCATGCCGGCGTAGGCGAGGATGATCAGTGTCAGTACCAGTACCGGATGCGTGTTCCAGAAAACCGCCACAATCACCAGCGTGACCATGAACAGCGCCATCAACGCGCACACCGTTCCCGCCAGCAGCAGCAACAGCAACTCCACCAACCGCAGCCGTTCCTCCCGCCACTCGACCAGAAACAGTTCGACACGGTTTTCCGCCACGTCGCGCAGGGTCTTAAAAATTCGTGTGAGTGTGGACCAGAGGCCACCCTCGGTGTGAGGCGCTTCGTCCATGGCTTTAGTGGCGGCCAGCAGGGACGCCCATCAACAGCCCCAGGCCAAACGCCACGCCCGCCGCAATGCCGATGGATTCATACGGGTGTTCGCGAATTGTTTTGTCCGCGACTTTCGCGCCGGCAACGGTCTTTTCTCCCGGCCGATGATCGGTGGCTTTGGCCGGGTCAATCGCCGCAGGCAATCGACTGCGCAACGCGTTCATTTTTTCACCGGTCTGTCCGGCGGTCGCACGCAACATGGCTTCCGCGTCGCGTGTCAACTCCTTCAAGCCGGTTCCGGGTTTTTCCATGTTCGCTTCATTTGCCATAATGGAGTCCGTTCTCTTAAGATTTTTGCCTTCAGCAGACCTGCCCTTATGCAAGTCCCGGCCGTTAGAATACTTCATTTTCATCGGAGATGCAGTGATTTTTTTGCCGGTTTGAAAACTTTGTTGGTGGACCGGTTAATGGTCCGGTTTGGAAGTTGAACATGTCAGAAAGGGACAATTTATGCGCGAAGGCATGTCAATGTGTCTTCGCTGATAAGTTGTCCGCTTCTGAAATAGCCAACGTCCAAATCCACCTGCCAGTTTCCTACTGTTTACTGATGTTTCAGGTTTTCCACTGGAACACAGATCACTGATAATTATCCATGCTTTTTAGAACGTGCACGTCGACTGCAACCAACCTGCACCGCCGCTGCAAAACCGTTGCGGGTTGGGTGCGGACATCAGGCAGGTTCGGATGATCAGCCTAAAACCAGTGAGGCAACGGGCGGAATCAAAGGAGGAACCATTATCGTTGCGCATGAGATAATGATTTGCTATTTCCCAGCTGGCGTGTGAAAACCTTACCCCTTTATGCAGTTGGGAAGAACCTGTTGTTTGGCGCGCTTCTTTTCCTGTTCGGGTTTGTTTCTCATTCCACAAAAGCTGCCGGCGTGACGATTATCACGCATGGTTACGAGGCTGACAGTTCCTTTCCGACATGGGTCGCTGCCATGGCCGACCGGTTGCCAGCTTGTTTTAATTACCGCCATCCAAATCTGAATTCGAATTTCACAACTTATACACTGACCGTTTCGTACAACGGTGGCAGTTATCTCTTTTCATCAAGTCGCACCAACGGCGCGCCGCCTTCAGCCACTGAATCAGGTGAAATCGTTGTCGAACTGGACTGGAGTTCCTTGTCGGGAGACCTGTTTGATTCATATGCCAGCACTTATAATGTTGGCTGGGCGGTTAGCCAGGTATTGATGCTTACGAACGCGATACCCGAGCTCAATGGCCATGCTTTGACCGAATTCCCAATTCATTTAATTGGGCATAGCCGCGGTGGCTCTTTAATCTCTCAAATCAGTCATGTTCTCGGGACTAATGGCGTTTGGGTTGACCATTTAACAACACTTGATCCCTATCCAATAAACAATGATGGCAATGAAGATTTCCCAGCAACCGTAGTGGATGCACCCGCCAACGAAACATATATCAATGTTTTGTTTGCTGATAACTATTGGCAAGACCTCGGGCTCGGCGCGTATTTAGGTGATCCCGATGGAGAATCAGTTTCCGGTGCTTATGTTCGCCAACTCTATAATCTTTCAGGAGGTTACTGGAATGTATCATTACTCGATGCTCCCGATCATTCGAACGTGCATCTTTGGTATCATGGGACAATCGATCTGAACGTTCCGGCGAGTGATGGCAGTGCGTCCATTACAAGCGTGGAGCGGGCAAAATGGTGGGTGAATTATGAACAAGCAGGGACCAATGCCGGATTTGAATATAGCCTGATCGGTGGTGGTAATCGCATCAGCACGGATGAACCTGTGGGTCAGGGGTTTCCCGCCATCGTTGACGGCTACAACCAGAACTGGGATTTGGGAGCTGGAATTTTGAATTCAAATCGCACCGCTTTGCCATCTAACAACGGCACCTGGCCCAACATCATCAAATTCAATGTCAACGGGACGAACGAAGTTGTGGCGGGAAATCTGATTTCCACGTCCCTGTATTATCAATACGCCGGTGCTTCCAATTTGACGCTTCAAATTTACTACGACAGTGATTTCAATCCATATAACTCAAACAGCGTGTTGGTTGCCCAACTGCAGCCATCAGGCACAGGCTCAGGGTCTGTGTATTATTATTCAGATCTTAATTTGGCCACCACGAATGTTCCGCCGGGTGTTTATGCCATATACGGAAAAATTTCGGACGGCGTGCATACCCGTTATCTTTACACGCCTGAAGAGGTCGAAATTGTTTCCATCCAGCAGCCGCCAGTTTTGGGGATTGTAAAATCGAATGGCGCGCAATTTGTCATTAGCATCAACGGCGTTCCCGGTCAGACAAATGTGCTTCAAACTTCGACTGACTTGCAAAACTGGCTGCCACTGGCAACGAATACGTTGACATCAGAAACTTGGAATTACACGAACAGCGCGGCAAACAACGTCAGCGGGCAATTTTATCGCGCAGTGATAATCCCATGATCGTGTGCTGGTGAAGGGCCGGATTATCGCCAGCCGCCGTGGACCCAGACATGCCGGCCACCACGATAGGCATAATGTGGCCGCAACCATACTGCGCCGGGATGCGGAGGTCTTCCCCAGTAGCCACGATGCCAGGCCCATCCGCCCGGTCCCCAGCCCCAGAAGCCGCCGATCCAGATGAAATCCGGTGCCGGAGCCACGCCCACGACAACATCGACTTGGTCTGGCGGCGGTGGACCGACCACTTCCACTTCTGTGGACACAGTAGCTGCCGGTGACGGGCCGTTACGGTAAACGGTTCGTTCACGGATGACACACCCCGTCAGCAGAAAAGAGGCGCCGACGATTAATAAAACCGGCTTCAATAGTTTTTTATTCATATTGTTCATTCGATGCGTGGATCGACTGTTTAATTAAACTGATTTT
>Ga0187887_10004502_pt1 | contig 10389 bp, 8 predicted proteins | sample June2016WEW_7_10_FD_132977 | JGI IMG/M metagenome (GOLD analysis project Ga0187887, IMG submission 132977) | Peatland microbial communities from SPRUCE experiment site at the Marcell Experimental Forest, Minnesota, USA - June2016WEW_7_10 | ecosystem: Environmental > Terrestrial > Soil > Wetlands... | reverse complement strand
CGAAACCTGTGTCATCGACGCCCAGGTAGAAATCGGCCCCGACACCGTCATCGAACCCTACGTTCAGATTCTGGGGAACACGAAAGTAGGCTCAGACTGTCGATTTGCGTCCTATACCGTGGTTCAAGACGCTCAAATCGGCGCGAATGTGCTCCTCCGCAATGGCTGCATCATTGCTCAATCCACCATCGGAAGTGGTGCAAAATTAGGACCTTACGCCCATTTGCGCCCCGAAAGCGAAATCGGCGAAGAAGCCCACATCGGCAACTTCGTCGAGACCAAAAAAGTAAAAATGGGCCGCGGCTCCAAGGCTAACCACCTTTCTTATCTGGGAGATAGCACCATCGGCTCCGGCGTAAACATAGGCGCCGGCACCATCACCTGCAACTACGACGGCACCCACAAACACCAAACAAAAATTGGCAACAACGCCTTCATAGGCTCCAACTCCACCCTCGTAGCCCCTATAAACATTGGCGATGAGGCCTACATCGCTGCTGCTTCCTGCATCACAGAGGATGTCCCTGCCGATGCGTTGGGCCTAGGGCGCAGTCGCCAGACAACCAAGCCCGGCTGGGTATCCAATCGCAAGCACCGTCAGCTGCAGTCTTGCGACTAGTAACCATAAACCCACTCTCAATAATCAGATAGCAGGCACTATGACGAAGATTCTGGACCCAAGTCAACTTCAAACGTCCCTCGCAAGCCTCCCCGAATGGAAGCTCGAACGAGGCGAATTGGTACGAACCCTTACGTTCAGTGACTTCCTGCAGGCGATGAAATTCGTGAACCACGTCGCCGATCTCGCCGACAAGGCCGGCCATCACCCCGATATCGACATCCGATATAACAAGGTTCGGTTGGCGCTGGTGACCCACGATGCCGGCGGCATTACCCAGAACGATATTAGTTTGGCTCGGGACATCGATAAAAAGAGCTAGGAAAAGCTCCGGAAGGGCTGGACATCCCGGGTCGGACATGTGGTATATTCTTTTTAGCGTAGATTTCTCCCAAAGAGCATATCTCGCAAAGGTTTTCTCGAGCGCTGCCAACCACTCGAGAGCAAGTTGCGTCACTGGCCTCCCGGCACGAACAAAGCACCGTTCGTGCCGCCTTTTTTTTGTCTTTTCGACCGGATATCCAGAGCTATCTATCACAAAACATTGATTTTTAATTGCAATGACCTGCGGTAGGCTCATTGCACCACACCGTTTGGGACGGATGATCATTAGGAACCATCGTTACCTAATGCATACACAAACGGTTTCACCCTAGCTATATGTCGAAACAAGAGCCTATGTAATCACATAGACATCCGGATATCCGCGGAGCATACGATGACCTGGATCTTTTGGGCGATACTTTCAGCCGTATTTGCGGCGGCAACTGCCTTACTCGCCAAGGTTGGAGTAGAAGGCATCGACAGCAACCTGGCCACAGCCATCCGAACAACCGTCGTCCTGGTCTTCACCTGGACTATCGCTTTGAGCCTAAATGCCCATCATGGAATTGGTCTGATTGGCCGTAGAAGCTGGGTGTTCCTGCTTCTTTCAGGCCTTTGCACGGGTCTTTCGTGGCTCTGCTATTTTCGAGCATTGCAGATCGGGCCCGTCAGCGGAGTCGCACCCATCGACAAGCTCAGCGTGGCGATCGTGATCGTCGCAGGGTGGCTATTCTTTGGCGAAAGCATGTCCCCGGTAAGGATCGCCGGTGCGGCATTAGTGACCGCGGGAGCCCTCGTGCTGGCATTCGCCTGAGATGTATGTTTTGAAGGATCAACGTATACTGGGGGTAGTTCTTTGAGTGCCCAATGCAATGTTGGTGCCAGCTCCAAATGGGGGCGTCACGGCTTCGACGGGATTGCTTGCGGCAGAGAGGCATGCCGGGGTGTGGACACCCGTAATCGCTCACAAAACTATAAGTGCCGAACCTCAATTCGCGCTTGCTGCTTAATAATTAAGTAGCCGATCGCTCAGGCTTCGCCTACGGGCTTGTACCGATCGTCGCACAGTAGGCTGGTCCGCGGGGTTCCGCCTGTACGCCAAGGACGAGATCAATCAGGCTGGTGGTGAATGCGTCTTCGTCCGTTGCAAGCATTCACTACGAGACAAATGCGAACGGAAAAAGCATGAACGCTCTCTGTTGACAGTTTTTTCGGACGCGGGTTCGACTCCCGCCGCCTCCACCATTTATAACTTATTCATAATACGCAGCTTACCTAGGAACACCAAAGCTGCGTAAATTGATCGTTCATTGTACGATCACCTCGACCCTGTTCTATTTGCATGATCCCATGGATGTTGTATGACCATGACGTGGGAGGATTTCCGCCTGGAGCCAGGCTTGATTGCTGCCGAGCGCATGACATCAGAAACTATTACCCCATTTGAAGCAAGCGGCTATCTCCCCAATAGGCAATGTATATGGCTCCCACCGCGATCTTCGGTGCTGGCACGTCCTGCGCGCGTATACGACGGATGCTGCGGGAAGACGACGGAGGCAAAGCACAACTCGGGCGATTTTCAATAAATCGACGCTCCTCCTATTGAAACTTGTTGCCGAACCGGCCCTGTCAAATCTTTATTGCGCTAACAATGTGACGTTCACACTGTGTTGCAGGACATACCCGGTGGAGCCTGCAGCTGTTGCTGTGACCAGGATGGTGTAGTTTTGCTGAGGCTGAGAGGAAGTGCCGGTGCCGCTTCCGCACCCCGTGATACTGCCAAGGGTGGCCGCGCATGCCAGCAGCGCAACAGTCAGATTCATGGACCGAAACATCTTGCTCTGCTGCGTACGCCAATGCAAGCGGCGAGTAAAAGGCACCAGCAATAGAGCGATGGCAAAGGTCCCGCCGCCGAGGTTTTCTTTATGATCGTTCAAACCTTGATTGACCGCGGTTTGAATTGTCATGGTGAGGAACGAGGCAGCGGCACCGGGGGTGGCCGTCTCCGGCGAGAAGGTGACGGTTGCTCCCGGTGGCAATCCTGTAGCACTCAGCGTAATGGGGAAATTGAAGGGTCCGAGCAGCGGCGTCAGGGTAGCGTCGAAGCTAGCGGCGCTCCCGGGAATGACGGTTTGGCCGGTCGCGCCCGCCGGGTTCGTCGGCTGCGGTGTCAGGGTGATGCTGAAGTCTTCGACGACCTGGGCCAGCGTGGTCGAGGTGCTGCCGCTAAACTTCCGGTCGCCGGAATAGATGACGACAATGCTGTCCGTCCCTGTGGTCAGCAGGGAGGTATCAGCGGGCGCTGGGACACTTCCAAGAGCGAGCGTCTGGGTGTTGAAGGCTAAGCCGCCCGCATCGAAGGCGACTGTTCCTGTCGGCGTTCCGACTCCGATCATGTCTACGACCGCGGTATAGGTGACTGGCTGGCCAGCGAGCGCCGGGTTTACGTTCGTGGTCAGTGCGACGGTGGTTGGAACCTGGGTTGCGGTACCTGTGAGCAAGATGGTTTGCGGCACGACACCGGTACCGCCGAAGATGACCGACCCGCTGGCGGAGCCCGCACTTATGGGAAGAAATTCGATCTCTTCCGTGCAACTTCCACCGGCGGAGAGCGTTATGGGTGGAGCGGAGCAAGTGCCGCCCGTCGCCAGGGCGAAGCTGTTGACAAACGTGATTGCCGAGACCGTGATGGAGGCGGTGCCAGTGTTGGTCAAAGTTGCTGACTGAGTTGGGCTGGGAAAACCGACGTCCTCGCTTGGGAAGGTCAGGGTTGGAAGCCTGCCGGAGCGGATGCGCTGGTTGAGTCTATCGGCAATGGAGAGATTGCCGTACGCATCAGGGACTACCGAGCGAGGGGCGTTGAGGATGGCTGCGGCAGAGAGGCCTGCGTCTCCACCGTAGCCCTGCGGGCCGGAGCCCTCAATTGTGGCAATCACGCCAGTTGCAATCGCGCCTCCGCCACACACTTCGCGGATACGCTGATTGTCGGTGTCGGCAATGTAGACGTTGCCGGCGGCGTCAACGCTGACACCGCTGGGCTTGGCGAGGGTAGCGGCCGTGGCCGACGCGCCGTCGCCGGAGAAGCTTCCTGAGAAGACTGCGGTGCTGGAGCCGGCGACGGTAGTGATGATTCCGTTGCTGACCTCGCGGATGCGCTGGTTGAGTCGGTCGGCGATGTAGACGTTGCCGCTCGCGTCGACCGCAACACTGGTGGGGGAGTCGAGCGCAGCGGCCTTCGCGGATGCGTCGTCGCCGGCGTAGAGCTCTTCGCCGTCGCCGGCGACCGTGGTGATGGTGCCATTGGTTATCTCGCGGATGCGGTGGTTGTTGGTGTCGGCGATGTAGACGTTGCCGCTCTTGTCGACGGCTACGCCGGTGGGAAGCGAGAGTTGCGCAGCGGTCGCGGCGGTGCTGTCGCCGGAGAAGCCGGGAGTTCCGGTTCCGGCGATGGTGATGATGATGCCGCTGCGGATCTCACGAATGCGGTGGTTGTGCGAGTCGGCGATGTAAACGTTGCCGGCGAGGTCGATGGCAACTCCGGTGGGCGTGTCGAGCTGCGCGGAGGTGGCTGCGGCCCCGTCTCCGGAGTAGCCTTCGATGCCGGTTCCGGCGAGAGTGGTGATCATGCCAGTGGTCGAGATCTCGCGGATGACGTCGTTGCTGGCGTCGGCGAGGTAGAGATTTCCGGCGGCGTCGTAGGCTACGGCGGCGGGTTCGGCCAGGCTGGCGGTGGTGGCCGGGCCGGTGTCGCCGGAGTAGCCGACTGCGCCGGTGCCGGCGGTGGCGTTGCTCGTGCGGCCGGGAGTTACGGTGAGAATGGCTTGTCCGTGCAGTGGGGCCGTGAGGGCAAAGAGCAGAAGCGCTGCCAGGTACAGAGCGGTCGCAGGCACAACGTTTGCTCGTTTTGTGATCATCGTCTGCATCCTCTCCAAGTGGTGTTCCGTATTGCCGGTTCTGTACTTTTGCATGGGACTCCGTACCCTTACGGATTCTGACAAGTCAGGGTCGTGCCTGCCTGGCCGAAGGAACTGGCGCGGGGCGGAGGGGGGATCATCTGGGTCAACGAGTATTGAATCTCGCCCCCCGCGTTGACGCTGAACGTGTTTGTGGAAGAGCAACTCGATGCGGGGAACCCCGCCTGACAAGGCATTATTTGGCAAAACATCGAGGTGTTGGTTCCATTGTCTTGCGCCGTCACCGTTATCGGGGCCTGAGGGTACAAGCGGCCCAACTTCGGTCGCATAGACCTGCAGGCTGGTGGCGGTACACGCCACGGGGCGTACGCGAATTCGGGTAGCTGGATCCCGGATGTGGGCACGATGCCGATGGCGCCGGTAAGGGGATTGATGTTATCCGGTCCAACGTCGGTAGAGACCTGGAACGAGGTGGTCCAGACGAAGCTGGCGCCGCTGGACGGGAAGTTGATGGAGATGGTTGGAGTGGTTGCGGTGCCTTCATCGGTTGTGACTTTCATCATCGTTGTTGCGCTTTCAAGGGTGTGTGACTCACTGGCAGACAACTGACCGTGGCTGCTTGTCACTGGATTCGCGTGATCACCAGATGTGCTGACGCGGGACTCGTTCCGCCCGCCAATGGCGTAATGGTCAACGCAGTGGAATTGCCTGCAGGATTTCGAACCGTGAGTATTGAATTGACGATGGTGGTTTGCACCAAGGCCATTCCGACGATCTGGCTGGTGCCGGTCGCTCGCCCAACGACGGTATAGGCGAGGTCAACGCCATTGAGGGTCAACATAAGTTGCCCCGCTTCGTTCACGCTCACTTGAAACAGGACCTGATAGGTGCCAATGACGCGAAGATTAATAGACGAGGCAGAGGTGCGGGCGATGAGACCCGATCCCGACGCCGGTCCATCCTCCGGGAAGGATACATCCGTATCGACCGCAACTGTCGCGGCGTTGTCGGGGGGCATCAATGCGTAGAAGTCGGCGAAATCTAAGACGCCGCCGGACTCGCCCGTGGCGCCGGCCGGACCCGTGGCTCCGGTTGCTCCGATAGAACCCTCGATGCCTTGTGCTCCGGTCGGACCGGTGGCTCCGGCTTGTGCGACGAGTTGCCAGATGCCGGTTTGGGTTGGGGGGTCCTGATTGGTGTTGGCAGCGGTGGCGACATAGCTGGAGCCGTTGCTGGAGCAGGCAGCGCAGAAGACGACTTGCCCGATCTGGTAGGTGGTGGAGGAGGACCAGGTGCTCACAATGTCGATGGTGCCTGCGGGGCCGGTTGCGCCGACTGCGCCGACTGCTCCCGTAGGACCGATGGGGCCTTGAGGACCGTTCGCGCCTGTCGCACCGTTCGCGCCGTTGCTGCCCTGAGCCCCTGCGAGGCCCTGAGCTCCGGGCGCACCGGTTGCACCCGCTTGGGCCGTGAGCGTCCAGAAGGTGGGGTCGGTGGGGAGATGATTGACGTTGGAGTCGGAGACGCTTTGGTAAGTTGAGCCCTGGTAGACAATTGCGCTGCCCTGCGCATAGATAGTGGCCGAGCTATAGGCGGTTACCTGGGGGAGAGATCCGGTCGCGCCGGTGGCACCAGTCGCTCCGTCTGTGCCGCTGATGCCCTGAGCACCTGCTGGGCCCTGGGGTCCAGACGCGCCTGTTGCACCGGCAGCCCCCGCGCCTCCGGTCGTACCTGCGCTTCCGGGCGTACCGACTGGACCGACTGGCCCTATAGCTCCCGGGGTGCCTGAAACTCCGGGCAGTCCGGTTGCGCCGATGAGTCCTGTGGGGCCGACGGGACCTGCTACACCTTGAATGCCCTGCGGACCAGACATCCCCGCCACACCGACCAGTCCCTGGGAACCCACGGGGCCGAGCACACCTTGGAGACCGACTAGACCCTGGGGACCCACGGGACCCACCGAGCCCTCAATCCCCTGCGGACCCTGTAGCCCTGTCGCGCCCTCGGACGTGATGCTGATATCCAACGAGGCTGCGTGTCCGGTCTCGTCGTTTTCCTTGCTATCGAGAAGAAGGTTGGCGCTGGTAGAACTCAGGGCGAATCCGAAGTCGGTGGCCGGAGTCGTGACCCAACCCTGCACGATGGCCGTGACATCAATTGTGATGAACTGCCCGGCTGTCGAAGCCGTGAAGCTGCCCGCAGGCGCGCCGATTGTGGGGATCGTGTCGTCGGTGACGGCGGATTCAGTCCAGGCGGAGGTAATGGGAGAGAGCGTCACCGATCCGGTCGCGTTGACGCGGTTGACGAAGATGGTTAGGGTAGCGCGCGAGATCTGGCTGGCGGACGTGCCAGCGGGCAACGTGCCGAGATCGAATCGCAGCAACGTCGTGCTGCCGTTGCCGGTGTAAAGGTTGGAGAGGCCACCGAAGTTAGTCGATGAGCGTGCGCTGTTCACGCTGGCGTCGGCGATCAAAGCCACCTGCGCAGCACGGAGGGTTGCGGTAGCCCCAACGGCGATCAAGACGAGAGACAACAAACGAATAGGTAAACGTGAGTTCACGAACGCTCCTGTGCGGTGCGTACGCTCTACACCGGGAAGAAGTGTTCTTTTCTTCGCGAAGTGCAACTCAAGGGCGTAGGAGGGAAAAACTTGGAATTGGCAAATCTGAACTTACTTGACCTCTGCCCAGTTTCTGATTTTCAGTAGTGAGTTATCTTTTCAAACGATTTGCTCATATCCAGCGGTATGGGCTTCACTCTGTATATCGGCACCAACGATAGAACCTTTAGCGTTGCAATCGAGCGGCGGAACATAGATCTAGCAACGACGAGTAGTTGTCACCGCTCCGCCCCTGATATCACTCGAGGGGTCGTTCAAAGCACTCACGGCCGAAGGAGTGGCAACGAGAATGTCGGCATTGCATCGGGAATCGGCCCCCTCTCATCAAAGGTCGCCCGTACAATCAACGTTCAGTCGATTTGGCATTGTGGGCATTTGGGTCTTTTCAGCCTATCTCGCATCAGTAACTTGCCTGTTTTCAAGCGGTTCGTCAAAGGAATGGTCTTGATGGCGGCGATGTCGAAGTCTTGCTGATCTGGCCCGCTGAGGATATTCCGTCCAGGATTACCGAAGGTCGTCCCGCCACCTGATGCAGGATACTTGCCATCAATCAGACCCCCGTCTGGCACAGAGGGCGCGGGAACAAACACGCTCGGGTTGAAGAATTTGTTCACACGGTTGCTGACGATTCCGCTCCGACAGGCATCGGCCAGCGTCATCCCCACCGCTAAGCTTCCTGTGGTGTAAAGGGTTGCTGGACCAAATAGCGCACCGGCTGCGCTGTCGAGGATGGTGAAAGGGAGTCCGGACTGTAACGTGGTGATACCCGAGAGGCTCCCGCCATCTCCGAGTTTTCGAATGGCTGCACGTCTCCACGGACGGACACGTTTTGGCCGCGTCAGCGCTTCTTCTACCGTCAGCCTCCCTGAGTAAGCGATGGTACCGTAGAAACTTTAACCCGTCGAGCTTCCAGAGTTTCTGGCGGACGGCCTACTTTGTCCACCACATTTCATTGGGAGTCCCTGACGACGCCTAGAGCTTACTGAACTCGTCAACGATCGTGCGTTCGTCGACAGGAAGGTCAGGCCGCTCCATTGATTGAGTGGTGGGGATCGATAACGAACTTCCTCGCAGCTCCCTGTCGAACTCCTTGTAGCCCTGCGGGGGCGTTGTCGAGAGTGATCACGGTGGCGTTGACGATTTTGGCGATGGGAAGCCGGTCGTGGAGGAAGATCATCAACTCCGATGTCGGATTTACCGGACGATCGCCAGTTGTACAGGTTCGAAACAATGGGGACAGCGCTCCTCGCCCTGAAACGGAATGGCCCGTGAAAGAAAATGGGGAAATGTTCTGAGACACTCCGGGCAGGCCACAAATACGATCGAAGAACCCCAACCATGTATTGGCAATCCCTGCACCCAGATCGGCGTTTCGGCACGAGGCTCCAATACATCACGCCCGGTATCGATCGCCCTTACAATTTCAAACAACCGCGCGACGTTACTTGTGCCCTTTGCATAGTACGCATCAGCTGGGATTCCGGGCACGACATCTTCTCCCGGATAATCCGTGCTCATTGCGATGGTCTTTATCTCCGGAAACTTGCGCCGAACGACTGACAGTAGTTCGAACCCAGACATCCCGGGCATGTTAAGGTCGGAAAGCAAAACGTGCGGTACTTGTTTTCGAATCTGTTCTAACGCTGAGAAACCATCAGTGGCAGTGCGGACAGTGTAGCCACACTCTTTGAATATTTCCGACATCACGCTGAGCAGCATTTGATTGTCGTCTGCAACAATGACATCGGTCGTCTCACTAAGCATCTCCTCCCCTCCCTTCCCAGTCGCGCTGCAGTTCGGACAAATAGACCCAAGTCGTGTACCTTGACCGCTAAACCTTGAGCTTCAGCGCTCGCGCAACACCATCTCCATAGGCAGGATCGGCTCGTTTGCAGTTCGCGACATGCCGTTCCAGTACCTCCTGGGAGGCGCCCTGGATCGCGCGAGCCGTGTTGTCGAACAGCAATTGCTTTTGCTTTGAAGTCATCAGCCGGAAGAGATTTCCAGGTTGCTCCCAGTGATCATCCTCTGAGCGGTGGTCATAGTGATCGGCATCGCCTTCGAGCGCGAGCGGTGGATCAGCGTACGCCGACTGGTCGTCCCACAACCCCTGGCTATTCGGGTTATACGACGTCGTCGCTCCAAGGTTTCCGTCCGTACGCATGTGGCCATCGCGATGATAGGAGTGGAACGGACACTTCGGCGCATTAACAGGTATGTGATTGAAGTTGACCCCGAGGCGGTATCGCTGCGTATCTCCATACGAGAACAGCCGGCCCTGGAGCATCTTGTCGGGAGAGAAGCTGATCCCGGGAACGACATTCGCCGGGGAGAAGGCGGCCTGCTCCACCTCTGCGAAGTAGTTATCGGGATAACGATTGAGCTCCATTTTGCCAACCTCTATCAGCGGGTACTCGGCCTTGGGCCAGACTTTAGTCAGATCAAACGGATTGTGTTTGTGCGTCTTTGCTTGTTCCTCCGTCATTACCTGGATGAAGAGCGTCCAGCGCGGAAAATCTTTACGCTCGATTGCCTCTAATAGATCTCGGCCATGGCTCTCCCGATCAGTTGCCACAACCGCAGCAGCCGCTTCGTCCGTAAGATTTTCAATACCTTGCTGAGTGCGGAAGTGGAATTTTACCCAGGTACGCTTATTCTTGGCATCGATCATCGAGAAAGTGTGGCTTCCGAACAGATGCATGTGGCGAAAGGACTTTGGAATTCCGCGGTCAGACATAACGACGGTGACCTGATGGAGCGCCTCCGGAAGCAGCGTCCAGAAGTCCCAGTTATTCTGCGCGCTGCGGAGACCGGTGCGGGGATCGCGCTTGATAGCGTGGTTGAGATCAGAGAAGCGCAGAGGATCGCGGAAGAAAAAGACCGGCGTATTGTTTCCGACGAGGTCCCAGTTT
>Ga0187887_10004500_pt1 | contig 10393 bp, 8 predicted proteins | sample June2016WEW_7_10_FD_132977 | JGI IMG/M metagenome (GOLD analysis project Ga0187887, IMG submission 132977) | Peatland microbial communities from SPRUCE experiment site at the Marcell Experimental Forest, Minnesota, USA - June2016WEW_7_10 | ecosystem: Environmental > Terrestrial > Soil > Wetlands... | reverse complement strand
TCGGCGTCGCGATGTCGCGCAGCGACTTCCTTTGCCAGACTCCGCCGACGCTGGCGGGCAGCAAAGTTTCCGCGCTGCGGGGAGGCTGGCTGCAAGCGCTTCCAACGAGCGCCAGAGCAATCCAATAGCGGCGTGCCATCTGCTACACATTCTACCCACACGCGGCGCGAATCCGCCGGATGTTACTATCTCTTAGGATGGCAGCCTAGAATGGCGAAGTTCAAACTCGCAAAAGGCAAATCGAAGAGCCGCGCCTCGCTGCAAGGCGGCCTGCCGTGCATGATCCTGCTGGGATCGGGCTTCGTTCTCGTGCTCCTTTTTCTCTACTTCGTGATGAAATATGCGAATTGATAACCGCGCTCCGGACCAGATGCGTCCGGTCGAAATCACCACCGGATTCCTGCAGACCGCGGAAGGCTCCACGCTCATCACCGTCGGCAACACGCGCGTGCTGTGCGCGGCTTCGGTGGAAGATTCCGTGCCGCAATTCCTGCGCGGAAGCGGCAAGGGATGGGTGACCGCGGAGTACTCCATGCTGCCGCGCGCCACCATGAAGCGCACGCCGCGAGAGGTGAACAAGGGCCGGCCTTCCGGACGCACCCACGAAATCCAGCGCCTGATCGGCCGTTCGCTGCGCGCCGTGGTGGATACCGCGCTGTTGGGCGAACGCACCGTGACCCTCGATTGCGACGTTATGCAGGCCGACGGTGGCACGCGCACAGCCTCCGTCACGGGAGCCTTCGTGGCCCTGGCGCTGGCTCTCCAGCAGTGCGTCAAGTACGGCATGATCAAGCGCCTGCCGTTGATCGACTACGTGGCCGCCACCAGCGTGGGCATCCTCGCCGGCGAGCCGATCATCGACCTGTGCTACGAAGAAGACTCGCAGGCGGCCGTGGACATGAACGTGGTGATGACCGGGGCGGGCCGCTTCGTGGAGGTGCAGGCCACCGCCGAGCGCCACGCCTTTGACGACGATCACATGGCGCGCATGCTGGCCCTGGCGCGGGGCGGCATTGCGGAGTTGGTCGAAATCCAGAAGCGAGTGGTCCGCATCGCGTGATGGTTTACTGCGCCACGGGCAATCCCGGCAAGCTGCGCGAATTCCGTCTGGCTGCCGGACAGGATGGCGTCCAGGTGGAAACCGCGCCTGGTTTCGCCGATTTGCCACCGTGCGCCGAAACCGGCGCCACATTCGAGGCCAACGCCATCCTGAAGGCGGAGTATTACGGCCAGCTCGCGCCGGGGCTGCTGTTCGCCGACGATTCCGGCCTGGAGGTGGACGCGCTAGGCGGCGCGCCCGGAGTTTACTCGGCGCGGTTCGCCGGGCCTGACGCCACCGACCACGCCAACAACCAACTGCTGCTGGAGAAAATGCGCGGCGTCGATGGCCGCTCCGCGCGGTTCGTCTGCGTGATTGCGCTGGTGGATGGCGGACGCCTGGTCCGCACATTTCGCGGCGCGGTGGAAGGCGCGATCCTGGAAGCGCCGCGCGGCTCCCATGGATTCGGCTACGACCCGCTGTTCTACTACCCGCCGTTTGGCTGCTCTTTCGGCGATGCGGCGCCGGAGCGTAAGCTGACCGTCAGCCATCGCGGCGCAGCGTTGCGCGCGCTGTTCCACCATCTGTCCATCGGCCGCGTCTGATAGAATCAAGACACCGAGACAGCGTGCCTGTGGACACCTACCCTCTCATTGACTCGTTCGGCCGCATTCATACCAATCTGCGGATCAGTGTCACCGACCGCTGCAATATCCGCTGCTTTTATTGCATGCCGGAGGAGGGCGTCCAATTCGTTCCGCGCGACGAGATCCTGAGCTTCGAAGAGATCGAGCGGTTTGCGCGCATCGCCGTGGGGTTGGGAATCGATAAGCTGCGCGTGACCGGCGGCGAGCCGCTGGTGCGTCGGGATCTGCCGGTGCTGATCCGGCGCCTGGCCGCCATTCCGGGCATCCACGACCTGGCCCTCACCACCAACGGCGTAATGCTGGCGGAGCTTGCCGAACCCCTGTACCAGGCCGGTTTGCGGCGGCTCAACGTGCATCTGGATACGCTCGACCGCCAGCGCTTTCGCCAGATCTCGCGCCGCGATGATTTGGAGAAGGTGCTGGAAGGCATCGCCGTGGCCAAGCGGCTGGGGTTTGGCCCCATCAAGCTGAATGCGGTGGCAGTGAAGAATCTGGTGGAGCCGGATATCGTTCCGCTGGCGCGCTTCGGCCGCGAGCACGGATTCGAAGTGCGCTTCATCGAATTCATGCCGCTCGACGCGCAGCAGCTCTGGGACCGCGGCAAGGTGCTGCTGGCTGGCGATATCATCGATGTGCTTTCGCGGGAGATCGCGCCGCTGATTCCCATCCCGGACGCGGACCCGCGCGCGCCGGCTCTGGAATACCGGTTCGCCGACGGCGTCGGCCGCGTGGGCTTCATCGCCTCTGTCAGCCGTCCGTTCTGCCTGAACTGCAACCGCCTGCGGCTTACGGCCGATGGCAAGCTGCGCAATTGCCTGTTTGCCATCGAGGAGGACGACGTCAAGCGAATGCTGCGCGACGGCGCCCCCGATGCGGAGATCGCGGCGCTGATTCGCCGCAACGTGGCCGGCAAATGGGAAGGCCACGAGATCAATACGTCGCGCTTCGTGGCGCCGCCGCGGCCCATGTACTCGATCGGAGGCTAGTCTGGAGGGCGGGATTTATCCCGCGCGGGGCTTCAGCCCCGCCCCCGAAGCCGGTCGATTTCGCGGCGATTGCGTTTCGATGGCTTGCCTCCCCGCAACCCTTCGAAATGCGGCGTCGCCTTGCGCTCTTCCGCCAGCTTCAGCCGCATCTCCCGGCTGGCCTCCGTCTCACGGTAAAGCGTCTGCGCCACCGCCGCCGGGCCGCGCATCTCACTAAGAGCCAGCACCTCCACCTGAAAGTCGCCGCTGTCGTTCTTCACTTGCAGCAGATCGCCGGCCCGGACCTCGCGCGCCGCTTTGGCCCCTTGTCCATTAGACTCGATCTTGCCATGTTCACATGCCCGCTGGGCGAGCGCGCGCGTCTTGAAGAATCGGGCGGCCCAGAGCCACTTGTCCATCCTCACGCCGGTCATCATCCCATTTTCGTTCAGTTGCACCGTGGGGCGGCCAATCATGGCCGCAGCCGCCTTTCAGGCGGCTCCTGGCGGCGAATGTTCGTGCCTATTGGAACGTCGCCGTTACCACATTCGATGCCGTTCCGGCGACCGACACCGTGATATTGACCGTTCCGCTGCCGGCCAGGCTCGCCGGCAGCAGCACGTTCACCTGGTCCAGTCCGGTAAAGCCGGGCGCCGGGCCGGCGTAGGCCGCCGCCAGTGTCTGGCCTCCGATCGTCACCGTCACGTCGGAAAGCGAGCCGCGATTCTGAATGCCCGTGCCGAAAAGTTCCAGCGCGGATTCACCGGCGCTTACATCCAGCGGAATGCCCACACAGCTTCCGGCCGCGCAAGGCGAGTTGAAGATAGCGGCCACCGTTTGCGAACCATCCGATTGGTTCGTGACCAGTAGGGCCGCGGCCACTCCCGTGCCGCTCTGGTTCGCCACAAACACGGCGGGCGCCACCGGGTTCAGTACCACGGGACTGACGACAGGGCCGGAGGGCGCGTTGATGGTAATCACCGCCGGGCCCAGACTGGCGCTCTCCGGGATCTCCGCATTGATCTGCGAAGGGCCTGCGTAGAACAAGGGCAGCGGGGTCTGAACGCCGCTGGCATCGGTGATGTCAGCGCTGATCCCGGCCAGATTGGTGGGCAGCGGCAGCGAGTTGGCCGTCGCCGACGTCGCCGCCAGTTTGTCGCCGTAGATGCTCACCAGGGAGCCCGGCGCCAGCCCGCCGGCGCCAGTGTTCCACGCGGCTGAAATCGTAACCGCATTAACCGGCTTGATGGCGGCGGCGTACCATTGCCCAAGGGGGCTAAGCGTGCCGGCGTTCAGCGCGGCAACCTCCGCTTGTGTCTCTTGAGCGGTCAACTGTTCCGTGGTTAAGCTGGAGGTCAGATTGTAGTCCACGTTGGCGAAGAAGAGTTCGCTCTCGAAGGGAGACACGTATAGGAGCTGCTTCCAATAGGCCAAATCGATCACCTCTCCAAGGTACTCGGCATCCTGCGGCGCCCAGAAGCTATAAGCGTTGTAGGCTTCGGTGTTGGCCAGCAAATTGATAACGCCGTATTCGGTCTTTCCCAGCAGTTGCGCATCGGTCAGCTTGTGATCCCACGTCTCCGAAATGGCCGCACCTTTGCCTGCCGCGATGGCCATATTCACGAACGTCACGGCATCGTCCAGAAAGGGCACCGTCCCGGCGGCGGGAAGATTGACGGAAAAGGTGTGCATGTCGAAGTAGTCTATGCCGGTAGGCATCAGGGCTTGGACATAGTCGGCCCCGTTCTGCTGCCAGGCGCCGCAGCCGGCGCCGATGAGCGGCTTCCCGTTGATACCGGCGCCGCGCAACTGGGTGACGATGGCGGATATCTGCGTGGCCCAATCCTGCGGCGCATATTCGGCCGGCAGGCCTATTAGCTCGGCTATAGTATCCGGCTCGGACCCCAGATTCATCCAATCGGGCTGGAGTAACTGCGCGACATTCTGCGCCATCTGCGCGCGCCCGGCGTTGAACTGCGACGACGAAAGCGCGCCGTAATAGGCCGGCAGCGTCGGCAGATCCGGGGCGTAGTCGGGAAACACTACGGTTGTCTCGATCAGCACCTTCATGCCGTGCTGGCGGACCGCCGCCATCACACCTTGATAGAAGGCCAAGACCAGAGCATAGTCTTGCGACGGTGCATTCTGGTTGTCATAGAACGGCTGGTAAAGGATAGGAAACGACACGCCGATTGTGACGAATTGCACACCCAGCTTGGCCATGCCGTCCAACTCCAACTGCACATTCTTCAAAGCGTTTGGCGCCAGGATGCCAGCCAGGCTGATATTGCTGTTGGCGAAGAGCAGTTCGGTGCCGAACACCGTCGTACCCTTTGTGTTGCTCCACTGAGAACTGAGGGTTGTATTGAACGTACTAATGTAGCCCTGCATCTCCGTGCATGTCGCGGAGTAGGCTGCGGGAGCCGACAGACACTGACAGGCGGCACGGTTGGTGACGCACAGCGAGATCAATACGACACAGAAACAAAGGTGTCTCATACGAGCTTGAACACCATCCCAGCCTGAAGGTTGCGCTGGAAGCTTGTTAACCGGCACTCCCGTTTTCGTTGCAGTTGTGATCGTCATATACTTCCCTCCCGGCATGGCTTGCCGTTCTGGCGGGCGATAATGCAATCGGAGCGCCAAACATTCTAATCGCGTCCTCTGAATGGTAAAGTGGCAATGACATAGCGGGAATGGCCCACAAACAGTGCAGAAGCTGCATCCCTAAGTGCGCAACCTACCGCCCGGCGTCTTATGTGGGGCAGGGTGCCGGCCTGCGCGGGACTGCCAGTCCCGCCCGCACCTTGGGAGCGGGCGCTGCGGCGGAGCGGGCGCTGCGACGCTTCCGCGCTTCCCGAAAAGTCTCTCGCTCCCGTTGTTATAATTAAACCTCCCGATGGATGGCCCCACCCTCACGTTGCTCCTGGTGCAGATCGGCCTGATTCTGGCGGTACCGCTGTGCATGGCCAAGCTGCTCGAGCGGCTGGCGTTGTCGCCGCTGGTGGTGGAATTGTTGTGCGGAGTCATGCTGGGCCCCACCGTTCTCGGCATGATCGACCCGAAACTCTTCGCGCGGGTCTTCCCCGCCTTGGGCCGCGCCACCCAGGGCCGCGAAGCAATCACCGAACTGGGACTGCTGCTTTTTGTATTCATGGCGGGTCTGGAGCTGCAGCCCAAGCGTCTGCGGTCCCTGGGGCCGCCCATCATCTGGTCCAGTTTCCTGGGCATCCTGGCGCCGCTCGCGCTGGGTGTAGGATCGGTGCTGTTGTGGCCGGAGTTCTGGCGTAACAAGGCGCAGAGTAATGTGCCCCTCCTGGCGCTCTTTGTCGGTACCATTCTGTCCATCTCCGCGCTGCCCGTGATCGCCCGCATCCTGATGGACCTGAATCTCATGAAAACGGAACTGGGCGTGATTGTGATGTCCGCCGCGATGCTTGACGACTTGGCCGGCTGGGGGCTGTTTGCGGTCATCCTGAGCAACTTCGGAGGCGAAGGCCACTCGGGCCGAAACTGGTGGGCCAGCCTGGTGACCGTGCTGCTGGTTTTTGGACTGATTCTGAATCTCTCCAACAACAAAATACAGCGGGCCGTGGGCTGGTTGAATCTGCCGAAAGAAACGCTGCAACTCAAACTGACCTTCCTGGTGCTCACCACCGCCGCCATCCTTTCAGAGGTCGTAGGTACGCACGCGACGCTGGGCGCCTTTCTGGCCGGCGTGGCATTGGGACGCATCCCGGATGCGCGCCGGCTTGCGCACCAAAGCTTCTACCGGACCACCGCCGGCATTTTTGCGACATTGTATTTCGTCTCCATCGGGTTGAAGGCTAATTTCGTGGCTAACTTCGATCTGCGGCTGGTCGCCTTCGTTCTGGTGGTGGCCTGCGCCGGCAAGATCGGCGGTGTCTTCGTGGGCGCCAGGCTTGGCGGGAAGAAGCCGCACGACGCCCTGATGGTGGCCTTGGGGATGAATGCCCGCGGCGCCATGGGAATCGTCCTGACTACTGTCGCCCTGGAATACGGACTCATCGATCAGCGCATCTTCGTGGCGCTGGTCATCATGGCGCTGGCTACTTCGGTGTTAAGCGCGGTGGGCATTAAACACCTGCTCGGCCCCGGCCCCGGGCAGCCCCACCCGGAGCAAGAATCCGAATTGCTGCCCTACGCGTAACCTCAACTGCCCCATAGGGGGCCCGTGGCAGGCTTGGGGTATAATACTGAATGCCCCGAAGGAAAGGTAAATGTCCAATCCACTTCTGTTGAGTATCGCAGTCTGTCTAGCGGTCGGAAGCGAGTCTCTCATAGCTCACGACCCCCACGATCCCATCGTCACCGTGGCGGTTTCGCCTAACTTCGCACAAGACTCCACCGCGTTCGCCGCAACCGACTATCTTTCTATCAAACTAGGCGTCTATGCGCTCCTCAAGTCGACTAATGGGGGTGTTACCTGGTCCGCAGTGGCAGGCTTGCCGAAAGTACGCAAGATGCTGGCGGTGGTCTTCTCGCCGGCGTACAGCCAGGATCAGACGGTTTTCGTGGCTGGCCCCGGCGGCCTTTTCAAGACTACCAATCAGGGCGCGGCCTGGACCCTGGCGTCGAGTCTGGCGCTGCAGAACGTGGCCTTGTCCCCGAATTTCGCCGCCGATAACACGCTGTTTATCGTCACCTTCAACATGACGGTTTTCAAATCCACCGATCGCGGGCAGACGTTCACCGAGCTCACGCTGCCGGGTTCGATCGCTTCGGCCCTGAACGTGATTGCCGTGTCTCCGAATTACGCCGTCGACGGCACCGTCCTTCTAGGCTCCGCAACCAGTGGGATTTTTGAGTCGACTGACGGAGGCTCCAGTTGGGTTTCGGTCACCGCCACGCTGCCATCTCCCGCGGTGAACTCGCTGTCTTTCTCGCCGGGTTTCAGCTCAGACCAGACGGTCTTTGCGGGTACCTATGGCGGCGTACTGATTTCCACCAACGGAGGATCTTCCTGGTCCGCATCGAATGCGGGTCTTTCGGATACCAACGTAAATTCTGTCACGTTATCCCCCAACTACTTGCAGGATGGAACGCTGTGGGCAGCGACGGCGGTCGGCGGGGTTTTTGAGTCCAATAACCAGGGGACCTCATGGACAGTTACCCCCCTGATCAATCGGGAACTGTCGAACCTGACAACGTCGCATTATCACAACGTGGCTGCGGCCAACAGCGCAGGCGGCATAAACTTGATTCTGGCGACCTATGAAGGTATGTGGACTTCGCCCGCCAACTCGATATCCTGGCAATACATCGACATCATTCCCACGCGCCTTGCCCGGCATGTATCGATGTCGCCCAACTACGTCAACGATCAGACCCTGTTCGCTAACACCTACGGCGGCGGCAACTTGTGGACCAGCACCGGCGCGGCGTCGTGGTTTTTCCAGAATAGCGGAATGTTGCTCCCGTATACCGACGCTGCGGCTGTCTCCCCTAATTTCGCGGCCGATAAAACCGCATTTACCGGGACTGCCGGGAACCTGGAGCGGACCACCAACGGCGGGACCACCTACCAGAAGATGGCCATGCTGGGGGCCACGGCACACGTCAGAGGTCTGGCTGTCTCTCCCGCCTTCGCCCAGGATGGAACAGTCCTGATCGGGGTTAACAACGGCGGGGAAGGCTCGGTAAATCCCCCTTATGTAACCTATCAGGGCAAACAGTATCCTAACGAGGGAGTGTTCCTCTCTACTAATCAGGGCAACAACTGGATTCCCACCGGCTTAAGTGCCCCGGTAAACTCGGTTGCGATCTCGCCGGGGTTTGCCTCCGACCGGACGGCCTTTGCCGCCAGTGCCACCAAAGGTCTTTACAAATCCACTGATGGCGGCCTGACCTGGGCGTCCGTCTCTCTGCCGGGTTCGTTGGTGCAAATCGGCGTGGTGGTGGTTTCTCCAGCCTTCCCAACCGACCAAACCGTGTATGTCGCTCCCATAACCGGCAGTCTCCTGAAATCCACAAATGGCGGATCGACCTTTACCGCGCTTCCCAGAACCGCCAATCTGTTGGTCCTGGATATTCAATTGTCCCCGAACTATGCCTCCGACCAGACCTTCTTTGCCGCCACCATCCAGTCGGGCGTGATGAAATCCACCAATGGTGGAACGACGATGATTCCGCAGAGCGCATTCCCGGACCAGTTTGTCACGGCCGTGGCGATTTCTTCGAACTACACCATCGATCGGACAGTATTCGCGGCGGCCTATCATAGTATCTACAAGTCTACGAATGGCGGCTCCACGTGGACGGACACGACGCCGCCGGCGCGCATCGAGGAGTCTCGTACGGTCGATAGCAATACCACCGGCCAGCCGCCGCCGACCATCACCTACCAGGGAAGTTGGTCTTCCACCTCGTCGGCGAGCGCCAGCACCAGCGCCTATATGACCACGACCACGTCCCAAAACGCGGCAGTCCTCAACTTTACCGGCACAGGCGTCCGTTGGGTGAGCCTGATGGGACCGCTCCAGGGTAGCGCCACGATTTTACTGGACGGCGTGTCACAAGGTACTGTAAGTCTTACCGCTGCCACAAACCAGTACCAGCAGACGGTCTGGCAGACGCAAGGACTGCCCTGCGCGCCACACACCCTCACCATTTCCGCCACGCCTCAATCCGGGCAATCGGTCACGCTGGATGCCTTCGACATCTGGATTGACGGCTGTCCGGAAGCCAGTCAAGACATGCATCAACATTGATGTGGGGCGGGCGTCCACGCCTGCGGCGGGTCTCCAGACCCGCCCTGTTTTTCGAACCGTATGCGGAGTTGAGGCTGTAAGCTGGTCTTATGGCGGGATGCTCATGATCGCCGGCCTATCGCCCAGAGCGATCCTTCTGCCTGGCTTCCTGATGGCGCTGGCCGCGGGCGCCTCCCAGGGCCCCCAAGCGGCGGCGATCGCCATCGATTACCCGGAGGAAGGATCGATCTTTCCGCCCGAGATCACGCCCCCGGCTTTCCTCTGGCACGATAGCGGGCAGGGCGTCACCCTATGGCGCATCGACGTCTCGGTCGGCGCGGGTCCGCCGGCGATTCACGCTACCTCCACCGGCGAGCGCCTGCGCATCGGCAGGATCGATCCGGATTGCGTGGCCGCCACCAACGAACCGCCCAAGTTGACTCCCCGCCTGGCCGCGGCGCATTCCTGGATACCCGACTCTGCAACCTGGCAGGCCATCAAACGGCATTCCGTGGCGAGCGCCGCGACGGTAACCATCACCGGCTTTCGCGGTGACGCCGCAGACCAGGCCATCTCCCATGGAATGGTCCACATCCGCACGTCGGCCGACCAGGTGGGCGCACCCATCTTCTATCGCGACGTGCCGCTGATGCCATCGGAGCTGGAAAAAGGCGTGATCAAGCCTCTGGCCGCAGAGGCGGTGCCGCTGGTCGCCTGGAGGCTTCGCAACGTCGGGGAAGCCCGCAGCCGGGTGGTGATGCAAAACCTGCCCGTTTGCGCCAACTGCCACTCGTTCTCCGCGGACGGCAAGACTATGGGCATGGATCTGGACGGCCTCCAGGGCAACCGCGGGATGTACATCCTGGCGCCGGTTGCGCCCGCGATGGCGATCCGCAAGCAAGACGTGATTCAGTGGAGTTCACAAGCAGGCAAGCTGAAGGGGAACGTCCGCATCGGCTTCATGTCGCAGGTTTCCCCGGACGGGCACTACGTCGTAACCACCGTCAACCCGGCTTCCATGGCGGCCGCTCC
>Ga0187887_10004499_pt1 | contig 10394 bp, 8 predicted proteins | sample June2016WEW_7_10_FD_132977 | JGI IMG/M metagenome (GOLD analysis project Ga0187887, IMG submission 132977) | Peatland microbial communities from SPRUCE experiment site at the Marcell Experimental Forest, Minnesota, USA - June2016WEW_7_10 | ecosystem: Environmental > Terrestrial > Soil > Wetlands... | reverse complement strand
TATGAACGCAATTCCACTGTGGTCGTTGGTTGACGACCGCTTGCCGCTCCCGCTTCAAGGAGAACCCGGTTCACTACCTCACCTGGGCCACCATAGAGCTGCTTGTATGCAAAACGATCATTACGACCAAACCCACCGATTGTTTGACTCTCGTCCGGAACAAATTGCAACGCCGGATGTGTTGCGACAGCGTCGCGCAATGCCTTAAGTTCACGATCAATCCCGCGTTTGTTGAGGGCCGGCTCGAAGGCCAAAGGATCAAGAAAGATGTCAATATCTTCGGAGAAACGCTGGATTAGGTCCCATCCCTTCGAGAGGCTTGTTCCTCCCTTGAAGATCACCTTGTCAGCGGCTGTCGTGGCGACAATGCGCAGCACCTCCGTTACGTAATAGTCCTTCTCGATGATGGCTGGCCGCAGGCCCGCATCTTGAAAATGCTCTGCGGCTTGAAGTATTGCCTGACCAAAATCGGGATGTTCAAACAGCCTCACGTCCCCTCCTTTCTTTTGCCTGCCATTTACGGGCGTGTGTCAGTGATGTGAAGTTTCCGAAATCGAATCGAGAGGACGGATTCAGTGAAGCACGGATACGTCTCAGCACTGTTTCCCCTCGTCCCAATTCCTCGGCAAGCGCCCCCAGCAAAGCGCGGACACGAGGGGGCTCTGAATCTGCAACGTTGAGGAGGTTCTCCAGATGACCTTCTGTTGATAGAAAAGCAAGAGTCTTTTTGAGAGTCTGCTCAGGAGACAGTTCACTCACCTTCCCACTCTTTCGGAGGAAGTCGAGCAGAGCCGCCTCCGTTTCGTTGAGAGTCTTCCATGCTTCGGGTCGTCGGGCATGGACACGCAGGTCCGCGCCAACGAGTTTTCGAGGGAGACTAAGAGAACTTGTCGACACCTCACCACGTTTTGCTGTCTGCGTGGTGAAACCCAATAGATTTGCCGCCGCAATACCAGAGGGATAGATTGTCCTATTTCGCCCCGCCAATGTTCTGATTGCTGCGGGACTGGGCCGACTCGGCCCAAGAGTAGTTGGCCGTGAGCGGTAATAAACCCCCTTGCTCAGCCTTTCCAGAAGGCCCGCCCGCGTGAGACGAGACAATGCCTGCGCAACTGCGGGAAAAGGTTGGTCTCGAAAATCGTCAAGACGCCATAAGCGCTCTCCACCGAGCTCCACCTGATGGCGAATGGAGCTGGCGGTTGTGCGTCTCGGGTTTGGCTTTCTGGTCACCTGAGCCATGCATTAACTTTCCGCGTCCGTCGCCGCAAATGTCAAGTTTTTTTGCTACAAAACTCGACATCGATTGGCGCGGGTACATGCCTTCGTACGAGAAAAAGCGACGAGCCCCCCAGAGGCGGGCTCGTCGGCCCCATGTTTTAGATGGCTTGCCCCAGTTCGGCCTCTGCCTCTGGAGTACGCTCCACCAAGGGCGTTTCAAGCGCGGAGAGAATGACGCCTGAGGTTTTCTGGATGACTTCAAGGCCCTCTGTAAGGAGGGCGGCGTTGCCGTGGTACAGGTGGATAGACGCGCGAAGCTCCCAGCTCCTTCGCGACCGCTGTGAGTCCGGTTTTGAATTCGATATGTTTGACGAATTGGTGAAGCTCGAATATCGCGTCGAACCGCAAGTCCGCTGCGGCGCGTATAAGATTGACTTCGTTGTGGAGGGCCGGGAGGGCCGACGCTTGGCTATCGAATGCGACGGCGACCGCTTCCACGGCCCGGGCCAATGGTCGGACGATATGGCGCGTCAGCGCGTCTTGGAGCGGGCGGGTTGGACGTTCTGGCGCTGCTTCGCCTCTAGCTGGGCGCGGCACCGGGATGAAGTGGTCAGAGACCTTGTTACGACCCTTGAATCTTTGGGGATTGAACCTCTCGGCTCTGATGCGGTCGATAACACTGTGTGGGTTCATTACAAAGAAGTTGACCCGTACCAAGTCGAGGAGCCGCTTGCAGAAACGCTATGAGCCGACCTCTCATTCAAAAGCGCGTTGATGAACTGGAAGCGTTGTTCGAGGCGCAACAAAGCGACCCTCAAGTTTTGCGTGCTTTGGAAGCGGAGCTTGCCTTCCGCTCCGTTCCGCGCGCTTCCGTGCTGTTGGTGAAAGTCAAACGTGTTCTTGATGGCGGAACAGTCCTGCCGCCACCAACGCAAAACAATCTATTTGAACAAAAGCCGCCCGTTGCGGTGCAACCGTCGCCATCACCGGATACGCCTAAAATGGCAGCTCCGCCATTGCCCGAAATGTCCGTGGAAGAAGCTCTGAAAACTTTGAAAGTCGCTCCGGCCGCGGCGTGGGAGACCGTGGAATCGAGCCGTCGGCAAGCGGTCGAAAAGGCCCGCCCGGATACAACGACGGCGCTAAGCGAAGAGAAACGCGCGGCTTTGCAACTCGAAGCGCGACGGGCCAACAACGCCTACGCCACGCTGTTAATGGAGAGAAGTCGCTAAGACGATATGTTCTGCAAGAAGAACAGCGGTAGCGTTTCAACAGAATTCCGAATCGCAAGTTAGGAGGTTTCGCATGGAAAGAATAAGGGACTTTACACTCCTACCTGTCGGTGCTGAGTTGTTTGGCGGGACGGTCGAAGAATGCCCTTTCTGTCGTCGGCGCGGTCTGCACGAAAGGGTGAATGGGGTCGATTTCTACGTACAAACGGAAACGGTCGGGATAGAGAACGGAACCCCAATCATGAGCTGGGAGCACTGTTTCGAGCCCCAGAGCGCGTGACGAGGCGACCGATTTGAGGATTTCGCGCGAATCGGGTCGCGGGCGCGATGGTCGGAAACGCGCTCAGCGCAAGATGCGGAAACACAACCTGCGCATTGGAGCAGGGGTAGCTGGCTATTAGCACTTTGGCGATGCGTCTCTAGGCCAAGAGCACCTAAATGGCGCGCGATGTCGCATGCGGATTTATCGCTCAAGGTGCGATCATTTTCGGAGATTTCTTCCCTCCGCTCGCCTGTCTGAGAGCACGCTCCTTGCCACGATCCAATTCTGCAGCTTGATCATGCGCCGGCTGCGCTCCCGTTTGGTGTCCTCAAAGGTCCATCCTCCCTTTCGCCGTTCGACCTCCTTGAGCATCATTGGCCTCTTCCTCTCTTTAGTCGACGGGTAGAAGTGCTTCCCTATAGCTTCCAAGGCGCGACCGCTCATGACCACAGACGCAGTGAATGCCTTTGCCTTCAAGCATTTATGGGCCTCCTCAAGAGAATCCCTAATAGCCTTCGGAATCTTGCTGTTCAGGGATAGCGGAGGTGAAGGCCAAACTCGTACAGGGGTGTCCCACCCTTCATCAACCCAGTTAGATTCTTGGACACCGAGTAGAGTTCCGTGACACTTTGGACAAGCAGCAAGCGTTACTTTCCAGGGGCCGTCGCCTTCTTCGTCTCTTTCGACAGTGTCGCCTTTTACGGTTACCCCCATCACGGCTTCGCATCTAGGACACTCGAGTAGATAACTCATAAGGATGAAAGGTTTATAACACACGGTGCACAACGTCCACTTCGTAGGAGGAGTGTGTTGTTGCAGCTAATTACGAAATGCCACCATGCCCCGATTACTTATAGATTTCAAACTCGGACGGGATGGCCCCCCGCGACCGGCTCAGTCAATTCCTATGGGTGAGGGGGGTATCGACTAGAGCCGCGCAATACTTTCAGACGCGGCAGTGAGCGGCAGTCTTATTTGATATGGAGTTTGATATAAGGCTCCCACTTAGCCTCTAACACTACTCAACTCATTGATTCTATTGGCGTCCCCGACGGGATTCGAACCCGTGTTACCGCCGTGAAAGGGCGGTGTCCTAACCGCTGGACGACGGGGACGCGCGGTCTATCAGGCCGATAGACGTTCTTCTAACGCTATCAATATGCGGAGCGACTGTCAAAGCATCCTGCGTCTGCTTTGAGTCCCCTTGCAGCGTCAATTCGGTCTTCATTCCGGCTTAGCGATGCTCAGGAAATGGCACACGCCCTAGTCGCACGCGGCGGCGAACCTCGGCATACTGCAGCAGAATGAAGTTGTCCGTCATGCCGGCGATGTAGTCGGCCACAACGCGCGCCAGTCCGTCCGTCTTCACATCCTCGACATACGATTCCGGTAGCTCCTCGGGATAGTTCACCCAGAACTCGAAGAGTTCCGTGATGACCTCCTCTGCCTTGGTGTGCTCGAGTTCCAAAGCCTCACAGGTATAAAGCGTGTCATAAAGATATTGCTTTTCCTGCCGGCGCTGCGCCTCGGCCTGCGGCGAAAAGACCGCGACCCGATGATCGAGCGCGCGGATATCCGCCAGCGATTTCGCGCCCGCACGTTCGACGTTCGCTGCAGTCGTGTGGATGAGATCCATGATGAGCGTCTTCTGCATGGCCTGCAGCGCATCGTGAAAGATGTACTTCTCTTCCGCATCTGGGTGAGCGCGCTCCACCGGCAGGTAGCTCTGGCGAAGGATGTCCACGTGCTCGCGGATGTGCCCGATCTCCAACAGACCAGACTCGACTCCATCGTCGAGATCTGCGGTGAGGTATGAAATCTCATCGGCGAGGTCGATCACTTGCGCCTCAATCGGCGGACGCAGCCCTAGAAAATATTCCGACAGCTCCGGGTGCTCGAGCGCGGTGTAATCACGAGAGTGTTTGATGATCCCCTCACGCGTCCCCAGCGTCAGGTTCAGCCCCCGATGGCCTGCATAGCGCTGCTCAAAGCGCTCGACGATGCGCAGCGCGTGAAGATTGTGATCGAACCGCAACCCGTGATGGCGCAGGCATTCATCCAGCGCACGTTCCCCTGCATGCCCGAAGGGTGGATGCCCGATGTCATGCACCAGGGCAAGCGTCTCCGTGAGGTCGACATTGAGATTGAGTGCGGAGGCGACGTGGCGGGCCACCTGCGCGACCTCCATGGTGTGGGTCAGGCGGCTGCGAAAATGATCCGATGCGCGACTCGTAAACACCTGTGTCTTGCCCGCCAGCCGGCGGAACGCGCGCGCCTGGACAACTCGGTCGCGGTCGCGCTCAAAGGCCGTGCGATCGTCGCTGGTGGGCGCCGGAAACGCACGTGCAGAGAGCACGCGCTCGTCTTCGCCGAAGACACCCAGGGCATGCAGGTTGTGGACCATTGCTTAAGTGTAGCGTGAGCGGCAACTGCTGCGGCCGCTGTCCAGGTTGAGATCCGGCACGCCTACTGCTTCTCTGGAGCGCCGTTGGCCGAAGCGTTGCCAGCATGAGCCAGGCGAACACGCGCGCTCTCGAGCTTGTGCTGCACGCGCGCCACGTCCGCAGGATCGGCATCGGCGGCAAGCGACGTCGAGTACTCCTGCAACGACTTGTTCCAGTCCGCGATTGCCTGCTGCAGCTTGCCGTTCCTGGCTTCGATCTCCCCAAGATGATCGAGCAGCGTCGGATCGCCTGTCATCCGTTGCGATGCCCTGCGCTCGTAGTCTTCCGCCATCGCGTACTGGCCCTGCTTGTAATAAGCCCACGCCAGCGAGTCGAGGAAAGCATAGTTTTGCGGATCCGAGTTCACGGCCTTCTTCAGCATCGTCACGGCCTCATCGAGCCGGATGCCGCGGTCGGCGTACATGTAGCCCAGATCGTTCTCGATCGAGGCGTTGTCGGGGTCGAGAGCCAGACCCTTGCGGAAGTCCAACTCGGCTTCGTCGTAAAGCTTCTCGCGCAGCGCCGCGTCCCCACGGTAGTAGTAGAGATTCACCTTGTCATCGGGAGTAACGGCGAGAGCTCCGGCCTGATCGAACGCGTGTGACGCATCCTTCCAGCGCTTCGCGCGCACATCGATCTCAGCAACATCGAAGTACACTTCCCGATCGTCAGGCGTGCCCCCCAACTGGGCCTGAGCTAATTTCAACCCCTCATCCAGCTTGCCAGCGTCCGCGAGCTGAACCGCATACGTCAGCTGCACATCATGATTGGAGGGCATCGCCTTGGCTGCGTCCGCTGCAACCTGCAATGCCTTCGCCCATTGATGAGCCTCGCGATAGGTATCGACCTGTGCGTCTGACCCGCGTCCGGCGTAATCGCCGCCCAGGCTTCGCATCTGCTGATACGCGTCGATCGCCTCGTCCGTATTGCCAGACTGGCGAGCGACCGTTCCCAGCAACTGAAGCAGCGCGGCACGATTCCTCTGGGCATCATCCGTATATTTGCCGTCTTGCGACGCGGTCAGCGCGAGCAACTGCTTTACCGCCTTGACTGAATCATCAAACCGCCCGAGGCCGGCATAGGTCAACGCCTCGTTGTAGATGAGCTCCGGATCCTTGTCGTTGGACAGTTGCGCCTCGGCCTTCTTGAAGGTCGTCAGCGCCCCCTCATAGTCGCCCTTCTGTCGCTGAATTTCGCCTGCACGAATCAGCGCCTGCGGGTCCTGTGGATCGGTCTGGAGAATTTTCGCGTTCACCTTGGCGGCCGCTTCCATCTGGCCGGAAGCCGCGAGCGCCGCCGCCAAACCGCGCTCTGCATCCGTATTATTGGGGTCCTGTTCCAGGGCAGCCTGGTAAGCCGCGGCAGCATCCTTCGGCCGCTTCAACTCGTCGTACAGCGCCGCCAGCGCGAAGTCCATCCGGCCCGAACGATCACTCTCCGGCACCTCGGAAATTACCTTGGCAGCGCGATTCAGATCGCCCTGCTCGGAGTACTCGCGCGCAATATCGAGCACCACATCCTCATTATTTGGATCGATCTTCTGTGCAGCCCTGAACTGTTCTTCGGCCTTCGCAGAGTCGTGATTGAGACCATAGAGCTGGCCTAAGAGCAGCCGGTTGTCCAGATCATTGGGCTTCAACTGCACAATGGTCTCGTACTCCTTGATCGCCGCCTGCAGCATCTCGGTGGCCTTTGGTCCCTGGCCGTCCCCAAGTGTGCGCAGGTAGACGTGCCCCAGCAGCATGTGAGCATCCACATCGTCGGGGTGCTTGGTGATCTGGTCCTCGGCAGCCGAGACTGCTTCACGAATCCGACCCAGCCGGAAATATAGATTGGCGACACCGTCCTGCAGAACGCGCGAGTTCGGATCCGCATCAAGCGCCATCTTGTACTGCTCGATAGCCTGGGTGGCCACATCCTGCCGCCCCGACGCAACCGCCTGCTCCTCGTACAGCTTCGCAAGACCGTAGTGATAGTAGGAGTCAGCGTGATCAACGGGCTGCGTGGTCGCTGTGGACTGCGCACTCCCCGCAGCGGACTGCGCGCGTCCAAGAGTCGGCGCAGCGAGAGCGGCAAGGGCAAATGGTACGAAGGCTGCGCGGAGAATTCGGCTCATGAGAGGGTCCTGAGGTACCTGGTCTAAAAATAAGGTACCTGATCTTGAAGAAGATGCTGCCGCCTGGCAGTGTTCAACATCACTCGATCTACACCTTAGACGGTACATTACAGGGTTTGGATGCGATTGGACTAGTCCTGGAGCAAATTCGCCGCGCCAAAAATGCGCTATCCGTGCCGGAAATGACGGACCCCCGTGAACGCCATCGCGACCCCCAGACGGTCCGCCGCGGCAATCACCTCGGCATCCCGCACCGACCCGCCGGGCTGGATAATGGCAGTCGCGCCTGCATTTGCAATGGCTTCCACGCCATCCGGAAAGGGAAAGAACGCGTCCGAGGCCGCAACCGTCCCCGCCAGCGGAAGAGTTGCCTTCATCGCGCCAAACCGAGCCGCATCCACACGGCTCATCTGGCCTGCCCCTACACCGACGGTCTGCCCAAAACCCTCCTGCTGGCGCGCATACACGATCGCATTCGACTTCACATGCTTGCAGACCTTCCACGCAAACAGCAGACCAGCGATTTCCTCCTTGGTAGGCTGCCGCGACGTCGGATACGTGAGGGTGTCCGCGCCAACCAGCGCGCGATCTTCGTCCTGCAACAGAAAACCGCCAGAGATCTGCTTGACCACCCGTGCCGCCGACGGCGGAACTATCCGCAGCACGCGCAGATTCTTCTTCGCGCTGAGCGCAGACAGGGCCTCGGGCGTGAAGTCCGGCGCAACAATCGCCTCGACAAACAGCTTGGCCATCTCCACGGCCGCCGGCCCATCCACCACCCGGTTTACCCCGATGACCCCGCCAAACGCCGACACCGGATCAGCCTCCAGCGCGCGCACATACGCCTCCGCGACGGTCGCGCCCAGCGCCACGCCGCAAGGATTCGTATGCTTCACAATGATCACGGCAGGCTGTTCGAACTCGCTCGCCAGCGCCCAGCAAGCATCCAGGTCAACCAGGTTGTTGTAACTCAGCTCTTTTCCCTGCAGCTGCTGCGCATTCGCAATCCCGCTGCCCGACCCATCCGTGTACACGGCAGCCGCCTGGTGAGGATTTTCGCCGTAGCGCAGCGAGTTCTTCAGCCGTGCCGAAATCCTCAGCGTCGACGGCAACACCGCGCCCTCCGGCTTCTCGCCGCCAAACTCAGCCGGCAGCGCCTCCAGCGTAGTAGCAATCGCCGAGTCATACGCCGCCGTCGTCGCAAACGCCCCACGCGCCAGCCGCCATCGCGTCGCCAGACTCAGCCTGCCGCCATTGGCCTGCAACTCCTCCGCGAGCGCGGGATAATCCGCCGCATCCGACACCACCGCCACATCCGCAAAATTCTTCGCCGCCGACCGCAGCATCGACGGCCCACCAATATCTATATTCTCGATCAGCTCCGGAGTCGTCACACCCTCCCGCGCCGCCGTCTTCTCAAACGCATACAGGTTCACCACCACCATATCGATCGGCTTGATCCCATGTTCCGCCACAGCAGCCACATGCTCGGCAATATCCCGGCGATGCAGAATCCCGCCATGCACCCCCGGATGCAGCGTCTTCACGCGCCCATCCAGCATCTCGGGAAAGCCCGTCAGCTCGGCCACATCAAGAACCTTCAGCCCCGCATCGCGCAGCGCCTTAGCCGTCCCGCCAGTCGACACCAGCTCTACTCCAAGGCCCGCCAGCACACCTGCAAACTCCACCAGCCCGGTCTTATCCGTTACAGACAAAAGGGCACGTTTTACCGTCTTCAAATCACTCATATTCCTCATATTTTACGCTCCGGCCCTGTGGACTCACGACCCCGCGCGGCATCGCTCGCACACCCCAGCCAGTCACAGCCTGTCAGCAAGCTAAAATAGAGCGGTATGCATGATTTAGCGTTTGTGCGGGCGAATCTCCCGCTGGTAGAAGAAAAACTCCGCCTGCGTGGCGTAGACCCGGGCCTCCTCCAGGGATTTTCCGATCTCGACATAGCACGGCGTTCGGCCATCACCGAAGCCGAGACCCTCAAGGCCCAGCGTAATGCCCTCTCCGCGGAGTTCGGCCGCCTCAAGCGTGAAGGCGGCGACGTGGCCCTCGTCGCTGCACAAACTTCTTCGCTCAAAGACAAGACCGAGCAGCTCGAAGCCCGCGCCGCCGATGCCGACCTCCGTCTCCGCGAGCTACTCGAGTCCCTCCCCAACCTTCCCAGCGACGACGTCCCCGCCGGCACCTCCGAGCACGACAACGTCGTCCAGAAGACCTGGGGCGAAATCCCCACCTTCGACTTCCCTGCCAAGCCCCACTGGGAGATCGGCGAACAGCTCGGCATCCTCGACTTCGAGCGCGCCGCCAAGATCTCCGGCGCCCGCTTCGTCCTGCAGCTCGGCTCCGGCGCCCGCCTCGAGCGCGCCCTCGCCAACTTCATGCTCGACCTCCACACCCGCGAGCACGGCTACGTCGAAGTCCTCCCTCCCAGCCTCGTCAACTCCCGCAGCCTCTTCGGCACTGGCCAGCTCCCCAAATTCGCCGAAGACCTCTTCCACGCCGACGACAAGGGCGCCTACGTCCCCGGCCAATTGCAGGACAGCGACCACTGGCTCATCCCCACCGCCGAAGTCCCTGTCACCAACATCTTCCGCGACGAAATCATCGACCTCACCACCGGCTCCATCTCCTTCACGGCCTACACCTCCTGCTACCGTTCCGAAGCCGGCTCGCACGGCAAGGACACCCGCGGCATGATCCGTCAGCACCAGTTCCAGAAGGTCGAGCTGGTCAAGTTCACCCGCCCCGAAGACTCAACCGCCGAGCACGAAGCCCTCACCCACCATGCAGAAACGGTCTTAGAGCGCCTCGGCCTTCCCTACCGCCGCATGCTCCTCTGCACCGGCGACATGGGCTTCAGCGCTGCCAAGACCTACGACCTTGAAGTCTGGCTCCCCGGCCAGCAAACCTACCGCGAAATCTCCTCCTGCTCCAACTTCGAAAGCTTCCAGGCCCGCCGCGCCAACATCCGCTACAAGCCCGAGGGCGCAAAAAAATCCGAGTTCGTCCACACCCTCAACGGCAGTGCCCTCGCAGTCGGCCGCACCTATCTCGCCGTCCTCGAAAACTACCAGCAGGCCGACGGCTCCGTCCGCATCCCCGATGCC
>Ga0187887_10004495_pt1 | contig 10400 bp, 5 predicted proteins | sample June2016WEW_7_10_FD_132977 | JGI IMG/M metagenome (GOLD analysis project Ga0187887, IMG submission 132977) | Peatland microbial communities from SPRUCE experiment site at the Marcell Experimental Forest, Minnesota, USA - June2016WEW_7_10 | ecosystem: Environmental > Terrestrial > Soil > Wetlands... | reverse complement strand
GATAATGGCTCCGGAATAGACGCAGTGAATAGAGATCGCCTCTTCGAGCCGTTCTTCACTACTAAGGACGGTGCTGGCTATGGATTGGGATTGTGGACCAGCAAAGGGATTGTAGAAAGGCACGGGGGCACGATTCAGGTGAAGCATCAAGAGGCTAACGGCGTCACTGGTACCGAGTTCAATGTTCTTCTTCCCGTCGCGATATAAGTTGAAGCCTGTAGACGCGACACGGTCGATCCAGTGATACAACCTAATTCGATCTCACATGGGAGTCCCCGGCGTGGGGCCGTGAGTTTGATCGCTCCTGACAAAGCCTTTTTCAGCGCCCGAAAAGACACAAAAGACTGGGTGACGCGACCAAGTTACTGAAGGCTTCAGTACCTTGGTCGCCTAGGTCACAATCAAAAGAACAATGAGCGCTATAAGTTACGGGAATGCGTAAGCTGAGTACTCTTTGGCGCGTTGTCGAGAGAGGCATTGATGGATGTTATGTCGCCATATCAGAACTTTCGACTAGGTCATGCGTGAGTAAACTAGTGACATGAAAACTGAGGATGATCCGATTGAGTTATGTCACATTCTGACGTTGCTGGTCAGAGCAATGGTAAGTGACCCGAGCGCTGTTTATCTGTCCTCTAGGCGTTCACCGGGCGGCTCAACAAAGATTGAGATTAAAGTCGCCAATCGGCATGATTTAGGGAAGCTCATCGGGAAGCAGGGTCGCATAGCTCGCTCACTGCGAATCATCGCGCAGGCCATTGGCAAAGAAAAAGGGCAGGATTATCAAATCGACATTGAGGGCGCGACCACCGATTTAGCAAGTAACTCGCAAGCACGGAGTTCTAGCTCCTAGAGTTGCCGATTATTTTTCGTATTCGCGGTCGGCGGCCCACCGCGATCAACTAACTGCAGCACCCGTCCATGCGCCTTCACCACTAACGCCTCTATTCTCCATCGCGGTTCATTGAACAGCCTGAACGTATTGTTCGCCGCAAGGCTGGAAGGGACGGCCCGTAGGAAGAACAAGTCTGCGCGAATGTATATGGCCTTTGGTGGGAGATCAACTCTCGTGAGCATGATGGGATGCCCGTTATTGTTCGTAGCCCGAATTGGGCTTTGGCCGAGAGTTCTACCACATTGTTACCAAGGTTTCTGTATAAAAGTGACCTAAGTGTCTATAATTAGTCAAATGTAACCGACCAGATTCCCCTACCGCGCAAGTTCAGATTGCTGCCTTCCCGCATAGATCGGGATGTCTGCCATTCGGATTCGCTCTCATGATCTTCTACACACCCACGCCAAGCTGAGTTTTCGAAGGTGGTTGAAATCTTGATTCATCCTCTCGGGTCGTCATCGCCTACAGATTCGTCTCGTACCAGCAATTCCGCCCTCATCTTCGGACTTCAAAGCGTCCGGGCGCCTACGCCGCGTGTGAGAGCCATCAAGGTTGTTTCACGAATGCGCGGCGGCTCACAAAGCCGATTGGTGTTGGCTGACGACGGCAATCTATGGGTTGTCAAGTTCAAGAACAATCCGCAACATCTTAGGGTTCTCGCAAATGAATTGGTCGCAACGCAGATTGCGGACCTAATCGGCCTTTCGGTATCGGTCAGTGGAATCGTCGATGTTAGCCAATCCCTAATAGAGACAAGCCCGCCGCAGTACATGAATCTTGGTCCTACACATCGCGAGTTGTGTTCAAGCGGATTACAGTTTGGAAGCAAGTTCGCGGGCGGGATGATCTCACGCCAAGTGGACGAATACCTGGCCGACGAACAACTCTTGAATGCCCGCAATCTGAATCAGTTTGCAGGCGTTCTCGCCTTTGATAAATGGACATGTAACACTGACTATCGTCAGGTAGTCTATCGACGGAATGGGGTAGAACGTGGCTACAGTGCCGTGTTCATCGACCAGGGGGCTTGCTTCAATCTGGGCGAATGGACCTTCCCAGACGCCCCACTCAAGGGCGTATTCGCACAAAACTGCGCTTATTCTGCGGTGAGCGACTGGGAGAGCTTTGAGCCCTGGTTAAGCCGTATTGAACAATTCGACCCCCAGACGCTCTGGGAGATTGCTGAAGCTGTTCCCCGGGAATGGCACGGGGGAAACCTGTGCGAGCTCGACCAGTTAGTGGATAAACTGCTTGGCAGGCGTTCTCGGGTAAGGGAATTGATCAGTCAATTTAGAAATTCCGATAAAGTTCCATTTCCGCATTGGAAACGCAAACGATCAGTTATGCTGCCATGCCGTGGTCTTGTTTACGCTCCGCAGGATACTGTCGCAACTGTTCGATCGGTGGGCTCTTCTATGAGTGACACGAGTCACTGCCGCATCTCTGGCGACTGGTAGCATCAGTCTTGCAGTAAAAATCCAGGATAGCCCCCGAGAGGGGGCTTTTTTTTGCGAAACTGTTGTCTGCCGACGTTGATCGCCTGATTGATTTCCAGACTTGAACACGCCGTCGATTTGACAATCTGAACGGACCCTACTTGGAGGATTCCACGAGGTTTGCTAGTGGTTTCCAATGCCGTGGATGCGGCACCCGTCCATGCCGAATCTCAGTTGTATAACGAAGTGAAACATTGAGGTCCCGGGCAATCCCTCTACTCGATCGCGAGACGAGCTTCGGCTGCATCATCTTCGCTCTTCACCTGGATGGTGGCGGGAGACGCGTCGACCCGCACTTGCTAGTTCTCAGCGGCTTCTATACTGAATTGCTCACCCGAGGTGAAATTATCGCCAGCGCGAATGATGCGCGGACGTGGGTATAAGCGCGACGGGATTCAAACGGATGCTGATGCCCGCACTGACTCCGTAGGGATGCAACTCCCCATAAGAGGAAAAGCCAGGCCACACCTGATATTCGACGTCGATCAATCGGAGGGTCACGCGATCATTCAATAAGTAATCGGCGCCGGCGCCTGGAGCGTAGCTGAGGAAAGTACCTTGTGCATAGTGAAATGGCAGGGTGATCTTTCCTGCTCCGACCAGGAATTTTACATAAGGACGGAATGGTCCCGGCTTCAGCATCACACGGGGACCGACAAGATAGTTTGTCTCTGTGACTTCTTCGAAGCTGTTGAACCGAAGATAGCGAGCCTCCGCTTCCAACCCAATACGCCAGGTTGGATTCAGGTCTGCAAAGAAAACTCCACCTCCAAGCACCCGCTGCCCGTAATCTACCTGGAAGGCTGAGACTCCTCCCCCAACGGCGAGATAGCTCCCCGGGCCCTTTGCTGTTGCAATGTTCTGCGCCTCTCCGGCACGCCATATGACCGAAGAAGCCAGAAATATCAGGATCGCGTATCGTACTCCTTGGCTCCAGACACTGGCGAACGTCACTGGGTCACCGTGAGAGTTACGGTTTGGGACACGGTTGCGCCGCCACCCTCGCCGGATGCCGTCACTTTGAAGGTATATGTTCCAGGCGGCGTCCCACTTATGTTCAAGCCAGAGCATCCTGAGACGAAAAGTGGCAACGAGACGATTGCAAGGAAAATAAGCAACCCGCCCGCTCTAACGTTTCTCCGTTGCACTCCTAGCCCCACGCAGAGCAGGCACGGCAGCAGGCACAGGAGCACCCCGGAGGTTGATTTCTTGTGGAGGACAGTGATGGAACCCGCGCCCAGCGGGTCCCCGGTATCGATGACCAACTGTACCGTTGCTGTTCCGTTGGAAGTAAGCTTCACCTGCGGCGAGCTGAAGGTGCAGGTTGCCGCATCTGGCAGACCGAGGCAGCCGAGCTGCAAGGTATCGGAGAAGCCCGAAAGTGAAGTAAGGGTGATGCTCGTGGTTGCATGCTGCTTACTTTGGAGTGTGAGGGCCGGGGGATTGAGCTCCATCGTGAACTGTGTCGCGATGCCGCCTGAGATGGTGGTGGCCAAAGAGGTTGAGCTGGCGTAGAAGGCGTCCCCGCTGTAAGTCGCTGTGATGTTTTCTGTAGAGGAGGAGAGCGTGACGTCGAGGGTCGCAACGCCGATGGAGTTGAGTTGACTGCTCCCGAGCACTGTTATTCCCGAGGTAAAGGTCGTCATGCCGGTCGGAGCCAGATGGCCGGGCCAGACTACGACGGAGATGAGCGTGATCTGGAGAGAATTGTTGGGATTATTCGCGGAGCTCGACAGTGCAGTCGTGGTCGGGCGAAGTTGTACAGCTTCGGTCACACTCGACGAAGTGCCAGAGAAGTTTTCGTTGTCGCCTGCGTAGCTCGCTGCGAGCGAATGGTTCCCTGCAGCGAGGGATGGAATGGGGAGAGAGGCTACACCGCTGGCATTGAGCGTAGAGGTCCCAAGAAGGTTTGTGCCGTCGCTGAAGGTAACCGTACCGGTTGGTTCGCCGACACCGCTATTGGTGACCCTGGCACTCAGCACCAGCGAACTGAGAGTCGTGGTTGGATTGGCATCGGAGGCCAGGAGCGTCGTCGTCAACTCCTTCACCAGCAGAATCTGGGGTGTCGAAACGGAGGGGCCTATATTGCTGTTACCCGCGTAGTTGGCGACGATCGGATGCGTGCCGGGTGCGAGGGTTGAAAGAGTGAGCACCGCTGCACCATTCGAGCCCAGGGCCGCGGTCCCGATCGACGCACCGGCATCGGTGAAGTTCACCGAGCCTGCCTCGACGATACCGCCATTGCCGGTGACCGTAGAGGTGAATGTCACCGGTGCTGCATAGGTGGCCGGATTCTGGCTAACCGTGAGTGTAACCTGCGTTGTCGCGCTCTGGACCGTCTGGGTGAGGGTAGCAGAGGCCCCGGAATAATTGGTGTCTCCACCATAGCTCGCCGAGATGATATCGGATCCAACCGGCAGCGTCGCAATCTGAAGGGTACCCATTCCCGTGTTATCAAGGGTCACCGTGCCGAGAGCCAATGCGCCGTTGTGGAGCAGGACAGTCCCGGTAGGCACTTGGGCCGCGACCCCCGCGATCTTGACCGTGAAGACGACATTGGAACCGAATATGGAGGGATTCAAGCTCGATCCCAACGAGGCTGTAGCCGCTTCGACGACCTTTTCGCCCAGAGCCGACGAGGTGGATACGGCATGATCCGTATCTCCCTCATAGATCGCTGTAATCGACTGCGTACCGAACGCCAGCGTGGTAATGGCGAAGGTTGCCGTTCCGGTGGCATTGACGGTAGAAGAGCCGAGAACAATGGTTCCATCGAGGAACTCAATCGTCCCTGTTGGTTGAGGAGTTCCGCCCATGGCCGTCGCCGTGAATATCACGCTCTGGCCCAAAGTCACTGGATTGGCGCTGCTGCTCAGCGAGGTCGTTGTGGGAGTCAGTTGGACAACAACGGTTACCGCTGTAGACGTCGCGACTGCGTTCTTCGCATCTCCCGAGTAGACGGCCGTAAGTTGGTAGGTCCCGACGCCGAGGCCAAGGCTGGAGAAGGTGAACGTCCCGTCTGCTGTGACACCGAGCGTCGCGATCGTTGCGCCGCCATTGTGCAGTGTCAAGGTGCCGGTCGGCGCTACGCCGTTGCTGCTCAGCGTGGACGTCATCGCGAACTTCGAACCCGCATCGACCGGTGTGGCCGGCCCGGCGAGCGTCAGAGCCGTGGCCGCGAGAGTGACCGTGTGCTGCAATAAGTTTGAGGTGCTGGTGTTGTAGTTGCCATTGCCAACATAGACGGCGCTGATGGTGTAGGTTCCGACGGCTAAAATGGATGTCGTCAGCGTCGCCACTCCCTGCACGTTCAGCGTCCCTTGCCCAATGCTGGAGCCACCGTCGTAAAAGCTGACGCTGCCGGTGGGAGTTCCTGTGGAGCTGCTGACAGCACCGGTAAACGCGGCCGGCTCACCTGCCAGCGTGCTTGCCGCAGTGGACGTCAACGTGGTCGTCGTAGCCGTGGAGTTCACTATCTCCACCAGCGAAGAGGAAGTGCTGGTGGCATAGTTCGTATTGCCGGCATAAACGGCGGTGATGGTGTGGGTTCCCGCGGCAAGGGTACTGATGGGAAACGTTGCATTCCCTGAGGCATTGATGTTGGCCGTTCCAAGGACGGTTGCTCCATCAATGAATGTAACCTGCCCAGTGAGAGCACCTGCTCCCGTTGCAGAAGTGGTGACGCTGACGGCTGCGCTCAGCGTGAGCACGGCTCCGGCGGAGATTGGGTTCAGGCTGGAAGAAATGCCGGTGGACGTGGGGATCTGCTGAATGGTTTCAGTGAGCGGCACCGAGCTGCTGGTGTGGTCGTCTGTATCGCCGCTATAGATCGCAGCGATCGGGTACGTTCCGGGAGCAAGCGTTGAGATCGGGAGGATCGCCGTTCCGGTGCCGTCCAAAGGAGTACTGCCCAACGAAGTAGTGCCAGCCATAAACTCCACATTCCCCGTGGGCTGTGGACCATTCGTGGTGGCGACCGTCGCCGTGAAGGTCACCGTGGTGCCGACCGGTGCGGTTGTGTTACTCGAACTGAGCAGGGTCGTCGTTGTCGCCTGGTCCACGACTTCGTTGAAGGTATTGGAGGTCCCGGCAGCATTGATCGCGTCTCCCGAATATTTTGCGGTGAGCACCTGTGTGCCAACCGCAAGCGTCGTGGTGGAGAACGTCGCAGAGCCACCGGCGTTTAAGTTCGCGCTACCGATCGCCGTTGTTCCGTCATAGAACGTAATCGTTCCCGTGGGCGTTCCAGTGGCGGCTGTCGCGGTCGCGCTGAGGGTAACGTTCGCAGTGACGACCGCAGGATTCGGCGTGGCGGCAAGAACGGTCGCCGACGGTTGCTGGACCACTTGAACCAAAGCCGGAGAAACGGCAGATGCGTCGTTCGCATCGCCCGAGTAGTTGGCCGTGATGGTGTCGGACCCGAGGGGCAGCGCAGATGTGGTGCAATTGGCCGTCTCATTCGCCTTCTGCGTGACAGCGCTGCAGCCCGCGATCGGCGTGCTGCCATTCAAAAAGGTCACCGTGCCTGTGGTGACATCGCCACCGGCGGAGATGGTCGCGGTAAAGGTGACAGTCTGGCCTGCGAGGCTTGGATTGAGGCTCGACTTCAGCGCGACCGTTGTGGGCTGGACGGTAAGCACCTCTCCAGAAAGGCTAATAATCCCAGGGCTGTTGCTCGCATCGGAAGGGGCGGTGACGCTGCCCTGTATATTCGTGCCAACGGTGGTAGGCGCGAAATCCACACCGAAGTTACAGAGATTCCCGGCCTTATTGAAGGTAAGAATGGAACCGACGTTGCAGGTGGTCGTTTCAGAATCCAACTGAGCGTTTAGCAAGACGGGCGTATCGACGGTGAGATTGGCGTTCCCATCATTCACCAGGTCCTCGATCTGCGGCGTTGAAACCTTGCCCACGCGCATTACCGGGAATGCTGGCAATATGGCTATCGAAGCATGAATTTCGCGAACACGGTTATGGAACATGTCGGAGAAGAAGAGGTTCCCGCGCTGATCGAAGAAGAGCGAAGAGGGGCCGTACATAGTGGCCAGGTTGGCAGGACCGCCATCCCCGCCAAACTCCTCGCTATTTCCGCCCGAAAGGGTCTGGATGTCATTGGTCGCGACATTGATTTCGAGAATGCGATTGTTACCGGCGTCGGCAATATAGATATTCCCGGCCGGGTCGAGAAGGACGGCGGAGGGCGCGTTCAGCGGAGTAGCGGTAGCAAGCCCTCCATCACCGGAATAGCCCTGGGTGCCGGTGCCGGCGATGGTGGTGATGACGCCCGTGACGGCGGTGACCATGCGAACGCGCTGGTTGGCGGTATCCGCAATATAGAGGGAGCCGTCCGGGCCCACGTTCACGTCCGATGGGCCGTTGAGCTTTGCATCGATCGCCTGTCCGTGATCGCCGGAATAGCCCGGTAGACCGGTTCCTGTGACAGTGCTGATCAACCCTGTCGTTGCATTGACTTCCCGAATCGCATGATTGCCTGTGTCCGCAATATAGAGATCACCAGCACCATCCAGGGCAATGCCCTCGGGCTTCGAGAGCTTTGCGGATGTGGCTGGATATCCATCCCCCGTATAGCCATTTGATCGAGGAGTGCCGGCGACTGTCGTGATGATGCCGCTGACCTTATCCACCCGGCGAATCACATCACTGTTGCTGTCAGCAAAATAAAGATTCCCCGCGCCATCAAGAGCCAACCCCTGGGGGTTGCTGATCATGGCCGCGATCGCCTGGCCGCCATCGCCGGAGTATCCCGCCGTTCCATTTCCGGCCACGGTCGAGATCCGCCCACTGTCCGCATCCACCCGTCGGATCCGGTCGTTTCCGGAGTCAGCCAGATATACATTTCCGTGAGCGTCGACCACGACGCCCATGGGCAGGAAGATGGTCGCACTCGTCGCAGGTACATCATCTCCCTGGTATAGCCAGTCCGTTGCGCCTGCTACGGTGTCAATCTCTCCGGGGCTCAAGACAGACAGAGAACCTGTAGCCATTCCCGACAGCAGCGTGCTTCCAAGAAGCGTGCCGTTACTGTCGCGGAGCACCACTGCGCCATAACGAATCCCTGGATACCTGGGTTGAAAAACAACTGTCACGTCGCAGTTCTGCCCGATGGTGAAGCTCATCCCGCCGCAGGTACCCGCGCTTGTGACACTGAAGTCAGCACCGGCGATACCTAGCGTGAGACCCTCGGGCACCGCAACGACACCAGTCGTGATCATCGTTACGGACACACTGCCCGGCAGGGATAGGCCTACGGCCGTGGGGGAAAAAGCGTAGGAGTAGGCCTGTGCAACGGCAGGAGAGCACCCCAGAGGCAAGGCGAGCAGCAGGCCAACGCAAGCCGACCGCCTTCGGATCAAGACCCGGGTACGTTCACTGTATCGGGACAGCATCTGGTACAAGGATGTGGGGGAAAGATGGCTCATCATGCCGCTGAGGCAGGCGTGCGTTCGACGGGAGACTCTGCAGCTATGGGACATTTTCTCTACTCCGGTTCATGCCGTGATCTGTAGGCAATCGCGGTTTGATGTTGTATCAGGCGCCTGTCTGCTAGAGAAGGCTTCATACCTGACGTACATAGGAGGGCGCTATCCCGCGTGAGCGCAGTAGTAGCGCAGAGGGCATGTTGAGCTCACTGGTCGGTAAGATTTACACGTTCCCTTGTTCCTATTTATCGGCCCCGATGAGGAGACCTTTAGCGGGATTCAATCGATGCAGGGGGGACGGAATGGTGCGCTGTGAGAGTAGAGCCGACATGCGCCAAGGGTTTTCAGGGCCTACGAAGGTGATTTAGGTAGCTCAATACCTTCGCATGTCCACGGAACATCAGCAAGGTTCGCCGCTTCATAGAACGGCGGCAAGGTGCTGTGCCTGCGGAACTGCATCACACAGGGCTTACCACTACAAAAAAAGCCCCCTCTCGGGGGCTAACCTTCTCTGGCGTTGAATCGTAACGCTTATGTTAGCAGCGACTAGAGATGCGGCTGTGACTGCCGTCACTCTTACGAGATGAAATACTCCGCGGTAAGGCTGCTTAGTAGTTGGAGATGGATCGCTCAAGTGGCGACTCACGGCACTTCACATGGGTATAGAGAATTCCCAGTACATACGCCACCGTTTTCGCTTGCGGAGACGGCGGGCTACAAGACGCAAATACTGTCGCGCGATTGGTCGGTGAGCCATGACATAACCTTGCAGCCAGTAACGGTTCGGTTGGGTCTTATCGGTATCCCATCACACCACAGGCGACTCCCATAATCAGGAAAGCTACTATTCCGATGGGGAGAACAATTGCTTCATGGTAGTGCGTGGCCAAATCCCCTTGGTTGTCAAACAGACTGTCACTCAAGAGAAGGCCAGGTGCAGAACCGAAGAGAACAAGCCCAAAAAGCGAAATTGTAATCATAAGAAGTGCCCCGTGGAATCCATGGAGTGTTGCGATAGTCGGAAGGACAGTAGCGCCGACGCCGGCACTTAAGAATAAAAGCTCATCTTTATCGTTCATTTTTATCTCCGCACCTTCTGAGGTGGTTCTTGAACTCTTTGAAGCGTCCCATCAAGCTGGACGTGCTCAAGCCGAATGCTTGAGAACTGCCGGTATGTTGCTTACAAAACGGCATCCACTAAGACGTAAATCGTCAAAATAGATGTTTGCGATAGATATTCGAGGTGTCAGGTGGGCAAAATCACTACATCTTGAACTAATGCGGATGCGCGCCCATTCGGGATACGTGGGGCGGGCGCCGGGGCCGCTCTCGTGGCCGCAAATATCTCCGTCCAATTCTCGGAGGCCGTCAAATTCGTCGTTAGTGACGCGAGCGCCCAGTCCCCGGCTGCCCACTGTAGTTTACAAGCTCCCGCAGCGTCGCATTTTGACCAAGTTCGCGTCCGCCTATCGCGCACTGATCGGCACGTCGATGGGCGAGTTGGTTGTTTGCTGCGCAAGCGGCAGCCTCGTTCCCTTGCTGTGCGACCCCGAACAAGGGAGATAGGCG